>Ga0074045_10002091_pt1 | contig 18760 bp, 11 predicted proteins | sample BogForMeECP23OM2_FD_94442 | JGI IMG/M metagenome (GOLD analysis project Ga0074045, IMG submission 94442) | Bog forest soil microbial communities from Calvert Island, British Columbia, Canada - Bog Forest MetaG ECP23OM2 | ecosystem: Environmental > Terrestrial > Soil > Wetlands ...
CGTCCGGTAGCTTCGTGATGCAATGGTTACCAGTCATGATTCATCCAACGCAGCGAGTTTGCCTGATCCTGGGTCTGATCCTGCCCACCGGCCTTGCCGCGGCGCCCACGCCGCATCCCGCCCCGCTTAATCTCATCCAGCTCAACACTGAGCGGCGCATCCGCTTTAACGACGACTGGCGCTTCTTCAAGGGTGAAGCCAAGGGAGCCGAGAGCCCCGGCTATGACGACGCGAAGTGGCGCACCCTCGCGTTGCCGCACGATTGGGCGATCGAAGGACCCTTCAACCGCGCCTTCAACGCCAACACCGGTGGCCTGCCCGTATCTGGCACGGGTTGGTACCGCAAGCACTTCGTGCTGCCCGGCGACGCGAAAGGCCGCCACTTCTCGGTCGAGTTCGACGGTGCGATGTCCAACTCTCGCGTCTGGCTCAACGGCCATCAGATCGGCGAGCGGCCCTATGGCTACTCGAGCTTCGCCCTGGACTTGACGCCCTATCTGCGGTGGGATGGCGAGAACGTCCTCGCCGTCCGGCTGAGACCGGAGCCCGACTCCTCGCGCTGGTATCCCGGTGCCGGCATCTATCGCAACGTCTGGCTCACCATGACCGGCCCGGTCCACGTCGCCCACTGGGGGACTTACCTGACGACGCCTGACGTGACCGACGCGCGCGCCACCGTTGCCATCGCGACCGAGGTCGAAAACCACGGCGCTGGACAGGCGGCCATCGAGCTCCGGACCAGCGTCCTCGATGCCGCCGGCAATTCCGTCGGACATGCCACGACTGGCGGTGCGATTCCCGCGGCCGGCCAGCAGCGCTTCTCGCAGCAGCTCGATGTGCACAATCCGACGCGCTGGGACATGGATCAGCCCTACCTTTACAGCGCAGTGACCGAGGTCGTGCAGGACGGCGCAGTTGTCGATCGCTATGTCACGCCGTTCGGCATCCGCACTCTGGCCTTCGACCGCGAGAAGGGCTTCCTGCTCAATGGCCGCTATCGCAAGCTCCAGGGCGTCTGCAACCACCACGATCTCGGTGCGTTGGGCGCGGCCGTGAACTGGCGCGCCACCGAACGCCAGCTCCAGATCATGAAGTCGATGGGCGTGAACGCCATCCGCACTAGCCACAATCCGCCGTCGCCCGAACTGCTGGAACTCTGTGACCGCATGGGAGTCGTCGTGATGGACGAAGCCTTCGATATGTGGCGCATCCCGAAGGTGAAGAACGGCCTCAGCAAGTTCTTTGATCAATGGTACGAGCGCGACCTGCGCGACCTGCTGCGGCGCGACCGCAATCATCCGAGCGTGATCATGTGGTCGATCGGCAACGAGATCCCCGAGCAGACTAAGCCCAACGGCGGCCAGTTGGCAAGAAAGCTGACACAGATCTGCCACGAGGAGGACCGCACGCGCCCGACGACGTCGGCCTTCGATAACCCCGATGGCGCGATCAAGAACGAACTGGCGGCCAACGTCGACGTGCCGGGCTTCAACTACAAGCCCACGTCCTACGCGCGCTTCCTGCAGGAGCATCCGCAGTGGGTGATCGCCGGCAGCGAGACCGCTTCGTGCGTGAGCTCGCGCGGCGTCTATCATCTGCCGATGAAGCTCGAAAGCAAGACAGCCGACCTCCAGGTGAGCAGCTACGACATCGAGGCTCCAGAATGGGCATACTGTCCGGACGTGGAGTTTGAGGCCCAGCACCAGCTCCCGAACGTCGTAGGTGAATTCGTCTGGACCGGCTTCGACTATCTCGGCGAGCCGACGCCGTACGGTGGCCGCAACGATTGGCCCTCGCGCAGTTCGTATTTCGGCATCGTCGACCTGGCCGGTTTCCCCAAGGACCGCTTCTTCCTTTACCGCAGTGTTTGGACCGATCAGCCCACAGTGCACCTCTTGCCGCACTGGAATTGGGCGGGGCGCGAGGGCGAGAAGATCCCCGTGATGGTCTACACCAATGCCCAGGAGGTCGAATTGTGGCTCAACGGCAAGTCGCTGGGCCGCAAAAAGCTGGGCGTCGACACCTTCACCATGCCAGTGGGTCGGAATGTCAGCAAGGAGGGCACATTCGTCAGCAAATTCCGGCTGGAGTGGGATGTCCCTTACGCGCCCGGCGAGTTGAAGGCTGTCGGCTACCGCGACGGTAAGGAACTCGCCGTCGACACGATGAGGACCGCCGGTGCGCCCGCGCGGATCGTGTTGACTCCCGATCGCCAGGCCATCGCCGCCGACGGCGACGATCTCTCCTTCATCACGGTCCGAATCGAGGACCGGGATGGGAACTTCTGCCCGCTCGCCAGCAACCTCGTGAAGTTCCATATCGACGGCCCCGCGAGCATCGCCGGCGTCGACAACGGCAATGCGGCGTCCGTCGAGTCCTTCCAGGCCGACTCCCGCAAGGCCTTCAACGGCCTCGCGCTGCTGATCGTCCGTTCGCGAAACGGCCAACCGGGCTCGATTCAGATCTCAGCGACCGCCGAGGGTCTGCAGAACGACGAGACGCGCGTCGCGGCCGGCAAGTAACCGGTCCACTTACAGGGGACCAGGGCCGCATGGCTGTCGTTCCACCCGGCTTTAAGTGTGGCAAGTCGCTGTCAACAAAGGAGTTGGGGAGGAACAGAACAGGTGCAGCGAAGAGGTGGGGGGCCGTCAGGTTCGCTTGCCGTCGGATGGAATGGCCGGAGAACACGCGAGAATAGCTGGTCCGCCCGAGCAGAGCATGGATCGTGCGGTCCGGCGAAGTCGATGAAAGCCTGGCCGGCAATCCATCGCCTCCGAGGAGTGGCTCCTGCCCGCGCTATTCCCCTTGATGTGCTCTACGCCCTGAGGTAAGGTCCACATAACTAATGGGATGGTCCGCCGCCTCAGCTCATCGAGGGCTGGGGTATAGCTGAACGCAGGAGGCCATCCATGGAGCTACACACAATCGGTGTCGATCTCGGCAAGACGAGTTTTCATTTGGTCGGTCTGAACGCATGCGGCGAAGTAGTAGTGCGTAAGAAGTTCTCGCGCGCGCAACTGTTGCGGTTCACAGCGAACCGGCACGTGCATCTGATCGGCATGGAAGCATGCGGGGGCGCCCATTTCCTCGGCCGGGCGCTGCGCGAGCAGGGCCACGAGGTGCGGCTGATCCCGGCGCAGTACGTGAAGCCGTTCGTGAAGACGAATAAGAACGACTTCATCGACGCCGAGGCGATTGCGGAGGCGGTGGGCCGTCCGACGATGCGCTTCGTGCCGATCAAGAGTGACGACCAGCTGGACCTGCAGTCGCTGCACCGGGTGCGTGAGCGTTGGGTCATGCGCCGCACGGCGGTCATCAACCAGATCCGCGGCCTGTTGCTCGAGCGCGGCACGACGGTGCCTAAGGGGCGGCATCATCTGGAGGCGGCCTTGCCTGAGATTCTGGAAGACGCGGGCGGGAAACTGTCGGCCACGCTGCACCTGTTGTAGGCGCAATTGAAGCTGGAGCTGGACCAGCTGGCCACGCGCCTGGAAGAGGCCGAGGCGCTGATTGAGCTCACTGCGCAGGAGAGCGAAGCGTGCCGGCGCCTGGACGCGATCCCGGGCATCGGGCCGGTGACGGCGCTCATCGCGGCGATCACTGGTCTATTTTGCATCCGGCGCTTATAAGGTCAGTAGATATCTGCACGGTAAGCCGAATCCGACGACCGCCGAGTTGTTCGCGAAGCACGCGGTTTTCCTCACGCAGATAGTCGATCGTTTGCGACTGGCGCTGGTTCATCCAGCCCGCCAGGGAAGTCAACAACAAGCGGAAGGGATCCAGAAGTCTCGCCATTAGTTCGCCTCATTATGTACCGGCGAAGAGGCCCAAGTGCTCGTGTTTCAGAAGGATCGGATTTCCGGGCCATACGGGGTACACCCATGTTCCTCACCGTGCACCGGCATGGAAAAGATTCGAAGCGGACAGTTCACTAAGCTGCTGACGGGCTACTCCCCGTCAGTTACCTGGTTTCAAGGACAATGAGCTCCACCCCCGGTGCAGGAAGATCGGCCGATAGAGAAAGTGCATCGCCCCTGTAAATGCCCTCTCCTACTAGGGTCAGGTTCTCCTTCTCCGAGACACGGTAGCGCCTGAGGGTGAACTCGGCGTCTCCCCAGGGCAGGTTCTTGACCGTGAGTGCGTAGCGCCGGTTGTCCTCGTAACGGATCCGGTCTCCCTTGGGCGTGTACGTTTCCACGCCCGGTACGCCTGGCATGGTGGGAAGCGGAATCGGAGACAGCGGTCCCATCTCGTAGTTGCTCACCAGAATTTGCACTTTCCTGGCGTGGCGCGAACGGCCCGCCAGGACCGCATAACCCAGCGTGTCCGCCCCGCTGGTTTGCAGCCGCTGTGGCGTTTCCAACATCCGGCCGACGGCCTGGAAGGCGAACGCCTTCTTACGCGGGGATCCGTCCAGTTCCCACATGCCCATGTCGCCGGCGCCCCCAGAGTAGTAATGTGACAGGTCGATGGGCGCGTCCTGCATGTAGATCATGGCGCTGGCCGTGAATGCGGCGGCGGCCATGGAGTTCTGTTTCTGGGGCTCCTGGTCACGGATGCTCAGGTTCCACTCACCAGCATGAATCTCAGTGCGGCGCAAGCCATATGCGTTCAGCAGCATGCGAATCTCTCGCGCAATACGGATCATGTCGTAGGGATCCGAGGAGTTCTCGTGATAGTGGTGAAAGGCGAAGAAGTCCAGCGGAACGCTGTTCTTGGCGCAGTACTCCATCAATTGCTCGCGATAGGCGCTGCGGCGCCCACCCTCGGCGATTGAGCCTGTGCCGATCTTCAGGTCCGGATCGTAGGACAAAACAGCCCTAGCGACCTTAGCATAGAGGCGGAAGAACTCCTCCGGCGAACCGAACCACTCGGTGGCGAGCCATACTTTCGTCTCCTTGGTTCCGGGTACTTCCCAGTCCATCGACAGGTTCGGTTCATTCCAGAACTCCCAGTAGCGGATGTTGTAGCGGTAACCACCAGCCCAACCACCGTTGTAGTGCATGACCACGTGCTTGCAGATCTCGGCGTACTTGTCAAAATCCGCTGGGGGCCGCGGATCGTGCCCCGAACCAAGGCGGAAGTAAACATCCGCTCCGGCAGCTACAATCGCGTTGACTACCTGGTCAGCGCGTCGAAAATCGTAGCTGGCCGCGGCGAAAGGATCCGCGTCCCACTTCGGGAAAATGCTCTCCTTGTCGCCGTTGCGGGTGGGGAGCCAGGCGTTGACGTCGCTGCCGGAGTCATGAGTGCGGACGCTGTCAACGCTCAGTTCGCGATATCGGGAAATCAAGTCGGCGTGCGGTACCTTCGGGGCCGATGGGTCTGGCGCCGGCCAGCTTCCGTTCGGGCCGTTGTTCAGACCCTGAAGAGAACGGATCACCCCGATGACCGCGGAGGCGTCCACGTTGATGGCGCGGGTTTGTGCGGCAGCTTGAAGAGGCGCAAGCGTCAGCAGCAACGTCGCGCAGGAAAGCAGGCGACCTGAGTGGAAGTACATCCGTGTGGCTCCTCAGCCTGAGTTTCGCTCTTGAGATCTCATACGGCGAAGTCATTGGCCCTGAGGTGAACCCACCGTTGAGATGATCTGAACCAGGATGCTCGTCTTGGTTTCCTGGCCACCATCGATTGTATATCCAACCTCCTTCGGTGGATACCGTTGACAAAGCCATCTGGTCCGCCCACCGCATCGCTAGGCAGCGCTTCCAGCAGAGCCCCCGTCCCCGCGATGTACCCGATTGCCAAAACGGTGCCACCCACGAGAATCGCCCACGGAATCACGCGGCGCGGATTCTTGATCTCGTCCCCCATGGAACTGCCCGCTTCCACGCCGCCGAAGGCAAAGAACACGCTCGACCAGAACACAGCATTCTTCAGCGTCAGGTGCGGAACCAGGCTGCGGGCGTCAAGGTGTGTTGCCGCCCGAAGCGCAGGTACGAGGCCGCCGCCAGCAGAATCAGGAGTGCAAGCGGCACGAGCTCCCCCAATGAACTGACGTTATTCAGCCATTTCCCCACATCCGCTCCGCGAATGTTCAGCAGCGTAATGATCGCCAGCCATCCCACCGCGATCGCCACGTAGTAGCCCCGGCTGCCGGCCAGCGCCTGCGCCTGCGGACCAAACGCAAACAACGCCGACGCCGCGCCAAAGTAGAGCACCCCCGGAAAGAACGGCAGATTGCTCATCCAATAAGTCCACGCAGCAATGAACCCGCTGAACCCGCCGAACGCCTGGCGCGTCCATACATAGAGCCCACCCTCGTCGGGATACCGCGACGAGAGTTCCGCCACGCTGGCTGCCAAGGGCACAAAGAAGCAGGTCAGCGCCGCCATCCAGACCACCAGGATGCTCGGTCCCGCAGCCGCGGCCATCGCGGTTCAGCGCACGCTCAGTCCGCTGACGATGTAGAACAGCGCCAAGTCGCGGAACCGGATACTTCGCTTGAGTGCTGGGGACGCGGGCACGTGGGACGCAGCATATCAAAGGCAAATGCGCATTGGGAACTGAATCCTCCTGACACCGTCCGGCACAGCCACGACAGCGTTCCTTCCATCTTTTTCAATCACTTTTTCCCCCGGGGCCTGTCCCTCCGGTGGGCGTCCTCGTGACGAACACGCAGCCCGAGAATCGCAGGAGCCATTCACCGAGAATGCCGTGCGGTCTTCGAATCCCAATCAGGTGCCGTACAATTCAAGGCAAGCGGAGCCGAACGAAGTGATTCCGAATGATGAACGAGGTGGGTGGTGAGACAAAAAATTGTTGTCCTAGGCGCAGGGCGCGTGGGTAAAACGATCGCCGCGGATTTGTCCGAAGAGTTCGAGGTAACGTCGGCGGATCTAGACTTGAGTGCGCTTCAATCCCTGGCTTCCCGCTATCGGGTCAACACCAGAGTCACCGATCTTGGCAGTGTCGAAGAACTGAGCGCTGCCGTCCGCGATGCGGATCTGGTTGTCTGCGCGGTGCCCGGACACATGGGCTTCAATACGCTGAGAACCATCATCGAGAACAGGAAAGACGTCGTTGACATCTCCTTCTTCGCTGAAGATGCGTTCGAACTGGATGATCTGGCCAGACGGAACAATGTAACCGCAGCCGTCGATTGCGGTCTGGCTCCAGGCAACCCTGACTTCCTGGCTGGTTTCTTTGCCGGCCAGATGCAGATTCGGGATTTCGAGTTCATGGTCGGCGGTCTTCATTTCGGCCGCTCGCAACCCCATCAATACTTGCCGACATTCTCCCCCGTAGATGTCTGGGAGGAATACACGCGTCCAGCGCGTTACGTAAGAGACGGCAAACTGATCACCATGCCCGCCTTGTCCGAGCCGGAGCTTGTCGAATTCCGAATCGGTGGTCATGCCCTGGTCCTTGAAGCCTTCAACACCGACGGCTTGCGCACGCTCATCACCACGATGGACGGACGCATTCCCAACATGAAAGAAAAGACCCTTCGCTATCCCGGCCACATCTCCTACATCAAAGAACTTCAGGAGACCGGAAAGACCTGGACACCAGACGCATGGAAGTCGGGCGATGACCAAGACGAGTTCACGATCATGCGAATCAATCTCCATGGATTCGAGAGCGGAGTGGAGAAGAAGTTCTCCTACACGCTCTTCGCCACCTTCGACAAGGAGAAACGCATGAGCCCCATGTCGAGAACCACGGGCTACACCTGCACCGGCGTCGCGCGTTGCGTACTCGATGGCACCTACAAGCGCGCAGGCATTTCCCCGCCGTCAATCATCGGCGAATCGCCGGGATGCCTGGACCGCATATTCACACACCTTAGGGAACGTAACGTCGTTCTTGAAAGGGACGATGAATTATAGAAGCCCCCGCCGGCAGCTCGAGAGCAAGGAGCAATTTCCAGGGCAGTCTCTTTTGGCACACGAGAGTCTCGGCGGTTTGCGCAAAGGTAGCCGAAAACTGGTTGGACCGTAAAACCCGGCTGGGAAGGCCGACAGACAAGCGGCATCGTCCGCCAGACAGGGTCGCCTCCGGGTGCACTCCAGCGGACTCTCTAAGGTCCCGCTTTCGGGGGACTCAACAAGCGTTGGGAGATGATTCTGGGGACGCCCGCCGTGCCGGGCATAGTCTTGACCTGCAACAAGATCTCGGCGTAGCGTGCGGACCCGCCGCCGGGCCTTTCGCGCAGCAGTTTCGCCAACGTGGAGGAGAACTCCCTGCTGGTTAAGAACTCGCCTGCCGCCTCCGTGGCCGCCCCGACCAGGCCCGAAATAATGACGACGTAGTCGTTGCCGCTCAGGTTGGGCACGATGGCGATGTCGGCATAACTCTCTGCCTGGTTCTTTCCGCCGAGGCCGCCTCCGTAATAGGCCTGCTCACCCGGCTTAGGAGACCGGTTCCGGAAGCGGTAGGAGTGGGGTTTCGCGTCCTGCTCGACGTAGAAATTCAGTTGCGGTTCGAACAACTGAACCCACGGCAAACTGCGGCGGCTCCCGATCAAAATGAAATTGCCGGACTTGAACTCGCGAGTGTCCAGGTACCGCGCATAGCGAATGCGGGGCCGGCCCCTGTAATATTCGCTCAGGCGCAGCAGGCGCCCGGCAACGATTGCGTCACCGAAGCTCGTATACTGGCGAGTCGCGAGGAGGCGCAAGGCCGATTGCAGCTGCTTATCCTTTACGCCATCGATTATCTTCGCCGTGGCGGAGCTGCCGATGATGTCCTCGATCGGGACATCGATGTCCAAAATGTCCTGCAGCATCGCCAGGCAGGAATCCGCAACCACGATAGTTGTCGTCTGACCGGAGGCGAAGATCTTCGACCATAAGACATCTTCGGAGACGGGGATGCGGTCCTCCAAAGGCGGAACCCTCGAACGAAGCTCATCCGCCTCTCTCCAGAAGCGGAACGCAACGGCCGACAGCACCAGGCAGAGACAGACCAGTCCGACGGCCGCCGCGCCGGTCCAGCGGCGCCGGGACGTGCCGGAAACCGCGCGTCCGTTCGGCGGGGGCACGGGATGAAACGGATCATTCGCGGGTGTTGCCGTTGAGGTGGGAGGCGCCGGCAATGGTTCGGGCCGCGGCGAGAAGCAGGGAACGTATGCGCCTTTGGGAATCGTCAAAATGACCGGTTCTTCCCGGCCTTCGGTAAGGAAATAATCTTCCAGCTTTTTCCGCAGGTGGCGCACCTGAACGCGCACGATATTATCTTCGTTGGGGTTGAAATCGGCGCGCCGCCCGAGGGCATTGCAGCCCAACTCATATTCGCTAAGGGAAGTGGCTTTATCTTCCAGCGCCCTCCGCGTCACATAAATAAGGAGGTCTGTGAGCTGCGGGGCTTTAACGAAGTGCGCGCTGGAGACGATGCGTTGCACCAGCGCCCCACGCTCATCCCCTGCCTGGACTTGAGAGACCTCCGGGCCGTTCGGCACAGTCTCCAACTCCTTTCCCCGGTACCGCCAGTTCAACGCCTGGGCAATAGCCTACTCCCAACCCAAGCGAAAATCCACCCGGGTTTCTGCCGCGCAAGTCCATAATTCGCCGATACCGTTCACGTGAATTCACGTAGAAGCAACGTGAAGGCACTGGGGGTTCACTTGTCAATAATGACCTTAGGGCGCAGTCTCGTAGTAGCCCGTTATTGGTGGTGCCACGCGACGACCGCGGATCTGTGGACGACGAGTTGGTCGTGTGGTCGTGAGTTCAACCCTGTGGTTGCGAGTTCAATAATGATGAATCGCCGGAGCTTTACCCGTCTGGCAGTAGCCGCTGCCGCATCGCCTGGCCTTGTTCCTCACAAGGCACTGGCGGCGCTCCCCAGGATGAGAATCATCAGGATTCGGATCTACCACCCGCCTTCCCTGAATCCGACCTTCAACCAGAGTAACCAGATCGTGACCGTGGAGACCGACGCCGGCATTACGGGGATCGGGGAGGGTGGTAGCCGGGATACGGTGGAGCAATGCGCGGGCATGCTGATCGGCGAGGACCCGGCGCGGATCGACCATCTGTGGCAAACCCTGTTCCGAGGGTATTTTTACCCGCCGGGACGGGAGAAGCTGCACGGGCTGGGCGGCCTGGATCTGGCGTTGTGGGACATTAAGGGCAAGGCTCTCGGGGTCCCGGCTTACGAGCTGTTGGGGGGCTTATCGCGCGACCACATTGAATGCTATTCGACGGGCTTTCCAAGCCAGGGAAGCCTGGCCGAGACGGCCCGGGCGTGCATCAGCGCCGGATTCCGCGCCTACCGCATTGCCGTTCCCGAGGGCGGCGCGGGCGGGTTCGACGCGCATGCCGCCGTGCGCGCGAGCGCGGAGCAATGCCGCATCGTGCGGGAGGCGATTGGCAAAGACGCCGATTGGGCGATCGACGTTCACACCCGCCTGGATCTGTCCGACTCCGTTACCCTGGCATCCCTGATCGAGGCTTACCAGCCTTATTTTGTCGAGGATCCACTGCGTTCGGAGAACCTGGCCATCTACGGCAGCTTGCGCAAGCTGGTGAGAGTGCCGCTGGCGGCGGGGGAACAGTTCGGGGTGCTTTGGGAATACAACGAACTGATCGAAAAAAACCTGATCGACTACGCGCGCGTGACCATTCCGAACGTGGGCGGCATTACGGAGTTCATGAAGGTCGCCGCGCTGTGCGAGACGCACAGCGTCGGGCTGATTCCGCATTTCACCGGGCCGGTGGGCGTTGCGGCCCTGGTGCATGCGTTGAGTGTCTTCTCCGGACCCGTGCTGATGGAGATTCCGGGCGCCGGGCCGCGGCCGCAGCCGCACTTGCCGCAGAGCTGCGATTTCCGCAACGGCAAGCTGTGGCCGAACACGCGGCCGGGACTGGGTGTGGAATTCGATCCCAAAGGGGCTGAACTAATCAGCGAAATCACGGCGCACTATGCTCCGATTCCGCGGCTAAATAGACCGGATGGATCGATGACCAATTGGTAGACGGAGTGGTAGCGAACGGAGAGGATCGGAACGTAGAAATCGAGGATTAATAAATATTGTTCTATGAACTTAATATTGTCGTGGGGCGCGGAAAAGAGTAGAGTCTGAATCGATTCGGGTCTCGCACGGCAAGAGGCGATCAGATCCTATATGATATCGCGCCCGTTCGGGCAAGCTGTTATGGACCGATCGCAGGGAGTGCTGAGGTTGTTCAAGTGGTTTCAGATTCACCTGATCCGTGGGATTTGGCGGATTTGAAAAGTGGAGATGAATAGAACTGGCAGGAACGGGGTTCCTGGCTTCAGGAGGTTGGTAGAAGAATCATGACAAAGTCTCGAATTGTAGTTCTATTAGCGCTATCCATGGGGTTGATTTTGCTTCTCATGCCCCTTGGACAAGCGCAAACGTTCCGTGGCCGTATTGAAGGCATCGTCACAGACGAAAGCAACGCAGTGGTCATCGGCGCGTCCGTGACCCTGCTCAATGTGAACACCGCTCTCAAAGTAACCCACCAGACGAGTGGGAGCGGATTGTACGTTTTTGACAACGTCGACCCCGGCACATACTCGATCACGGTCGAAATGACCGGGTTCACGAAGTTCCTGCAGGAGAACATCCTCATGCAGTCGGGCGGCAACGTGACCGTGAACGTCGGCCTCAAGGTCGGCTCGGTGCAGAACACGGTGACCGTGACCGAAACGCCCATAGCAGTGGATTTCAACTCCTCCAATAAAGACATGACGATCGACTCGACGATGGCGGCGGAGGTCCCGCGCCTCGATCGCAACCCGTTCAAACTCACCCTGCTGGCGCCCTCGGCCATCAACACCCGCGGTGAGATGCAGCCCTATCACTCCTGGTCCATGAACAGCGTTGACCTCGGTGGCGGGACCAACCTGGCCAACGATCTGCAAGTGGACGGCAGCCCGATCGGCCTGGGCCACAAGGGCAGCTATCCGCCCAACACGGATGACGTGCAGGAAGTCGTCGTCGCGCAGAACAGCGTCGACGCCGAGTCCGGCCACAGCGCCGGCGGCATCATCTCCATGAACACCAAGTCGGGCACCAACGACTGGCATGGGACGGGCTTTTACCTGGGCCGCTACCCGTGGGCCAGCGCCGAAGCGGATCGCACCACGTTCAGCGCGAACGCACAGCGCCAGAACATGTACGGAGGCACGCTCGGCGCCCCGATTCTCAAGAACAAGCTGTTCAACTTCGCCTCGGCCGAGGTGTGGGACGTCGGCTATCCCAATAGCTACGTCAGAACCGTTCCCACGTCCCTCGAGCAGCAAGGCGACTTTTCCCAGTCGCACAACATCCAGGGCGGCATTTACACAGTCTACGATCCCTGGACCACTGTGCTCAACCCCGACGGCTCCGTCACCCGCACGCCCTTCGCCGGCAACATGATCCCGGCAACCCGGTTCGACTCGGTCACCGGCGGACTGATGAAGCAGTTCTGGGCGCCCAATAACCCCGGCGACAACATCACCGGCGTCAACAATTACAAGAAGGGCTTCATCGAGAAGTACACCTACTACAACTTCACCGATCGCGTCGATTACAACATCAGCGAGCGGTGGAAGATCTTTGGCCGCGTCAGCCGTTACTACACCACCGACCTGGCCGGCAACCCGACGCCCGACACGACCACGGAACTCTACGTTCCGACCGGCACCTTGCGCGGCGCCTGGCAGGGATCAGGGGATGCCGTTTTCACGCTCAACTCCCGCACCGTATTCGACTTCCATGGCGACTGGCACGACGTCATCGACGCTTACATTTCCACCCCTCTCGGCAGCGGCGGCTGGGGCAGCATCTGGCCCAACAGCGACTGGTACAAGCCCTACACCTCGGCCGATACCGGCGTGCCGCTGTACTTCCCGAACCTCAACATCGGCGGCAACGGCTTCGGCGGCGGCGGCTTCTATTGGGACCAGCGGCCCAAGGGCGAATCCTTCAGCGGCAAGGTTTCCCACCAGATCGGCTCGCACTTCCTGAAGGCCGGCGGGGAATGGCGCAGGAGCTCTGGCTATACCTATGTTTCCAGCACCACGTCGTTCCTGTTCAACCAGTCGCTCACCGCAAACACCTACATCAATCCCAACACGCTGACCAACGGCGACCAGTGGGCCACGTTCCTGCTGGGCGCGCTGGACAACTCTTCCTACATGATCGGTGGTCCGGCGCCCGATCCATACACCCAGTTCTACGGCATGTTCTTCCAGGATGACTGGAAACTGAGCCGCAGAATCACCTTGAACCTGGGTATCCGCAACGAGTATGAGACGGCGTGGTACGATCCGAACCACGAGCTCTCCAAGGGCCTCGACCTTTCGCAGCCGACTCCGGAGATGGTTGCCAATCCGCCCAATATGAGCATCATCGGCCAAACCATTCCGGGACTCACGACCAACCCGATTTGGAACGGCCTGTGGCAATTTACCAGCTCCTCCAGCCCCGGCATGTGGAATGCTCCTAAGCTGGCCCTGCAGCCGCGCGCCGGCATCGCCTTCCGCGTGGACGACAAGACGTCGCTGCGCGCCGGCTACGCGCGTTACACCATTCCGACCGAATTCAACATGACCAACGCACCGGGGTTCGAAACGGTCAGCTTCCTCGAGCCGCCGTTCTTCGGATACACTGGCTACCAGAACACTGCGCCTTTGCTGGAGGGCGTCCCGCAGGAGACCTTCTCCGATCCCTACCCGGCCTCGAATCCCCTGCTGCCGGTCATAGGCAAGGGATTTGGGACCAACGTGGGCCGCGGCCAGAATGGCGCCCTGATGTGGTACGACCAGAACTTCAAGAAGGCCTACAACGATCGCTTCAACTTCTCGTTCCAGCGCCAGTTGCCGGGCGAGATCGTTGGTTCGGCGACCTATTTCCTCAACTTCGGGCACCAGCTCTATAACGAGGTGTTTAACAACCTCAACCCGGCATACGAAGTAGAGTATCAGGGCCTGCTCAGCACGAGCGTGGCCAATCCGTTCTACCATTACCTCAACTCAACCATCATGCCGGGGCCGCTGTATAACCAGCAGACGGTCCCCCTGAGCAGCCTGCTGACCACCTACCCGCAGTATTCGAGCCTGAGCCAAGCCGGCACGTGCTGCGTCCCCGAACGTTACCAGTCGCTGGAACTCAAAGCTCAAAAGGTGTTCAGCCACGGCTTCAACTTCCTCTTCGCCTACGTCTACATCCACGAGAAGGGCCCGTACCAGCTCAACGATGCGGAAGTCTACAACAACGCCTACGAAATGCAGGAAAGCGACCAGCCGACTCACCGCGTCAGCGCTGCCGGCACGTACGAACTGCCGTTCGGCAAGGGCCGTAACTATCTGAGCAACATGAACAGAGTAGGCGACGCCATAATCGGCGGCTGGAAGGTCACCGGCGTGTTCACCTTCATGACCGGCGACCATCCGCGCTTCGGCGACACCATGATCGTCAACGGCAATCCCTGCATCTCCAACCCGACTCCTGGCGAGTGGTTCAACACGGGAGCGTTCTCCGAGGAACCCGTCAACACTTATGTGCTGCGAAGCAATCCGCTCCAGTACAGCTGTCTCACCGGGCCGAAGTTTGCAGACCTCGATTCGACCCTGTCCAAGGACTTCAAGATCACCGAAAAGATCAAGACCGAACTCAAGATGAATGCCTATAACGTCACCAACAGGCTCAACCGCGGTGATCCTGTTACCGACATCTACAACTCCAGCTTCGGCAAGGCTCTGTATCAGGGCTCGCCGGGCGGGACGTTCGGCGTACAAGGCGGGACTTTCGGTCCCGGCAACAGCGGCCGCCAGTTGGAGTTTGGGCTGAAAGTAATATTCTGAGGCCCGAACTGGCCCGCTGATTCATTCAACGCTCGAGACCCGGCGGCCCCGCAGCCGCCGGGTTTTCTTATGGCCGCTGGCACGCCCCCGGCGAGCGCGTGTAGACTGTGCAAGGAGAACCAATCGCAAGCCCGCCGTGAGGTCGTTCTGCCGTTGACCCGCCGCACTCTCCTCGGTTGCCTCGCCCTGCCGCTGGGATCTCTGCGCGCGCAGCAGTTGCCCACCAAAATGGAAGGCATGGCCTCCCGCGGCGTGCGCCCCGCCCCTCGCGCCAAGGCCTCCGGGCGCCCCTTCCACGCGCGTTTCACCGACATCGCCGCACAGGCCGGGCTCAAGCTCCCCGTCGTCTGCGGCCATCCCGCCCGCGCCGACTATGTCATCGAGGCGATGAGTTGCGGCGTTGCCTTCCTCGACTACGACAACGACGGCTGGATCGACATCCTGGTCCTGTCGGGCTCGCGCTACGGCGATCCTCCCGCCGACGCCTCCCTGCGCCTCTATAAAAACAACCGCGACGGCACGTTCAGCGATGTCACGGCCAAGGCGGGCTTGTTTCGCACCGGCTATTGGTACGGGGTGACCGTCGGCGACTACAACAACGACGGGTGCGACGACTTCTTCCTCACCGGCTGGGAGCACAATGCGCTCTATCGCAACAACGGCGATGGCACTTTCAGTGACGTGACGCGGGCGGCAGGCCTGCTCGACCCTCAGCCCCGCTTTGGCTCGGGCTGCGCCTTTCTGGACTATGACCGCGACGGCCGGCTGGACATCTTCGTCGCCAACTACCTGCGCTTCGACATGGACACGGTGCCGCGCGCCGGCGCCTCCAAGAGTTGCAACCTCGAGGGCCTGTTCTGCGGCCCGCGCGGTTTGCCCTATGGGCGCCACTCGCTGTATCACAACAACGGCGACGGCACATTCACCGATGTCACCGAGCGTTCCGGCATCGGCAGAACCGAAGGTGGCTACGGCCTGACGGCCGTCGCCGCCGATTTCGACAACGACGGCTGGCCCGACATCTACCTCGCCTGCGACTCCACACCGAGCCTGCTTTTCCGCAACAATCACGACGGCACCTTCACCGAACAGGGAATGGAGAGCGGCGTCGCCCTCAGCGAGGACGGCATGCTGCAGGCGGGCATGGGCGTGGGTATCGGCGATTTCCTGTTGGACGGTAGCCTCGACATCGTCAAGACCCATTTCTCCGCCGACACGCCGGCGCTGTATCTCAACAACGGCAAGGGCGACTTTCGCGACGGCACTCTGCGCGCCGGCCTGGGCGTGGAAACGCGCTTCATCGACTGGGGCGTTGCGGTGGCCGACCTGGACAACGACGGCTGTCCCGACATCTTCTTCGCCACCGGCGGAATTTACCCCGAACTGCGGGACGCGTACCTTACGCCCCGCGTGGTCTTCCGTAATCTCGGCAACGGCCAGTTCGAGGAGCTGACCGGCGAAGCCGGCCCGGGCGTCGAGTCGGTCCACTCCAGCCGCGGCTGCGCCTGCGGCGACTTCGACAATGACGGCGACATGGACATCGTCGTTCTCAACCACAACGCACCGCCCTCGTTGTTGCGCAACGACGTCAGCGGCGGGAACCACTGGATCAAGGTGAAACTCAGCGGCGTCCAATCCAATCGCAGCGCCATCGGCGCGCGCGTGACGGTGCGCTACGGCGGCCGGATTCAGGCGCAGGAGGTCCTCAGTCAATCGTCCTATTTGTCGGTCAACGACAGCCGCCTGCACTTTGGACTCGGCCCGGCAGCGACGGCCGATATCGAGGTCCGTTGGCCGCTGGGGCGGGTCGAGAAGTTCAGCGGCGTGGAGGCCGATCAGCTCATTTGCATCCAGGAAGGCGCGGGGATTACGCGCACCGAAAACTTCGGCACCGGCGCGCGCAAGACATGACAAAACGCATACTCGCGGTGTGGCTGGCGGTGGCCTGCGCCGGGCTGTTGCAAGCGCAGCGGAGCGGCGTCGATGCCGCCTGGGGCCTGACCGCCAAGGGACGGCGCGACGAGGCTGTCACGCTGCTGTGGAAGATTGTGAAAACCGAACCGCGCAATGCCGAGGCCAGGATGCTGCTGGGCAGCCTGCTGATGGAAGCGGGCCAGCACGCCGCGTCGATCGAGCAGTTGAGCGCAGCCGTGCGGTTGCTGCCCAATTCGGCCGAAGCGCACAATGCTCTGGGCGAGGCGTTCCACGCGGCCGAGGACAATAAGGCCGCGCGGCCCGAGTTCGAGCGGGCGGTGGCGATCGACCCGGCATTCGCCCCGGCCTACGTGAATCTCGGCGCGGCGCTGCTGGAACTGGGCGAAGTTCAACCCGCAGCCGCGCCCCTCGACCGCGCGCTCAGGCTGTTGGGGCGCAGCGCGGACGCTGCCTTCCCGCATTATCTGCGGGCCAAAATCTGCACTGAGAATGGCGACGTGGCGGGGGCGGCGGCGCACCTCGAGCAGGCGGTAGCGCTGCGACCCGATTTCGAGGAGGCGTGGTCCGACCTGGGCGAGGCGCGCAAGGCGCTGCTGGACGACGCTGGAGCCACAGCGGCCTATCAGCGCGCCGTGAATCTCAATCCCGATGACGCGGTGCCCCAAACCCGCCTCGGCTTGAGGCTGCTCGACCTGGGCCGTGCGCACGAGGCCGTGCCGCACCTGCGCGAGGCGGTGCGCCTGGATCCCAAAAACCAGTCGGCGCTGTACGGCCTGCAGTCGGCGCTCAAAAAGGATGGGCAGGCGGAACAGGCGGAGGCGGTGCGGCGTCAACTGGCGGAATTGATCCGCGAACGGGACCGCAACGATCAGGCCCTGGTGCGTGCCGTCGAAACGAATAACAGGGGTGCGGAATTGGAGAAAAAGGGCGACCTCCGCGGGGCGCTAGAAAAATACGGCGCCGCGCTAGAGCTGCAGCCCGAACATGTGGGCATCCGGATCAACCTGGGTGTGGCGCTGCTGAAACTGGGGCAGTGGAACGAAGGCATCGCCCAACTGCGCGAGGCGCTGCGGCGAGACCCCGGCAATATGGACTTGAAGCAGGCGCTCGAGGATGCCCTGGCCCAGGCACGGGCCCACGGCATCGCCATCGCCACACCGTAACCGTGGCGCCCGAAGCTCAGGCTTCGACTTTCCCGCTGTCTCGTTTTCCGGTGTTGGGTCAAACCTGAACGTCTCCATCACCGGAACCGTTCGCCGTGACGTTGTCGGGGAGTTCAAGGTGACACGCGTTGAAGCCGAACGCTGCGTAATTGGGCGAACCATTCCTTGGCAGGCTATCGTCCGCGCACGAGATTCTAATACCAGTAACGGTCGACGCCTTAGTGGAGGCCGCGGGCCCGACGCCGTCCGCCTCCCCACCCTGCTCCAAACGCCCGGCTACGGTTGGCCGCGAAAACCCGTCGAAGCGCTGCAGCCGGTTCCGATGAGCATCGCAGAGACGCATCGGCGCATCCGGTTTGCGAAGAATCGCGGATTCCGCGTCGTCCTCTATTTCGCCGACGCCTTGAAGGACATCTACGATCCCGCCAAAGTCTTGCGCTGGGGCGGTTGGGAAGGTCCCGATACGATGGGCAAGGTCTACGCCAAGAACCCAATTCATCCCGAGGTGCGGAGATTCTATACGGGCTACATTCAAGCGCTCCTTGGGGAGTACGGGAACGAAGCGGTTTGAATCGTCCTTCAGATCTAGCCAGCGGCTCCGCTGTTGGGCGTCTTCTCCGCGGCTGGCCGCATCCTTCCATCGTGATTGAACGCGTTATCGCGCCGGCACCAAATGGTCAACAGGCGGTGTTAACCGCCGGGTACGGACGCCGGTCGGCCGAGCTTTTCGGCAATTGACCTCCCGCGGGCACCTGACGCGCGCCGAACCGCTGATCGCCCTCAGCCGGCACTCGTGGTTCATGCTCAAGGTCAGTAGATATCTGCACGGGTGTCCGTGTGGATACTTTAGCGATCCGACGCGCGACTGCCGCTGCATCGGCGGCATCATCCAACGCTACCTC
>Ga0074045_10002093_pt1 | contig 18732 bp, 12 predicted proteins | sample BogForMeECP23OM2_FD_94442 | JGI IMG/M metagenome (GOLD analysis project Ga0074045, IMG submission 94442) | Bog forest soil microbial communities from Calvert Island, British Columbia, Canada - Bog Forest MetaG ECP23OM2 | ecosystem: Environmental > Terrestrial > Soil > Wetlands ...
CTTTGCCATTAGATGCTCGGAGTAAGACAAAGGGATTGGAATCGGAAAGGGCGGATGTTATAATACCTGGGATTCTCATACTTATCGCAATCATGGAAATGCTCCAGATTGAGGAAATGATAGCGAGTGATTATGGGCTCTTGGAAGGAGCCCTGCTGACTCCTGCATTATGGTTGCCAGGTATGTTAAAATGAGGGTCATGAAGAAAGTATTTGAAAGGCCCGATAGTCTCAAGAAGGCTCAATTTCGTTACTGTTCTGGCTGTGGTCATAGTCTTATTCATAGGCTGATCGCGGAGGTGATAGACAAACTCGGTATCCGAGAAAAAACGATCGGCGTGGCGCCTGTAGGATGCGCTGTCTTTGCCTATGATTATTTCAATTTTGACATGATAGAGGTTGCTCACGGAAGGGCGCCTGCGGCGTTAACTGCGATGAAACGAATTCTCCCTGACAAGGTGCTTTTTTCCTATCAGGGTGACGGGGACCTTGCTGCAATAGGGACCGCAGAGATCATCCACGCTGCAAATAGAGGTGAAAATATTTCTGTTTTTTTTATCAATAATGCTACCTACGGCATGACCGGCGGGCAGATGGCGCCAACCACCTTATCTGGACAAAGAACCACGACGACAGTAAAGGGACGGGATACCAAGACAACGGGCTATCCGTTGCATGTTGTCGAAATGCTTTCGTCCATGGAAGGTGTTTCCCTTCTTGCAAGAACTTCCGTTGATTCATTTAAGAATCTATTAGAAACTAAATTGTTGATAGAGAAATCCTTTAGATATCAAATGGAAGATAAGGGTTTTAGTCTGATAGAAATACTATCTCCATGTCCTACCGATTGGTGGAAAACTCCTGAACAGGCTGTCAATTGGTTGAGATCAGAAATGATGGATGTGTACAAGCTTGGAGTATTCAGGGACAGGGACGACCTTTAGGGACCTGCTCTCAAGTCTGACGGAGGATTACGGAGAGCAACCGAGCCAGAGGGGAGGAGCGGCGAGATAACTTGATTTCTGGACTGCGCATTATGCGTTCGCCTTTTTTTGCAGGCTCTTCTCCAAGTGCCGGGGTCAGTTAGACGTTACTATATTAGAGCTTTATGGAAAACCGGGTACTTATAGCAGGCTCTGGGGGTCAGGGAATTCTGTTTCTGGGAAAACTCTTGGCCTATGCCGCAATGTTTGAAGGCAAAGAGGTGACATGGTTTCCATCATATGGCGCTGAAATGAGGGGAGGAACCGCAAATTGCACCGTCATAGTCTCAGATGAAATGATAGGCTCCCCCGTTGTGGGAAATCCAGATATTTTGATAGCCATGAATGACGCCTCCATCACCCTCTTTTCAGAAAGGGTCGCTTCCAGAGGCTTGCTAATTCATGATTCTTTAATCAAAATCAGAGTGCCTCGAAGTGATATCAGGATTGTCTCAGTCCCCGCAATTGAACTTTCAGGCTCATTGAATAATACGAAATTGGCCAACATGGTTATCCTGGGGGCTTTGATAGCAGCAAGCCCTCTTGTTAGTATCGAGTCTGTGTTTAAGGCCGTTGAAGAGACTACACCAGCTCACAGAAGAGATTCTATCGGAGTAAACAAAGAAATCATTTTAAAAGGATATAAGTTACTTGAAGATAAGAAAGGCGAGGATATCTGATATACGAGACATCCACAAATTAGTAAATGATTTTGCGAAAAAAGAGGCAATGCTTCCTCGTGCGCTCAACGAGCTCTATGAAAGTATCAGGGACTTAGTCGTCGCTGACGACAACGGAATTAAAGGTGTGTGCGCCCTTCACATCTTATGGGAAGATCTTGCGGAGATTAGGTCTCTTGCAGTAAGAGAGGAGTACCGGGGGCGGGGTTTTGGCAAAGCTTTGATTGAAAAATGCATGGCGGAGGCGAGAGAACTCGGAGTAAAAAAGGTTTTCGCTCTCACCTACGAGCTCGATTTTTTTCATAAATTTGGGTTTAAAGAGATTGATAAGAGCAAGCTTCCTCAAAAAATCTGGGGTGATTGCCTTAAATGTCCTAAATTCCCCGAATGCGATGAACATGCAGTTATGGTGCATTTGTAAGCTGTATCTTAATTTCCGCATGAAGCCTCAATTCGTCTAGATGTTTTATTATCTGCTTATTGGTCTCTTCTTCAATTAGGTATTTTTCTATATCATCTTTCACTGTATCAAACTCCTGTCCCCTGAATTCATCTGCATGACTTATGTAAAAGGCCTTTATCTCATCGTCTTTAATAAGAATCATTGACCTGATTTTTATATTAATGTACTCCTTGACAAGTTCATCATCGGAATGGGCTTCGAGCCTTATTTTGTTTGCCTCTTTCAGAATTAACAGACGATTGATCATGGAATTTATGACCTCTTCTGCTGTGATACTCGGTGACTGTTCCTTCATTGTCTTGTAGGTCTCTTCAAATTCTGAAAGGGTAATGGCTCTGTCGTCTACAAATGCAACCACTTTATCTAGCATGGCCGCATCGCAACAGTGAGTGTATGCTATACAGACTAAAAGACACACCATATAACAAATTGAGTACACCATAGCATCCTTAACCCAGGAATCCAATGTAATATTCTTAGAATGCATGTCCGATACTGAAATGGAATGTACCTTTGCTCTCTCCATAATCCCTATTCAATTTGAAGCCATAATCGACCCTTAATGGTCCAACGGGGGTGAAGTATCGTAATCCCAGGCCGGTGGTAAATTTAATCTGTCGAATCTCCACCTCATTGATTTTCTGCCACACGTTTCCCATATCAAGAAAATTAACAAGGCCAAATCCCTTTCCAACATCTGTGCGTAATTCAATATTCCCCATCGCAAACGCATTGCCACCGGTAGGGTTTCCATCAGACCCCTGCGGCCCAAGGGAGTCTTCCTTATACCCTCTGACTGTAGTCCCACCTCCCAAAAAAAACCTTTCCACAATAGGCAGTTCATCAGTGCCATTATATCCTTGGGCAAGACCACCCCTTATCGAGACCGCTAACACCATTATCTTGCTCAGGCTCAGGTATTTATTCGCGCTTAGTGTGAGCTTCGCGAAGTCCGATTGAGAGAAAAATATTTTAGAGGTGACCTTGAGAGCCACTCCCAACAGTTCTCCCGCTCTTGGCGTGAAGACATTATCCCTATTATCATATATCAAGCCTCCCCTTAAGCCGCTTATGATGAGGCTACCGGTATCTTCCTTGCTTAGTACCACGTCAGGTTGTATATCGTAGGTATTCACTACCGAAAATTCATAGAATAACTCAGCTTTTATTTTCTTCGTTAAATTTGTTTCTGTTCCAACATTTGCTGAATACCTTGTAAGTTTATAGAGTATTTGTCCGGTATCGAAGTTTAATTCCTTCTTGTTTTCAAAAAGGAAAAAAGCCTTCAATGGAACATCCTTGGGTAAGAACCATGGGTCAACATATGAGAGTATTACCCGTTGATCCAACGTGGAAAGCTCAGTTCTAAATGAAGCTTGTCTGCCTACCCCCCAGAGATTCTTGTAGCTTAGGTCGAGAAAGCCTCTGAATTTATCAAAGTCTCCGTATCCGACACCGAATTCCACAGCACCTGCATCTGACTCCTTCAGGCGGTAAATGATGTCCCGTTGGTCATTAACCCTATCATCAGCGACTATTTCGACATCGCTGAACAATCCCGTCCTGAGCAGCTTGCCTCGCTCTTCAAAGAGAAGACTGTAGTCGAATGGAGCTCCTTCTTTATGGAGAAATTCCCGTGTAATCACAAACCGCTTCGTTTTGTAGTTGCCCACGATAATACTGTGTCCAAAGAAAGTCCTGTCACCTTCCTGAACGTTAAAAATAATGTACGCTGCTGACTCTCGCATCTCACTTTCAAAGCTCACACGAGCATCCAAGAATCCGCGCTTCTGGTAAAGATCGAGTATCCTTTTCTTGGCATCCAGGATGTCTATTTCATTATAAGGATCCCCTTTTTTAATTCTTGCTAATGGAAGTAACGTTTCCTCAGAAATCGTTTTATTGTTATTGATGGTGACCTTTTCAATTTTCACCTGTGTTCCTTCAGTTATGTCATAAAGTACCGATACCACTTTATCTTCAACCTTAACTTCAGCATCCGGGATTGCTACCGACAAATAACCGAGTGCCTGGTAAAATTCTAAAAGAGCATCTTTATCAGATTCTAAATAATCAGGATCATACAGCTCCCCCACCTTTAACGCGAGCGTTTCCATCAACCTATCCTGCGGCAAGGATGTACCGACAAATCTAAGAGAGCCTACTTGAAGTTGATCCCCTTCGTTTACAGAGAATTCCAGAGATATTTCATCTGCCACAGTTTTGACATGAGGGACAATCTTCGCGAACGCGAAGCCCTTTTGATGATACAGGGTGATCATCCTCATTATGGCTTCATCTATCAGATCATCACTAAAGTCATTTATCTCTTTAAAGGTCAGCTCCTTCGTTAAAGCGCCAGTTGACAGAGCGGCATTCCCTTCGAAAGAAACCGTTAGTTTCTTTCCCTTCTCGAAAGTGAAAGAAAGTGTGCCATTCTTAAAGGTATGGTTGAGAGACGTCATTACGTAGCCTTGTTTTGTCAATTTTGTCCTTATGTTTTCCACGAATGTTGCGACATCAGTCTGATTGTAAATATCACCTTCTTTAAGTCTTAACGATGATTTTATTTCATCGCCGCGTTCTACAATCTCAATGCTCCTGATGATCTCGGGATCGCCCTCTTTCAATGTGATCAGGACAGTAGCCTTATTTCTTTGCTCAGGCCTTATTTCATAACTGACTTCTGATGCTGGAAAGCCTCTTTTACTCAGTGCACTTCTAATCTTTTCCATCGATTCACGCAGTCTCTCAATGATGACCCTATCATCCGAATGAAAGGAGAGCTGTTTTTTAATAAACCCTTGCGAGAAGTGGTCGTTCCCATAAATCTTGATAGCATCTATAATTTTTTTTTCCTTTACCAAGATCTTGATATGGGTATTCTCAGTATCAGAACTCTCAATAATAAGGTCGTCGAAGATCCCTTTCAGAAAAGCCCTCTTAATACCCCTGCTTATTGCCGCAATGTCTAGTGGTACACCCTGTTTTATGTTCAACAAATTAAGGAGTTCATCATTACTAATAGAGTATAGTCCCGTAATCTCAATATCCTTTATTGGTTGTCGCCCTTGAGAAGAACTCTCTGCAGTGGCAATGCAATTCAATAGGACGATCCAGAGAAACGCATAACAACTCAATACAATTAAGTTATAGACATCATGACAAAAAGTGTGTCCACGTAGTCTTTTTTTCAATAAGACATACATCCAATCATCCTAATCAGAAGTGATATTCTTAATGATTTATGCAATATCTGTATATCTATGTCTTGTTTGCGAGCTTAATCTCAACTATTTAAACTCAAACCTGTATTTTACGTCTGCGCCAAGACCGCCCAATTCGTCCCTGATACCGACGAGGGAGATGTTTTTGTCTAACTTATACTCTATCTTCCATAATTGTTCTGTTCCCTGAGCTTGCCCCACAGTAGTTGCATATGTTACGTAAACATTGTCGCCAACCTTCTTGGACACGCTGACACGAGGAGTCACAGTGGCTGTTTTTCTGGTGACATAAGGCTCAACTGCTATCTTGTCAATTCCCGCAACGGTTCTCAGCCGCTCGTCAAGTGTTCCCTGCAACTTGCCGGCAAGAAACGCTGCCGCCTCACTCGCACCAAGGCCACCCCCTCCCGTCTTAGTTTGGCTTCCGATATACCCTGCAGTCAACAGGCTCACGATGTCAGTATTGTTCAGGTAGGGACTGGAAGAAAAAGAAAGATTAAAACTGTCAATAAAACCGTTGAGCGTGAGTGTTATGTTATAAGGGTCGACTTTTGTTTCTGCGATGAGATCAATATATGGATTTATTCGCGTTGGATCAGTAAAATCTATTCTTGCCTTTGAGATACTAAATTCATTGTATCTAAAATAGACAGTTCCGTCCTTCGTCTCAACCTTGCCAAGAGGTATGGGTTGACCCAGCGTTCCTTTCATCAGAATATCCACACTTAACGAAGCTCTTGCGAGATTGTTATCAATCTGCACATTAGGCGCCACTACCTTGATATTCAAGTTAGTAGCGTCGATCTTGGTGAACTCCCTCTTAGGTCTCTCTTTTAGACGGACCTTGAGCAACCAGCTCCTCCAATCAATTCTCTCAGTGTATCGAGCTTTTTTTACATCTATCTCGCCTGATAAGTTTTGTGATGCGAGATCACCCTGGTAATAAATAGAACCATCGAAGGTAATCCAAAAATCTTTCCTTAAAGGAGCTGTTATGTCTTTGAAATGTGATTCCACAAAAAATCGCTTAATTGAAAATCCTTTCAGATTTGCACTTCCCGAAGCAGTCATCGCACCGCCGGACACTTTTCCATTCGCGCTTTTAATCACAATCTTGTCACCATCAAAAAATAGATACGCAGAGACTGAGGTGAGACGATACGGAATAGCCTTAAAACCGATCGTCCCTTCTGATAAGGTGAGGTTGCCGTTGAACTCTGGACTATTCCACCCTCCAGACACCGAAAGATCAAATATCGCATTGCCCTTCAATACTTCAAGGCTTTTAGAAAATGCCTTCAGTGGAGCAAGGGACGAGGAACCTTTCAGAGTGAGATCGTAGCTCCGCCCTATTGATATATTCCCGGCTAAATTGAACTCCGTGGCTTCGCTGTTTAATGTTGCCTTCTCTATAACAAGCCTCTTGTCCTTTAGTTTGATGATGACCGGAGAAGTATTTGTTAGGCTGTTACCATACATGGTTAAATTGACATTGTCCAATTGAACAGCGCCATCGACAGTGGTCTTGTCTCCTGTCGCAATTATCGTTCCCTTAAGATTAACCAGAAGATCTTCTGGGACATCTTTTATAAATTTTGCAAGCAGAAAGTCATACCTCCCAGGCTGCATATCAACGACTAGCGACCAAGGGAGTCTTTCACTTAGTGTTCCCTCAGCTCTCACAACTACCTTGCTATCAAAGAGATGAGCAAGAAGATTGACTTGCTTGCCCTTAATCATCCCTTGAATGTCCCCCGTACCAATTGAATAAGCTCTGTAGGTACCGCCATTGATGATGCTTGCTATTTCGATATTAGGACTTTCCAAGGTACCATCCCCTCGGACCCTCAACTCGGTCAATGTGACGTCCTCAAGAGAATTGGATTGCAGTAGTTGTCTGTACTTTTCAGGAACAACTTCAAGAAAATTCACTTTCTTGCTTTTTGCTTCAAAGGCAAATCTCTTGTCGAGAAATAACTTCCCATTCACCTGGAGGACAGTAGCCCCCTTTGTTATATTCATGTTGCTGACAGCAAAAGATCTTTTCTCATAAGATAGCTTTCCGTCCAGATGATCAGCCGAATAGATGTCATAAAGTGTGAGTCCTTCAGCACTGAAATCACCTTTTAAGCTGATGTCTTCCGGTTTACCCTCGAGTTTAAAGCCGGCGTTGAGCGTTCCATTCAGGGGCGGCGCACCAGAAAATGATCCGGCCAACTCTTTTACAGACATATTTTTGCCCGTCACGTGGAGATCGTATTCCGGGCCTGCTAATTCAAATAGTGTGTGTGCATTCGGGAAAAAAATCCTTCCTGTGGCCTTAAATTCCTCTTTGGAGAAACGTGCCGACAGGTTTTTTAATGTCAAAAGATTTTTTCTATACGTCACTGTGCCTTCTATAGCATCAAAACTTATCACCTGGTCCTTTAACATCGAAGGCATGCTGAGGGATGCGGTTGAAAAATGAGCGCCGATTGCTTTGAAAGTTAGATCGATAAGGGGATCTTCAAACGTCCCTGAAACCAGGAAAGACAACTCCCCAGGCCCTGCTATTCCAGTAAAATAGGGTGCGGACAGGTCCGCGGCATTCGAGGCGGTGCCATTACCTACGAGATTTAATGAATTGTTGCGTAGATTTACACTGCCATTGGCGACAGCGTGAGACTTGCCCGTTGAAACAAGAATATTCTTAAAATCAATGAGGTCTTCCTTCATTGAGAAGTCACCCTTTATCTCTTGAATCCTACCGAGAACGTCTTTGCCAGTCGTTGTGTTGCTATAGATAAAGCTGCCATGTGGATTGAACGCGTTCCCCGACGAAGCAATCTCCCCTGAGATCTTACCTTCAGGGATATGGGGGTCCCACTTTATCAATTTAACTACCCCTTTACTGCTCACATCTTTAGCCACAACCTTAAAGCTGAAATAGTCTACAATCGGTAATTTTAATTGAGCCTCTACACCAGCTGATCCATTGTAAAGGTGCGCATTCCCCTCCTCAAATCGCATGAGGCCATCTTTGTAATTCAACTTGCAGTCAAGTTTATCCACGTCCACTCCAAAGATATCCCCATCAATCAGCTTCGCTTTGCCACTCCCTGTCAAATCATTTAAATATCCTTTTAGATCACCGTCGAATTCAACGTGTCCCCTAAGTTCTTCCTTGACCTTGAGCAATTCCATGAGAGTTTCCAAGTACACATCACCTCTAAGTTTTAGATCAATGAATATCCTGTCGAATCCTGATGATATGTTGTCGAATGTCACCGAACCCTCAGCGTGTATACGCCCCTCACCCCTATTCTTTAGTCCAAAAATTCTCTTAACCGAATCGACAAAGATATCTGCCTCTGCCCTAAGGAACCCTCTTATTTCATCCAGCCAGAGATTACCCGATGTCTTGATCTCAGAATCTAACGAAACAAATTTAAAACTCTTTAGTTCTATTTTTTTATCTTTCAAGGAGAATTCCGTTCTAACGCTGCCTCTTAATTCAGGAATGCCCCCTTTAACTAACTTGACCAATGTTGAAGAAACCTGAAATCTCGGCGTCTTCGATAGAGTTGCCTCTACGTTCATGTCCTTCAATACGGTCTCCATGTCGTTGTCCTTGAAGGTCATTGCCCCACCGCTTATAGCCAGAGACTTGATTGATACCTCAAATGGCATTTTTTTCTTTTCCGAAAGATACCGCTTTATGTTGTTTATGAGTTGATCAAGTTCATTCCTTGCCAACAAAATCTCCGGCTCTCTAATGACAATCTTCTTTATGATTATTTCCTTCGTGAACAGTCCGGAAAGTCCAATATATCCTTTGGCACTGGCGGCGGAAAGCAGCCTTTTTCCATCATTGTCAAATACGTTGATATTTTTCACGCCGACATAAAAGGGAACTAGATTAAGGTACATTTTCTGTGCGGCAAACTTTTCTCCGGTCGCATGTTCCAGTTCAGGTAAAATGATACCCTTTAAGGCATTTGATACATTTGTTCCTCTCAATAGGATGATAAGGCCAACAATCAAGAGAATAACCGTTATGTATGCGATTTTTCGCTTCATATCAATTTTATCTAAAACTGATTTAAACCTTTGCTCAGAATTCTGGCTCTTTATTATAATCTGGCAATCGAACTGCTCTTCGATGCTCGACCGGTGCCTCGCATGTTTCACGGGCACGAGTTAACTGCGTCAATACTTCTCTACAGAATGCTATTTACTAGGCAATTCGATCATTAACTCTATCCCGCCTTTCTTAGTGGACATGGCCAATTATACTTTCTCAGTCTGCATTTCGGCTTCATATATTGACGCCAATAGTTTCACGATAAGGTTCCCAGTAAGCTTCGCGCCATGATACTGCAAATAAAAAACGTCTTGGGCAATTGCGTCCTCAGTGTTGATAATCGCAGATATGATGTCTATCTCGTGAAGGTTCAACTGTCGCGATATATCAAACAGCAATCCAATTCTGTCAGGCAGGAGCAATTCAAAAAGTGTATATTCCTTTGAGCTTTCATTGTCAATTTCTATGAAAGGTTCGAATCTCTTGTACACCATGGATTGTTGGGCATGATCTTTTGAAACAATATTACGGCCAGGCGTGGGGGGAGACCCTGCGTTAAGGACGATCACTCTGGTCAGATCCTCAATTATCTGTTTTTCCATTCCTTCCCAACACATTTCCTTCCAGTTTGAAATGAAAACCTTATCGACTACTAGACCACTTTCCCCAGTGTAAAGCCTTGCGCGACATATGTTTAATTCCCTGACGCTCAGCACGCTAAGGATTTTCGAGAACAGTCCTATCCTATCGGTGGTTATAATTATAAACTCCGCGGTGCCGTCTGTCTTTTCCTTGATCGAAACGGCAAGTCTTTCTTGAGTCAGTTCTTGTGCTATCTGAAAATCCATCTTTATGTCCTCAAGTGTATTTGAAATCAGATACCTAGCAGGCATATCTTCAATAAAAGATTGAAGAGCTGCATCTGTTATCTGAGCATGAGGCGCCACCATCCCTCTTAAATGGTCTCTAGTCTTCCTATACAAATCAAGGAACAGGTAGGCCTTCCATTCAGTCCAAAAGTGAGGGTTTACCGCAGTCATATCTGCATAGGTCATCAGATACAATGCGTTGAGGTTTTCTTCATTGTCAACCACGTCTGCGACCTGTGCGATTGTCTCCTGGGCCTCAGTATCCCTCGTGAGCGCCAGTGTTGAGAGGACAACGTGCTCTTTTACTAGAAATTCAATCCTCTTTCGGTCATCCGCGGCGATATTGAACCTCTCAAGGATCCCTTTAATGATCCTGTATCCTGCTTCTACATGTGGTATTGAGAGACCTTTTCCAATATCATGCAGAAGAACAGCCAGAAATAGGACCTCCTGTTTAACAGTTTTCAGTATATCTGAGAGGTATTGTAATTTAATATGTTTTGTGAATTTCAGCTCCTCCAGATTCCTTATAGCAATTAAGCTGTGTTCGTCTACAGTATACCTATGAGAAGGCTCATAAACGACAAGGTGTCGGATTCTGCCGAACTCGGGGAGGACTCTATCCAAGATACCGGTCTCGTGCATCTCATGGAGCGTTTCGTAGACTCGGTTACTTCTCAATATATCTAAGAAAAACTGGTTCGTCTTACTGGATGTCGTAGTTTTTTTGTGGATGAGAAGAGATTTTGATCTCAATATGTCTTTGATCTGATAGCTGAACCTTTTCTCTGTGCTAGCGTATATATAAAACGCTTCCAGGATTTTGTCAGGACTGTCAAGGACCGACTTATCTTTAACGACTAATTCATTTCTTGAGAGGTAGAAATCATTCGTAATTTTTTTGAATCCAAAGGAGACGGGTAACCTAAAAAAACTGCTTGCCGAAAGATCGATCACGTGAGTGAGCACGTCAGTGATGTTCTTTACCTTTTTATAATAGAGCCTCATCAGTACTTCTGCACAAAAGAATTTCTTTGTGTCTTTTAATCTCAGGATCTTCGACACCCTCTCCTGAATGTCAAGAGACAACACATCATTTTTCCTTCCCGAGATACAGTGTAAAGATATCCGTGTCTTAACAAGAAAGTCACAGGCCTTAATAAAATCTCTGTAATCTTGTGCCGATATGACTTTTCTGTAATCTTCAAGATCACTTATTTTAGAAACAATTCTCATAAGCCACGATATTGAATGAATATCTCTTAAGCCACCCCTTCCCTCTTTGACATTTGGCTCCAGAAGATATAGGGAATCACCATAAAGTTTATGCCTTTTTTCTATCTCTCTCAGTATATCTCCCACAAACTTTTTTTTCCCTCTGTAAAGGATTTTTTGGTAGGCTTCCCTCTTGAATTCCTGAAAAAGTCCCTGGCTTCCCGTGATAAACCGACTTGGTAAGAGTGAGGTCCTCGTCTTCATGTCGCTCATTGCATCTTCGACGCATTCATCCATAGTCCTAAAAGAGTGACTGATATTAAGACCTAGATCCCAGAGGGAATAGAGAACCGACTCCGCCGTTTCTTTTGTAATACTACTCTTATTCCTCGCCAGCAACAAAATATCGATATCAGAAAAGGGGAAAAGCTCCCTGCATCCATAACCCCCAAGAGCCACCAGCGCCAAATTATCTTGTGGCAATTGGTTAAGATCTTTTCTGGCAGACCAGTACGCTTCAGTGAGTAGGGTATCTATGGTTCTTGTGAGGCCGCAGACGACTGACCGGCCATCCATTCCTGAGATAATCAGACTTTCTGCCTTAATGCACATATCTTCACACGTAACTTTTCTCATGTTTAAGCGCCTCTGCCACAATTCGATATGATGTTGATATAACTAAATATATTTATTTTCAAATGCACTTTAGTGATTCGACAGCATCTAACGGGTAGAATTTGGCCATCAGGTATCTTGGTATCAAGAAATTTCATAGTTAAATATACCATAAGAATCCCTTCACAAGATCAATTTAGACCAGGCAGAAGAGGTTTTTTTTGCCATTTTTTTGGCGCGACAATGATTGTCATGTGTTGACATCTTTTTGTTAATTTTGCTAAAATTTCGAAATTTATCCATAAAGGACGATACTATGCAAGACACTCTAGACAAACTTCTGCAAAAATTCAGGGAGGATGGCGGCAACCTCATTACCCTTTTACAGGAAACCCAGGATGCATTTGGGTATGTTCCCAAAGAGGCTGTATACTGGTTTGCCGAACAGCTTGATTTGCCTGCCAGCCGTTTTTTCGGCATTTCGACATTTTATGCTCAGTTTAAACTCCGCCCGAGGGGGAAAAATGTCATCACGGCTTGCTGCGGAACGGCCTGCCATGTTAAGGGCATTGAAAGAGTCGTCAATGCGGCGAAAAGAGAACTTAGTCTCGACGATGAACAGGATACCACAGAAGATGGGAATTTCACCCTTGAGAAATTGGCTTGTCTCGGTACATGTAGTCTTGCGCCAGTGGTGATCATCAATAACAAAGTTTATGGCAAAATAACCCCCGAAAAATTGAATAAAGAAATAAAGGCGATAAAGAAGGAAAAACATGGCTAATACGGATAAAATGACGATAACGATCTGTATGGGTCCGGGCGGCATAGCGTCCGGAGGATACGAAGTCCTTTCCTCATTTGAATCAGCCCTAAAAGAGGCACGTATTTCAGCAGACATCAAGGACCGATGCACTTTACATAAGGTTGGATGTCTTGGCTTGTGTGCGAAGGATGTACTTGTCGATGTGATAATTAATGGCAGCAAGACGACTTACCAGTATGTCAAACCGGAAATGGTTCAAAGAATCGTGGATGAGCATATCATTGCAGGAACCCCTGTTTTGGAATGGCTTGGAGACGAGGATTACCATAAGTTTTATGAGAAACAGATGAAAGTAGTTCTTGCGGATTGCGGAGTCGTTGACCCTGAAAGTTTAGACTCCTATTTAGCGATCGGCGGCTATAAGGCAACAGAAAAAGTGTTGCACTCCATGAGTCCTGAAGATGCTATCGCAGAGATAAAAAAGTCGGGGTTGAGAGGACGCGGAGGAGCGGGGTTTCCTACGGGGGTTAAATGGGAGACTTGCCGGAAAGTCGCATCTGATCAAAAATATATCATCTGCAACGCTGATGAGGGAGATCCCGGAGCATTCATGGATCGGGCTGTATTGGAAGGCAATCCACATTCGGTTGTTGAGGGGATGTTGATAGGTGCCTATTCTATAGGGGCTGACAAGGGTTATGTCTATATAAGGGCAGAATATCCCCTTGCGGTCGAAAGACTTTCTCATGCACTTGTGGAAGCCAGAGCAAAAGGTTACCTTGGTAAGAATATTCTCAATAAAGGGTTTAATTTTGACATAAAGATAAAGCTCGGTGCTGGCGCCTTTGTCTGCGGGGAAGAGACGGCGCTTATTGCATCGATTGAGGGCCAACGGGGGATGCCCAGACCAAAGCCACCCTTCCCTGTTTTTTGTGGGCTCTGGGGCAGACCGACGGTCATTAACAATGTTGAAACACTTGCCAATATACCATATATTATCACCAAAGGCGCTGATTGGTACGCGTTTTTTGGGACAGAAAAATCTAAGGGCACCAAGGTTTTTGCGCTGACAGGAAAGATCAAGAACACCGGCCTAATAGAAGTCCCTATGGGAATCACCTTGAGAGAAATCATTTATGATATCGGTGGCGGCATTGAAGGCGGAAAGGCCCTGAAGGCAGTCCAGACAGGAGGCCCCTCTGGTGGTTGTATCCCGGCTGATTTGCTTGACATAAATGTAGACTATGAATCACTGGCCAAAGTGGGCTCCATCGTAGGTTCTGGCGGGATGATTGTACTTGATGAAGATAACTGCATGGTGAACATGGCAAAATATTTCCTTGCCTTTACGCAGGCAGAATCTTGCGGCAAGTGCGTGCCCTGCAGAATTGGAACGAAAAGGCTTCTGGAAATACTTGATAGAATCACCCGAGGCCTTGGCAGGGAGGGTGATATAGAGCTCTTGCAAAAGTTGAGCAAGGACATCAAGGCGGCTTCTCTCTGCGGGCTTGGTCAGACAGCGCCTAACCCTGTACTGAGTACTCTTAACTATTTTAGAGAAGAATATGAAGCGCATATAAGGGATAAAAAGTGTCCTGCAAAGGTCTGTAAGGATCTGCTCATTTATTCCATTCTAGAAGAAGTCTGCACCGGTTGCGGAGTTTGCCGCAGGGCATGTCCCGCAGGTGCCATCACTGGTGATAAGAAGAAACCGCACAAATTGAATGCTGAGTTATGCATTAAATGCGGAGCATGCTTTGAAGTATGCAAATTCAAGTCGGTTAATAGGGAGTGAATCATGTTGAAAATAACAATAGATGGCAAATCAATCGACGTTCCCGAGGGAATTACCGTTCTTGATGCAGCCAGGCTGCATGACCTTCCTATCCCCACCCTGTGTTATCATCCGAAACTTACCCCGTTTGGGGGCTGCAGGTTGTGCGTCGTAGAAATAAAGGGCATCCCGAGGCCGGTTACCTCCTGTACGACACCTGCCACAGAAGGGATGGAGGTCACCACTTCTTCCCCTCTCCTTGAAGATTTAAGAAAAACGGTACTGGAATTGATCCTCTCCGACCATCCAAATGATTGCATGGTGTGCGAAAAGGCGGGGGATTGTACGCTCCAGGAGCTTGCATATTTTTATGGTGTAAAAGGCGAGGAATTTGCGGGGGAAAGAAGAATTTATAAACAGAAAGATCTGAACCCATTTCTAGATAGAGACATGGAGAAATGCATCCTCTGTGGAAGATGTGTGAAGGTATGTGAAGAAGTTCAAGGTGTCGGTGCTATAGACTTTTCATACAGAGGGTTTAAATCAAAGATCTGCCCGCCTTATGAAGAAGACCTTAAATGCGAGTTCTGTGGACAGTGCGTGTCCGTTTGTCCAACAGGCGCACTCACAGGGAGGCAGTGGGAATTAAAGGGAAGACAAAAAGACATCAAGGAAGTCGATACTATCTGTCCATATTGTGGGACAGGATGCAACATCACCCTTCACACCAGAAGAAATGAGGTCATCAGGGTGTCGTCCAAACCTGATACATGGAATGAAGGGTGGCTTTGTGTGAAAGGCAGGTTTGGCTACAGCTTTATCAATAGTCGCGACCGTCTTACAAAGCCGCTGATTAAGAAAGAGGGGGTATTTGAGGAGACTTCCTGGGAAACTGCCCTGAATTATACAGCGGCAAGACTCAATGAAATAAAATTGGAGTCCGGTCCCGATGCAATTGGCGGGCTATCATCTGCCAGGTGCACGACAGAGGAGAACTACCTTTTCCAGAAGCTCATGAGGGCAGCCATCGGCACCAATAATGTAGATCACTGCGCCCGTCTCTGACACTCCCCAACGGTGGCCAGTCTGGCCGCCATATTCGGATCCGGTGCGATGACCAATTCCATAAGGGAGATTGAAGGATTAGAAATAATTTTCATTATTGGATCAAACACAAAAGAAACACATCCAGTCATCGCCAACAGAATGATAAAGGCATACAGGAAAGGCGCAAAAATAATCGTGGCTGACCCAAGAAGGGTGCCAATGTCGAGGTTTGCCGAAGTAACGCTGAACCTCAAGCCGGGCACTGATGTTGCCCTGCTCAACTGTCTTGCCCATGTAATTTTAAAGGAGGGCCTCCACAATAGGGAGTTCATCGAAAACAATGCTGAAGGCTTTGAGGAGTGGAAAAAGGAAATAGCAACTTATACTCCTGAATATGTCGAGATGCTGACCGGTGTGCCAAAGGAGCGGATCATAAAGGCGGCAAAGCTTTACGGAGGTTCTAGGAAGGCCGCTATCTTTTATACAATGGGGATAACACAGCATACCACCGGCTATGATAATGTGTGTGCCGTCGCAAATCTCGCGATTCTCACGGGAAACATTGGAAGAGAGTCCACAGGCATTAACCCGCTGAGGGGTCAGAACAATGTCCAAGGATCATCGGATGCTGCATGCATGCCCAACGTATACCCAGGATATCAGGTCATTGACCTTCCCGAAGTCAAAAGTAAGTTTGAGAAAGCGTGGGGTGTTTCACTCTCTTCCAGTAAAGGAATTACCGCCACTCAGATGATACCCGCTGCAATAGAGGGGAAATTAAAGGCGATGTATATCATGGGGGAGAACCCCGTCATCAGCGATCCTAACTCAACACACACTATAAAAGCACTGGAAAGCCTTCAGTTCCTTGTTGTCCAGGACATTTTCATGACCGAAACCGCAGCACTTGCAGACGTCGTGCTGCCATCTGCGTGCTTTGCAGAAAAGGACGGGACCTTTGCCAATACCGAGAGGAAGGTCCAGAGGGTGAGAAAGGCTGTTGAACCACCTGGTGAGGCAAAAGATGACATGTCCATAGTAATAGAACTTTCAGCAAAGCTCGGCTACAAGATGCAATATTCCTCACCTGAAGAGGTACTAAGAGAGTTTGGTCAACTCTGGCCTGCTCTTGCCGGTATCACTTATGAACGGATAGACAAGAATGGTATCCAGTGGCCATGCACATCAAAAGAACATCCTGGTACCGAATACCTTTATAAAGGCGGATTTCCCAGAGGCAAGGCCCCCTTCACCTTCACGCCATATATAGAGCCCGCGGAGAGCACAGATGAGCAATATCCATATATTCTTACCACCGGCAGGAATCTTTATCAGTACCACACAGGTTCCATGACGCGGAAAGTGGAACCCATAGAGAAACATGCAGGTGAGGCCTACGTCGAGATTAGCCAGGCAGACATCGAGAAGCTCGATGTCAAGGAAGGTGACATTGTAACAGTAATTTCTAGGCGCGGCAAGATAGATATCAAGGCAAGAGTCACATCTGGAATCTCTGCAGGCACCGTCTTCATCCCCATGCATTACAGGGAGGCGGCAGCTAATGTCTTAACCAACGATGCCTGTGATCCCTATGTTAAGATACCAGAGTTCAAGGTGTGTGCCGTGAAGATAGAAAAAAAATTATATGAGGGGGAATGGCAATGGTAAACGTGCATGATTTAAAGAAACAGGTACTGTTTAGGGACATCGACGAAAGAGACCTCCAGAAGCTTGCTGCGAAACTTGAGTTGCGTTCATATAAAAAAGGTGACTATCTCTATAAGGAGGGAGATGAGCGGCAAGGCCTTTACCTTATCCATTCAGGAAGAGTAGAAGTGACCCAGATAGTGGCTGGGGACATCGAATACCCCCTCTTTCTGAGTGGCCCCGGAAGTTTTTCAGGCGTAATGGTGCTTTTTGGAGAAACGAAACACGAGACAAATGGAAAGGCCCTTGGGGATACGACGGTTTATCTTTTCCCAAAAGAGGAGATTGAGGCCATAGAGAATCATGATGTGATCCTTGCCTATCAGATTTTCAAGAACCTTGCCCATCTCTTTAGCGTAAATTCTCTAAAGATGTTCAGGAAGATCAGGGATCTCATGCTTGTCAGTGCCAAGTCGGGTGAGAATATATAAGCGAAACATATTACTGCAACTACTCAAGAGAGTTACCAACTTTTTTAAAAAACAGAAAGAGAAATAACAATTTTTTAAGGAGGTAGCATGTCAGCAAAAATCATAAGTGGTACTGAAGTCGCCGCCCAGATAAGGCAGGAACTCAAGAAAGAAGTCACCGAATTGAAGGACAAGCACGGGATTGTGCCAGGGTTGGTGACCATCCTAGTTGGGAAAAACCCCGCTTCGATCAGTTACGTAACCGGCAAGCAGAAAACAGCCCATGAACTTGGTTTCTATTCAATCCAAGACGATCAGCCCGAGGATATCTCCGAAGCGAATCTGCTCAAGCTCGTCGAAAAGTACAACAATGACCCGAAGATACACGGCATCCTCGTGCAGCTGCCAGTGCCCAAGCACATTGATGATAAGAAAGTCCTCAATGCGATAGATCCAGATAAGGATGTGGACGGTTTTCATCCTGTCAATGTTGGACGGCTGATGATCGGTGGGAAGGAAGCAAAATTCCTACCCTGTACACCTGCGGGAATCCAGGAACTGATCGTGCGCTCGGGTTTCGAGACAGCAGGCGCTGAGGTCGTCGTGGTAGGTCGCTCGAACATCGTTGGAAAACCCATTGCTATGATTATGCTTCAAAAAGCGAAGGGAGCAAACTCGACCGTGACCATCGTGCATACCGGCACGAAGGACCTTGAAGCCCACTGTAAGCGGGCAGAAATTCTCATTGTTGCAGCAGGCGTGCCAGGCCTTGTGAAACCTGAATGGATCAAGCCCGGCGCTTGCGTCATCGATGTCGGCGTTAACCGCGTCGGTGAAAAGATCAGTGAGAAGACCGGAAAGCCGATACCCATTCTTAGGGGTGACGTTGACTTCGACAAGGCCAAGGAGATTGC
>Ga0074045_10002094_pt1 | contig 18732 bp, 17 predicted proteins | sample BogForMeECP23OM2_FD_94442 | JGI IMG/M metagenome (GOLD analysis project Ga0074045, IMG submission 94442) | Bog forest soil microbial communities from Calvert Island, British Columbia, Canada - Bog Forest MetaG ECP23OM2 | ecosystem: Environmental > Terrestrial > Soil > Wetlands ...
ACCACGAACAAATCGGAGATTTCTTTCGATACTTCGCGGTTCTGCACAACAAGAGAATCCGCCGGTGGCCGTTGGCGACATATTCATCCGCAAAACTGCTAACTCCGACAGGCTGCTAGGGTTTCGCGGGGGCCACGCCGACGCCCTTGTCGACGAACTGCAGCGTGTAGGCCTTGGCGACGTCGGTGTCGGCGGGAATGACGGCGGCGGCGTCCTTGAGGAACTGCTGCCAGCGGGCGGCGGTCATCGCGCCGATGCCCAGCGTCAGCGCGTCGCCGCTCTGCACCACGCCGACGTCGCGCAGCCGGTCGTGCCCGAACTGCAGCAGCCCGTCGGACATCTCCGGGTTGTCGGCCTTGATCGCCGCATAGGCCGGCTTTGGATCGTCGTGCAGGAAGGCGATCCAGCCCTCGATCGAGGCGTCGATGAAGCGCTGGATGACGTCGGGACGCTCCCGGATCATCTTGTCCGACGTCGCGATCAGGCTGCCGTAGCCCGCGTAGCCGGCGTCCGAGATCATCAGCACCACCGGATCGACATGCGCCTCCTGCCGGATCGAGTAGGGCTCCGACGTGATGTAGCCCTGCACGGCAGCACTCGGGTCGGCCAGGAACGGCGCGAGGTTGAAGGTGTACGGCCGGATCTGGCTGTCGGAGTAGCCGTATTTGGCGCGCAGGAAGGTCCACCAGCCGGCGCGGGTGTCGGCGCCGATGTAGACCGGCTTGCCGCGCAATGCGGCGAAACCGTCGTTGCCCACGCCGGGATGCGTCAGCAGCGCCACCGGGTCCTTCTGGAACATCGCCGCGACGGCGCGGAACGGCAGGCCCTCGCGCACGAAATTCAGCGCCAGGAAGCTGTTCGACGTGATGTCGAGGTCGAGCCGCCCGGCGAGCAGCATCTGCGCCTGGTTCACCTGCGGCCCGCCCTGGCGGATGGTCACCGACAGGCCGTGGCGGGCGTAGATGCCGGTCGCGACGGCTTCGTAATAGCCGCCGTACTCGGCCTCGGCCTTCCAATCGAGGCCGAAACTCAGGCGATCCTGGGCGGCGGCCCCGGAGGCTGCCCAGAACGGGCCGAGCAGCAGCGCCATCGCGGCGACGATCGGGCGGGTCATCTTCGTTCCTTGCATCGTGGCGGCCCGGCAGGCGCGAGGGGGCGGGCGGTTGCGGGGTGGCGTCGGGCAACGTACCTCAGAAGGCGGCAAGCGGAGAGACGGGTGACCGAGGCGCGGGTCAAGGCTGGCATCTGGGTGTCGATGGCGCTGCGCATGGGCGACCGCGACGGCCGGCCGGGGATGGTGCTGCGCAAGGGCGACCCGGACGCGGGCGGCGTGCTGCTGGTCCTGCGCGGCCGCGAGGGGCTGAGCGTGCTCTCGCAGATGCGCACGGCGGACGGCGCGCCGGCCTGGATGCGCGGCACCGGCCCGGGCGCGGTGCCGCAGGACGTGGCCGATGCCTACGTGGCGAAACAGGTCCGATTCGACCCCGATCTCTGGGTGCTGGAGTTCGACGCGGCCGACCTGACGCCGCCGTTCGAGGCGCGTATCGTCTGACCGCCCGCCGCGCGGCCGGGGGCGGCGGGCCGGTGCCGATTCTTTCGCTCGCCGACCATTGTGGTTGCTTTGCCACAGTGCGTGGAAAAGGCATCACAAGGTCCTCCCGCTTCGAAACCTGCGATGCTACTACTTCGTCACGAGCGGCATGGCGGTATGAGGCCGCCGGATCCGCGCCCGCGGACCGCGACACGAACGAGGAGAGAAAGCAATGAGGCTCCGGAGTGCGCTGCTGGCAGCGACGATCCTAGCCGCTCCCGCAACAGCGCTGGCACAGCCGATTGAAGGCCTGTACGTCGGCGTCGGCGCCGGTTTCAACTTCCTGTCGGACCAGGCCGTCAAAAACGTGGCGGTTCCGAACCCAGTTCTTCCCAACCGTGCGCTGACGTTCAGCACGGGGAGCCTGAACCTTCGCTCGAATGACGGCTGGGTCGGCCTTGGCAGCCTCGGCTGGGGCTTCGGCAACGGTCTGCGCGTCGAAGGCGAGTTCAGCTACCGCCACAATCAGGAACGGCAGCTCTACACCACGCCGAGCCCGACAGATACCGGCGGCGACACCCAGACCTACGGCGCGATGGCCAACGTGCTGTATGACTTCGACTTGGCACCCTTCGGCGTTCCCCTATCGCCCTACGTGGGCGTCGGCGTCGGTTACGCGTGGCAGGAGCTGGAAGGGCTCCGGGTCAGCAGCTGGCCGAACCCGGCCAACTACTACGCCCGGTTCAGCCAGACCGAGGGTGGCTTCGCGGCGCAGGGCATCGTCGGTCTGTCCTTCCTGGTCCCCGCGGTCCCGGGCCTGGCGTTCACCGTCGAGTATCGCCCCTTCGCCAAGGTCACCAACAACACCTACAGCGGCTACTACCAGCACCCCGTCACCACGGGGACCACGACGACCGTGGTCACGACCGGAACCAACGTCAAGCTTGGGTCGGAGCTGAACCAGTCGGCGTTGATCGGCATCCGCTACGCCTTCAACGCGGCCCCGCCGCCGCCGCCGCCGCCGCCGCCGCCGCCGCCGATCCCGCCGACCCGCAGCTACCTCGTGTTCTTCGACTGGGACAAGGCGACGCTGACGACGCGTGCGCGCCAGATCATCCACGAGGCGGCCGATGCGTCGACCCACGTCCAGTACACGCGGATCGAGGTGAACGGCTACACGGATACGTCGGGCACTCCGCGCTACAACCAGGGCCTGTCGGTGCGTCGCGCCGAGGCGGTTGCCGCGGAACTGGTGCGCGACGGCGTGCCGCGCAACGCGATCAGCATCCAGGGCTTCGGCGAGACCCATCTGCTGGTGCCGACCGGTCCGGGCGTGCGCGAGCCGCAGAACCGCCGCGTCGAGATCATTATCCGCTAAACGTCGGACAAACCGACGCAACTGCGAAAGGGGCGCCCTCGGGCGCCCCTTTTTCTTATTGCAACGGAGCAACGCAAGGTGTGACAAGCGTTGCCTCCGTGCCACAACGTGGCGGAACTCGCGTGCACGGCCTTGAGGCTGGCCGCCAAGGTGCGACATTCTGCCGTAACAGAGCATTCGATCGACGAAGGAGGCTTTCCATGCGTTTTCGTGGCGCGCTTTGCGCGGCGACCATCCTCGCAGCGCCGGTGATCGCATCGGCTCAGCCCGTCACCGGCGTCTATGTCGGCCTCGGCGCCGGCTTCAACTATCAAGAGCAGCAGGGCATCGGCAGCATCACGGTGCCAGGTCCGGTCATTCCGGGCCGGCCGCTCACGGCGACCACCAACTCGCTCGACCTCAACACCGGCACCGGGTACGTGCTCCTCGGCAGCGTCGGCTACGGCCTGGGCAACGGGCTGCGGTTCGAGGCCGAGGGCCGCTATTCCGACAACGGCGTCAACAAGATCACTGGCACGCCCGGCCCCAACTCGGCGAGCGGCCGCAGCCAGATCTACGCCGTGATGGCGAACGCCCTGTACGACTTCGACCTGTCGCCGTACGGCATCGGCGGCTTCTACCCCTATGTCGGCGTCGGCGCCGGCTACGGCTGGCAGAACGTCACGCTGAACTTCCAGAGCTCGCCGAACCCGTTCAACTACTACGGCAATGTCTCGGAGACCAAAGGCAGCTTCGCCGCGCAGGCCATCGCCGGCTTCGCGGTGCCGATCGGGGCGGTGCCCGGCCTGTCGTTCACCGCCGAGTACCGCTACTTCGCCAGGATCGGCAACGAGTCCTACAACGGCTACGTCGAGACGCCGGGTCCGACGATCGGGACGGCGCGGGTCACGCCCACCCGCTACACGTTCAACAGCGTCGGCAACCAGGAAGGCTTGGTCGGCTTCCGCTACGCCTTCAACGTCGCCCCGCCGCCCCCGCCCCCGCCCCCGCCGCCGCCCCCGGTCCAGCCGACGCGCAGCTACCTCGTGTTCTTCGACTGGGACAAGGCGACGCTGACGGCGCGGGCGCAGCAGATCATCCGCGAGGCGGCCGACGCGTCGACCAAGGTCCAGTACACGCGGATCGAGGTGAATGGCTACACGGACACCTCGGGCACCCCGCGCTACAACCAGGGCCTGTCGGTGCGTCGTGCCGAGGCGGTTGCCGCGGAACTGGTGCGCGACGGCGTGCCGCGCAACGCGATCAGCATCCAGGGCTTCGGCGAGACGCATCTGCTGGTGCCGACCGGTCCGGGCGTGCGCGAGCCGCAGAACCGCCGCGTCGAGATCATCATCCGCTGATCGTCGGCCAGGCCGACGCAACCGCGAATGGGGCGCCTCCGGGGGAAACCTTGGGGCGCCCTTCTTCCGTTCCGACGCCTGCCGTATGTCGCTACAGCGCAACAGCGTGCAGAAACCACACGCACCACGATTGAGGGGGCGCGGCCGCACCGCCATGATCGCGGTTGTGTCCGCCGGGGCATCGCCGAGGTATCCCTGAGAATGCCCCCCGGGAATGCCCCCCGGGAATGCCCCCCGGGAATGCCCCCCGGGAATGCCCCCCGGGAATGCCCCTGGGGCGCCGGCGCGCGCCGGTGAACAGCGAAGGAGTGACACCGCCGATGACGTTCAAGCGCGCCCTGCTGGCTGGCGGCGTGATTGCGAGCGGAGTGATGGCGACTGGCGCGTGGTGCGGCGCGGCATACGCGCAGCCCTTCCAGGGCCTCTATGTCAACGTCGACGGCGGCTTCAACTGGCGTGACGGTGTCGGCGTCAGTTCGGTCCTGCCGACTCTCCCCGGACCGTGGGTCGGCGGGTCGCGGATCCAGGGCGCGCCTGGATGGGTCGCCCTCGGCAGCGCCGGGTATGGGTTCGGCAACGGCCTGCGCCTCGAGCTGGAAGGCAACTATCGGCAGAGCGACTTCAACAAGCTCACGGGCACGCCCGCGCCCACGTCGACCGGAGGGCAGTTCCGCACCTACGGCGTGATGGCGAACGCGATGTTCGACCTGGACATCGGCTGGCCCTGGCTGTTCCCGTACCTCGGCGGGGGCGCCGGCTACGCGTGGCGCGACGCCAACAACATCGGGCTCACCGGCGCGAACGGGACGCTGCCGCTCTACAACTTCAGCGGCACGAGCGGCGGCTTCGCCGCCCAGGCCATCGCCGGCCTGTCGTTCCCCGTCCCGAACGTGCCCGGCCTGTCGCTCACCGCCGAATATCGCTTCCTCGCCGTGTTCGGGGGAGCGTCCTTCGACGGCACCGTGACGGAGCCCGGCCCCGGCGGCAAACCCCTGGGACCGTTCCGTCAGCGCCTGGCGCTGAACAACGAGTTCAACAACGGCGTGCTGCTGGGCATCCGCTACGCCTTCGGCGTGCAGCCGCCACCGCCGCCGCCGGCGCCCGCCCCGATGCCGGTCGCCGCGCCGACGCGCAGCTACCTCGTGTTCTTCGACTGGGACAAGGCGACGCTGACGACGCGCGCGCGCCAGATCATCCGCGAGGCGGCCGATGCGTCGACCCACATCCAGTACACGCGCATCGAGGTGAACGGCTACACCGACACCTCGGGCACCCCGCGCTACAACCAGGGCCTGTCGGTGCGCCGGGCCGAGGCGGTCGCGGCCGAACTGGTGCGCGACGGCGTGCCGCGCAACGCGATCACGATCCAGGGCTTCGGCGAGACGCATCTGCTGGTGCCGACCGCCGCCGGCGTGCGCGAGCCGCAGAATCGCCGCGTCGAGATCATCATCCGCTGAGCCTGCTTCGGCCGGCAACGCGCCGCCTGTTCGTTCGCGCCGGCGCGCCGCTGCTGGCGCTCGGCGCCGCCGGATGCTCTGCCGTGCTCAACGGCATCGCCACGACGTCCGGACTGCGGATCGCGCAAGGCATCCCATACGGCAGCGAGCCGAGGCAGGTTCTCGACGTGTATGCGCCCGACGGCGCCCGGTCGGACAGTGCCCAGTCGGCGCCGGTGGTGGTGTTCCTGTACGGCGGCGCTTGGCAGACCGGCTCCCGCGCGCTGTATCGCTTCGTCGGCGCGGCCCTGGCCGAGCGCGGGTTCGCCACCGTGATCCCCGACTACCGGGTTTATCCGCAGGTCCAGTATCCCGCCTTCCTGCAGGATTGCGCGCAGGCGACCGCGTGGGCGTCGGCGCATGCGGCGGAGCATGGCGGCGGATCGACGCTGTTCGTGATGGGCCACTCGGCGGGCGCGTACAACGCGATGATGCTGGCGCTGGATGATCGCTGGCTGGGTGCGGCGGGCCTCGACGCCAGGCGGCTCGCCGGCGGGATCGGTCTGTCCGGCCCGTACGACTTCCTGCCGATCCGGGGGGCGGACATCCGCGCGGTGTTCGGCAGCGCCGCGAACGATCCGTCGACGCAGCCGATCAACCATGTCGCGCCCGGCGCCCCGAAGCTGTTCCTGGGCGCGGGGACGGGAGACACGACCGTGCGGCCCGGCAACACCGAGCGGCTGGCGGCGCGGGTGCGGGCTGCGGGCGATTCCGTGACGCTGCGTCTCTATCCGGGCCTCGGCCACATCATCACGATCGCCGCCTTCGCAGCACCCCTGCGCTGGACCGCGCCGACGCTGTCCGACGTTACCGCCTACCTGCGCCAGAGATCGGCAGACGCCGGGCGATAACACCGTCTTCGAGCCGCCGCTTGACGGCGTGGCGGCCCAGGGCCGCGCGACAGGGGCCTGACGCGCGGCCCTGGATTGCCACGGCGCGTCGCGCCTCGCAATGACGATTTTCCTCGATCCAGACCGCCCGCGGTTACGGTCCCAAGTAGGCCTGGGGTCCGTGATCGCCCGCCCGCCTTTCCCGTCATTGCCCCCTTTTACCGTCATGGTCCGCGCAGGCGGACCATCCACGCCTTTCTTCGACCCCTCAGGCGCAGCCCGCCACGCGGCGGCACGAGGAAAAGAAGCCTTGACACAAGTCCTATTTCGGCGCTATCCCCTCGTCCCGACGTTGGTGCAGCGCCCGGTCACGAAAGGAGGGCAAATGTTCGATTTCCTGCCGCCCTTCCTCAAGCGGCTCTACCAAAGTTTCAGGGTGCCCTACGCCCGCGGCACCCGCGTGCGCGAAACACCGGAGCCCGATCCCGAGATCGCCGTGTCCATGCGCGAGCGCATGTTCAGGGTCGAGATCATCCAGGACGCCTTTCGCCAACGCCGGCCCAGGCCCCAGCGGCTGTTCCGCAAGCCGACGGGCCATCGCGACCTCTATTCCTGGTGCGACCTCGAGGCGTCCCGCTACCCCACCACCCGCCATCGCTGCGCCCATTGCACCAACGCAAGCGACCTCTACCGCCGCGCCAACGCAGGCGACTGGCAGGCCGAAGTCCGCCTGCACCGCCTCGCGACGCGCGCGTCGATGCGTCTGCTCGCCGAGCGCCGCGCCTGGGCCGAGACCCGCCGCCGCCAGCGCGCCGCGAGGACCCCCGAGCCGGGCCCGCCGCCGGTGATCTGGGTCATGCTCGGCTGGAAGCGCTGGCGCGACCGACGCGCCGAATACCCTCCCGCGACCGAGCGCTGGTTCATCGTCGAGCGCCGCGAGGCGGAGGCCAAGCTGGTGCGCGCCCACACCCGGACGCTGCAGCGCATGGCCCAGCGCAGCCGCGCCCGCGCGCGCGACGCGGCGCTCGCCCGCGAACGCAGTGTCGCAGGGCGGAAAAGCGCGGAGCGCGCATTCCGCCACCTGCCCGCGGGCGAACAGCCGGCGGACCGCGCGCCGGGTCCGGGCGAGAAGGGAACTGACGCAACCACTTCCCCGTCATCGCGAGGCGCGCAGCGCCGTGGCGATCCAGGGCAACGTGACAAGCGCCTGCCGCGCCGCCCTGGATCGCCACGCCGCCAAGAGGCGGCTCGCGATGACGGGGTCTATGCGCCCGCGCCGTCGGACCCGCCGACCGAACCCGCGCCCGCCGAAGCCGCGGCCATCGCGCCGGCACAGCCGGAAGCCGCGCCCGCACCGCGCATCGCGCTGATTCCGTACCCGCCCGGCGGCAAGACCATCATCAAGATCGGCGCCGCGCGCCCGGTGATCCCGCTGCCGCGCCCGACCCATCCCATCGCGGGTGCAGCGCCCGGCGCCCCCGGCCCCGCCGAGGACGCCATCCGGAACGATCGCCGCCTACCGGGGCTGCATGCGGATCGCGCCGTCGAGGCGGATCGTCTCGCCGTTGAGCATCTGGTTCTCGACGATGTGCACGGCGAGGGCGCCGTATTCCGACGGATCGCCGAGGCGCGGCGGGAACGGCACCTGCAGCTCCAGGCTCCTGCGGAACTCCTCGGTGACGCCTGCCAGCATGGGCGTCATGAACAGGCCGGGCGCGATGGTCACGACGCGGATCGCGTGCTGTGCCAGGTCGCGCGCGATCGGCAGCGTCATCCCGACCACCCCGCCCTTCGACGCCGAATAGGCGGCCTGCCCGACCTGCCCCTCGAACGCGGCGACCGACGCGGTGTTGACGATCACGCCGCGCTCGGTGCCGACCATGGGCGCGACCGACGCCTTCGCCGCGAACAGGCGGATCATGTTGAACGTGCCGATCAGGTTCACGTTGATGACGGCGGCGAACAGGTCGAGCGGGTGCGGCCCCTGCTTGCCGACGACACGTCCTGACTTGCCGATGCCCGCGCAGTTGACCAGCACGCGGGGCGTGCCGAAGTGCGCCTCGGCGATGTCGATCGCGCGGGTGGCGCTGTCCTCGCTCGAGACGTCGGAGTACAGCCCCAGGCCGCCGATTTCACCGGCAACGGCCTCGGCTCCTGCCGTGTTGACGTCCAGCACGGCCACCTTGGCGCCGCGCGCGGCGAGCGCGCGGGCGGTCGCCGCACCCAGGCCCGAGCCGCCGCCGGTCAGCAGCGCGCAAACTCCCGTGATGTCCATTTCGTGTCTCCTCGCTTGAATTCAGGCCGGTGCGCGCTCGTCCAAGGCGCGCATCCAGCTGACCGGGCCGCCGGTCCAGGCGGGGTAGCCCGCGGCGACGCCGAAGACGTCGGCTGCGGTTTCATCGGCAACCGATCCATCGGCAATCGCCTGTTCGGCAGCTTCTGCCGCGCCGCTGAGCAACCGGCACCGCATCTGATCGGCGGTCGGGTAGTTGTCCGACTCGGTGCGGTCGCGCAGCCCGTGCCAGAGAGCAGTCCACGTGCCGTCGCAATAGTCGTAGAACCCGCGCCCCGAGGCAGCCCCTTTGCGGCCCTCGCGAAGCAGCTCGCCGGCCACTCCGATCTCGCCGAACGCATCCGGCCCCAGCGCGTCGGCGGCGGCCAGCGGCCCTTCCGCGAAGCCGGCCATGCGGCCTGCATTCTCGATCAGGGCGGGCGGCGTGCCCTCGTCCAGAAGATGCACGCCCTCGGCGGCGTAGGCTTTGCGCAACGCGGCCGCATAGGCCTGCGGCGGCGCGTCGCGGCGGGTGCGGGCGGCGACGGCGGTGGCGAACATCGCTGCCGTGCGTTTGTCCCGCAGCAGGCGACGCAGATACTTGCCCTCGATACGAAGTGCCACGTCCATCGGCGTGACAAAGGCGTCGTAAACCGCGCCCATGATCGCATCGAGTGCGGGGTAGTTGCCGTAGCTCGACTTGCGCTGCATCGCGTTGGCCACCGCCCACGTGAATCCGCCGGTGTGCGTGCGCGGATCGGGGCCGGGATAGACGAAGCCCTTCGCGTCCCACGCCTGCACCGCGTCGGCCGAGGTGGATGCACGGATCCAGGCGGCGGCGCTTGCGTCCAGCTCCGATGCGGGCACCGTCACATCGACGATGCGGGCCTTCAGCGCCGCCTCGGGCGTCAGCGTGCGCCCCTCGAGCAGCAGCGGCAGCGCGCGGTCGGCGCCGATGAGCCGCGGCAGCCGCTGCGTCCCGCCCGCGCCCGGCATCAGCCCCGCGCGTACCGCGGGGAAGCCGATGCGGATCGCCGGATCGTCGGCGGCGATGCGGTAGTGGCAGGCGAGGGCGATCGCGAACCCGCCGTCCAGCACGCTGGCGGAAATCGCGGCCAGCACCGGCTTGCCGCACGTCTCCAGCGTACGCGTCGCGGCCCGCAACGCATCCGCCCGCACCTGCATCTGCTCCAACGTGTCGGCGGCGGGGGCGGAGAACACCGGCCGATCGAGGCACACGATGGCGCCTTTCACCGATGCGTCCGTCCCGATGCGGCCTGCCGCGTCGGCGAGGCCAGCGGCGGCGTGTTCGTCGAGAACCGCATCGTCCAGCGTCAGCCGTGCCACGCCGTCCTGCGTGGCGATCTGCCAGGACATGGGTCAGACTCGCTCGATGATCGTCGCGGTGCCCATCCCGGCGCCCACGCACAACGTCACCAGCGCGGTCCCAAGGCCACGCCGCTCCAGCTCGTCGAGCACGGTGCCGAGGATCATCGCGCCGGTGGCACCGAGCGGATGGCCCATTGCGATCGCGCCCCCGTTCACGTTCAGCCGGTCCGGGTCGATGTCCAGCAGATGCCGGAACAGCAGCACCACGGAGGCGAACGCCTCGTTCAATTCGAACAGGTCGATGTCCCTGGCACTCATGCCGGCCCGCTTGAGCAGCTTGCGCGTGACCTTCTCCGGGCCGGTCAGCATGATCGACGGCTCTGAGCCGATCGAGGTGAACGCCCTGATTTTCGCCCGCGGCTTCAGTCCGGCTGCGGAACCTGCCTCGCGCGAGCCGAGCAGGATCGCCGCCGAGCCATCCACGATGCCGGAGGAATTGCCGGCATGATGCACGTGGTCGATCCGCTCGACTTCCGGATAGCGCTGGATGGCGACCGAGTCGTAGCCATACTGCTCGCCGATGGTGCCGAACGCCGGCTTCAGCGAGGCGAGGCTCTGCATCGTCGTCTCCGGCCGCGGGTGCTCGTCGCGCGACAGCACGACATCGCCGGCGACGTCACGCACCGCGACGACGGACCTGGCGAAGCGGCCTTCCGACCAAGCCTGCGCCGCCCTCTGCTGGCTCTGCACCGCGTAGGCGTCGACGTCATCTCGCGTAAAACCCCACTTGGTCGCGATCAGGTCGGCGCTGACGCCCTGCGGCGTGAAATACGTTTTGAACGCGGTGGCCGGGTTGGCGTGCCACGCGCCGCCGTCCGAGCCGATCGGTACGCGGGACATGCTCTCCACGCCGCCGCCGATAATCATGTCGGACTGTCCCGCCATTATCTGCGCGGCGGCCATGTTGGTCGCCTCCAGGCCGGAGGCGCAGAATCGATTGATCTGCACGCCCGCAACGGTCTCGGCATAGTCGGCGTTCAGCACGGCGACGCGCGCGATGTCGTGGCCCTGCTCGCCCACCGGCATGACGCAGCCGAACACGACGTCGTCGACCAGCGCGGTGTCGAGCCCGTTGCGGTCGCGCACCTCGCGCAGCACGGTGCTGGCGAGTTCGACGGGGGTGATCTCGTGCAACGCGCCGTCGGGGCGGCCGCGGCCGCGTGGCGTGCGAACATGGTCGTAGATGAAACAGTCTGGCATATGCCTCTCCCTCAATCTCTTCCGTCATCGCGAGGCGCGGAGCGCCGTGGCGATCCAGGGCGACTCATCAGGCGTCTGTCGCGCGACCCTGGATTGCTTCCCGCCACGCCTTCGGCTCGCGGTCGCAATGACGCAAACCGCTCGACATGCGGCCGCCGCCTACAAACTGCGCGCGATCAGCTCCTTCATGATCTCATTGGCGCCGCCGTAGATCTTGCGCACGCGGCTGCCGGCCCAGAGCTGCGCGATCGGGTATTCGGCCATGAAGCCGTAGCCGCCGAACAGCTGCAGGCAGCGGTCGGCGATGTCGCACAGCCGGTCGGTGGTCCACCACTTCGCCATCGCCGCCGTTGCCACGTCCAGCTCGCCCGCCACCAGCCGGTCGATGCACCAGTCGATGAACACCCGGGCGATGGTGGCTTCGGTTTTCGCCTCGGCGAGCACGAAGCGCGTGTTCTGGAACTCGATCAGCTTCTGGCCGAACACCTCGCGCTGGCGCACGTAGTCCAGCGTCTCGCTGATCGCGTAGTCCATGCTGGCCGTCGCTTCGACGCCGATCACCAGCCGCTCCTGCGGCAGCTGGCTCATCAGCATGGCGAAGCCTGCGTTCTCCTCGCCGAGCATCGCGTCGGCGGGCAGCCGCACGTCGTCGAAGAACAGTTCGGACGTGTCCTGCGCGTGGCCGCCGATCTTTTCCAGGTTGCGGCCGCGGCGGAAGCCGGGCGCGTCGCCGGGCACCAGGAACAGCGAGATGCCCTTGGCACCAAGCTCGGGATCGGTCTTGGCGCAGACGATCACCAGGTCGGCGAGCTGGCCGTTGCTGATGAAGGTCTTCTGCCCGTTGATGACCCACTCGTCGCCGTCGCGACGCGCGCGCGTGCGCATGGCCTTGAGGTCGGAACCGGCGCCGGGCTCGGTCATCGCGATCGCGCCGACCGCATCGCCGCTCGCCATCGCGGGCAGCCACGCGCGCTTCTGCGCCTCGGTGCCGTAATGCAGCAGGTAGGGCGCGACGATGCAGCTGTGCAGCCCGGCGGCAAATTCGAGGCATCCGGCCCGCGCCCGTTCCTCCATGAACACGGCCTCGTGCCGGAACGTGCCGCCGCCGCCGCCGTACTCCGCGGGAAGTCCCATGCAGAGCAGCCCGGCCTCGCCCGCCTTGCGCCAGACGTTTCGGTCGACATGGCCCTGCCGCCGCCAGTGCGGCAGATGCGGCACGACATGGTGCGCCAGGAAACGGCGCGACGTCTCGCGCACCAGCGCCAGTTCTTCGGTCTGCACGGCGTCCAGCATGTGGCGCCCTCCCTGCTCGCGCAGATAGCGCGGGCTAGGTGTGATGCCAAGCGAGGGGCGGCTCGGCCGGTGCCTTCAGTGCTCGGGACTGCAGGTTCCCGGCGGCGAAAGTTGCGCGAGCCGCCCGCTCACGGTGTTGATGATCGCGACGGCATCCGGATCTTCTCGCCGCAGTTTCGTGGCATCGATCAGAGCCTGGCAGGCTTTCAGGAGAACTTGTCTCCTCTCGGCTTCTGGCGTTGCCGGGGCGATGCCGATGCCGAAGAGAGCCTGTCCGAGACCCAGGTGCGCCTCGGCGTTGTTCGGATCGAGCTCGATCGCCTTATTGTAGCTGGTCACGGCGTCGGGCAGGTTGCTCTGGTAGATAAGGGCACTGCCGAGGCCCACGTACGCTTTGGCGTCGTGCGGGTTGAGCGCGATCGCGTCGCTGTATTCTTTCGCGAACACGTTCGCCGCGATCGCGTACTCTTTCTTGGCGTCGTCCCCGTGGTTGTCGAGGTCCAGGACATGGCCACGGTAGAGGTGCAGGAGTGCTGCCGTCGCGGCTGGCGGCTTGGCGTCGATCATCTGCTGGTAGAGAGCCTCGAGGACTCCCATGCCAGCCTCCTTCAACAACGTGTAAGCGGCACCCGGACCACTTTCTTCCCTTGTGGGGAGGACGGCGTGACCGTTGTAGCGAACCCGCAGCGTCAGTTGCGTGCCGGCATCGGTGAATTCCCCGGTGACGTCGTGACGCCAGGCGGTCGGGAAAAATCCCCGGATGAAGGCACCCACGGTTTCGAAGGAAATGCCGACGCCAGGAATCTCGACGTCCGGCAGCTTGGCCGCTTCTTCGGTGTCGGGTATCGTGACCGAGCCGGGAATTGCCAATCCCGGAAGCGATCTGCCGGCCGTCTGCTCCAGCTCATCCAACGCATCGCGGAATTCTGCCGCGGCAACGTCGCCCGTGAACCCGCTATCGGCCAGCGTTCTGGTGACCCCGAAGGGACCGACGTTGAAACTGCGCTGCGATTCCCAGCCGACCCAGGCGATATAAGCGGCGATGCCAGCGAGAACGAGCACCGTTCGGCGCCATCGAACGAGCCGTTCGCGACCACCGTTCCAGACCCGCCTCAAGGCCGGCACGCGCCGCTCAGCCGCCTCGCCCGGCGGAATGAAAGCCGGGATGCTCGACTCGTCCCGCAAACCCAGGCTCCCACTTCAGATAACGGCTGCGGAACGATAGCGCCGGCCGTCCGGAGGCTCAAGCGGTCATGCATTGACGGCAGGAGGCGCCTGCCCCTGAGATGCGTGTGCCTGCGGCGGATCAGGGCAGGCGATACGCTCGCCACGACCGTCAGGAGCTGCGCCGATGGACCAAACCCCCGTCTCGGACTCGGCCTTCTGGTCGCGGGCGCGCCGCCACGTGCTGCGCTACGGCGGGGACTTCGTGCCTTTCGTGCCGGAACGGGCCGAGGGCGCGTTCCTGTACGACGCGGCCGGCAAGCGCGTGCTCGATTTCACCTCCGGCCAGATGAGCGCGATCCTGGGCCACGCGCACCCGGAGATCGTGGCCACCGTGCGCGACGCGGTCGGGCGGCTCGATCATCTGTTCTCGTCGATGCTCTCCGCACCCGTGGTCGACCTGTGCGAGGCGCTGGCGCAGCACGCGCCCGACCTGCCGAAAGTCGTGCTGCTGACCACCGGCGCGGAGTCGAACGAGGCGGCGATCCGGCTCGCCAAGCTGGTGACCGGCAAGTGGGAGGTCGTCGGCTTCGCGCAGTCCTGGCACGGCATGACGGGGGCTGCCGCGTCGGCCACCTACAGCGCCGGCCGGCGAGGACTCGGGCCGCTGTCGCCCGGCTCGTTCGCCATCCCCGCGCCACGCAGCTACCGACCGCGCTTTCCGTCGGTCACCTGGCAGCAGGAGCTGGACGACGCGTTCGACCTGATCGACCGGCAGTCGACCGGCAATCTCGCCGCCTTCATCGCCGAGCCGATCCTGAGCAGCGGCGGCATCATCGACCTGCCGCCGGGCTATCTGAACGCCTTGCAGGCGCATTGCCGCGCCCGCGGCATGCTGCTGATCCTGGACGAGGCGCAGACCGGAATCGGCCGCACCGGGCTGATGTTCGCCTTCGAGCGCGACGGCGTCGTGCCCGACATCCTGACGCTGTCGAAGACGCTCGGCGCCGGCCTGCCGCTCGCCGCGATGATGACGCGCGCCGATCTGGCCGAGGAGGCCGAGCAGCGCGGCTTCCTGTTCTACACCACCCATGTCAGCGACCCGCTGCCCGCGTCGGTCGGGCTGAAGGTGCTGGAGATCGTGCAGCGGGACGGGCTCGCCGCGCGCGCGGCGCAAGCGGGCGCGCGTCTCGCGGCCGGGCTGCGCGGGCTGCAGCAGCGGCACGAGTGTGTCGCCGACGTGCGCGGGCGCGGGCTGCTGATGGGCATCGAGTTCGCCGGCATGGGCGGCCGCAGCGCGACGGAGGTGTCGGATGCGGTGACCGACGCGGCGCTGGATCTGGGCCTGTCGGCGAACATCGTGCGCGCGGGCCTGTCCGGCGGCGTGATGCGCATCGCGCCGCCGCTGACGGTGACCGACGCGGAGATCGACCTCGGGGTCGAGCTGCTCGACGCGGCGATGGCGCGGGTGAGCGCGGGGCGATGAACGACGCTTCGTCGCTCACCGTCGACTGGCCCGACGCGCTGTTCGGCCTGCTCAAGGCGCACGACGTCACGCACGTCGCCTACGTGCCGGATGCGGGTCACGCGCGGCTGATCAGCCTGTGCGAGGCCGATCCCGCGTTGCACGCCGTGCTGCTGACGACCGAGGAGGAGGGCATCGGCCTGATGCTCGGGGGCTGGCTCGGCGGGGCGCGCGGCGTGCTGCTGATGCAAAGCTCCGGCGTCGGCAACTGCATCAACATGGTGTCGCTCGGCATCACGCATCGCACGCCGATGCCGATGATCGTGACGATGCGCGGCGACTTCGCCGAGTTCAATCCGGCGCAGGTGCCGATGGGCAGCGCCACGCAGGCGGTGCTGGAGGCGATGGGCGTCGCGGTGCGCCGCGCCGATGCGGCGGCGGATGTGGCGCCGGTCGTGGATGCGATGCTGCGCCTGGCGTTCAACACTTATCGGCCCACCGCCGCGCTGATCGGCCAGCGCGTGATCGGCGCCAAGACGTTCGGGATGGAGTGATGGAAGCATCGCACATGCTGCGGCGGCGCGAGGTGGTGCGGGCGCTGCTGGAGGATCGCCGGGACCTGCTGGTGATCGCCGGGCTGGGCGCGCCGGCCTGGGATGTGACGGCGGCAGGCGACCATCCGCGCAATTTGCCGCTGTGGGGCGGCAGGGGGTCGGCGGCGATGATCGGGCTGGGGCTGGCGCTCGCGCAGCCGAACACCCCGGTGCTGGTCGTCACCGGCGACGGGGAGATGCTGATGGGGCTGGGCGCGCTGGCGACGATCGCCGTGAAGCGTCCGCTGAACCTGTCGGTCGTCGTGTTGGACAACGAACACTACGGCGAGACCGGCATGCAGCGCACGCACACCGCGTACGCCGTGGACTTGGCCGCCATCGCCAGGGCGGCCGGTTTTCCGCGAGCCTCGGTCGTTCGTTCCGAGGACGATCTGGCAGTCGTGCGCGCCTCGGTCCACGAGTTCGCAGGCCCGTTGTTCGCGCAGGTGAAGGTGGTCGCCGAGGCGCTTCCGCTGGTGTTGCCGCCGCGGGAGGGCGCGCTGCTGCAAGCGCGGATGCGCGAGAGCGTGCTAGGGCCGGAGGCGCATCTGGCCTGAACTGGCCCGTCGAGCGGCCGCGATCAGCGTCCCGCGGGCGAGGGCTTCATCAGCGGACCGGCAGCCCCGGCGAGCCCGCGCCACGAGCCCAGGAGGTGCTCCAGTACGCGATGCCTGTTCGGCTTGCGCGGCGGACAGATCTTCCGCGGCCAGTCGAACAGCGTCCGCCGGTAGGCCGAGACGGCTCCCTTCAGCCCGCCTGAAGACGCCACGACGAGGGACAGGACGGACAACATCATGCCGATGCTGACGGCATTGCTGGCGATGACCGCGTGAAGATCGCCGGTTTCGATGACCAGTGCCGCGTCGCGCATCAACACCGCGATCGCCGTGCCTGCCAACGCGGTGAGCGCGTACCTCTGGTTGACGGTATGCCAGGCCAAGCCCCGGCACAGCTCCCGGAACACGACGCCCCAGAAGAGATAGGAGACGTTGAACGGCAGATGCCATTCGGTCGCGGCGATCCCGAGGGCCAGAAGCCCTGTGCAGAAGAGCGTGTCGCGCCACTCGTTGCAGGAGCGCGCTGCGTCGCGAAGTTGCCGAGACATGCCTGACCGTGGGGCGACCGTATGAACCGTGTAATCGAGAGCACGTAGCCACGAACGCTAGGGTGCGAAGCTGAACGGCTGGTTAACCGGCTGGAAGCCGGTCCTGGGGGCAATTCGCGAGCCGCGTCGTGCGGCAGCCTGGACTATTCGTGAATTGCAGGCTGCAGGCTTGCGCTGGTAGCGGCGGGCGGATTTGAACCACCGACCAAGGGATTATGATTACCCCGCGCAAACGGAAATCGCGAAGGAAAATCAATAGGGTACTGAGATATCCCTGGTCCAGGGTATCGCTGGGGTATCGGTCGGCTGCCATGCAAGCGGGGTAGCGGCCGGGCGTGTGGGGCCAGCTCGGCCGCAATCCAGGCGGCACCTCACGCCCTGCCTCCGGGTTGCGAGACGGGCTGGCGCCAGTTATGTTGGTCCAAGCGGACAGCGCGTGACACAACCGGAAAGCGCGTCACATTGGCCCTCCTTCAGCGAGAGTTTTCAAGCTTGTGCGCGGGCACGTGGGCGAACGACGAGCACTGGTGGACCTTGGTCTTCGACACTGACACCAAGCGTCTGTTCATCATGCACGAATGGGACCTCGTGGATGCTGACGATATCTCGAAGTCGGACAAGGGGTGGTCGGAGATCGAGGTGGCGGACTTTCTAGCGAACGGGCCCGATCCGGCACGTGACCAGCTTGCCGAGATCATCAGGGGCCTGTTTCAGACCAATGCAGCACGCGCGACCGATTGGGGAGCCTTCACCAAGGTTCCTTGACCGGTGTCAGACGGAGTGGACAGGGCCGGGAAAGGCCCGCACCGCCCCACACCGTGGCGCGGGTCTGATCACGATGCCGATCCTTTCCATTTCCGTTTGGCCCCCGTAAGTTCTGTTCCGCTCGCGCCCTTTGGCGCGCTTGGGCGACAACCATGCAAAAGATGATCATTCGTCGAGATGCTGATGGTACATATTCTATCTGGGACTTCTTCTTCCGGACGGCACAGTACAACTCACGTTTGAAGGACGTTGCCGCTGCTCGGCAGTGGATCGAGAGAACGTACCCCGGCACGCAGATTGTCGTGAGCGACCAGCCAGAGCGCGACAAAGCTTCGGACGAACCAAAGAGCAAGTGACGGCGCTCGCGGCTGGCGCAATTGCCCTATGGAGGCGGCTCCCGAAGCTTACGCCGCCGCCGCAGCAGCAGCAGAAAGAAGCACGGCGGCGGCGGGCTGAAGGGGCGACGCTGACGGAGATCGACCGCAGCTACAACGTCAGTCACACGACGATTTCGAGGCTTGCCGCGTGAACTCTCAGAGCGATACAGATAAAGAGATAGCTAATCTCCGCGCAGATATCGTCAAGACCGGCTACGTCACCGAGATGATCGCGACCGGCATCTTTGACAAAGCCGGTTGGCGAACCTACGACCATTCTTATTTCCTTGACCGCGATGAGAACAAAGGCCGTGAGATCGACCTTCTTGCGATCTACCTTCACACGGAAAGCAACCCCAAAAAGTCGCTTACAGTCGGGCTCGGCCTTTCCGTTGAAATCAAAAAAGCGACCAGCAAGCCTCACATGATGGTAGAGTGGTCAAGCAGTATGTTCTGAGCTTCTTGGAGGCCTCACGACGCAGGGATGGACGATGGCGGAACTCCAGCTTGTATCGTGCGCTGTGCGTCGGGGGC
>Ga0074045_10002095_pt1 | contig 18731 bp, 18 predicted proteins | sample BogForMeECP23OM2_FD_94442 | JGI IMG/M metagenome (GOLD analysis project Ga0074045, IMG submission 94442) | Bog forest soil microbial communities from Calvert Island, British Columbia, Canada - Bog Forest MetaG ECP23OM2 | ecosystem: Environmental > Terrestrial > Soil > Wetlands ...
ATTGTTACCCCCTGCCGAGGCCCTGCCGGGCTTCAAATCGCGGCAAGCTAAAACTACCCCTAACATCTTATTTCGTAATATGTTCCGGATTGCCCCCCAGTCGTTAGCCGGACAGCAGTGATTCCGGCTATTTCACTTGCCAACAGTTCGTCCGCTTCATCCACGGGAAACCCGGAAAACGCAGCCTGACCTTCGTTCGAAAACTCCTTGAGAAGGGCCACGCTTCCTCGCGTTCCTGCCTACGCAATGGGCAGGTATATCACCTTTTCTCCCGCAATATCTATGAAGCCATTGGCAAGGACAATGTCCGATTCCGCCGCAAACACTCGCTCGAATACATCCGTACCCGGCTTGCCGCGCTCGACTTCATTCTCGGAAAGCTCGATTACATCTTCTTTGAAACCGAGCAGGAGAAGTTCCGCTACTTCACCGGGCAGCTCGGCATCGATAAGAAATATCTCCCTGCCAAGCGCTATGCCGGAGCCATACAGGAGCGGTTCACCGATCGCTATTTCGTCGACAAGTTCCCGATGTTTCTTCTCCCCCACGCTTCTCTCCCTGTGGCCTCCTTCTCTTTCGTCGATCCTGGTCTTGAGAGTCTCGACAGTTTCCACACCCATCTGCAGGCCTATTTTCCGCTTTACTGCAGACTCCCTAGCGTGAGATTTCACTATGTTGCGACGCGGGATACCTATCAGGAACGCGCAAAGCAGGCGTTCCTGAGACTCTTCGATCGCCATTGGAGCCCTGACAGTCCGGGTGGGCTCGTGGATTACTTCTGCCTGCAAAAGAAGGAGGACTCAGGGAAACTCCACGAGCTATCGAAGGCGGATCTGGTCGCTCTCCAAGAAGGGAAAATCAAGTTCAATCGCACGGAGATCGCGAATCTCTACCAGCGATGGCGTGCCGAGCAGGTGCACTTCGATCAGGTTCGAAAGGAATACGAGTCTCTCCGAAGACCAGAGACGGTGGCGTTCATTTTCACTCCGGTGAACGGCCAGGTGGCCCTTTTCGAGCGGCATCCGAATAGTTGGATGAAAACTCCTTGGAAAAGTACGCGAAAGGAACCTTTCGCCGGAGATTTCACCGCGAACGTCACCGAGGCGGAGCCGTAAACAGGAGAGGAAAGAGCCAGATGGAGAAGAGAGAGAGCAAGAATCGGACGCGGCCAAAACACGCAGAGAGGCGGGAGCGACCCCACCGTTCCGCGAAAGCGCGGCCCGGTCCCTGCGGGCTTCGGGGGTCACTCCCGCCTCCTGCTGCTGGGAACCGCAGCACGTGTTTTGGCCGCGGGAAGAGTCTTCGTCAGACAGATTGCATGCAGCAATGCATGCAGCCCGTCGACAAATTGGCATGCGGGAAGGAGGAAGATCGTTGCCAGTTCTGAAAGCACCACCAAGGAAACCAAAGACTGCAAGTCTGCAACTTCGCATTGAGGAAGAGGTTCGACGGAAACTCGATCAGTATGCAGAATTCATCGACGCGTCATCGTCGTACGTCGTGACGGAAGCGCTGAAACTGCTCTTCAAACGCGATGAAGAGTTCAAGCGCTGGTCAACGCAACACACAAACCACAACAATAACCATGAACCAAAAGGAGGAAAGTCCCTGTTTGAGACTGCCAAGCTAGCATGAAGCCCCGCGATCTCCAATTCGATCTGCGCAAGAACCCAGGCTCGTCAAGAGTGCATGGCTTGCGCGCCGCAGTGAATTCGTCAGCAGAAGAGCAACCGCGAGGATTAGGGAGCGCGCACGCTGAAGTGCCGTTACCATCCGAGCACCACATTGCCGGGACACTTCAGTTGCCACTGTCAGATAAGGCCGACGAAGCCACAGGGGAAGAGAGAAGGCACTCAAATCGCCTGCTTACGGTTGAGGATGTGGCGATTCTGCTTCACGTCCCCGTTTCCTGGGTGTACGGACGCATGCGCAAAAGATCATTGGAGAGACTCCCGGCCTACCGCCTCGGAAAATACTGGAGGTTCCGCGAGGACGAAATTCACGCGTGGGTGAAACGCCAGAGCCGAGGCCACCATGCTGCTTGACACTCGCGTTAAACTCGGAAGTGACATAGGAAAAGGCGGACGAGCCAACCTCAGAATAGAGAGGAAAAAAATGGCTCGTTGCCAGTATCAGAACGGTTGTTTGTTTGTTCGTGGTAAGCGTCGGAAGATGTGGGTCGCACGGTGGAGGGAAGACGTGGTTCTCGCTGATGGATCGGCTAGCCGAGTGATGCGCTCGGTTGTGCTCGGCCCAGTGAGCGAGATTGCAGGTCGCCGTGAAGCCCGCAGACTCTTGGATGCTCACCTCAGCCCCATTAACCAAGGGCAATATCGCCCGGAAGCAACCATGTTGTTCTCGAAGTTTGTTTCAGAGTGCTTCGAGCCGGGAGTATTGCCGACACTCAAGTTTGCGACCCAGGAGGTTTATTCAGCGCTCCTGCGGAAGCACTTGACGCCTCGATTTGGTGACCAGCGTCTGTGTGACATCACAAGAATCGAGGTCCAGCATTACGTTTTGGAAAAACTGAAGCAAGGTTTCGCCTGGGAAACCGCAAACCACCTACGCAACCTAATGAGCAAGGTTCTAGGAACTGCAGTCAGTTGGGACTATCTGGTGGATAACATCGTTCGCGGTGTAAAAATGCCAGAACGTTTTCTCAAGAGATCGCACCAGTTCCTGAGTGTTGATGAAGCGAGGCGTCTCATTGCCGCGTGTACAGAACCAACCCGTACGATCGTTCTGCTTGCAATCATGACTGGACTGCGGATTGGAGAAATCCTGGCATTGCGGTGGAAACGAATCGATTTCATCAGCAAAACATTAGTTGTCGCGGAGACTTGCTACCTGGGTCGATTTGGAACACCCAAGACCCGCGCTAGCAGGAGGGAGGTCCCATTGTCGCCTGCTGTTGTGGAAGCATTGAAGGCCCATTTCTCCATTTCTGCGCATGGCAACGCAGAGGGTCTAGTATTTAGTACTCGCACTGGTGGTCCCTTAGCTTCAAACAATTTGCGGAACAGGGGACTACGATCGGCATGCAAGCGTGCTGGGCTCCCAAAGTTGAGTTGGCATTCACTTCGCCACACCCACGGGACGCTTTTGCATGTGCAGGGGACACCGCTAAAGGTCGCCCAAGCCCAACTTGGGCACTCAGACTTGGCAACAACTCTTGAGGTGTATACACACGCCAGCGTGATTGCCCAACGTGAAGCCGTGAACCTCCTTGAGAGCCAAGTGTTCCCAAGTGTTCCCAAAAAGACGGTTGAAGGCGGTGGTATAGAAGAGGTGGCATCGCCAACTAATTGATTTTTCAAGATTAAGTGGCGCGCCCAGGGAGATTCGAACTCCCGACCTCTTGCTCCGGAGGCAAGCGCTCTATCCAGCTGAGCTACGGGCGCGCAGAGGAACGACATTCGACGTAATGCTAGTAGTTTAACTCTTCCCTTCCCCATTCGCCAGTAGGCTGACGAGAAGTTCTCTGTAGAGCGCGGACATTCACAGAATGGAACGGGGTGTTTTGGAGTGCGAGAGCTTGCTCTCGCTTTTGCGGTCCACGGGGGGCCCGCAAGGATCTTTCAGAAAGCGTCGCTGCAACCGTAAAAGCGGCGGCGAACCGCCGCATTCTAAAAATATCGGCGCGCTGCTATTTGCGCGAAACTTATCCTTTGGAACGGGTACGAATATCCTTGGCGAGTTTTTCGATTTCTTCGGCCTTTTTCAGGAGATTGAGGCTGAGCACTTTGCTGGAATCGGTTTTGTCGACTTCGGCTTTCAGTTCGGTGGCGAGTTCATAAAGGCGCTCGACTTTCTTCTTGATGTCCTTTTCGTTCTCGTCCAATTGGCGCTTTTCGGGTGACGGGGCGTTGGGGTTTTCAGGGGCCGTTGGCTCCTGACCTGGAGGCACAGGCCTGGGCATCGTTGGATTTTGCGAAAAGGGAGTGCCGACGGCTACGCCGAGCATGGTCCCGGCCGTGGCCAATCCCACCAGGAAATTGCGTCGCGTGTTCACCGAGAACCTCCTAACGGAACGGTAGCAAGTGGTTGACCGGCACCTGCAAGCTTGCGCCAGCAATGCTATACTCGCCCCCCGGAAACTATATGTCCAGTATGCTCAACTATCTTCTGAATATTTCTCCGTCGAATGTCATCCATTTAGTGGTGATCCTGGCGGCAGCGCTAATTTTAAACCACTTGCTGCACCTGGTGACGAGGCTGATCGTCAAGCCGGCAGTCACACAAACCCGCGCGGCACAGGCCAGGGAGCAACAAACGCGCACGCTCGCCGGGGTGATCAACAGCGCGGGGAGCAAGGTGGTATGGGCCGTGGCGCTGCTGACGGCGGCGCAGGAGTTTGGCATCAACGTGACGCCGGTAGCGGCTCTTGCCGGTCTGGCCAGCCTTGCGGTGGGATTTGGCGCGCAGAACCTGGTCCGCGACATCATCACGGGCTTCTACATTATTTTAGAGGACCAATACGTTGTGGGCGACACGATCCAGGTGGGCGAGACCATCGGGCGCGTGGAACATATAACCCTGCGCCGGACCGTGGTACGCGATCCCCGGGGAGCGCTGGTAACGCTGTCGAACGGCGACATTCGAACCGTGGGAAATTTGAGCCGCGACTGGTCGCAGACCTTCGTGGACGTGAGCGTGTCGCCGCAAATCGCGCAGGAAAAGGCGCTACAGGCGTTGGAAGCGGCGATCGCGGAGTTCCGCGGGGATCCGGTGTGGTCGCAGGTGCTGGTGGATGGCCCGCGAATCCTGGGACTGCAATCGTACGATCAGAGCGCGTCAACGATTCGCTTGCAGGTGCGCACCGCACCTTCGCGGCAGGACGATGTGGCGAGAGAACTGAGGCGGCGCATCCAATTAGAGTTCCAGCGGCAGGGTATCCTACTGTGGAGTGTGCAACGACTGGAACTGGTGAATCCGGCAGCTTCACCAGAATTCGCGCCACCAACTCCGCACGCGTGAAAAACAAGGAGAGAATAGCCCATGTCACAGATCACCTACGAAGAAGTGAACCTGATGCTGCGGTTGTACGATCTGAGGCGTGAACCGCGGCTGCGTGAAGCCCGGGCGTGGTTCGTGGATAATTTTCAGGCGGCGACGCCGGAAGAAGTAATGAAGAAATATCCGCAAGGGAGCCCGGAGAATACATATATCCGGATGGTGGTGAGCTATTGGGACATGGTGGCGAGCATCGTCAATCGAGGGTTGATCAACGACGAACTATTTTTTGAGAACAACGGGGAAATCTGGGTGGTGTGGGACCGAATGCGAACGATCGTGCCCACGTGGCGAGCTGCGTTCAAGAATCCTTATTTGTTTTCGGCGATCGAAAATGCCTGCGCGCGGCTGGAGTCGTGGAGAGAGAAGCGAGCGCCGGGATCCAGTTCGATGATGCGGCAAATGATGGAGCAAATGAGGGAAAAGAAGTAGAAACCTCCGGTAGCGAAGGCGGGGCGGGCGGCAATCAAGATGTAAGCAGTGGCGATTCCTCATCCGGCGCCAGATCAGGCAAATCCAACTTTTTATCAGGAGACTCCGGCTGAGCGATGCGGACGCAATTGCGGCCCGCGGATTTGGCAGCGTAAAGGGCCATGTCCGCATGGTGCAGGAGTTCCTCAACATCACAGCGAGGAAAATCGCTGGAGAGAGCAAGGCCCAGGCTGATGCTCACGGTGAGTTGCGAAGAAGCCACATGGATGGGCCGGGAAGAAATGGCCTGGCGGAGATTTTCGGCGCGATGCACGGCGCTGGCCGGGTCGCACTTATTCAGCACCACCAGAAATTCCTCACCGCCGTAGCGCCCAACCATGTCGTAGGAGCGGACGGAGTTGCGCAGCCGGCGGGAAACTTCGCGAAGAACATCGTCGCCGGCGGCGTGGCCGAGGGAGTCGTTGACGGACTTGAAATGGTCGATGTCGCACATCATGACGGCGGTACAGTTTCGTTCTCGGCGGGACCTGTGAACCTCGAGCAAGAGCAGTTCCGCGCATTCTTCACAGCTTGGTTCGCAACGATCATCGCAGCGGCCAGAAGTTCAGGTCAGTTCGCGATTGCTTGATAAGCCAGTACGTGAACTTGGCGGTTCAACTGCAAATCGCCGCTGGGGTGAAGCTGGCCCATGAAGATGACGATCATGTCTTCCTTGGGATCGATGGAGAATTCGGTGTAGAAGAATCCGCCCCACCCATACTGGCCGGGCGTTCCCAATTCCTCGAGAGGTGACTTAACCCCGTCGACGCCGAAGCCAAGTCCAAAGCCCTGCTCCGGACTGACTTTGCCCAACTGATCGTGAGTCATAAGCTCAACGGATTTGGGGCTGAGGATGCGCACATCATTGCCGAGTTTGCCGCCGTTCAGGATCATCTGGCAGAAGCGCGCGTAGTCCGGGACGCTGGAAGTGAGTCCGGCACCGCCGGAGAAAAGTTTCTTTGGGGGCCGGACGGGATAGTCGGCGGAATAGGAGAACGAATCTTCGGTGATTGGCGGGTCGGGAAAACGGTTGAGGCCCTTATCGGCGTAGTAGGTGTAAGCAGTGGCCAGGCGATCGACTTCATTGTCGGGAGGATAAAAGCTAGTATCTTTCATGCCGAGCGGTTCGAAAATGTGAGTGCGGAAAAATTCGTCTAGCGGCACGCCAGAAACCACTTCGATTAGGCGCCCAAGAACATCGACGCTCAGGCTGTACTCCCAGCGTTCGCCAGGATTGAACAAAAGCGGCACGGTCGCCAAGCGTTTCACGCTGTCGCCAATCGTGCCGTCATAAGGCAGAAGCCCGCTGGCCACGTTCGCGTCCTTATACAACGGGCCAAGATCGGAGTTCCATTGATAGCTGAGGCCAGAGGTGTGGCGGAGCAAGTCGCGAATGGTGATTTCGTGTGTGGCCGGGATCGTGTAGGGCACGCCAGAAGCGGTCTTCATCAAAACTTTAGGATTCTTGAACTCCGGAAGATAGTTTGAGATGGGATCATCAAGCATGAATTTCCCGTCTTCATAGAGAATCATCGCGGCAACACTAGTGATGGGCTTGGTCATGGAACAGATGCGGAAGATGGAATCGGTCCGCATAGGCTTACTCGCTTCGCGATCGCTCATGCCCTGGGCGCGAAACCAGGCGACTTGGCCATGTCGAATGACCAGGGAAACGGCGCCGGCGATGCGCTTGTCGTCGATGTCCTTTTGGACGGTCTTGCCGATGCGTTCGAGGCGTTCGGAAGACAGACCAACGGTTTCCGGTTTGACGACGGGCTGGTCTTGCGCCAGTCCCCTGCTGGAGGTTACGAAGACAAGAAGAATAAGGACGAAACACAGCTTGCGAGATTTCTGCACCGAAATTCTCATGTTCTCCAATTCTCCATTACTGCCAAACAGCAACTGAATCCATTTTCCTTACGGAAAGAAGAGGTCGGCCCACAGTGGTTCCTAGGGTTGAACGACTTGCGCAGACCAATCGCGCATGGCGTCGGGAACGCTAAAAGTGACGGCATGGGTATCGCTGTCGTACTGCCAGCCCGTCAAGGTCTGATCGCCCAGACGAATTTGTTTGGGTGAAGATGCAAGCCCGTAGATTTTTACTTCAACGGCGTTCCACCAGGGCGCGCGACCGTTCGTCTCGATATGACTGGAGACACCGATGGTGTTCGCGGAAACGGTGCAAGCATATGTGACGCGCAGAAATTCACCTTTTTCGTAACCATAGGTGCGGCCGTCGTCCTGATAGAGCGAGCCGCGGCAGTTTTCGCCCGGATAGACGCGCAGTTCGAGCGGTCCGCGGGGCGTTTCGTTGGTGGCTTGAATCAGGGGTTGCATGGGAATGATAGCACCGGCGCGGACGTAAAGTGGCAACTCATCGAGCTTGGGGCTGAGCACGATCTTGTCTTTGTCGGTAAATCGCGTCGCGCTCCAAAAATCGTACCAGGTGCCGGGAGGAAGTTTGATTTCTTCCGGGTCGACCAACTCCGTGACCACTGGCTCGACGAGAAGATCATCGCCAAAAAAGAAGTTGCGCTCATCACCGTAGAATTCCGTGGCTTGAGGATATTCCAGAAAAATGGGACGCATGAGCGGGACGCCGGCGCGGAAGGACTCTTCCACGGAGGTGTAGATATAGGGCAGCAGGCGGTAGCGAAGCTCGATGTAGCGTTTGCGGATGGCTTCGTACTGGGGAGCATGCGCCCAAGGCTCCTGGTCGGCGGTGTCTTTTGCGGTGTGGTCACGATAGATGGGATTGAACGCGCCAACCTCGATCCAGCGAGTCAAAAGTTCAGGAGTGGGCGAGCCAGCGAAGCCGCCGATATCGGTTCCGACCAGCGGATACGCAGAGATGCCGAGGTTCAGCATCAAAGGCGTGCTCATGCGCAGGTGATTCCAGGTGCTGATATTGTCGCCGGTCCAAGTGGCGGCATATCGCTGCGTGCCAGCATAGGCAGCGCGCGTGAGAACGAAGGGGCGCTCGTCGGGGCGAAGGGTGCGCAAGCCGTCGTAGGTGGCACGAACATTTTCCATGCCGTAGAAATTGTGGACGGCGCGATGTTGCAGAATGGTCCCGTCGTCGAGGCGATGGAGATTGTCGAGCGGCATGGTTTTGGTGGGGGTCAGAAAAAGGGCCGGCTCATTCATGTCGTTCCAAAAACCGGCCACGCCCATGTTGACGAAATCCGAGAACAGGCCGCCCCACCATGTGCGCACGCGGGTCAACGTGAAATCAGGAAAAACGCTTTCGCCGGGCCAGACGTTTCCGACGAAGAGCGATCCATCGGCCTTTTTCACGAAAGCGTCGTTCCGGATTCCGCTGTCGTAGGGAACATAGTTGTGGCCGGGATCTTTCTTGATGTGCAGATCAACAATCAGAACGGTGTGAAAATTCTGCGCGGCGAGATCCTTAATCATTTGCTCGAAAGCCGGGAACCGTTCACGGTCGATGGTGAAGGGGGCATTGCCCTTCTGGTAGTCGATGTCGAGGTAGATGGCGTCGCAAGGAATTTTCTTGTCGCGGAACGTTTTTGCGATTTCTCGGACGCGCGCTTCGGGATAGTAGGAATAGCGGCTTTGCTGAAAACCGAGCGCCCAATACGGAGGGAGTTGCGTGTGGCCCGTCAAAGCGACGAACATTTGCACGATTTTTTTCGGCTGGGGGCCCGCCAGGTAGTAGTAATTGATTTCGCCGCCCTCGGAACCGAAAGAATAGAAGTCGGGAGATTCCAGGCCGAAGTTGAAATTGCTGCGGTAGGTGTTGTCGAAGAAGACGCCGTAGGCCGTGCCTTCATTCAATCCGATAAAGAATGGGATGGTTTTGTATAGCGGGTCAGTAGACTCCTGCCAGGCATAGGAATCCGTATTCCACAAAGTGAAGGCGCGATTGCGGCGGTTCAGTGTGCCGGGCTTGTCGCCCAACCCGTAATAGTTCTCCAGCAACGGCATCTTCTTCCAAACCTCGATGCGCTGGCCATTCCACGCCATGGGTGAAGAAGGCTCGTCGGCCAAAATCGTTTTGCCTTGCGCGTTTTCAAAGTTAACCAGCAGTGGCGACTTCTTCACAACCACAACGACGGCGCCGGAGGTAATACGGACTTGGTCTCTCGAATCGTGCACTTTGACGGTCGGAGGCTCAGGCGGCTGAATGATGGCCCAGGAATAGTCCTTGGGAAAAACGCCATTGGGAGCCACGCGCACGCGCACGATATTTTCCCGAAAAAAAGTAACGCGAACCTTGGCTTTCCCAGCGGAAAGTTCGACGCCATCCTTCAGTTCCTGGACGCGATCCACATCGCTGAGGTGTTCCCAGCCGGCGGCCCACGCACGCGCACCGGCAAGCAAGGAAGCACAAAGCAGAACACACCGCAGACGAGCTAACATGGCTTGCCTCCGAACACTTTACTGCCAGATGCGTGATGCAATCGCGCGAGGCCCCGAGATGTTTCGGGGCAGGGCTACCGGTTCCCAGTGACTGTAAACCAAATTTAACCTGGAAGAAAGTAGCGGAGGCCAGGTGGCCGGGTGAGAGTTTTGGCTTAGGGACAAAGGGGGGCGCTCAAGAGCCTCAGACCTGGCGAACAGAGGATCGCTGGATTTCGGGAACAGCGACAGGCTCAGCAATTGCGGCGGGCAAGGCCTCGGCAAGGAAAAACGCAGCTCCGGCTAACGCGAAGTGAATTGCTAGATAATTCAGACCGTTTGCGACGTCGGAAGCTTTGGCGATGGTGAGCGGAATATAGACAAACAGGATCAGGATCAGCACGGTAATCCCCAGAATTGTTGCGGCCAAACGTGCGTACCTGCGGCTCATGAGGCCAAGGGCGCAGCCAATGAAGATTGCGCCTGTGAGATACGCCCAGAATGCGTGTCCGGGAATCCATGTCGGCATGGTTATGATGGCCGTTCCTTCCTGAGGAAATCCCGGAGCGAAGGTGGGATCGAGAAAGTGATCGACACCAAAGACGGCAATGGAAATGGCAATGACGAAGCGGGCGAGGGTAATCAATTTCGACCGGAAGGATTGGAGCGAAAAGTCGGCGCCGGTTTGCAACGCGGCAAAAGCCAGGGCGCCAGCGCTGAGACTGAGGTCGCGAAGAAGGATGGTGAGGCGAGTCTTGTCGTGAGGAGCGGCGAACAAATTGGGGATGTGAATCGTCAAAACGAAAATAAAAATCATGATCCCGAGCAGGGCCGCAGCCAAGCGCCAGCGAATTGATGTTGCCAGGCTTAGAGCCGCAGCAATAAGGGCGAAGCCCACGAAGTACGCCCAGAATAGGTGTCCGGGAATCCAGGACGGCACAATCATCGCAACGAACTTGGCCGCGACGAAGTGGTCGGCGCCGAAGATCGCCATTCCAATTGCAAACGACAGCGGACCAAAGACGATGAATTTGTCGATTCCGGAAGCTTGCCCGATCCGGTTCTTGATAGACGTAGCCAGCCCGATCACCAAAGTGGCGGCTCCCGCGAAATAGGGCCAGAACACGTCGTTAGGAATGGAGAAAACCAAAAGAGATGCGAACTGGCAGAGGTCGTGAGAAACGTTAAGCATAAGAGGCGCTCCGCAAAACCACAGAGTAAGCAAGCTGCTCCGTTAGACGCACGATTCGCAAAAAAGCCGGCCGACGGTTGACGACGGCTCAGTTCGGGAGCTTGACCGCCGCGGCCCCGAGAATATGCCAGGTCCGTTTATCCTGGGCAAATGCGACGATTGTGAGATTGTCGCGATTCCAGTTGGGTTTCAATTTCAACTCCGGCGAAGCTACAAACGAAGGAGATTTGCCGTCCACTGTACCAACCTTGCGGAGCACCCGCAGGACGGAGGCGTGGCGGAGATCCTTTCCGGCGTTTTCGCCGGCGTTGACGGAGGATTGCAGACCCTTCTCGGTGACGGCGAGCCAGATGAGGGCTGAGCCATTGCCGAGGCTGGGCAGCTTGTCAACGCGAACTTCCACGCGCTCGGTTCCGTCGCCGGAAGGCTTGCCGGGCGTGAGGGTGACTTCGGCCTTTTGTTGCTGGGCTGCTTGTCGAATGGCCTCCTGCGTCTCGCCTTCTCGGCCGCCAACAAGTTGCGTTTCTCCGTCCACAATCAGTTGGGGAGTATAGGGCGACGGCAGCTTAAATTTGGAGCCGTAGTCTTGCTGGCGAAGAGTCCACTCCGAGGAAGAAAACGGATCGTTCCAGCCCTGTTGATTCCAGTAATCGACGTGCTCTTCGATGGCGATGACCTGAACGCCGGGAATGGGCTGCTCCGTTTCTAGGCGCACCAGGAGGGCATCGGCCGGCGGGCACGTGGAGCACCCTTCGGAGGTGAATAACTCAACGAGCACGGGCTTGCGCATGGCCGGCGTTGCTGATTCTTGCGGGGGACGCGGCGAATCGACCGCCGCGTTCCGAAGCGTGACTGCCGAAAGGGCCACGAGCACGGCTGCGGCGGGCCATCTCATACTTGTTTCCTCCTTCACCGGCGCCGAGAGACCACGAAGTCACTCGGCTGAATTCCCCAGTGGGATGGCTTGGTCTAAGGAAGGTTACAACAAACCGGAATTGTGTCCACCAAAATCTATCCGCCCTCCTGGCACACGAGCAATTCAATTCCGCTGCGAGCACGAGAGCAGGGATGGTCACGAACATTTGTTCGGCCACGGGCATCCAACACGAAGGGAGGCTGCGAAATGAAGATCACCGAACTACTGCTGGTTGAACTTGACCGTGAGGTGGTCGGTATCCGCAAGACTCTGGAACGCGTGCCGGAAGGAAAGAACAACTGGAAACCACACGAGAAGTCGATGCCGCTGGGCAATCTGGCGACGATTGTTGCCAACATCCCGGCACGGATCGATATGGTTGTGAACCTGGACGAACTGGACATCAATCCACGGGGAGGACCGAAGTTCAAGCCGCAAGAGTGGAAAACCCGGAGCGATCTGCTACAGCAATTCGAGATGAGTCTGAAGAAAGGTCGCGAGGTGCTGCAAAAAACTACAGACGACCGCCTGCTAAACACAACCTGGCGCATGTTGGCGGCGGGCAAACTGATGAGCGAACAGCCACGCTATGTGGCGATTCGAGACGGCGTACTGAACCACATGGCGCATCATCACGGGCAGCTGACGGTCTGTCTGCGGCTTAACGAGGAGAAAGTGCCGGCCATCTACGGGCCTTCAGCGGACGAAGGCAAGGGCTGATCGCACGCCTGAGTGGGATCTGAGTCTCCGCTGCGTCGCCTGCTCGGCATCATCTGCGCGTCACAATCCGATGAGGAATGGCACCAGCGCTGGCACGCGTTGGCAGTAGGCCTCGTAGGACTCGCCGAACTGCGCACGCATCCATTTCTCTTCAAGCTTGAGTTTTTGCCATAGCGTAAAGAAGACAAGAGCCACGGCAAGCAGCCCGCGCCATTCGCCGCGGGCTACGGCGCAACCCACAATTCCCAACAGAAGCCCGGTGTAGATGGGATGGCGAAGCAGGGCATAGGGGCCGCTGGTGATGAGTTCATGATCTTTCTTCAGGGTGACAGCTTGGCTCCAGTTGCTTCCGAGGTAACGCCGCGCCCAGACGGAAAAGAGAAGACCAATTGCGGTAATGGCCACCCCGATCCAGAAGCAGGCGGGGCTGAGCGGAAGAAATCGGTGGTTTATAAGCGGAACGGGAGTACTTGGGAGCCAGAGAAGCGCCACCGCGCCAATAACCAAAACCAGGCGTGCAAGCCGCGACGAATCGGGCTCGCTACGCTCGGTTGCCTTAACATCCTTCGACATGGCCCACCAGTAGACGAAATAACCAAGCCACATGAAAAAGAAGAGATAGCTGTAGATGAATTGCACGAGCGGGCCACCTTCATGTCGACAGCATAACAGCCGGTGGGTCAGCTCTCAGTGACCAGTGACACAGCGCTGAACCTCAGATTATTACCGCGCCCGGCTACCAGACGCGCTCCGAGAGGTCGAAGCCGGGTTCCTTGAAAAGTAGAGTAATCCGAGAGAGGACGCACTAAAGAGCAATCCGGTGCAGCTCCGGAGACCTCCGCCCAAGGTGTCCGGAGGCTTTGCTGAACGATGAAAAAGGCGCTTATTGATTCAGCCGTTCAGCCGAGTTTACCGCGCAGGATCCGGAAGAGCGCCGTGGGTGAAATGGGAAGCCGTGCGAACGCTCAACATTGAATGAGAATAGTGCCGGATCTTTTGTGGGACTACGGTCAAAAGATACAGTCAAGAGAATTGCTTCTACTGTGAGTCAAACCCGAGTCTGTTTTTTGACTCTCGGGCAAACGGCTTGCATCCTTTACTCAAGCGCGAAGATCCAATTCGATTGCATCGATCAGCGGAACTAGCCACACGAGGAGGGCTTGATGCGCGGGATGTTGGACATACGCGTCAAGTGAGGCTTGGTCTTTGAATTGCATGATGCCACCGAACGTGTAGCCCTTTCCTCGGGGTGAAATGTTTGGGCCTACATGGGTCTGAAGCAGTCCGGGGATCTGCCCTTGGAAAGCAGCGATCTCTTTGGCCGCTTTATCCTTCTGGGCTTCCGATGTATCGGGCTTCCAGCGAAATCCGAATACGTGAAACACGCTGCCTGACGCGTCTTCTTTCGCTGCGATCTCGGGAAGTCCGGCGGGAGTAAGTGTCGCGACCGAGGCTGCGATGACGCCATTTCGAACTAACCTACGACGTGGGATCTTGGGCACCCGAATATCCTACTGGCTTGCCGACCTGTATTCCAAGTGGTTTTTGGGGCGGTACGTTTCTGCGACCCCTTCGCGTTGGTTATTGGAAGGTGGGCTTAGCATTGAGAACAAGCCAAGCTGCTCGGGCATGCAAGCATAGAAATTACTGAAAACATTTCGCTCCATGCAGTCTTAATGTCTGCTTCCGCAACGCACGACAGCGGTTTATTAGTTGCGTATGGGAACGCGAATATAGCGGCCTGCGCAAACGGACAGTATCGGAGAGCTTCTGGTTTTGATTCGACCGCAGGAGTAGCGCCATGAGAAAACCGACCCTTCGGATTGCCGTACGGCATTGGGATCCTTCCCATGGATTCAGAGGATCCTCCAGCCTCAAGTGTGCGTAATCCTCGGGCGGCGAGGAATGGTACGCGAGTACCCGATAGGCAATCATATCCAGCATGCCAAAGCGACATGTCCAGTAGCCCGATTTGAAGAGCTCGAGAAGACGACGACTCAGTTCATACTCCGGGGTGTGCTTATTGCTTTTGAGAGCTGCGCTGCAAGTACTCGACCGCCTTGTCTAATACCTCGTCCTTACCGGCGCGAATTCCTGCGAGTGTCGGGTGCACTTCAACATCCGGCTGCAGGCCTACGCGCTGTAGTTGACGCCCGTCAGCATGCCAAACTCCCTGACCGCTGAAGCGCACGTAAATCCCTCCGGGCACGGAGAGATTCGTCACATCACCATTGGCACCTTGTGTCGGGCTTCCTATAAACTTCGTGCCGTTCGCCGCTTCGAAAAACAAGCCGGTGTGTTCGGCTTGGCTGATGGTGCGCTCATCGATCAGCAACACCGTCCTACCGTGGTAACGAATCTTGTCGGAGCTTGGCAGTCGCTGCAAAAATGTTGTCACCTCTTCAGAATTGAACAACTCGCCGTTTGGAAGATCTGGCGACATAGGGTCGCGGCGCTTAAACATCGCTCCCACCACATCGGTTTTGTCCGTCAACCTGGGCGCGATCTGCCACGCGGTTCCTTGAGGGTAACCGCGATCATCGAAAATTATGGCAGGACAGTCCTTGAACTTCTCGAACATCTCGTCTACCTGTGGCACGGTCAAGCGGTCTAAGTCGGCGTAGCCAATGTTACCCGGCAACACTCGCAAGGCATCTCCGCTTCGGTCGCCCTGGGTCTTCGGCATATATTCCACTTTACGTGCCACTTTAACTTCTCTAACCTGATCGTGAAGACCACGGATGGTAAATATTGCATTTGAATCCTTGGGCCCTCGGACCAAGCTTCTTTCTGTGGCGTAGAACATTACCGACTGGGGCGTTGAAGATGCCTCGTACTTCATCCGCACTGCAATTCGTTGGCTGGCGTCTTCACCGTCCACCTTCAGGATCACGTCGCCAATTTCAAACCCTGCTTCTTTAGCTGCTTGGGTATCGGTGAAACCGGTGATCACCGGCAAACCTCCGATGTTCCGTACTCGTAGCGGCGCGCTCGCATCTCCAAAGTACTTCACGAGAACGGGACTCCTGGCTGAACCGTGGCTGTCGTGGATATGGGTTACCATTTCCGCAACCGTAAGGTTGTAATCTAAAGCGTCCTTGGCCCCCTCCATGCGCGGTATGAATTGGCGCAGCACCACATTCCAGTCCTCGCCCATGTATTCCTTGTAGGGGAAAAAATAATTGATGACCGCCCATACGCGGAAGGCCGCGAGCACCCGATACTCGGCTGGTGGATATTGCATATCAGCGTAAGTGGTATCTAGCGGCGCAGCGGCGCGGTCAAGCACTCTTGCGCGGGATGGCGGCGAGAACTTGCCCGTGGTCGCAAGCTGTACGGCCGCTTGAAAGGCTGGATTCTGTTCGCCTTTCACGCTGGAAGCAGGTACCGTCAGATTGGGCTCGAAACCGCTAGTGCCGTCCCCGTACACCAGTTCGCCCAACCGAATCTGAGCCTGTACGCCGTCCGGAAGATCTACAGTCTGCGTACTAACCGCCACTCCCTCGTTGAATGTCCCTTCCACCACAATCGCAGCTTTGCCCGAAGCCTGAAGACCTAGGGCCATATCTGGCAGGTCCGCGTGAATGCCGATAAGGAAAACCACCGGGATGTCTTTTGCGCCCGAATCGGGCTTTACAGGTTGACGGCCTTCAAGGTAAAAGCCCGAACTGTAGCTCCCGCTGGTAGTGCCATCCTGTGGAGCGTATCCGAGATACATGCGGCGGCGCTCTCCTGGCATGTCGAGAGATGCGGTGGTCAGCTCTCCGGCAAGACCACTATCAGAGATATCGTACGACGCCATCCCTTGCTCCGACTCGGACGGCGTCACTGCGGGACGAAGATCAAACACAACGGCACGTGCCGTAGGTAGTTCTTTTTTCAGTGCTTCTAATTTTTCCTCAGTTCCGACAAAATCCTGAAAGTCTGCGTAGTTTGTCATCGTTACCACCATCACGCCGGCTGCATTCTTTTGGAAAGTGGGTTGTCGCTCGGTCGATTGTGACGAACTGGCTGTCCGGGGTTCTGGGACATTCAGCACATGCGTGACCGGATCGCCTAGCTCGCTCAGCATGCTCTCAACCGCAGCCGAGTATTCTGCCGAGGTTCGAGCGGCATCCACTTTGGGGATTACTTTAATGAGGGCAGCGTCCCAGTCGATATTGCCACGGTAGGATAGGTAGGGATGGAAGTACTTTACCGCCGCCCACAACTTGGCGAGTCCAACAAGGCGATCGATGCGCGCAGATTCTTCACCTTGCTGTTGTGCGACCGCGACCAGGACACTGAAGAAAATGAGAATTAGCCCAGCGACCCCACGCATCAGCCTAAGCAGGACTTTCATTTTCCTCACCCTCCTTCCGGCCTTCGAACCACACTATATACACCGTTTCTGCGAAACAGAGTCCAACTTTGTACCAGCAAACATCAACAGCGACGCAGTGCCCCAGCTCATAAGCAATTCACCTGGATGATTAACGTGGAATTGGATCCAAAGCCAGCTTTGAAGATGCCCGATAACCTGCCCAAAAACCACGGCGCCGCAGTGGCCATAAACCACTGATTCCACGGGACCGAAATCTTCATATTTGGACGGCCCAAAATCAGATGATTTTGGGCACTTCTCCGGCTACGCGTCGAAGACGCAGTCGGGGCTGATCGCGAGATGAGATCTGGGAGTCGTATTCACCCAGAACTCAAGCCACTTGGTTTTGTGGCAATTATTCTTCGATTAATTTGTGGATCAAGAGTCCTACCGAATCGTCGTCTTCAAAATTTATATCGCGTCCGACATAGCGGAGTCTGCCCATCTTGTCTACTATGGCTATTACCGGAAAGCCGTTTATGCCGTAACTAGCGAGCGTTCCGTCTGAAGTCATCACGACACCAATGCCAGGTGCATTTTTTATACGGGCCTTCTCCAGCGAAGCTTCGATGTTGGAATGTGTGGAAGGGGTGAGATAGGAATTCATCTTGTAAGTGGTGACATCCGCAACCAGGAGTTTCTTCTTTCCGTATCGTTTTTGAAGATCGTTCAAGTCAGGGAGTTCCTGCATACAAGGAGAGCATCCCAAAAAGAAGAAAGAAATCGCCTCCACGCGACCAGGCTGGATCACACCGGAAGGGGAGCTCTTGCCGAGCATCTTCAAGACAGTGACCGGAGGCGCGGTGTGCATCTCCAGATTTGCCCAATGGAGATCCTCAGCGCCGCAGCCCTTTGCTTCGCCCGGATGGGATTTTATGAAGCTATTCATCTCGTCCAGGACCTTTGCTGCCTGTCCCATCTCTCCGGCCAGATAGTGTAGGTGTACCAGCTCGGATCCTGCGCTCAACACGGAACTCGAGGATACAGGCGGCAGACCAGGCTTCTCCGTCTGGCTGCGATCGAGAAGGAGTGCGTAGCGTTCCTTCGACCATTCGAGTGCCTTTGCCAGATCCGTACCTGCCTCTTCATCGATCGCGACATCGATCTGTGATTCCACCGGCTCAATCGAAGCTTCTTGCAGGATCGTTCGGATGGTTCCCCATGCCGCTTCCCAGCTTCCCGTCTTCCGCAATTGCAGCACAGCCAGGAGCATGCGCGCATCGGGCCCATGTGCCAATTCGCTTCCTGCAAGGTAGCGGTCTAACGCAAGCAGTGCTTTGTCGTGATCCTCCACACAGAGTTTTGCCAGCCAATACAGTTCTTCCCCGGATTCGCTTTCCACCGAGAACGAAGGACACAACGGTTTGGATCGCTGCTCCACAATGTCGAAGGGGAGTGTCGGAGTAGCTGGCTGCTTGTGTGCGCGTAATGCCGATTCCCATTCGGTCCGTGGCCGACGGGCGAATTCATACGCCTCTGAGGGTTTAGTGAATGTTGACTGGGCGGACGAAAACTGTCCGCACAAAAGTAGTACCTGGGTTGAGCGATTCTTTGCTGCAAAAATGTGCAAAAAATGCACGAGAAGCCAATCCTGATGCGGAAAAACAAAGGGCGACCCGATTCGGCGGTTCTCACCCGGTAGGTGAAAGCTCAAGACTGGTGAGTAGTCGCCGATGGCGGGGCGGCGGAGCGCG
>Ga0074045_10002096_pt1 | contig 18730 bp, 25 predicted proteins | sample BogForMeECP23OM2_FD_94442 | JGI IMG/M metagenome (GOLD analysis project Ga0074045, IMG submission 94442) | Bog forest soil microbial communities from Calvert Island, British Columbia, Canada - Bog Forest MetaG ECP23OM2 | ecosystem: Environmental > Terrestrial > Soil > Wetlands ...
CATTTCACGAGAAAGCCGCCTCTTTTTCAATAGGCCAGAGTGACGGGGAGGAACTCAAGCCACTCCTTCCGCGAAAACTCATCGGAATTCGCGGAATTTCTTGGCACTGGCGCGATCACACCCGATCGGTTCGCCACCATTCCTGAATTGCTCCACAGCTTCAATGGGGCCACGGCGATGAAGCCGTGGAAGAGCTCAGTGTCCGTGCTGGGAAAACCACAAGCGGAGCAGCTTCAATGGGGCCACGGCGATGAAGCCGTGGAAGAGTTATGATCCCGATCCGATTGTTCCTCCGCCCGGTTGTGCTTCAATGGGGCCACGGCGATGAAGCCGTGGAAGAGTTCCACATGCATCGGGAGGCCGAAATGAAAACATGGGCTTCAATGGGGCCACGGCGATGAAGCCGTGGAAGAGTTCTATCCACCTCCACCGGCATTCTATGGGCATTCTCTGCTTCAATGGGGCCACGGCGATGAAGCCGTGGAAGAGGTGGACTTGGCAGACCTATCTCTACTCGGACGGCAAGCTTCAATGGGGCCACGGCGATGAAGCCGTGGAAGAGCGAATCGACCGCCTGCGCAGTAAATGGGAGATATACGGCTTCAATGGGGCCACGGCGATGAAGCCGTGGAAGAGCTGCCTGGCTCCTGCCGGGAGAACTCGTTGTCGGGCTTCAATGGGGCCACGGCGATGAAGCCGTGGAAGAGAGGATAGGGGCGCTCTTTCGAGATGTCGATGGGCATGCTTCAATGGGGCCACGGCGATGAAGCCGTGGAAGAGCCCGGGCCGGATTAACGGTCGCGGGAAACCTGATTGGGCTTCAATGGGGCCACGGCGATGAAGCCGTGGAAGAGTCGTGTGGAGCTTCGCTGGCGTCCCGCAGTTCCCTGCTTCAATGGGGCCACGGCGATGAAGCCGTGGAAGAGCGCGTCGTCAATGCCATAACGAGCGGCGAGATTCCGCTTCAATGGGGCCACGGCGATGAAGCCGTGGAAGAGTCTGCTCTGCCAGCTCGCCGTGGACAAGCCATGGCACGCTTCAATGGGGCCACGGCGATGAAGCCGTGGAAGAGTCTTCATCCAACAGCGGGGACATCACCCTCGTAAACCGCTTCAATGGGGCCACGGCGATGAAGCCGTGGAAGAGCACCAAAGCGCTGGGCAAGGTCGTCGAACGGCTCAAGCTTCAATGGGGCCACGGCGATGAAGCCGTGGAAGAGGGCAGCCCGTGAAGCCAAGGAAGCCGCTGAGAAGACGCTTCAATGGGGCCACGGCGATGAAGCCGTGGAAGAGGTCATCGGCGAAACTGGCGGATGCACACTTACGACGCTTCAATGGGGCCACGGCGATGAAGCCGTGGAAGAGCAGCAGATCGTCGGATGGGAAGAGTGGTGCAGATTCGCTTCAATGGGGCCACGGCGATGAAGCCGTGGAAGAGCGCTAACGCAGAGCATACCGACGTCTTGCATTCCATGCTTCAATGGGGCCACGGCGATGAAGCCGTGGAAGAGGTCGGGCACCTATTATGTAGCTGCGTCAGGAAGCAACTCGCTTCAATGGGGCCACGGCGATGAAGCCGTGGAAGAGGTAACCATTCAGGCCGCCAGTGCTGAGATTCCCTCCGCTTCAATGGGGCCACGGCGATGAAGCCGTGGAAGAGGTTAGCACAGGCATCGCACCTCCAGGGAGCGGCGTCGCTTCAATGGGGCCACGGCGATGAAGCCGTGGAAGAGATTCGGAACCACGAGAGAGCTTCCTGTCCCAACCTCGCTTCAATGGGGCCACGGCGATGAAGCCGTGGAAGAGTGAGATCGATCCCAGGGATCGGCCCAAACCAGACCCAGCTTCAATGGGGCCACGGCGATGAAGCCGTGGAAGAGATCCCAAACATCGTGGATACCTGCACGCCATCAAGGGCTTCAATGGGGCCACGGCGATGAAGCCGTGGAAGAGCTCGCAGACATCCTCACAGAGCTCTACCCCATGAGGCTTCAATGGGGCCACGGCGATGAAGCCGTGGAAGAGGGCCGAAGCAATGGTGGTGATTTTCGATCGCTGGCGCTTCAATGGGGCCACGGCGATGAAGCCGTGGAAGAGTTCCGACGGCCGGCAGCGGAAACGTCACGGCTACGAATGGCTTCAATGGGGCCACGGCGATGAAGCCGTGGAAGAGACGGGCGCGAAAGCGAGGGCAGTCGTGAGCAGGTACGCTTCAATGGGGCCACGGCGATGAAGCCGTGGAAGAGTAGGAGAATTACAATCCGTACCGTGCGAAAAGCAAGAGCTTCAATGGGGCCACGGCGATGAAGCCGTGGAAGAGATGGTACGAACTTCGGAGCGATCCCCAGGTTGACGGCTTCAATGGGGCCACGGCGATGAAGCCGTGGAAGAGTTGAGCAGCCGCGGCGCGGTGATGACCTTCATGGATGCTTCAATGGGGCCACGGCGATGAAGCCGTGGAAGAGAAAGCTGTGGTATTTGGGCAACATGGCGACACGAGGGCTTCAATGGGGCCACGGCGATGAAGCCGTGGAAGAGTTAAAATCTTCTTTGAGGCCTTGGCTCTCGGTTTCGCTTCAATGGGGCCACGGCGATGAAGCCGTGGAAGAGTCGTAGACAACAACTGGCCCGAGAGCAACAGCCGAAGCTTCAATGGGGCCACGGCGATGAAGCCGTGGAAGAGGCTGCCAGTAGGCCAAAAACCAAAGAGCATAAGGCGCTTCAATGGGGCCACGGCGATGAAGCCGTGGAAGAGGCGCAAGACCGTCCTCGGCGTCCAGGTCGCCGCGCAGCTTCAATGGGGCCACGGCGATGAAGCCGTGGAAGAGCAGGGGAACAACGCCAATATCCAAACCTTTTGTAACGCTTCAATGGGGCCACGGCGATGAAGCCGTGGAAGAGGCGTATGGTCTTACGCGAGAGACGTGACCGAGGCCGAGCTTCAATGGGGCCACGGCGATGAAGCCGTGGAAGAGACCGATACGCCGACAAGCAGGCCGCTGTGGGAGTCGCTTCAATGGGGCCACGGCGATGAAGCCGTGGAAGAGTCGGAGTCCCAGTCTGCTCTCGACGCCATCAATCCCGCTTCAATGGGGCCACGGCGATGAAGCCGTGGAAGAGCCCGGGAGGGAAATCAGCGAGCACAGAACCGACAGGCTTCAATGGGGCCACGGCGATGAAGCCGTGGAAGAGGATGCTGAGCTGATTCGATCGAATGACTTTGGGCTGGCTTCAATGGGGCCACGGCGATGAAGCCGTGGAAGAGCAGGAATTCCCCGTAAACCTCGGGTGATAGACCGTCAGCTTCAATGGGGCCACGGCGATGAAGCCGTGGAAGAGCGCGATGGTTCTTCACGCGGACGGAACCCTGTCCACGCTTCAATGGGGCCACGGCGATGAAGCCGTGGAAGAGTTGAGCAAGCCATTCCACCGTTTCCCGCAGCGGTCGCTTCAATGGGGCCACGGCGATGAAGCCGTGGAAGAGGAAGAAGGCTTCCGCGGAGCAGGCGGAGAGAGACCGGGCTTCAATGGGGCCACGGCGATGAAGCCGTGGAAGAGACGAGGGGCACCACCGTGCCGCGGCAGCTCAGATGGCTTCAATGGGGCCACGGCGATGAAGCCGTGGAAGAGGACAGGAGGAAGACCCCGAACTCTCGCACAAGAGCGGGCTTCAATGGGGCCACGGCGATGAAGCCGTGGAAGAGGTGGTGCGCGACGCCGATCGGGCTTGGATCGACGAGGCTTCAATGGGGCCACGGCGATGAAGCCGTGGAAGAGATGACATTAATGGCGGCCATAACTGGCGGCGAATGGGCTTCAATGGGGCCACGGCGATGAAGCCGTGGAAGAGTTATAAGTTGCCCGACATGGCTTTTAAGCATCTCCAGCTTCAATGGGGCCACGGCGATGAAGCCGTGGAAGAGCCACGCGGCAGCGCCCCAACAACCACTTCCATCCAGCTTCAATGGGGCCACGGCGATGAAGCCGTGGAAGAGGCCGCGAGTGCGACCGTGCCGGTGGCCGTCGCGGTGCTTCAATGGGGCCACGGCGATGAAGCCGTGGAAGAGCAGGAGTCGCTCGATCATTACGAGCACGTCGTCAAGGCTTCAATGGGGCCACGGCGATGAAGCCGTGGAAGAGATGGACCCTCGCGACGGTTGGGGGTACACGGAGACTGCTTCAATGGGGCCACGGCGATGAAGCCGTGGAAGAGTCCGCACCCCGTCGCCGGGCATCCCGCCCGGCGGCCCAGCTTCAATGGGGCCACGGCGATGAAGCCGTGGAAGAGCAAGACCCCGAGGGGAAGCCGTGGCCCCCGCTCGCGCTTCAATGGGGCCACGGCGATGAAGCCGTGGAAGAGCCAACCACCCTGGCAAAGTGTGAACCCACGCAGAAGCTTCAATGGGGCCACGGCGATGAAGCCGTGGAAGAGAGAAATGGAAAGGAGGCGCATCGCCAACTCTAGAAGCTTCAATGGGGCCACGGCGATGAAGCCGTGGAAGAGGTTCCTGGCTATGTGCCCCCGGCTGAACTTTCAAGGCTTCAATGGGGCCACGGCGATGAAGCCGTGGAAGAGCGTGACCGACTTGCTCGGCTCCTACACGGCGACGTGGCTTCAATGGGGCCACGGCGATGAAGCCGTGGAAGAGGAGCCCGGCTGGCGGGGCCGGGCTGTGGGTGTGTTAGCTTCAATGGGGCCACGGCGATGAAGCCGTGGAAGAGTCACGCAAGGGCCGCGCGCCGACACACGGACAGCCCTGCTTCAATGGGGCCACGGCGATGAAGCCGTGGAAGAGGGCCCGCCCCCCGGGCCGTTTGGAGCAAAGAACTTAGGTCCGGTTTTGCGAGAGGGTCGATCCGAGGGGGTATCAAACCGATCGCGAGCTCGGGCGATGAAGTCGTAAAGGCCAAAGGCAACAGGGTTTGGGCGCAGCGAGAGGCGCCTGCAAGGCGTTTTCGAGCTAACATCCTGATTGCCAAGGAGCTGTGGCCAGAATGCGGCCTGATCAACATTTCAGCACCTCACCGCTCGCGGGTCAAGGGAGAGCAGAAGCCGCACCAGCCGGCCGGGCTGGCGCGGTACACGGAACGCGGGGCGCTGCCCCGTCGCGACAGCTTACTCCATGGCGACTGCGGGAAAGAAGAGCCCCAGGCCGAAATGGGATGTGTCGCCCACGGCGATGGGGCCTGTAACATGCGCGGGGAAGCCCTCGCCGGTACGGAGGACGTGCCGGCGAAGGGGGCCGCAATCAGCAGCCCGCGAACAAACCAAGGCCGTGAAAGCGCCCGCCTCCAAGGCAGATTGGTCCGGGCATCGTTAGTGGCTTGCCTGATTCGTCACGCCAGGCGATCCGTACATGGAGCCGCCGGAAGCGACGAAGCTTCTCGGGATAGTTGTAGCGGACCGCAAGATCGGTTCCCGGCCAGAAGCCGACGCCGCGGTACTCGATCTCGGCAGCCCGTGCCAGCTCCTGGCTGTACCCAGCCTGTCGGATGGCCTTGCGAAGCAGAAAGTCGATGCGGCTGTCGAGCTTTTCCAGCATTTGTTTCTGCCCGAGCTCGTCGGAGTGCCCGGGCCCCTGCTGCTTGCTCGCGAAAAGCCGCCTGCGAAGCTTCCGGGGGTCATCGTAGCCCGGAAGAATCACCGGTGTCACGGTCGCCCAGGTCGGCGAGCGATCGATGTAGCGGTGGAGCACCCTGTCAGAATTGGGGATCCGGGAGAGCCAAGCCACGGGAGACGTCTCCCCCTCTGCCATCAGCTCGGCGCCGCTGAGGAGTCGAGCAAGCCGCAGGATGTCCTCGTTCGCGTCCCCTCCGAAAACGGTCAGGAGGGCCCTCCGGACGCTGCCGACGGCCTCGGCGCGTCCGCTGCCGCGCGGCTCGATGCTCGGAAGAGGGATGAATGCGAGTCGTGGCCCAACTACAGGGGTGTGCAACTCACCGTGGGCCTCGCCGTGACCGAGGACGAACGCGTATACCTTCTCGACGGGCCAGCCGAGCGCCTGGGCCATGTCTTTGCCGCTGGCGGCGTGCCTCATCATGGCCGCGACGGTGACGGTGTGCTGAACCGTGCCGAACGGGCGGAAGCTGCTGGCATCCGGCTTGAGCAGGCTGAATGCGGCAAACGGGCGCTGGGGTGGATCGATCGACCGACTGTAGCCGGCGACGCCGAACGTTGAGAGAGGAGGCACTGGGTGGAAGCCGTCCTGGCGAACCCGGCCGAGGAAGGCGTTGTGCCTTGCAATGAGATCGTCCAGCGTGCCTTCGATGGGGACGCGAAGTCCCGCTGCCGCAGCGTCGCCGGTAGGCCGCCAGCGCTCGCCCTGGAGCTTGTCCGCCTCCTCCGCGGAGATGACAGACGCACACGCCGCGACCATATCGACTCCCCAGCCGAGGTGCGTGATGCTACGCGCGGCGGCGAGCAGCACCTCGCTGTGCCTCTCGAACTCGGGGCCGGGATCAGAAAGCGGCCAGAGGTAGTGAACCGGGTCACCATCGCGAGCCAGATGGATCGGGCGAACCTCTTTCTCGGTGCGATAGTCGGCGATGGTTGCGTCGCGGCCGCGCGACCACGACGCTGCCACTTTGTCCCCGACATTGTCGGGAACGTAGAGCCGGTACTTCACCAGGGCGGGCTCACCGTGGGCGGCGATGATCAAGGGTGGAGGCTGCCGCTCAATCCAGCGAAGCGCGGCGGCGGCGTGTTCGACACGTTCCCGCTCGTTCCAGCGGGCCGCGGCCGCGGCCACGAGGGATTGGAAAACGCGGAGTGGCGAGGGGGGCCATTCCGGCTGCTCCAGATCGCCGCGGGCATGGCACATCGACTGGAGAAAACGGATGCTGATGCACAACGAGGCCGGCATCATTTGGCCTCCCCTGCGTCGTGCTTCTTGCCCTTCTTGCCCTTGGTCTTAGTTTCGCCTTCTCCCTTCACGTCCTTCTTGGCCCGTTCCCCGTCAAACTTCACCGTTCTGCTCTCCCCGACCCCGAAAGCGGTCGCCACCTCTCTGGCGTAGCTGAGTGCCTGCGCGTGCGTCACGCTCGCGGGCTTGCGCTCGCCGGTCGTGAGCACCTCCACGAACTCGCGTGGCTTCTCAGGGTCAAGTACGAGCAGGCAGCCTTGCCGCAGATACCCCGTCGGATTGCGGGTGAACGCCGTGAGGGCGAGCCCCAGGATGTAGCGTCTCAGCGTCAGGGTTTTCTCCACGTCTCCGCCGGAGTGGAGGAGACGGAGCGCGGCGAGGCCCAGGGTTGCATCGCGGCGGACAACGCCGTGAGCCAGGACACCGCCGTGAGAGCCGGTTGCCGGAACGTGGATGAAACCGCGCTCGGCGTAGGCATCCCTCGTTGCCTTGTCGGCCGGCTCTTCGAGAAGCTTGTCCGCAACGTACTCCGCGGCGGGTATGTATTGGGCCGACCGCGTGAGCTTGCGCACGTTGAACGCGCGGATCGTGGACGCGATGAGCCGAGGCAGCTTGGCCTGGGTGTCCCGGGAGTCCCAGACTCCGAAGACGAGGGAAGTCGGGGCAATCTTCGCAAGGGGCACTGCGTCGCCTTTCAACACGGACTTGAAGGCGTTTTGCAGCGTCTGTTGCAGCTCCGAGCAGCGGACGATGGCGTCTCCGGCCCGGTGGCCAGCCTCGAGCAGGTTGACCTGCTTCTCGCCGGCCTCGACGATGATCTGGGGTACGAGTGTCTCGTAATCCGCCTCCGCGAACATGGGCTCGATGCGGTTCGCCTGCGAGCCGACAGTGTCAATCAGGCAGATGTTGTCGCCGGCCGGGTCGCCGTCGATGTTGTAACCGCCGGCAAATCCATCGCCGGCGGCGAACGTGGCCGGAAAGAGGATCCCATCCTTGCCCTCGACGGGCGTCAGGTGCTCGCGGATGACAAGGGCCGCAGGCCCATCGTCCTTCAGGTATTGGTCGAACTGCGTCAGGTCACTCATCTGTCACCTTGGGTTGGAAATCGGGATAGCTGAACGGAACGCCTTGTGTTTTCTCTGACCGGTGCGGTACCAGTTTTCAAATCGAAAGCCGAGCCCGCCAACGTGGGGCAGGAGGCCGCACACGGCTGCTGGGCACAATGAGGGAAGCAGAGGTACGGCCCAGGTGTAATAGTCGTAGACGCGAGGCTGATCGGCCCTCCGCGGCAAGCAACGTTGCAAACCGACAAGGCAAAGTAGCTCGACAGCCGGAAACGCGGTGGTCGTCATCTGGAGGTCGTTCGGGGAGAAGCCGACGTCTCGGGAGTGGGCGTTGGGGCCCCGCCTCGCATCAAAGTAGAAGGGTTCGACCTTCTTGTCCTCGTTGTCAGGGTCGTAAGCAATCACACCAACGTCGAACAGGTTCGCGGCGCGAAATCGCTGATCGCGCAGGGCGTTCTGCATCGCCCTCGCAATTCGAAAGCTTTCCATCGTCCCAGCCCAGACCTTCAGGTCCTTTCCGCCCGCTCGTTCGTCGTGCCACCAATCGAGACGAAGGGGCCGGAATGGCTGGCCGATCAAGATCGGCGACGCGGTGTCGTCTTCCGGATCGAGCTGCAACAACTCGGCCTGAGACAGGTTGCTGATGAGTTGCGGCAGCTCACCGCCGGCTGAGACGTGGAACCATGTCGAATCAAACCAGCCCTCCGCTGCACTCCACATCCGGTCGGCAAGCTCGAGCAGTCCGCAGCAAGCAAAGAACTGGCCGGGGTTGGTCACGTCGACCTTGACGCTCATGCTGGCCTTGGGTTTGATCACCTTGCGTCCTCCCGTGTGGCCGATGGATTGGCGCTGGCGGCGTAGTCCGCTGCGCGAAGGAGCGATTCGAGATAGGCCAGTCCCCAGCGTCCATACTTCCTCTGAAGTCGGGCGAAGCGCTGCGGCAATTGGGCGGCGATCGCCTCGACGTCCTTGCCTTTGGGCTCGGGGTCGAACGCCAAAGCTGACGGGAAATGGGGACGCCCTAACCCGTGGTGCACGGCGATGAGGTGCAAGACGAGATCCTGCTCCTGTTCGTCGAGTTCCTGAAAATCGGGCTGGTCCATCGCGTCGAGGAGCGAGCCGAACTCATGGCGGTACTCGGTCAACTCGACGGGCTTCATCCCCACGCCGGACTTGGCGAGCCAGTTCTTTGGATCGGGGTTGCCGATTCCGCGCTGCCAGACGATGCGTTTCTTGCCCTGATCGTGGTGCCTTGCCGCAATGGCAACCGCTTGCTTTTCGCCCGCCGTGAGAGGCAGTTTTTCCACGATCGACTGCGCGTTCCGCGTGACGTCGTCGGTATGGACCGCCCAGGCAACTGCCTTTCGGCTTGTCCGCGAGCCGTCGTCGTCTGCGGAACTGGGCCGGACGTACCAGTACCAAATCCGCTTCCGGCCGCCGCCCTCATCGCTGTCCTCTTCCTCCTCGGCATCGGGCCTCATGTCGAAGGCGCGGACCAAGCGCATACCGTCGGGAACTTCGTCTTGGTCCCACGACCGGATCCGGCGCTGTCGGCCCTTCTCATCGAGCCATTCGTCTGCGACGTCATCGGCCACGTCTTTCGGGTCGCCGGTCAGGAGACCGGCCTTCAACCCATTGACCTTGGGAGGAAGGATCACTGTTTGGGAGTTGATCTGGTCCTTATTCTCCTTGCTGGCCAGCTTTCCGAGCTTGAGAGGCTGGACGGTCCCATCTTGCTGGAGCAACCAGACAGGCTCGCCCGGGTGCTCTGCCGCCAACGAGACGAGGTGCTTGAAGACGCGGTCGCTCCGGTCGCGAAGTATCTCATGGGGCTTGAGCGGATAGCCCTCGAGCAGGTCCTCCGGTTTGTATTGTTCCAGGAGAGCGCCCGTGATGAGCCCCACCTCCTCGCGCCACGCGACCTGGGTCTGCGGGGGGTCTTGTTCCGAGAGGCCGTGAAGGTATGGCTCGACGGGGGGACGGCCCGGTAGCCTGTCTCGGATCGTCGTTAGCGCCCAGGTGTCGAAGAGGATGTCGGAGGTCGGCAGGATGGTTGGCGGGGGGGAGAAAGCGGCCAGCCGCTCGGTCTGGTCCAGGTTGGCAAGGGCGTCCGGATTGCCGTCGCCGTTCAACTCGCGGAGCAGGACCAGCGTCCTTTTCAAACGCGACTGGTACTCGTCGTTCTCGTCGAATTCCTTGGGGTGTACGACATCGACGCGTGTGTCGTCCCGCATACCGAACCGGTTGACGCGTCCGAACCGCTGGGCCATGCTCTCGAATGTGGAAAGGTCGCAGACCAGGTCATCCGCCGAGATGTTCACCCCGACCTCGCCCGCACTGGTGCAAACCAGGTAGATGCTCTCCCCGCCGGCTTCGGCCCACGGCAGGAAGCGACGGAAGACGGTCTTCTTCACAAGCTCATCCCGTTCCTTGCCGCGAAGCGTGCCGGTGAGCGTTTCGACCCTCCCCTCTCGCGTTCCCTTGCGAAGCTTCTCGGCGACCTTCTCGACCGCCTCAACGGTTCTCGCGAACACGAGCACGGCACGGTTCGCGTCTTTGTGCTGAAGAGCCAGATCGGCGAGACGGTCGGCCAGCTTTTTCTCGTCGTCGTTAAGATGAAGGTGAAGGATCTTCTTCGCATGAATGCGCTTCTTGACATCCGGGACGGCGCGATCCTTCTCGCTCAGTCCGAAGACGTCGCTTCCTCGCGTTGTGGCCGACAACTCCATGACACGGAACTGTCGGAACTCCTTACAGCGATCCTGCTCTTCCTTGATTGCGAGGAGCAGGTCCTGGAACGCGGGCTCCAACTGCGCCTCGTCGTGAACGAGCAATGCATCCTGCCCGAGGAACCCGGCGTGGAGTGGCTTGGTTTTGAATCCGAGACCGTAGCCACTGAACAAGAGGCGGCTGCCGATCATGTCCACCGTCCCGAGGATGATGGCCGGGCGTGACGGGTCTGCGGACCACTCGCGGTTGTCGGCGAACTGCCCACGGAGGGTGCTGATGGCCAGCGGGAGGTCTTTCGAGTCGGTGCACAACACCCGCAGTTGATCCGTCAGCATCCACGCGTCCCGTAGCCGGTCGCGGATCTTCATTGCCTCGTCCGTCGCCTGGTCAACGACCGTCCGGCGGTTGACGACGTACACCAGGCGCCGGGGGACGGCTGTAGGGTTGGCCGCCAGAGCAATCAACCAGATGGGGATGACCGAGGTCTTCCCCAACCCCGTTGGCAGGTTGCACGACGGCGGCGGATCACCTGCGGTGAGCCGCGCGTAGAGCGCCTCCTGCCAAGGGAATGGGGCATTGCCGGTAAGGGCCTGGAAGGCAGCGGTGAATTTAATTTCGCTCATGGGCGTTCGGCTCATAATCGCCACACTCCGCAGGTTTGAGGACTCGGACGAAGGCCGGCACGACTAAGTTGTGCGGTGCTCGGCCGGGACGAAGGGAACGACTAAGTTGGTAAGTGTAATCCAATCCTTATTACCTAACCCTCACAACAATACCAACTTTCCTCTTGAATTTCCATCGCCGCATCCACAGAATGAAAAAAGCCGGATGGGCGGCCGCTACCGCCCATCCGGCACCGTGGGGCAACCCGTTGCTACGGGCCGACCCTGTCTGGTCCAGGTATCGTACCTGGAAAGGGGCCTCACGACAAAGGCGTTCGTCGCGGAGGCAGCAGAAATGCCCAATCAGTTGATTAGCTACGACCTGCGAAGACCGGGCCAGGAATACCCCGAGCTCTTCGCCGTCAAGTCCATTGGGAGTTGGTGCCATCCCTTGGAATCGACTTGGATCGTCAGGACGACGCTCTCGAGTGCCGATGTTCGCACGAGGCTGAGGAATCACGTCGACGCCAACGACGGGGTGCTCGTCACAGCTCTGGCTGGAAACTGGGCCTCCTTGGGGCTCGGCAAACAAAGTAACGACTGGCTGCGGCAGAACGTGTGATTTCCGCTTGCAACCGCGGTCGACCCAGCCAGCCATTGTTTCTGCTGGGTCGACGTTAATCCCGACAGTCGCTCCATCCGCGGCGCTATCGCCGCGGCCCCATTGAAGCGTGAGTGGTATCCACTCCTTGTTCCGGGTCATGAGTATTTCCACGGCGCCTGCGCCGTGGCCCCATTGAGGTCTCGCGTGACAATCACCACATCCCTCGCATCGGGCGGTTCGGGGGCGGCCCAGGGCCTCGATCGTCGATGCCGGACCGAATACAATATTCCCCAGACAGTCGCAGGTCATCGATGGAGGCTTTGCATCGCTCATGGATGACCTCCCAATGAGCATGATGCACGGACCAGCAGAGAAAAACGACGAGGTTGACACGGTAACCATCCCCACGACGACATGGTCGTGGCCTAATTGAGGCAAAGATGGATACGACCCAGACCACCGTGATCGAACCGGGGAATCGGATTCGCCTTCCGGCGGAGTGGGCCGAGGCCCTCGGGCTGCAAGACCAGGTCGTTTTGGTCAAGACCGACGAGGGCATCCTGGTCCGTCCCCATCCCCAAGTGACCTGGGACGACGTCTTCGCCAACAGACTCTCCGCCAGGCCTGCAGGGCCCACGCGAAGCGGGGAGGCCGCCACCGCCCCCGAGGTTACGGAGGTGAGCGGAGATGACCTCCTCTTCTAGCCCTCCGCTGCTATGCGGGCTCGACACGATGATCCTCGTGTACAGCCTGCTGCAAGGGCACCCCGCCGCGACAGCGTGCGAGCAGTTGCTGCGCGCCCACGCCGGCTGGTTCACGTCGCCTTGGGTGCTGTTTGAGGCCAAGGCCGTCCTGACAAAGGTGTACGGCGAAGACCCGGCGCTCGTCACCCAGAAGCTCGCCCAGGTTGCCCACGGTCCCGTTGTGCTCGTCGACCTCGCTCGCACTGATGTCATCACGGTCCTTCAATGATCCTTCAACTCACAATCACCACATCCCTCGCATCGGGTGGTTCGGTCGGCCTGCCCATAGCCTCGATTTGCTCGGAACAGCGAGCACACAGGGGCACGAAGATCACCTGATCCATGTCGAGATCAATGATCTCATAGAGCCTTGACTTCAGTCGTACCAGATCGGTCGCGGTCAATCTACAAACGAACACGGAAAATTGCCTTCGAAGGCCAAAGTCCTCGCATGTCGATGCGACCTTCCGCAGCCGCTTGGGGTTGCTGATGTCGTAGGCGACGAGGTAGGTGTCCATGGGTAGTGGTCAGTGGCCAGTGGTCGGTAAGGTCGTGAATGATCCGCGTTGATCCGCGTGAATCCGCGGCCGGTCCTTTGCTAGGTTCGTTCTGATCATCGATTGTCCCGGGCGAACCGAAGGGTGGACTTGATTTGCATGGCACTTCGACTGAGAATGCAACTATGGAAATTCAGGGTCGCGTCCATAACGGCGTCGTGGTTCTGGAGGGCGAGGTCCCGCTGCCAGAGGGTGCGGTGGTGACGGTCTCCTACCCGGCGCCGTCAAGAGCGGGTCCGCCCGATTCACGACGTCGAGTCCGATTGCCGCTCGTGCCGTCCGATCGACCGGGAAGTCGTCCACTAACCGCCGAGCGCGTCGCGGAGCTTCTGGAAGACGAGGATGTTTCTGGCTGACATCAACTTGTGGCTGGCCCTGGCCTTCAGATCTCATATCCATCAGGAGACTTGCCACTCGCAACTCGCCACTACTCATCTGACGGTGAAACCGGTGTAGCGGGGGATGTCGCCGCGAATGAAGGCGGCAAGCATTCGGGCCTGGACCTCGAGCATCCGGCCGTAGGTCATGCGATAACCGAAGACCGGGTGGGTCACCTCGGTCGACTTGCGCTGCTCGTAGGCTTTGAAGAAGACCTCCCGCCCTTCGTCGTTGAGCTGGCAGGCGTCACGCCAGGTCAGGAAATCGGCCGGCGTCAGCATGCCGTTGTTGATCAGGTTCAAGACCACCGAGTCGGCGATGATCGCGCGGAATTCCTCCATCAGGTCAAGGGCAAGCGAAGGACGTCCGTGGCGGCCGGCATGATAAAAACCTTGATACGGATCGAACCCGACAGTGCACGCGGCCGCGAAGCAATCCTTGCACAGGAGAGCATAAGCGAAACTCAGCAGGGCGTTCACCGGGTCGCGGGGCGGACGGCGGTTCCGCGTGGTGAAATCGAACGACTGGCCGGGCGGACGGGCCTTGAGCATCCGGCCGAATTCCCCGAAGTAAAGCGCGGCGGATTGCCCCTCGAGGCCCAGAAGAACACCCTGGTCGGGCGCCTGGTCCACCCGACCCAGCATCTCGGCCATGTCTCGGGCCGCGGGCTCGTCGCTGCCTCGAGCGGGCGCCGGGGCAGGGGCAGGGGTATCCGCCTCCTCGTCGGCGTCCTGATCCTTCGCCTGGGACCGCAGCGAGCGCATCAGCAGCGTCCGCTGGTTGGCGATCTTCGCCGCCACGATCGACCGCGACAGCCCGAGCGTGACGGCCGGATCGGCGAATGCACGGTACTGATGGGCGCGGAGGGCCACGTTCTTGGGCGGCGCCGGCATCACCGAGGCCACGAACTTCCCGTAGCCGGTGAGGTACGAGACCGGGATCTCCTGCTCGGCCAGTATTTGCAGCACCTGGGTCGAGACCTGGACGTTGCCGAAGATGACCACTTGCCGGATGGAGGCCATCGGGATCCGGTTGGTCTGCCTGCCGTCGATCGTGACCACCAGGTGCTCGGCGCGGCGGCCGACGTGGGCGCCCGGCTGCTGGACGTAGAGCACGGCCTTCTCGTCGTTCAGGGGAATGACGCGGGTGAGCTCGACCCCGGCGGCGCCCTCGCCCTCCGAAGGCTCTGCCGGCGGCTCGGGCTCGGGCCCGGAGTGCTGGATCGAATAGAGCGTTTCCTCGGGAAGGCAGATGGTCGCCAGCGAGCAGCCAAAGCAGCGGTGGCGGAGCTCGGGGGGCAGCGGTTCCGGCGGTGTTTCCCGCGAGGAGAGGTCCCGAATCCGGTCGATCGCGGCCAGGGTTGCTTCGCGGAGGGCGGGACCCAGGGGAACGTCGATCCTGGTCTTGGATCCCACGTAGTACAAGACTCCGCTGGGCACCTCGATCTCGAAAGCCTCCTCGACGAGGAGCCCCTGGGCGCAGAGCTGGACGGCGTCGTTCTGCCAGAAGGTGAGCTCGCCGTGGTCGTCCTTGGGCGCCGCGGAACGCTTGGTCTCCACAGGCCGCATCACTGCATCCTGTTCCTCGAGGACGTCAAGCTTGGCGGTGATTCCGAGCTTCTGAGAGCTGAGCGTGACGCTGCGGGTGCGGAGGGCGTCTCCCTCCTTCCTGGTCCGGCTGGCGAGCGCGGGGTCGTTGACACGCCGGTGCTGGAAGAGACCGTCCTCGACGTACTCGTTGGTCGGCATAACCGCCTCGACATATTCCAGGTAGTAGAGCCGCGGGCAGTAGCTGACCTGGTTCAAGGCGCGAACAGGAATCAATTCCTCCGCTTGTTCGTTCATTGACTCCACCTTCGACATTCGGGATCGGTGCGTGGGTTGTGATGCTGGTTCGCGTGATCCCACAGCCCGGGATCGCGACGGCGGGGGGCCGGTTAGCGGGTTCCTGGCCGTTGATAGATCCGGCCAACGGCTTGCAAATCCGATACGACCATCGCGATCAGCTCTTCTGGTTCCAGCACCTCGCAGTCGGGCCCCCAGTACATGACCCAGCGCTTGATCAGGCGGAGGTCATTGACGTGGAGTCGGAGGATCAAGGTGCCGTCGGGCTGCGGTTCGAGGACTTGGCCGGCGTGCCACTGCTTCTCGGCGATCAGGCCGGCGTAGGCTGGGGTGAACCGGAGCACGACATGGTAATCTCCGTCGCCCCGAATCGTGCCGAAGGTCTCCGCCATGTAATCCCTGGCCCGGAAGCCGGCCGGGCGGCAGAAGAGCTCGCCCGACTCCACAGCCGAGCGCACCCGCTGGACCTTGAACAGCCGGATGTCGTTCCTCAGGTGGCAATGACCAATCAGGCACCAGTCGTCGTCAGGGGCAAGCACCAGGTCGTAAGGGTCAACGGTCCGCGTCTGCGTTTCGTTCCGACTCGCGGTCCAGTAGACCATGCTCACCTGCCGCGAGTGACACACTCCCCTTACCAGAGCCCGAAAGATCTCGGGATCGTAAGTCGTTTGAACGCGGGGCAGGACCGATAGGTAGTTGGTCAGCTCGTCGAGGGGGACCTCGATTGTGTCGGGGAGACTCTTGGAGATCTTGGCCAGAGCCTTACGGAGATCTTCCTCGAACGGCGTTCCCCGGTACTGGTCCATGACGTGGGCGGAAACCAGCAGGGCGACCAGCTCCCCCTCGGTCACTTGAAAGTAGGAAAGCCTGTAGGATGGATCGGTGTAGTAATACCCGTTCCGGACGTTGTCAAACTCCAGCGGCGCATCAAGCTGATCGCGCATGAACTCGATGTCGCGCTGGATCGTACGGGGCGTCACTTCGAGTTCCCGGGCCAGGGTCCGGGCGTTGGGCAACGGTTCTCGGCGCACTGCCGAATCGATCACCTGAACCCGTTTTAGAGGAGGCCGGGTCGACACGCGCATCGGTGCCCCATTCTCAGTTCAGTTCCGTCGGGCCGAACTATGTCTGACCCGCCGCTGCCAGTGCGGCCATCCAAGTATTGAGCCAAGTCGGCTCCTCATCATAACGGTGGGGGTGCGACATCTACGGTCGCTCCCAGTAGAAAAACCAAAAAAACGATTTCACCCCTTCCGACCGTCGCTCGGCGCTCATCCTCTGGTAAATGCGGAATGCGGAATGGGGAAGGAGAAATGGCGAATGGCGGATGGCAGATGGCGGATGGTAGATGGCGGATGGCAGATGGCAGATGGCGGATGGTAGATGGCGGATGGCAGATGCCGCGACAGAAAGGGCCGCCCACGTTTCCTGGGTGCCAGGAAGTGGGTGGCCCCTTCCCACTTCCCATCGTTGAGGGCCGCCTGAACTCCAATTGTCTCTACTTTTCTCTACCAGTCGCGGCCCAAGCTTCTCAGGCCATTGATACCCAGCCCGGCGCGCGGCACCGACGGCGGACCCCCACGATTCACCGAGGTCGTGCTCACCGAACAATCTCTGCCGGTTGCTTCGATGAAATCCAGCAGGTCGGAAGACGCAACGTCTGCAACGCGGGTCAAGACCTCGTTGGCAGCCATGGCGGCCGTCGCCACGCGGGCGTTGATGGCTCCCTGAACTCCGGTTTTCTCTACTTTTCTCTACCGCACGCCCGTCCAGTACCGGTGAAACATTGGTCTTGTACAAGCTGGTTCGGGCAGTGGTCTCCTGACCCGCCGTCCTCTGCGACCGCGGGTCTCCCAGTCCCCGACCGTCGGCGCGTCACGTGGAGGGCTGCGGTCAGCCGAACGGCGGGGTCAGGAGACCCTCGCCGAACGAAGTGCCAGAAAGGTAGTGGCGAGTGGCGAGTGGCGAGTGGCGAGTGAGAACGGAGTGGCCAGTGGCACGCGAACAGTAGTCAGTGGTCAGTGGCCAGTCAAGCCGAAGGGGGGGAGAGATAACGCCCCACGCCCCACGCTCTATGCCCCACGCCTCACGCCCCACGCCCCACGCCCCACGCGAGCTGGCTTGAACGACTGAGGGGGTAGAGTGGTAGGATCAACGAAATCTGGAATCGCCGAACGCGATCGGAGGAAGGCCTGCCCCCCTAAACGACAACGGGGGTGGTCTCGACAGGTCTGGTTTGTTGCTCACTCGCAGGCTCTTGGAGGATCGACGGGATGCGCCGTGGGGTCTTGTTCAAGGTTCTGATCATCGCGGCCGGGATCAGTCCAGCGCTGGCCGGAGAGCGCACCGAGTTTAGCCCGTCGGTCGGGCGGGGACGAGAGACGGTGCGGCGGCCCTTGAATCCTCCCTTCTGGTCCTTGCGAGCCTATCAGAATGCCTGGCGGCAATGGGGCGTCGGCGAGCAACCCGCCGATTATGCCCGAGCCTTCCGCGAGCGCTACGGGCTGCACCCCCCGCTGTACGAAAACGGCGGATTGCCGATGGGGTTCACCCGGCCGCGCGGCCTGCTGGGGCTGGGACAGGGGCTGGGAAATGATTGTCTGCTCTGTCACGCCGGGACGGTCGCCGGGCAGACGATCGTCGGCCTGGGCAACTCAGCACTCGACATGCAATCGCTCTACGAAGAACTGGCGGCGGCTGACGGGCTACCACCGGTCATGCCGCTTTCCCTCTGCAATGTTCGCGGCACCAGCGAAGCCTCGAACTTCGCGGTCTACCTGATGCAGTTTCGCGATGCGGAGCTGAGGCACCGGTTACCGGTCAAGTATCCGCTCTGCGAGAACCTCTGCGAGGACGTTCCCGCGTGGTGGCATTTCAGGAAAAAGAAAACGATCTACCACCTGGGTGTCGCCGACAGCCGCTCGGTTCGCACGCTCATGCCTTTTCTGCTGATTCCCGGCAACAGCGCGGAGTCGATCAAGGAGCGCGAACCAGACTTCGCCGATATCCGCGCCTATCTGCTGAGCCTGGAGCCTCCACGCTATCCTTACGCGATCGATCGGGCCCTGGCCGAGCAGGGCAATCTTCGAGCACAACTGCGGGCGCTGCCACGGCTCTTACGGCGGCGAGGCCCGCTACCCCAACAAGCTCGTACCACTCGATGTGGTCGGCACCGATGCCACCCTGGCGCACGCCTTCGCCCCGGAAGGTGGGGCTGAAGTTCCGGACGCTGGCAAACGCCCCCGATCCCGGCCTACCCGCAAGCGACCGCCGCAAGGTCTATGACAGCACGCAGCCGGGCCGGGGCAACAGCGGGCACACGTTCGGAGACAGGTTGACTGAAGAG
>Ga0074045_10002098_pt1 | contig 18726 bp, 14 predicted proteins | sample BogForMeECP23OM2_FD_94442 | JGI IMG/M metagenome (GOLD analysis project Ga0074045, IMG submission 94442) | Bog forest soil microbial communities from Calvert Island, British Columbia, Canada - Bog Forest MetaG ECP23OM2 | ecosystem: Environmental > Terrestrial > Soil > Wetlands ...
ACGTGCCGTCGCAATTCCTGTGCAGACAAGACCTTGCGACCGGCCGCGTGCCGGATCGTCAATCTTGCCTTCCTTCGTCCGCTCTGCTCTGCTCTGCCCCGGCGCCCCTGTTCCTCTGTTCGCGATCTCGCGACGCCGCGAGTCCACCGCGTCGCCTTCCATTCGACCTTGCGTTCTTGCATTCGATCCAAAGCGGGATGGTTTCAATCGCGTTCAAACCGCACACGCGCACAAAAAAGTTTCCGCACCTACGCTGGAGAACGCTCATGTACTCCCTAGATGGTTGGCGATCACGATAGCGGCGCGCATGCTTTGCGACATGACAGGCAATGCTTGCAACGCAAAGGAGCGCCGATGAATTTCACCTTCAATCCCCTCGATCACCCCGATGCCGAAGTCACGCGCGCGTACTTCTGTGCGCTCACCGGTCGGTCCCGCATCTCGGCCTACCGCCTCGAACGTTCCGATCCGCAGTGGCCTAAGCCGGTGCTGCGCGGCAAGCGCGTCTTCTACAAGGCAGCCGACTGCAAGCGCTACCTGCTGTCGGTACGGCCGCAAGACTCCACGTCGTGACGTTGTCGACCTGATGTCGCCAGCCATGCCTATGGGATGCACTTAAATGGCCTCGGATCGCGTCGTCATCAACCTGGAGGAGCGCGCCAGGCAGGCCGCCAGGGAGGCATCGCCGCGCGGTGATGCGGCGCCCTCCGAGGACGCCATGGCCTTAGCGTTCGTGCAGCGTTACGGAGCCGAATACCGGTACGTCGCACCGTGGCACCGCTGGATCATGTGGGACGGCAAGCGCTGGGTTCAGGATTCCACCGGAAGCGTATTTGCGGTGATCCGTAAACTCGTACACGAGGCTGTGAGTGGTACCAAAGATGAGCGCCGGACCGCCACGGCGGCGTACATCGCCGGTGTCGAGCGCCTGGCCCGGTATGACCAGTCCGTAGTCGTGCTGCCGACGGATCTCGATGCCGACCCGTGGCTTCTGAACACGCAAGCGGGGATCGTCGACTTGCGTACCGGTGCGCTCCGCGCCCACGACCCTGAGGCGCTGATGACGCGTCTTACTCGCGCAGCACCCGATGCCCTGCAGGGTCAAGAGCTGTGGGCACTGTTCCTCGAGGGCATCACCCAGGAAGACGCGGAACTGTCTGCCTACCTGCAACGTCTCGCCGGCTACTGTGCCACGGGGGATACCCGTGAAGACGTACTTCCGTATTTCTTCGGCGTCGGCTCCAACGGCAAGAGCTCCTTCGCCGAAGCGCTGGTGGCAGCGCTGGGCGACTACGCCATGGTCTTCGCGCCGGAGGTCCTCATGGAGGCCAAGGGCGAGCGCCATCCGACGGAACTGGCCCAGTTCATGGGGGTGCGCCTGGCGCTATGCAGCGAGCCGAGCTCCTCGGCAACCTGGAACGACAGCCGGGTCAAGTCGCTCACCGGGGACGCCACGATCTCTGCCCGGTTCATGCGCGGGGACAACTTCACCTTCCCCCGCACCCACAAGACGATCGTCGTTGGTAACCACATGCCGAAGCTCAATTCGGTCACCCAGGCGATCCGCCGGCGGGTCCAGATGGTTCCGTTTCGCGCCGTCTTCCAGGCCGCCCCGGGGGCTGGGATGCGCGAGCGCCTGAAGCAGGAAGCGCTCGGAGCCGTACTGGCCTGGGCCATTGCCGGGACTGTGCAGTGGCACAAGTCCGGTACCGCCCCGCCGGAGATGGTTCGCGTCCTAACCGAGGACTATCTGGCCGACGAGGACGGCTTCGGTCAGTGGCTGGCGGAGGACTGCGTGCGCGATGTGAACGGGTTTGAGCGCTCGAGTGAGCTCCATCGTAACTACCAGGCCTGGTGCGAAAAGAACGGCGCGAGGCCGGAGAGTAACGCGATGCTCTCCCGTTACCTGATCGGGATTGGGCTTAGCAGGGAAAAAACCATGATCGGACGCTGCTTCCGTGGCATCACGCTGCGCGAGCCATGACGCTTATGACGCCTTGTAGGATTAGTAGCGTCCGCGCGCACGCGCACACACACGCGATACGTCCTTAACCGGAACAAGCGTCATAGGCGTCATACGGTCTTCGGCGAGGCCGCCACCTCCGCCCGTCGATTCGCCTCCCAGGCGAAACAACGACCGTCTTCGCTATGCCGATTTCCGCATTGGCAACACCTTCGCACCTGTTGCCACCGCGTCCAGGTAGTCGGCCCAGCGCTGCATCATCCGGCGTCGCTCCGGGAGATATTGTGCGTGGTTATATGCAGCACGAACCTTGTTCCGCTCTGCGTGCGCGAGCTGCCGCTCGATGACGTCCGGCTTCACTCCCTGTTCGTTCAGAATCGTTGATGCCGTCGCCCGGAAGCCGTGACCGGTTGCGCGGCCGTGATATCCCATCCGGTAGAGCGCGAAGAGAATCGTGTTTTCCGACATGCATTTTTCCGGGTTTGCCAGGTTCGTGAAAACGTAGCGGCGATGGCCATTGAGAGTCCGGAGCTCAGCGAGAACCGCGAGCGCCTGTTTCGAGAGGGGAACGATGTGCTCTTCGCGCATCTTCATTCGCTCTTTCGGAATGCGCCACTCCGCGGCCTTCTCGTCGATCTCGGCCCACTCCGCGGCTCGAAGCTCGCCGGTACGGACAAATGTCAGCGCCAAAAACTGCAGCGCGAGGCGCGTTTGCAGGTGACCGTCGTAAGCCTCGAGCTTGCCTAGAAACTCGGGCAGCTCGGCTGCGCCAAGTGCCGCGTAATTCTTGTGCTGCGGCGTCTTTAGGGCACCGTCCAGGTCACGGGATGGATCGCTCTCGGCGCGACCGGTCGCGATCGCGTATTGAAACACCTGGCGGCAGCGCTGCTTCACCCGCGATGCGACCTCGTGCGCGCCGCGCCTTTCGATCTTTCGCAATACGTCAAGAAGCTCGGGCGGTTTAATCTCGGCAATGGGCCGATCACCTAGATAGGGGAAGGCGTTCTTCTCGAGCGATTCGAACACCTGCCTCGCGTGACTCGGCGTCCACCCCGAGAAGCGCTTCTCGTGCCATTCGCAAGCTATGATCTCGAAGGTATTCTCGGCGCGGATCCGTTGCTCGCGAACCCGCAGTTTCTTCTCTGCGCTGGGGTCGACCCCGTCGTGCAACATGCGCCGAGCATCGTCCCGTCGCTCGCGCGCGCCCCTGATTTTCTCCTCGCCGGCGTTCGCGCGCTTCGTCGCCAGAGGCGTTTCGGGATAGACGCCGAGCGCAAGCGTTTTTTCCTTACCGCCAAAGCGATACTTGAGCCGCCAAAGCTTTGCACCGCTCGGGGAGACCAAAAGGTACAGCCCCCGCTCATCGAAGAGCTTGTAGGGCTTCTCGCGCGCTTTGGCGGCGCGGATTTTGATATCGGTCAATGCCACCGATACCCCCATTTTCACGTTTCGATACCCCCACGATACCCCCACTTGAACGTGACTGCAAATGAAACGGCTTGGTGCGGCCTCTTGGCGCTCATTTGCCGTTCTCATAGGGAAACTCTGGTATTTTGAGCTACAACTGAAGCGAATTGAAACGCTTTGAATCGCTCTTGCTGGTGCCGGGAGAGGGAATCGAACCCTCACTCTGTTGCCAGAACTGGATTTTGAGTCCAGCGCGTCTACCAATTCCGCCATCCCGGCTAGTGGAGCGCAAGGCGCGGCGGTAATCCGAAGGTTGCCCGCGCGAGTTGGAGCCGGCATTATCGCGGAAACGGCCACACGCGACAAACGCGCCCGAGGCCGATGCCTGCAATGTCCAGCCACCGGCCCACCCGCCTTTCCGATTTCGATTATGAGCTGCCTCCTGAGCTGATCGCCCAGGCGCCCTCGCCTTCCCGCACCGCCAGCCAGTTGCTGCACGTGAGCGGCACGGAGCTGCGCGACGGCGCATTCTCCGATTTGCCCGGGCTACTCGTCCCCGGCGATCTCCTCGTTTTCAACGATACCAAGGTCATCCGCTCGCGCCTTTACGGCCGCAAGCCGAGCGGCGGCAAGGTCGAGTTATTGCTCGAACTCATCGTCGCACCCGCCGAAGCGTGGATGCAGCTCTCTGCCAGTCACCTTCCACGCCCTGGCAGCAGGGTCTTGCTCGAAGGCGGCGCCCAGGCCACTGTGCTCGAACGCGACGGTCGTTTCTTTCGCCTTCGCCTCGAGGCCGATGTTTCTTTCGAGCACTATCTCGAACGTTATGGCGAGGTGCCGCTACCGCCTTATATCGGCCGCCCGCCGCAGCCAGCCGATGACGAGCGCTACCAGACGGTATACGCACGTTATCCGGGCGCGGTGGCCGCGCCGACGGCGGGGCTGCATTTCGACAGCCCCATGCTCGACCGCCTGCGCGAGCGCGGGATCGCTGCCGCGTACGTCACGCTGCACGTCGGCGCCGGCACTTTTCAGTCCGTCGTCGTCGAAGATCTTTCCCTGCACCGCATGCACAGCGAACGCTTTACCGTGCCGGCGGAAACCGCCAGCGCAGTCGATCGCGCGCGCGCGGCGGGGCGCTCGGTGATCGCCGTGGGGACAACATCGCTGCGCGCACTGGAAGCGGCAGCCGCTTTGGGAGCGCTGCGCGGCATCACTGCCGAGACCGACCTCTTCATCACACCGGGCTTCCGCTTTCGCGTGGTCGATCGACTGCTCACAAACTTTCACCTGCCGCGCTCGACATTGCTGATGCTCGTCTCCGCTTTCGCGGGACTCGAGCCCATTCGCTCAGCCTACGCCCACGCAATCCGCAACCGTTACCGCTTCTTCAGTTACGGTGACGCGATGCTGCTCGAGCGCGCCAAAGGAATCGGTTAGGGCAACTGACCCCGGTGCCGCTGCTACAATCGACCGATGCAATTCGAGGTCATGGCGCGGTGCGGCGCCGCGCGACACGGACGGCTCACGCTCGCCCACGGTACCGTCGAGACACCGGTGTTCATGCCGGTCGGGACCTACGGTACGGTCAAGGCAATGGCGCCAAACGAACTCGAGACGCTCGGCGCCCAGATCGTGCTTGGCAATACCTTCCACCTCTGGCTTCGCCCCGGCCTGGAAGTCATTTCCGCCCATGCCGGCCTGCACCGCTTCATGGGCTGGCCACACCCGATTCTCACCGACTCGGGCGGATTCCAGGTCTTCAGCCTGGGGCCCCTGCGCAAGGTCTTCGAGGAAGGGGTCGCGTTCGCGTCACCGGTCGACGGGGACCGCCTCGAGCTGACGCCAGAATTGTCGCTGCAGATTCAACGTATCTTCGACGCCGACATCGCGATGGTGTTCGACGAATGCACACCGTATCCTGCATCGCGCGACGAGGTCGCGACATCGATGTCCCTGTCGATGCGCTGGGCGGCGCGCTCGAAGACCGCACACAGCGACAACCGCAACGCCTTGTTCGGCATCGTGCAAGGAGGCATGTTCGAAGATCTGCGCGAGGATTCCTTGGCGCAACTGCAGCGTATCGGCTTCGATGGCTATGCCATCGGCGGCCTGTCGGTAGGGGAGCCAAAAGAGGAAATGCGCCGGATCCAAGGCCGAATTGCCCCGCTATTGCCCGACGATCGTCCACGCTACCTGATGGGTGTCGGGACGCCGGAAGATATTGTCGCGGCGGTGCAGGATGGCATCGATATGTTCGACTGCGTGCTTCCTACGCGCAATGCGCGCAACGGCTGGCTGTTCACGCGTCACGGCGACATCAAGATCCGCAATGCCCGCCATCGCACGGATACCGGACCGCTTGACGCAACCTGCCCGTGCTATACCTGCAATCATTTTAGTCGCGCCTATCTGCACCACCTGCAGCGCGCCAATGAGATTCTCGGCGCCCGGCTCAACACCCTGCATAACCTGCACTACTACCTGACGCTCCTGGCGGAATTGCGGCAGGCGATCGCCGCGGATGCCCTACCCGCCTATGTTCAGGCGTTCCAAAGTGACCGCTCGCGCGTGGTAGAATAACCGGCTTTCCGCATTCGTCCGCGCAGCTGCACGCGCATTGGCTCGAGTTTGCGCCGCCGCGACCGCGCAGCTGACCGCAAGGAGGAATAACCCGTGTTCATCAGCTCTGCCTATGCCCAGGCTTCCGGCGCCTCGCCCGGCGGCGACATCATGACCTTTCTGCCGATGATCGCCATCGTCGTGGTGTTCTACTTCTTCCTGATCCGCCCGCAGCAGAAACGCGCCAAGGAAACGAAGGCTATGCTCGAGGCGCTGCAGAAGGGCGACGAGGTTGTGACCGCTGGCGGCGTCGTCGGCAAGATATCCAAGCTTTCCGACGGCTACGCCCATGTCGAGATTGCGCCCAACATTGAAGTCACGGTGCAGAGGAGTGCGATCTCGCTGCTGCTTCCCAAGGGAACGCTCAAGAGCCTCTGATCTGCCACGCTGTCCTACATAGCCATGAATCGTTATCCGCTCTGGAAGTATGTCCTCATCGGCATTGCGCTTGTCATCGGCGTGCTCTACACCCTGCCGAACTTCTTTCCCGAAGTGCCGGCGGTGCAGGTGTCCACCAACAAGTCGGAACTCAAGATTAACGCGTCAACGCTGCAAACCGTCGAGAGCGCACTCAAGGCGGCCAATATTGCCTACAACGGCGAGTCGGTCGACGCGACCGGCGTCAAGGTGCGCTTCGCCGACCCCGACACCCAGCTCAAGGCCAAGGACGTACTGCAGTCGGCGCTGAATCCGGATCCGAACAACCCGAATTACATTGTCGCGCTGAATCTTCTGTCGAGTTCGCCCTCATGGCTGGCCCTCATCGGCGCGCGGCCGATGTACCTCGGACTCGATCTGCGTGGCGGGGTCCACTTCCTGCTCCAGGTTGACATGCAGGCGGCGCTAGACAAAGCTGCCGATCGCTCACTAGCCGACTTGCGTACACTGTTGCGCGAAAAAAAGGTGCTCTACGCCGGCATCGCGCGCGAGGGTCAGTCGGTGGCGGTGCGCTTTCGCGATGCCGGCGAGCGTGCCAAGGCTGTCGAGCAAGTTAGCCTGGCGTTTCCCGATCTTCAGGTGAGGGAGGTTGACGCCGGTGGCGAATTGGAGCTCGTCGCGAGCCTGAAACCCGAAGCGCAGAAACGCATCCAGGACGGCGCGGTGCAGCAGAACATCACCATTCTGCGCAATCGCGTCAACGAACTCGGTGTCGCCGAGCCGATCGTGCAGCAGCAGGGAAGCGGGCGGGTCGTCGTGCAGTTGCCGGGCGTTCAGGACACCGCGCGCGCCAAGGATATCCTGGGCCGAACCGCCGGCCTCGAATTCCGAATGGTCGAAGGTCAAAACACCAATCCGGGTGGCCTCAATTACGAACCGGCAAAGATTCAGGCGGCCCTCGCTGGCAACGTGCCCGCCGGCACCGAACTCGTCTTCGACACCTCGCACGGCGGGAAGGAAGCGCTGCTGGTGAGCAAGAATGTGCTGCTCACCGGAGAAAGATTGTCCGATGCAAGCCCCGGGTTTGACCAGAACCAGCGCGCGGCCGTCATGATCAGCGTCGACCCCGCGGGGGGCAGGATCATCCGCGATGCCAGCCGCGAAGCCATCAAACGTAGAATGGCCATCCTCATGATCGAGCGCGGCAAGAAGGAAGTCCTCACCGCGCCCGTCATTCAGGACGAGCTCGGGTCGAGGTTCCAGATCACGGGACTGTTCACGCCGACGGAGACGCAAAACCTGTCGCTGCTGCTGAAAGCCGGCGCCCTCGCGGCGCCAATGGAGATCGTCGAGGAGCGTACCGTCGGCCCGTCACTCGGCAAAGAAAACATCGACAAGGGCTTCCACTCGGTGCTCTATGGTTTCGTCGTGCTGGCAGTCTTCATTTGCGCGTACTACGAGCTCATGGGCATCATCTCGGTGATTTCGCTGGCGGTGAATCTGCTGCTGCTCATTGCCATACTGTCCATGCTGCAGGCGACACTTACCCTGCCGGGCATTGCCGCGGTGGCGCTTACCCTCGGCATGGCGATCGACGCGAACGTCCTGATCAACGAGCGTATTCGGGAGGAGCTGCGCTGGGGGGATACTCCGCACGCCGCAATCCAGGCCGGCTACGAGCGCGCCTGGAACACGATTCTCGATTCAAACGTGACAACGGGTATCGCCGGCCTGGCACTGTTGATCTTCGGCTCCGGGCCGGTCCGCGGCTTTGCCGTCGTGCACGTCCTCGGCATTCTCACGTCGATCTTCAGCGCGGTGTTCGTCTCGCGTGGTCTCGTCGCCGTCGTCTATGGCGGGCGCAAGAAGCTTGAGCGGATATCGATCGGCCAGATATGGAAGCCTGCGACGTGATGGCGCCGACTGCCGCCGCGCGAATCCTGGCGGTCCCTCCCGTACAAGCCTAGAGAGCCTCATGGAATTCTTCCGCATCAAGCGCGTCATTCCGTTCATGAAATACGCGCTGGTCTTCAACGTGGTGTCGCTGGTCACGTTCGTGCTGGCGGTTCTCTTCCTCGCTATCCGGGGCCTCAATCTCGGCGTCGACTTCCGTGGTGGAACGGTAATCGAGATCGCCTACAGCCAGGCGGCGGATCTCGGCCACGTGCGTGCGGTCATCGACAAGATGAATCTCGGCGAGTTCGCGGTGCAGAGTTTCGGCAGCGCCAACAGCGCACTTATCCGGCTGCCGCTCAAGGAGGGTATATCGACCGCCCAGCTTTCCGAGCGCGTGATGAGCGCGCTCAAGGCCGACGACCCCGGCGTGACCCAACAACGGGTCGAGTTCGTCGGCCCTCAGGTCGGCAAGGAGTTGTACGAAAACGGCGCGCTCGCCCTCCTCCTCGTCTGCATCGGCATCGTGGTCTATCTGGCGTTCCGGTTCGAGTGGCGTTTCGCGGTATCGGCGATCGCCGCCAACCTGCATGATGTCGTGATCATCCTTGGCTTCTTCGCGCTGTTCCAGTGGGAATTCTCTCTCCCAGTCCTGGCCGCGGTGCTCGCCGTGCTCGGCTATTCGGTCAATGAATCGGTCGTGATCGCCGACCGGATTCGCGAGAACTTCCGCAAAATGCGCAAGGCGACCGTGCCCGAGATCATCAACAGCGCGATCACCAGCACCCTGTCCCGGACCATCATCACGCATGGCTGCACCTTGATGATGGTGTTGTCGATCCTGTTCTTCGGCGGCGAGACCCTGCACTACTTCGCCCTTGCCCTCGCGATCGGCATCTGCTTTGGCATTTACTCCTCGGCGCTGGTGATGGCCTCGCTGGTGATGTGGCTGGGTGTGTCGCGCGAGGACCTGGTCAGAGCGGATCGAAAAGCGGGCGCAGGGGGCGCAGAAAAAATACTTCCCTGACCCCAACCTGGGGTCAGGTTCGATTTCTCGATGGATCGTTGCACGAGCTGCGAACGCAGCCGGGAATCGGGTCGGATCCCATGTTGACCACGCTGATCTATTCGCTGTTCGCGCTCGACCAGCGGCTTGCCGACCTCGCGACACAGCACGCGGCACTGCTGTTCGCGGCCCTCTTCATCGTCATTTTTGCCGAGACCGGCCTCGTCGTTTTCCCGCTGCTTCCCGGCGATTCGCTGCTGTTTCTCGCCGGCGCGGTGGTGGCATCCTCCGGCAGTGACATCCACCTGCTGGTGTTGACGCTGTTCGTCGCCGCCGTCCTGGGCGATTCGCTCAACTACGGCGTCGGCCACTACATCGGGCCCAAGGCGTTCAATCAGCCGCAGGAGACGCGGCTGCGCCGCTGGCTCAAGCCGGAGTACTTGGATCGTACGCACCGCTTCTACGAGAAATATGGCGGGTTCACGATCATCATCGGCCGCTTCGTGCCGATCGTGCGCACATTTGCCCCGTTTCTTGCCGGCGTCGGGGCAATGACCTACCGCAAGTTCCTTACCTACAACGTGATCGGCGCCGCCGCGTGGGTCGGCTCGCTGTCATACGCCGGGTACCTGTTCGGCAATATTCCCTGGATCAAGGAAAACCTTGCCTGGATCGTGGTCGGCATCGTCCTCGTCTCCCTGCTGCCCATGACGCTGCAATTCCTGACGGAGCGCCGTTCCCGCACCAGGCGCAGGCGCGACAGGGACGCCCGCTAGATCCGCTTCGCAAGTCCGGCCGCGTCGCCGATGTAGGTCGCCGGCTCGAGTGCCTTCAGGCTCGCTTTGGCGTCCGCGGGAATCGCGAGCGCGTCGATGAACTCGTGCAGCGAGTCGCGCGTGATCCCCCTCCGGCCCCGTGTCAACGCTTTGAGCTTTTCAAAGGGTTCCGGTACGCCGAACCTGCGCATCACCGTTTGGATCGCTTCGGCGAGTACCTCCCAGCTCGCGTCGAGATCCGCCGCCAGGCGCTCGGGATCGGCCTCGAGGCGGGCGAGGCCCTGGCGACAGGACGCGTACCCGAGCAACGCGTAGCCGAACGCGACACCGACGTTGCGCAGCACGGTCGAGTCGCTCAAGTCGCGCTGCCAGCGCGATACCGGCAGCTTGTCGGCAAGATGTCGCAGTAGCGCATTGGCCACGCCCAGGTTGCCCTCGGAGTTCTCGAAATCGATCGGGTTTACCTTGTGCGGCATCGTGCTCGAACCCACCTCGCCTTCCCGGGTCTTCTGGCGAAAGTAGCCCAGCGATACATAGCCCCAAACATCGCGGTCGAGATCAAGAACGATGGTGTTGATCCGCGCGAGCGCGTCGAAGAGCGCGGCAAAGCCGTCATGCGGCTCGATCTGCGTGGTGTAAGCATTGAAATCGAGGCCAAGCGCAGTCACGACCCGGCGCGCCAGTCCCTCCCAGTCGACGTCGGGGTAGGCGATGCGATGGGCGTTGTAGTTACCCACCGCGCCGTTGATCTTGCCCGGGAGGACGGCCTGCGAAAACGCCGGCAGCGCGCGCTCAAGGCGCGCGACGACATTCGCCATTTCCTTGCCCAGGGTTGTCGGTGTGGCCGGCTGGCCATGCGTTCGTCCGAGCATCGGCAGCGCCGCGTGCGAGTGGGCCAGCGCGCGCAGATCGGCAATCAACGCGCCCAGTTCCGGCAACAGCACCTCGCGCCGTGCGCCGGCAAGCATCAGTCCTTGCGCGAGATTGTTGATATCCTCCGACGTGCAGGCGAAATGGATGAACTCGGTCGCGCGCGCGATTTCCGGAACGGCGGCGAATCGCTCCTTGAGCCAGTATTCGACCGCCTTGACGTCGTGGTTGGTGGTCTGCTCGATCGCCTTCACGCGCTCGGCATCGGCAACCGTGAATGTTGCGGGCACTTGCGCAAGGAGTGCACGCGCCGACGCCGAGAACGGCGGGACTTCGTCAATGAGGGGTTCGTCGGCAAGCGCCTGCAGCCAGGCAAGCTCAACCTGGATGCGGTGTCGTATCAGACCGAACTCGCTGAAGTAGGGCGAGAGCGCCACCACCTTGCGGCGGTACCGCCCATCGAGCGGGCTAAGCGCGGTGAGCGCGGTAAGTGAGACGGGCGCGTCGGCGTTCGGCATGATGTTGCGCGCGGGGAAGTTCAAGTTTAGCACACGTCATGCTGCGCTCTGCGGCGCGGCCGCACCTTCCGGCGCAAGCGGTTACGCTCAGTATCACGGACGCGCGATGCTATAATTTGTTTCTCGCGGATAACCCCGCGCAGCGGAGGCCTGCATTTCCGCTCCGTCCATGAAGCTCATCGCCTCGCTCACCAGTCCCTATGCACGTAAAGTGCGCATTGCGCTTGCCGAAAAGAAGATCGAATGCGACCTGATCGAGCAATCGCCCTGGTCGTCCGAGACGACCGTGCCGAGTTACAACCCGCTGGGCAAGGTACCGGTGTTGGTACTCGACGACGGTACGACGCTGTTCGACTCGCGCGTCATCGTTGAATACCTCGACACCGTAAGCCCCGTGTCCCGACTGATTCCCGAACCGAATCGGCAACGCATCGGCGTCCGGCGCTGGGAAGCACTGGCTGACGGGATCTGCGACGCCGCCGTGGCAATCGTGCTCGAGAACAAGCGCGCGGCGAAGCAGCGTGACAAGGACTGGCTCCTGCGTCAACAGCACAAAGTTGACTTGGGGCTGCAGGAGCTTGCGCGCGAGCTCGGCGACAAGGCGTGGTGCTACGGGGAGGCGTATTCCCTTGCCGACATTGCCACCGGTTGCGCGCTCGGCTATCTCGACCTGCGCCACCCGGCCATCGACTGGCGCGGTCATTATCCGAATCTGGTCAAGCTCGCCGGGAAGCTCTCGAAGCGGCCGTCATTCGCCGAGACCACCCCGCCGGCGGCGTAACCTTTGACGGCTGCCCCGGCGAGGGGCCGACTAAGGCCCTCTACAGCACCTGCTTGAGCTGATCCAGAATCGCAGGATTCTCGAGCGTCGAAATGTCCTGCGTGATCGCCTCGCCCTTGGCGATCGAACGCAACAGGCGGCGCATGATCTTGCCGGAGCGGGTCTTGGGCAGGTTGTCACCGAAACGGATGTCCTTGGGCTTGGCGATCGGACCGATCTCCTTGCCGACCCAGTCGCGCAGCAGTTTGGCGATCTTTTCCGCGTCGGCACCAGCGGGCCGCGCCTGCTTCAACACGACGAAAGCGCAGATGGCCTCGCCGGTCATGGCGTCGGGACGGCCGACGACCGCGGCTTCGGCAACCAGCGCATTGGCGACCAGCGCCGACTCGACCTCCATGGTCCCCAGGCGATGGCCCGACACATTGAGCACATCATCGATGCGGCCCATGATGGTGAAATACCCTGTCTGCTTGTCACGCACCGAGCCGTCGCCGGCGAGGTAGAGTCTGCCTCCAAGCTCTTCGGGGTAATAGGACTTGAGGTAGCGTTCCGGGTCACCCCAGATGGTACGAATCATTGCCGGCCAGGGACGCTTGATCACAAGAATGCCGCCGTGGCCGTTGGCCACGTCATGCCCTGTCTCGTCGACGATCGCGGCCATGATGCCGGGGAGAGGCAGCGTGCACGACCCGGGCACCAGGGGGATGGCGCCTGGCAGTGGCGCGATCATGTGGCCTCCGGTTTCGGTTTGCCACCACGTATCGACAATAGGGCAGCGCTCACCCCCGACATTGCGGTGGTACCACATCCATGCTTCGGGGTTGATCGGCTCGCCGACAGTTCCGAGCAGGCGCAGGCTGGAAAGATCATAGTTCGTCGGCGCAGTCTCCGGATGCGTGTCCGAGGCCTTGATCAGCGAGCGAATTGCCGTCGGCGCAGTATAGAAGATGGTGACCTTGTGCTTCGCGATCGTCTTCCAGAACCGTCCCGAGTCGGGATAGGTGGGGATGCCCTCGAACACGATCTCGGTTGCGCCAACGGCCAGCGGTCCGTAGGTGATGTAGGTGTGGCCGGTTACCCAGCCGATGTCGGCGGTGCACCAGAATGTGTCCGTCGGTTTGATGTCGAACACCCAACGCATGGTCAGCATGGCCCATAGCAGGTAGCCGCCGGTGGAGTGCTGGACGCCCTTGGGTTTGCCGGTCGAACCGGAGGTGTAGAGGATGAACAACGGATGTTCTGCGCTTACCCAGACCGGAGGGCAGGTGTCGGCCTGATCGGCGACCAGGTCATGGAGCCAAATGTCACGTCCAGCCCGCATCGGGACCGCGTTGCCGGTGCGTCGATAGACGACGACCGTCTTGACCGCGTCGCAACCGTCCATGGCGAGGGCCTCGTCAACGATCGCCTTGATCGGCATCGCCTTGCCGCCGCGCATCTGCTCATCGGCCGTGATGATCGCGACCGCGCCCGCATCGATGATGCGCTCGTGCAGCGACTTGGCGGAGAAGCCCCCGAAGACGACCGAGTGGGTGGCGCCGATGCGCGCGCATGCCTGCATTGCCGCGACACCTTCGATCGACATGGGAATGTAGATGATGACGCGGTCACCCTTGCGGATGCCGCGCGATAGGAGGCCGTTTGCAAAGCGACAGACGCGATGGTAGAGCTCCTGGTAGGTAACCTTGGTCACCTTGCCGTCGTCGGCCTCGAACAGGATCGCTGTCTTGTCCGCGTTGCCGTTCTGCAGATTGCGCTCGAGGCAGTTATAGGACGCGTTGAGCTCGCCGTCTTCGAACCATTTGTAGAACGGGGCCTGCGACTCGTCGAGGACTCGGCCAAAAGGCTTGTGCCAGAGCAATTCCTCCCGGGCGAGCTTGGCCCAGAATCCGGGATAGTCGCTCGCGGCCGCGGCGTTGAGACGGTCGAATGCGGCCTGATTGATGTTGGCCTGCGCCACGAAGTTCGGCGGGGGGTCGAACAGACGACTTTCGTGCGACACCGACTCGATGGTGGACATGCTTGGAGCCTCCTGGGATGTTTGCCGACGGGCTGCGCCGCCTTATAGGGTGCAGTCTAACGATTGTGGGCTACGCGGTGCAACCTGCCCACGCGCTCCGCGCCCGTCGATGGCTGCGTCGCGGGCCCGACCGCCGCGGCGCAAGATGCTAGAATTCGACCCGGCTCCCCTTGCCCTTTTCCATCCCCGGGCCCTGTGCCCGGCGGCGATCATCTGGCTCATGGTCGCCCGCCCGCCTTGGAGGCGCCATGACCGCGATCAAGCAGGAACATCTCATCCAAAGCGTCGCCGACGCGCTGCAGTACATCTCCTATTATCACCCGGTCGATTACATCGAGGCGTTGGGGCGCGCCTATGACGCGGAACAGTCGCCGGCAGCCAAGGATGCGATCGCGCAGATACTCACCAACTCGCGCCTGTGCGCCGAGGGGCATCGCCCGATCTGCCAGGATACGGGCATCGTCGTCGTCTTCATTCGCGTTGGCATGGACGTGCGCTGGGTCGACTCCACGATGTCGGTCACCGACATGATCAACGAAGGCGTGCGCCGCGCGTATCTTGACCCGGACAACAAGCTGCGCGCGTCGATCCTGCGCGACCCGGCCGGTAAACGGACCAACACCAACGACAACACACCGGCGGTCGTGCATTTCGACCTCGTCCCCGGAGGCGACGTTGAAGTGAAGCTGGCCGCGAAAGGCGGCGGATCGGAGAACAAGTCCAAGTTCACGATCCTCAACCCCTCCGATTCCATCGTCGACTGGGTATTGAAGACGGTACCGACCATGGGCGCGGGCTGGTGCCCGCCCGGCATGCTCGGCATCGGCATCGGCGGGAGCGCGGAGAAGGCGATGGTGCTGGCCAAGGAAGCGCTGATGGAGAGCATTGACATGCACGAGCTCAAGGCCCGTGCGACGCGCGGCGAGCCGTTGAGCCGGATCGAGGAGCTGCGCCTGGAGATCTACGACAAGGTCAATGCGCTCGGCATCGGCGCACAGGGTCTGGGCGGTCTTGCCACGGTGCTTGACGTCAAGATTCTCGACTACCCCACTCACGCGGCAAGCCTGCCGGTGGCGATCATCCCCAACTGCGCCGCGACCCGACACGCGCACTTCAAGCTCGACGGATCCGGCGCAGCCAGACTCGACCCGCCGGACCTGGCGCGATGGCCGCGCGTGCAGTGGGCGCCATCCCCGGAGGCACGCCGAGTCGCACTCGATACGCTTTCGCCGGCCGAGGTAGCCTCCTGGAAGCCGGGCGAACGCCTGCTGCTCAACGGCCGGTTGCTCACCGGCCGCGACGCGGCGCACAAGCGCATACAGGAGATTCTGGCGAAGGGTGAACCCTTACCGGTGTCGTTTCGGAATCGCGTGATCTATTACGTCGGGCCGGTCGACCCGGTGCGCGATGAAGTGGTCGGTCCCGCCGGGCCGACCACGGCGACGCGCATGGACAAGTTCACCGAGATGATGCTCGGCCAAACGGGTCTCATCGCCATGATCGGAAAGGCCGAACGAGGGCCGGCGGCGGTCGAAGTGATTCGCAAGCATAAGGCAGCCTACCTGATGGCGGTCGGCGGGGCAGCCTACCTGGTGTCGAAGGCCATTCGCTCGGCCCGTGTCGTCGCCTTTGCCGACCTCGGCATGGAGGCCATCTACGAGTTCGAGGTCACCGATATGCCGGTCACGGTCGCAGTCGATGCCGGAGGTACGTCGGTGCATCAGACCGGCCCGCGCGAATGGCAGCAGCGAATCGGCAAGATTCCGGTTGCCACCGTCTAGCGACGAGATCCGCGCATCCGAAGATGGCCAAGTTTTTCTCACCCCTCGGCGGCGATACCATCTCGCCGCTCAATGCGCCGCCCGTGCGCATGGGTTTGCTTACCAAACTCAATCTGCTCGCCATCGGCCTGATCGTCGCCACCGCGCTCGGCATCGCCGCGTTTCTGATCGGCCAACAGGTTCACGACGAGAGGGCGCGGCTCAGAACCCAGGGACTTGCCCTGGCCGCCATGCTGGCGCAAGTGGCCGATGAAGCCTTGAGCTCCGCCGACATGTCGAATGTTGTTTCGATGCTCGACGGTCTCGCGTCCGACCGCGACATCGCCTATGTGGCGGTGCTCGATGCGCAACAAAGGCCTCTGATTGCACGCAGCTACACCGGTGCCGCGGTTCCCGCCTCGCCCAGCGCCGACGAGGCAGAGAGCTCAGAGCTGGGCATCGCGGACTCGCGCCTGCTGGATGTGTCCGTGCCCGTCTACACCCCGCCCCGCCTGAGCGGCCAGGCCGGCACGGGCACCCGGCCCGTCATCGGCTACGTCCGCCTCGGCATGAGCTTCGATCGTGCGTGGACGCGAATGCGCGCGAACCTGGTCGGGGCGCTCACGGTCGTCCTCGGGCTCCTGATCGTCGCGGGTGCAGCGACGCTGTTGTTGACTCGCCGCCTGGTCGCTCCCATGAGACAGCTGATGCGCGCTGCGCGCGCCGTCGGCGCCGGCAGGCTCGACGTTTACGTGCCGTCCAAATCGAGCGACGAGCTTGGCTTGCTCACTCACACGTTCAACCACATGACGCAGCGGCTTGCCGAATCACAGGCCGAAGTCGCTAGCTATCAGCGCACGCTCGAGGACAAGGTCACGCAGCGCACCAAGGAGCTTGAAATCGCCACAGCGCAGGCGTACAAGCTCGCCCAGCACGACATCCTCACCGGGCTGCCCAACCGCGCGCTCCTCAACCAGCGCCTGAAGCAGATCGTCGCCCAGGCGTCGCGCGATGGCCACCAGGTTGCCTGTCTGTTTCTGGATTTCGATCATTTCAAGCGCATCAATGACACGCTCGGCCATGATGCGGGCGACCAATTGTTGCAGGCGGTCGCCCAGCGCCTGGCCAGCGCGGTGCGCGAATCGGATACCGTCGCTCGGCTGGGCGGCGACGAATTTGTCCTCATCCTCCCGGGGCTCGATCCCGAACATGCGGCGTACGAGGTAATGACGGTGCTCACGCGCGTACGCGAATCGTTTCTCGCGCCTTTCCGGCTCGCCGATCAGACTCCGACGCTGACCTGCTCGATTGGCGTGTCGGTGTTTCCGGTCGACGCGACCGACCCCAATGGGCTGATCAAGCAGGCCGATACGGCGATGTACGCCGCCAAGGAAGCCGGGCGCAATGCGTACCGCTTCTACACTGCGGACATGAACGTTCGCGTGCAGGCGCGGCTACAGCTCGAAACGGACATGCGGCGCGGGCTGATGGACGACGAATTTTTCCTCGTCTACCAGCCGCAGATCGACATGGCTTCCGGGCGGGCGCTCGGTGTCGAGGCACTGCTGCGCTGGCGCGACCCCGTACGCGGAGTCATCGGACCGACCGAGTTCATCCCCATCGCCGAGGAGTCCGGGATGATCCAGGCGCTCGGCTCGCGGGCGCTGCGCGATGCCTGCCGCCAGCTTATGACCTGGCATCGCCAGAATATGATGCTGCGCTTGTCGGTCAACCTGTCGGTGCAACAGCTGCAGCACGATAACTGGCTGTCGGTGGTCGAGGATGCACTGCGCGCGAGCGGGCTGCCCCCGCGCTATCTCGACCTCGAAATCACCGAAAGCGTCATCATCACCAATCCCGAACGTGCCGTGGCGACGCTGGAGAAACTCAAGCAGATGGGGGTCTCGATCACCGTTGACGACTTCGGCACCGGCTACTCGAGCCTGTTCTACCTGGCGCGGCTGCCGATCCAGAGCATCAAGATCGACCAGCGCTTCGTGCACGGACTGGAGCAGAATCGCAACGACGAGGCGATCACGCAGCTGATCATCGCGGCGTCGCATAGTATTGGCCTGCGCGTTATCGCAGAGGGCGTGGAGACCGTCGCCCAGTTCGAGTTTCTCAAGAAGCACGGCTGCGAGGAAGCGCAGGGCTACCTGATCTCGCGCCCGCTCGAGGCGCCCGAGTTGCGCTCGTGGTGGGTGATGCAGGAAGAAGAAAATCGCATTGTCGGACGCCAACCCGACATGTGGCGCGCACACGCCAAGTAGCGTCAGGCTTCGAGGTCCTGTCGCGTATCGACGTCGCGCAGAACCCCGGCATCGTCGGTGTCGATTAATGTAACCCGGTTCTGGGCGAGGACAGCCTTGGCGCCCTCATCGCCCGACTGCATGCTCAGCGCCGCATAAGAGGCGGCGGCGAAGCCCACCGGGTGTCCTCGCCTGCCGAGGTGACTTGGCGCGGCAACCGGCGCCCCCGCGCGCAGGGCGGCCACGACCCCGGACATCGTCGCCGACTGCACGAACGGCATGTCCGCCAGCGCAATCAGCCACGCTGCAGCGACCGGCGCGGCGCGCACACCCCAGGCGAGGCTTGCACCCATGCCCTCCTCCGCCCATGGGCAGCGGGTAATGCGCGCGCCAGCCTCCGCCAGTGCCGCCGCGAGCGGCTCGTCCAGCGGGCGCACGACCGCGACCACCGTGTCGACCGCGGCTGCCAAATGCTTGAGCGCG
>Ga0074045_10002099_pt1 | contig 18709 bp, 22 predicted proteins | sample BogForMeECP23OM2_FD_94442 | JGI IMG/M metagenome (GOLD analysis project Ga0074045, IMG submission 94442) | Bog forest soil microbial communities from Calvert Island, British Columbia, Canada - Bog Forest MetaG ECP23OM2 | ecosystem: Environmental > Terrestrial > Soil > Wetlands ...
GTTCGACTCGTCGAGCATGCGCGCCTTGCTCTTGCCGAACGAGAACGCCCCGCCGCGCCCCCCGCCCTGCATCTGGCGCATGAAGAACACCCACACGCCGATGAGCAGCAGCATGGGGAACCAGGAGATGAACACCTGGGCCAAGAAGCTCTGCTCCTCCTCGGGCTTGGCCTGCACCTTGACCCCGTACTTCACCAGGTCGCCGACCATCCACAGGTCGCCCGGGCTGTAGGTGAGGTTGGACTTCTTGTCGGTGCCGGTCCACTTGATCGTGCGCCCTTCGATGGACACCGATTCGACGTGGCCTTCCTTGGCCTGCTCCATGAAATCGGAGTACGCCACCGTATCCTTGCCGCCGGGGTGGGCGTCGAACTGCTTGACCACGGTGAGCACGACCAGGCCGACGACGAGCCAGATAAGCAGGTTCTTGAGCAGGTTGTTCAACGTTCTTCCTTCGCGCGCGCCTGGCGCCTACAACCCCGTGATTCTAGCAGGATGCACCCCCCTGCTCCCTCTATTGCTCCCCCGGCGGCACGGGGCGATGGCCCTTGCCGACCAGGAAAACCTCCCGGCTGCGGTCACGCGAGGCCTGGGGCTTTCTCACGTAGGCCTTGTCGAAGCGCGCCTGCACCGAGCGCTGCAGCCCGGCAAACCCCTCGCCCTGAAAGGCTTTGACGACCAGGTCGCCTCCGGGTTGCAGCCGAACTGCCGCGAACTGCAGCGCCATTTCACCCAGATGCACGCCCCGTGCCTGGTCGGCCGATTCGATACCGCTGATATTGGGCGCCGCGTCGCAGAGCACAAGGTCGGCCTGGCGCCCGGAAAGGGCCGCCTCGACCGCCTCAAGCGTCGCCGGGTCGCCGAAGTCGCCGCGCACAAAGAAGACGCCGGCAATCGGCTCCATCGGCATCAGGTCCACCGCGACGATCCGGCCCGAGGGGCCCAGCCGCCCGCGCAGAACCTGGCACCAGCTGCCCGGAGCGGCGCCCAGGTCGACGACCGTCATGCCCGGGCGCAACAGCTTGTCGCGGGTCGCGAGCTCGATCAGCTTGAACGCCGCGCGCGAGCGGTAGCCCTGCCGTTGCGCCTCCTGCACCCAGTGGTCCGAAACGTGCTCGTGCATCCAGGCCTTGCGGAATCGGTGTTTCTTACCGGCAGGATTGAGCGTTTTCGCCGGGGCGCGCATGTCCGGGATTGTAATTTTGACCAGGGTCGCGTGGAAAGGAACACGGCACGAAGAGCGGTCGCGCAAGTCTCCTGCCGGCCGGCCGCCCTTCGTCCGCACAGCCGGCGTACGCCAAAGGCGGCTCGCCGCGGGGCGATTCGCCGCGGCACAAGGCCATGGAGGAGCCATGGACGGCAAGAAAATCCTCGGCATCGTGCTTCTGGTCGCCGGCGCCGCCGGCGTTTTCTACGGGCTGTTGGGCTACACCGGAGAAACGCACGGGTCGCAGCTCGGCAACCTCTTTTCGGTCGCCGGACAAAAGGGCCCCGGCCTTCCCGCCTGGGCGGGGCCGCCCGGGCAGGCCGCGGCAGGCGCGGCCCGATCGCCGGAGCGCCCCTAGACTCGCAGGTGAACCTCGGACACCGTACACTGCTCGGGTTCCCGCCTTTGCGCCAGACGGCGGTCGTCCTGTCCCTCCCCGAGGCTCCCATGGCCGAGACCTTGCCCTTCGAGGGCGCCTGCACCTGCGGTGCGGTGCGCTACGTGATGACCTCCACGCCCCTGTTCGTGCATTGCTGTCACTGTCGCTGGTGCCAGCGCGAAACCGGCAGCGCGTTCGCGCTCAATGCGCTAATCGAGGCCGAGAGGGTGCGGCTGTCGCAAGGCGAAGCGGAAATGGTGCTCACGCCGTCGAACAGCGGCAAGGGCCAGAAGATCGCCCGCTGCCCGACTTGTCGCATCGCGCTGTGGAGCAACTACGCCGGGATGGGAGATGCCTTGCGCTTCGTGCGCGTGGGCACGCTCGCCGAACCCGACCGCCTCCCGCCCGACATCCACATCTTCACCCTGTCGAAGCAACCGTGGGTGGTGCTGCCTCCCGGCACGCCGGCGGTCCCCGAGTATTACGACCGCAAGCAGTATTGGCCGGCAGAAAGCCTGGAGCGGCGGCGCGTGCTTGCGGCGAGCCTGCACGCCGGCTGAGCCGCATGCGAGTCAGCCATGCTTGAGGCCGCGCAGCAGCGTCCCTGAAAAAGAGCGGCGATGGAAGCGTTCATCGAGATCAGCCTGTTCTGGGTGGCGGTATTCGTCGCCATTTGGCTGCTTTCGCGCTTTCCCGAAAGCTGGCTCGGGCGGATCCTGTTCGCGCACCAGGGCCCGCTGCCGGTGCGCGGCGAGGCGCGCAGTCGCTACCAGTTGCGCTGGGCAAAGTACGCGGCGGGCTGGTTCCTGCAGGCGCTGCTGGTGCTGTTGGTCGGCTGGGGGGCGAGAGGACTCGATCCATCCCTGGGCGACGAGCTGTTCTTCCAGGTTTTCTGGACGGCAATCGTGCCGCTCGCGGCCAGCGTCGCGCTGCTGGGGTCGCTGTGCGCCCTCACCGCGTCGCTGTGGCGACGCTATCTGGGCGCCGAGCGGCGAGAGCGGCGGGGATCGCATCCGGCTCGGGCTTAAATGCCACCCGTTCGGGTTGGTCGGCGAGCACGGCGGGACGGGCGAACAACGATGACGCGGCAGGCATTCCCCCGGCGCGACGCCCGCCGGCTCCTCGGGGCAGTGCCACTTGGCCGCTGCACCGACGCGCCAGGGCCGCTATTGTCCGCTGCATCCGCTGGCCCTAAACTGCGGGTCGTGCCCCGGGTCCTTCCCCCTCGCTCGGCCATGGAACCGCTCGTCGTCCTGTTACTGTTGCCGGTGCTCATCGGCGTCGCGTCGGTGGCGCTGTTTCGCGACTCGGCCAGGGCATCCTGCGTCGCCACCTTCGTCTCTCCCATGGCTGTCTTCTGCTGCCTTAGTTCCCTCGACCCGGAAGGCCGGTGGAACTGGCTCGCCGCGCTGCTCGTCTCGCCGCTGGCGATCGCCTTCGCGCTCGCGGCGATGATGATCCGCTACGGCCGAGCGCAAGTCCGGAAGCGTCACCCGGGGAATGGCGCCTAGCGCCGCCCCGGGCAGGTGCGGCGCGAGCGGTCGCAGCGCCGCGGCGGGATGCCCAGCGGCGGGGTGGTCTCGCCCGCCGATGGCAGGCTAGCCGGCGGGAAGCGCACATGGGCGCCGGCACGCGTCTGCTCAAGCTCTTGGTCATCCTGCTGTGCTGCATCAACTTTGGCATGTGGGAGCTGTACGCGGAATCGACGATCGTGGCGCTGTTCTGGGCCGGAATCGCGCTCGGATTCGCCTACTGGATCATCGACGATATGCGCCGTTAGCGCTCGCGTGCTTTCCGCCCGCGGGGGCCGGAAATCGCTTACTCTATCGTCTCGAAGCCAACCGAAGAGAGGATCGCCAATTGCCCAAGCCCAATTACGCGTTTGCCAAGCGCCAGAGAGACCTCGCCAAGAAGCAGAAGAAGGAAGAGAAGCGGCAGCGAAAGCTGGGAACGCCGGCTCCAAGCGCACCGGACAGCCCGCCCCCTCCGCCGGCAAGCGACAAAACCGCCGAATAGAAGCCAATCCCGGCTCCGGCTTTGGATCGGGCGGCGAGACTTAGCGCCGCCCTCAAGTAGCGTTTCCCCCGATGTCCCGGACGCACCCGCGGCGCGACGCGGCAACCGTCCGCATCCTGCCGCTTCGCCGCGGCGATGCCGTCAAACAGAGCCTCGTTGCTAGCGCATGGAAACCAACATCATCGGCATCACCCGCGTCATCCAGCTCGCCGTCGCGCCGGTATTCCTGCTCACCGCGATCGGGACCTTGATCGGCGCGCTCAACAACCGCCTGGCGCGGGCGGTCGATCGCCGCCGCGTGGTCCGGCAACTGCAGGACGCGAGCGGCTCCGCGGTTGCCGAGCTCAACGCCGAGTTCGCCCAGCTGCAGCGGCGGGCGCGCCTGATCTATCACGCCATTCTGGCCGCCGTTATCGCCGCGCTGCTCGTCTGCCTGGTGGTTGCCAGCGCCTTCGTCGGAGCGTTGCTCGGCATCGAGCTTTCGACCATGGTCGCGCTGCTGTTCATCCTGGCGATGTGCGCGCTGATCATGAGCCTGGGCCTGTTTCTGCGGGAAGTCTTTCTCGCCGTCACTTTCGGACCCGCGGCGCGGCGCTGACCGCCGAGGCCTTGACGGGCGCGGCGCGGGGCCACACAGTGTGGCTTCACGCCGGGGCGCGACCCAAACCGCAGCGCAGCCGGAAGGAGGACGCCATGAGCGATCGCGTGCAGAAGGTCGATTATTTCTACGTCACCGTGCCCAACACGGCCGGACAGGCCGCGAAGGTGCTCTCCGGACTGGCCGAACAGGGCGTCAATCTGCTCGCGTTCTCCGGCTTTCCCGGTGGCCGCGGCAAGGGCCAGCTCGACCTGGTTCCGCAGGACTCTGCCCGGCTGCAGCGCGCGGCAAAAAAACTCAAGCTGAAGCTTTCGAAGAAGAAGTCCGGGTTTCTGCTTTCCGGCACCGACCGCGTCGGCGCGATCACCAAAACGCTCGACACGCTGGCCAGCGCCAAGATCAACGTCATCGCCATGGATGCGGTTGCCGGCGGCGGTCGTTTCGGCGCCATCTTCTGGGTCAAGCCGAAGAAGGTCGCCAAGGCGGCGAAGCTCCTGCGCGCCAAGTAGCGCGAGAGCCGCACTTGGGCGGCGCTGCCCGCTCCTCCGGCGCGCACGCGGTGCAACTGCGCCTGGCCGAAGCGCGCGACGAGCCCGCGCTCGCCTCGCTCATCGCGCTCTCGGCCCGCACCCTGCAGGCGGCGACCTATGCGCCGGCGCAGATCGAGGCCGCATTGGGCAGCGTGTTCGCCGTCGATACCCAGCTCATCGCCGACCGGACCTACTATGTGGCGGAGCGCGGCGGGGTGATCGTGGGCTGCGGCGGCTGGAGCCGGCGCAAGACGCTCTTCGGCGCCCACGGCACAAGCGCCTCGGGCGAAGACACGCCCCTCGACCCGACCCGTGACGCGGCGCGAATCCGCGCCTTCTTCGTGCATCCGGCGCATGCCCGGCAAGGCATCGGCCGCGAGCTTCTGGTCACCTGCGAGCGCGCCGCCATCGCCGCGGGCTTCCGCCGCCTCGAACTCGTTGCCACGCTCGCCGGCGAGCCGCTCTATCTCGCCGCCGACTTTCGCGCAGTCGAACGCTACGAGATCAGGCTGCCCGACGGGTCGGCGCTGCCCGCCGTGCGCATGGTCAAGACGCCATCGCCTGGCTTCGCCGCGCCGCGCTGAGCGAGGGCGGAGGGCTTCGCCTACGCTCGGCGCGCGGTACGGCGAAGCGCGAGCATCGCCTGAAACAGCGGCGGATCGTCCCAGGGCGCGTCGGTCGGGAATGCGCGCAAGTCGGGGCTCGATTGATCGCGCAGCCACTCCTGCGGAAACAGCGCCAGGGTGCGCTCGTTCTCCGCGGCGAGATCCGCCGCCCCGGTCCAGTCCCGGCCTTCCAGGACGGCGGCGAGCGCGGCGGCAAGGTCGACCCCGACCAGCGCTCCGGTGTGCGTCGCCGGCACCATGCGGCGGTTGAGTTCGATGACGTACGGCGTTCCCGTTTCGGCGTCCTGCCGGTACTCGGTGGCCACGAATCCGCTCGCCCCGATTCCGGCGAGAAGGCGTCGATTGAGCGCGGCCACCTCGGGCAGTACCAGGTAACGCGAAACCGTCCCGGCGCCGGTCGCCTCCGGAGGCGGGCGCAGGCGCGAGCGGCAGAAGCCGGCGACTTCTCGCCCCTGCCATGCCAGCGCGGCGCGATTGATCGGGCGGCCGCGAATGAGCCGCTGCACCAAGGCCCGCTCGGGGCCCATGGGAACCCACGCCGAGGGCTCCGGCTGCTCGGCCATGGCCGCGCGTACGTCGGCCGCATTCGCGCACACGCGCACGCCCATGTTCGCCCAGCCCAGGCAGGGGCGGACGATGACCGGGTAGCCAACGCGCTCGGCGATCTGCACCGCGGCGGAGGCCTCGGCAACGCAGTCGCCCGGCGGCACCGGCAGTCCCAGCTCCCGCGCACGGCGCGAGAGCAACCCCTTGTTGATGCTGTTGAGATAGCCCGCGGGGTCGCCGAGCGAGCGGCGGATGAGCGCGGCGAGCTCCGCCTGCACAGCCGGCCGCACCCCCGGCACCGCTTGCAGCACGATCTGCATGAACACCTGCACCACGATGTCGTCGCCGGGAAGCAGCAGGCTCGCCCGCGTTGCCTGGGCAAGCTCGGCGAGCGCCTCGATCCAGTCGCTGCCCGACTGCTCCGCGGGCATGCTGTGCACGCGGTCGACAAAGCGCGACTTGGCGCACAGCGAGCCAGAGGGCGAGAGCAGCACGACCTCGAATCCGGCCCGTTGCAGTTCGCGCGGCATTCGTGCCGGCGCGTTGTAGGTGGAGGCGAAGGTGACCAGAAGCAGCGTCGGCCGCGTGCCCTTCCCCCGGGCGCCAGCGCTCCCGGCCGGCAGCACGCCGCCCGCGCTCATTTTGGCTGCATCCCCAGCCGGCGCACCACGTCTCCCCACAGGAGGTAATCGTCGCCCATGCGGCGCGCGAATTGGGTCGCCGAGCCGCCGATGACGCCCAGCCCCAGGTGGTCCATCCACTGCCGCACCGCCGCTTCGCGCAGCACGCCGTTGACCGTGCGATTGAGCTTGTCGACGATGCGCGAGGGAGTGCCGGCGGGCGCGACCAGGCCGATCCAGGTCTGGATCGCGAACCCGGGCATGCCCGCTTCGGCCATGGTCGGCACGTCGGGCAGCAACGGCGCCCGCCCGTCGCTCACCACCGCCAGGGCGCGCACCTTGCCCGACTGCAGCGCTCCCAGCGCGGCGGTGAGACTGCCGAGGACCAACTGCACCTCGTTGTTGATCAGCGCGTTGTTGGCCTGCGGCGCGCCACGGTATGGAACGTGGACGAGCTTGAGCTGCGTGTCGGCAGCGAACAGCTCGACATCAAGGTCGGTCGAGGAGCCGCGCCCGGTCGAGCCGTAATTGAGTACGCCCGGCCGGGCACGCGCGTAGGCGATGAACTCGGCAAGGGTGCGCACCGGCAGCGTCGGATTGACCATCACCACCTTGGTCGTGTAGGCGACGTTGACGATCGGCACGAAATCGCCGAGCGCGTCGTAGGGAATCTGCGTCATGGTGTGCGGCGCCATGGCGTGCGTCGACGAGGAAGCGGCGAGCAGCGTGTAGCCGTCGGGCGCCGCGTCCTTGACCGCCTCGGTGCCGATGATGCCGTTTGCGCCCGGCCTGTCCTCGACGAACACCGCACAGCCGAGCGCGGTCTCGAGCCGGTCCGCGAGCATGCGCGCGACGAGATCAACCGCCCCGCCGGCGGTCTGCGGCACCACGATTCGGATCGGCCGCGATGGGTAGGCCGCCTTGCCGCTCTGTCCCGCTGCGCAGAGCAACGGCAGCGCGCAGAGCAGCACGCCGACCACCCGCCCGAGGCTCATGGCGGGCGATCGGCCGCGCCAGTGCGGTGATGCGGTGATGTCCATGCCGCATGTCTGCTCGGTCGAATGGCCCATTGTGACACGCGCCTGCCGTCACGACGCCTCGCAAGCGGTGGTACGATGTTGCCAGCGCCTACTCGCGGAGCCTCGCATGACCCTATGTCCCATCGCACTCGCGGTCGGCTGCAAGAAGTGCCCGGCCTTTAGCATCTGTCCATTGAAGTCGGTCATCGGCGATTACCGGCCGGACGAGAAACCTTCCGCACCCGCGCCGAAGCGCGGCACCGGCCGGCGCCGCGGCAAGCGGGCGAAGTGATGCGCCCACCGGGCGCATCCCGCCTCGAGTCATGCTTCTTCTGACCCCAGTCGAGCGGCGCGACCTGCGTGCCCGGGCGCACCGGCTGCAGCCGGTGGTCAGCGTCGGCCAGCAGGGGCTGACCGAGAGCGTGCTGCACGAAATCGACGTCAACCTGCGCGCCCACGAGCTCATCAAGGTGCGGGTTTTCAATGCCGACCACGAAGCGCGCGAGGCAGTGCTCGCGCGCATCTGCGCCGCGCTCGAGGCCGCGCCGGTGCAGCACATCGGCAAGCTGTTGGTGCTGTGGCGTCCAGCGCCCGAGGAGTCCGTGCCGCTCGCGCGCGCCGCCAAGCCGCGCGGGCACCGGGAAAGACACCCGGCTAGCGCGGCGCGAGCGGGCGATCGCGCGCGCCGGGCCCCGCCGCGGGGCGGCGCAAGCACGGCGGTCTCGGCGGCGAAAGTGAAATCCCAGGCGCGCCGGGCCCCGCCCCGGAGCGGTGCGAGCGCGGCGGTCTCGGCGGCGAAATCCAAACCCCAGGCGCGCCGGCCCCGCGAGCCGGCGCCGCGCACGCCGGCTCGACCGCCGGCGGCGCGCGGTCGGCGCACGGGCGGCGAGCCGCCCGCGGCAGGCGGCCGGCGGCGCCGCGGCCGGGTACAGGGCCCGTAGCAACCAGGGTCGGGCGAGCCGCCGATGCCGCTCGGGTTCCCGCCGCTGCGCATCGGGCTTGCCGCCAGCGCCCGGCATCGCTCCATTCCCGACGGCGCGCTGTTCCGCCTGCTCGCGCCGCTCGAGCGCACGATCCGCGAGGAGTTGCGCCCCGAGTTGGTGGTGCTCGGGCAGACAGCCGATGCGCTCGCCGCGGCGCGGGTGCTCGACGCCTACCCGCGCTTGACCCGCCTGCCCACGCGGCGCGAGGGCGGCCTGATTCACCTGGTCGGCGCCGTGGTCAGCGGCGACCCCGGCCGCCGCCTCGACGCGGTCATCTACCTGCTCGACCCCGACGATCCGACAGCGGTGTTTCCCGAAGGGCTCGCCCTCAAGCGCGAGTGCGTCATCCACGAGACGCTGTTCATCACCACGCTGGCGCACGCCCGCGAGTGGCTCGAGCTCGCCCGGGTCGAATGCGGGTTCGCACCCAACCCGCTGCAGGATACGCAATTCGATTTTGCCTCGCAGACGATCGCCCTCATCGCCCATGACGCGCGCAAGGACGAGCTGGTCGAATTCGTCCGCCGCCGCTTCGCCTTCTTCGACCGCTTTCGGCGCCGCATCGCCACCGGAACCACCGGCGAGCTCTTAAACGACCTGGCGGCACGCCTGCCGGCCTCGCACCAGCCGTGGGTGCGTCGCTTCCGCTCCGGGCCCCTGGGCGGCGACGCCGAGATCGCGCTGGAAATACTCGAGAACCGCTGCCGGCGGGTAATCTTCCTGGAAGACCCGCACGTCGCGCGGCAGCACGAGGCGGACATCCAGCTGCTGGAGCGCTCGGCCTGGATCACCACCGAGCGCACGATGTGCGTCAGCGACCGCGCCAGCGCGGAGGCGTGGGTGGCGAGCTGCGAAAGGCGCCGGCAAGGCCGGGGCAGGGAGCCATCATAGGTAGCGCACGGCGAGAACCTCGTAGGCGCGCGGGCCCGACGGCGCGTCGACCTCGGCGGTGTCGCCGACGTGCTTGCCGATGAGCGCGCGGGCAATCGGCGAGCTGACCGAGATCTTGCCGGCCTTGATGTCGGCCTCGTCGTCGCCGACGATCTGGTAGCGCACCTCGCCACCCGAGCCCAAGTCCTCCAGATCGACGGTGGCCCCGAACACGACCCGCCCGCCGGCATCGGTCTCCGCCGGATTGACGATGTGCGCGTGCGCGAGCTTCGACTCGATGTCGCGGATGCGCGCCTCGAGAAAGCCCTGGCGTTCCTTCGCCGCGTCGTACTCCGCGTTCTCGGAAATGTCGCCGTGCGAGCGCGCCTCGGCAATCGCCCGCACGATCTGCGGCCGCTCGACGGTCTTCAAGCGCTGCAGCTCCTGCTTGAGCCGCTCGGCGCCGGTGGTGGTCATGGGGTGCTTTTTCATGCGACCTGCGTCGGCACGACGCGCTGCGGCGCGGCCTGCGACTGCAGCCGGCGGTGCAGCGCCTGGGTCGAGTAGGGCACCAGCTCGCGCAGCCCCTGCATGCCCATCGTCGCGGCCCTTGCCCCGGCGAGCGTGGTGTAGGTGGGCACCTGGGCGTTGAGCGCCGCGCGGCGGATGACGTAGCTGTCCTGGATCGCGCTGCGCTTTTCCTCGACGGTGTTGACGATGAGCGCGATCTCGCCGTTGACGATCATGTCGACGATGTGCGGCCGCCCCTCCGCCACCTTGTTGACCGGCATCACGGACAGCCCCGCGGCGGCGAGCGCCGCCGCGGTGCCGCGCGTGGCGACCAGGCGGAAGCCGAGCCTGGACAGCATGCGGGCGACGTCGAGCACCCGCGCCTTGTCCGGATTCTTGACGCTGACGAAGACGTTGCCGCGGTCCGGAAGCCTCACGCCGGCAGCGAGCTGCGACTTCAAGAACGCCTCGGCAAACGACTCGCCCACGCCCATCACCTCGCCGGTCGACTTCATCTCCGGGCCGAGGATGGTGTCGACCCCTGGGAACTTGATGAACGGGAACACCGCCTCCTTGACCGCGAAATACGGCGGCACGACCTCGCCGCTTACGCCCTGCTCGGAGAGCGTCTGCCCCACCATGCAGCGCGCCGCGATCTTGGCCAGCGGCCGCCCCGTCGCCTTGGACACGTAGGGCACCGTGCGCGAGGCGCGCGGATTGACTTCGAGCACGTACACCACCCCCTTGCCGTCGTTCTCGTGCTCCGGAAACTGGATGGCGAACTGCACGTTCATCAGGCCCACCACGTCCAGGCCGTGCGCCAGCGCCACGGTCTGCCGCCGCAGCTCGTCCTGCAGCTCGCGCGACAGCGAGAACGGCGGCAGGGAGCATGCCGAGTCGCCCGAATGCACGCCCGCCTGCTCGATGTGCTCCATGATGCCGCCGATGATGACCTCCTTGCCGTCGGCATCATCGTCGGCGACCGCGTCGACGTCGACCTCGATCGCGTCGTTGAGGAAGCGATCGAGCAGCACCGGCGAATCGTTGGACACCTTGACCGCCTCGCGCATGTAGCGCTCCAGATCGCGCTGCTCGTGCACGATCTCCATCGCCCGCCCGCCCAGCACGTAGGACGGCCGCACCACCAGCGGATAGCCGATCTGCCCGGCGGCGGCGAGCGCATCGGCCTCGGTGCGCGCCGTCCGGTTGGACGGCTGGCGCAGCTTCAGGCGCACCAGGAGCTGCTGGAAGCGCTCGCGGTCCTCGGCCATGTCGATCATGTCGGGCGTGGTGCCGACGATCGGCACGCCGTACTTCGCCAGGTCGCGCGCGAGCTTGAGCGGGGTCTGGCCGCCGTACTGCACGATCACCCCGTAGGGCTTCTCGACGCGCACGATCTCGAGCACGTCCTCGAGGGTCAGCGGCTCGAAGTAGAGCCGGTCGGAAGTGTCGTAGTCGGTCGAGACGGTCTCCGGGTTGCAGTTGATCATGATCGTCTCGAAGCCATCCTCGCGCAGCGCCAGCGCCGCGTGCACGCAGCAGTAGTCGAATTCGATGCCCTGGCCGATGCGGTTGGGCCCGCCGCCGAGGACGATCACCTTCCTGGCCGAGGTCGGCTGCGCTTCGCACTCCTCCTCGTAGGTCGAGTACATGTACGCGGTGCGCGTGGCGAACTCGGCCGCGCAGGTGTCGACCCGCTTGTAGACCGGGTGGATGCCCAGGGCGTGGCGGCGAGCGCGCACCGCGGCTTCGGTCGTCTTCCACAGATGCGCCAGGCGGCGGTCGGAGAACCCCATGCGCTTGAGCGAGCGCAGCTCTTCGGCCGGGCAGTCCTCGAGCTTGCCCTTCTCGACGCCGAGCTCGGTATCGACGATTTCCTTGATCTGCGACAGAAACCAGCGATCGATCCGGGTGTGGTGGTGGATTTCCTCCAGCGACATGCCGATGCCGAAGGCGTCGGCGACGTACCACAGCCGCTCGGCGCGCGGGTAGGCGAGCTCGTCGGCGATCGTGTCCGGGTCGACGGTCTTGAGATTGAAGCCGTCGACGCCGGTCTCCAGCCCGCGCAGCGCCTTCTGCAGCGACTCCTGGAAGGTGCGGCCGATGGCCATCACCTCGCCGACCGACTTCATCTGCGTGGTCAGCCGGTCGTCGGCCTGCTTGAACTTCTCGAAGGCGAAGCGCGGCACCTTGGTGACGACATAATCGATTGTCGGCTCGAAGGAGGCCGGCGTCGCGCCGCCGGTGATGTCGTTCTTGAGCTCGTCCAGCGTATAGCCGACGGCGAGCTTGGCGGCGACCTTGGCGATCGGAAAACCGGTCGCCTTGGAGGCGAGTGCCGAGGAGCGCGACACGCGCGGGTTCATCTCGATGACCATCATGCGGCCGTCGGCCGGGTTGATCGCGAACTGCACGTTCGAGCCGCCGGTGTCGACGCCGATCTCGCGCAGGATGCGGATCGAGGCGTCGCGCATGATCTGCAGCTCCTTGTCGGTGAGCGTCTGCGCCGGGGCGACGGTGATCGAATCGCCGGTGTGCACGCCCATCGGGTCGACGTTCTCGATCGAGCAGACGATGATGCAGTTGTCCTTCCGGTCGCGGACGACCTCCATCTCGAATTCTTTCCAGCCGAGCAGCGATTGCTCGATCAACAGCTCGTGCGTGGGCGACGCGCTGAGCCCGCGCTTGCAGATCTCGACGAACTCCTCCCGGTTGTAGGCGATTCCGCCCCCTGCCCCGCCGAGCGTGAACGAGGGCCGGATCACCGCCGGGAAGCCGATCTCGGCCTGCACCTCGAGCGCCTGCTCAACGTCGTGGGCGATGCCGGAGCGCGCCGAATCCAGGCCGATGCGGGTCATCGCCGCCTTGAACTTCTCCCGGTCCTCGGCCTTGTCGATCGCCTTCTTCGAGGCGCCGATCAGCTCGACGTCGAACTTGGTGAGCACGCCCTCGCGGGCGAGGTCGAGCGCACAGTTGAGCGCGGTCTGGCCGCCCATCGTCGGCAACAGGGCGTCGGGGCGCTCGCGCTCGATTATCTTGGCCACCATCTGCCAGGTGATGGGCTCGATGTAGGTGACGTCGGCCATCTCCGGGTCGGTCATGATGGTCGCCGGGTTGGAGTTGACCAGGATGACCTTGTAGCCCTCCTCGCGCAGCGCCTTGCACGCCTGCGCGCCCGAATAGTCGAACTCGCAGGCCTGGCCGATGACGATCGGGCCGGCGCCGATGATCAGGATCGATTCGATGTCGGTGCGCTTCGGCATGGTCAGGACGCGCTCTTGTCCATCAGCCGGGTGAAGCGGTCGAACAGGTAGCCGATGTCGTGCGGCCCGGGGCTCGCTTCCGGATGGCCCTGGAAGCTGTAAGCCGGCTTGTCGGTCAGGGCGATGCCCTGCAGGCTGCCGTCGAACAGCGACACGTGCGTGACGCGGGCGTTGGCCGGCAGCGTCGCCGGATCGACCGCGAAGCCGTGGTTCTGGCTGGTGATGAGAACCTGGCCGCTGTCCTTGTCGAGCACCGGGTGGTTTGCGCCGTGGTGGCCGAACTTCATCTTCAGCGTCCGGCCGCCCACCGCGAGGCCGAGCAGCTGGTGGCCGAGGCAGATGCCGAAGGTCGGAATGCCGAGCGCGAGAAAGCGCCGGATCGCCGCGATGGCGTAGTCGCACGGCTCGGGGTCGCCCGGGCCATTGGACAGGAAGATGCCATCGGGCCGGCGCGCGAGCACGTCCTGCGCAGTCGTTTGCGCCGGCACGACGGTGACCCGGCAGCCGCGCACGGCGAGCATGCGCAGGATGTTGTGCTTGATGCCGTAATCGTAGGCCACGACGTGGAAGCGCGACTCGCCCTGCGCCCGGTAACCGCTCTCGAGCGCCCAGGTGCTGCCCTGCCATTCGTAGGCGCTGCTGCAGCTGACCACCCTGGCCAGGTCGAGACCGGCCATGGACGGCGCGGCGCGCGCGCGCCGCAGGGCCGCTTCGGCATCGACGCTCCCGGCCATCAGGCAGCCGTTCTGCGCCCCGCGCTCGCGCAGGATGCGGGTGAGCTTGCGCGTGTCGATGCCGCCAATGCCCAGGATGCCGGCCTCGCGCAGGTACGACGACAGGTCCTGCCGGCTGCGCCAGCTCGAGGCGGTGCGCGGCAGATCGCGAATGACCAGGCCCGCGGCGAAGATCTGCCTGGACTCGACGTCCTCGGGGTTGATGCCGGTGTTGCCGACGTGCGGATAGGTCAGGGTGACGATCTGGCCCGCATACGACGGGTCGGTAAGGATCTCCTGATAGCCGGTCATGGCGGTGTTGAACACCACTTCGCCCGCGGAGGCCCCCGAGGCGCCGATCGCCTGGCCGTGGAACAGCGTCCCGTCGGCGAGCGCGAGAATCGCTGGGACGGGCGCGACGGACACGGCGAGATTCCTAAGTTGGCGACGGCAGATGTGCGAAGCGGGGAAGGCTCATGCAGCCTGCCCCGCTTCGCAGGCTGCGAATTATACCGCGACCGCCGGCGCCCCTCAATGACGGCCGCGGCGTCAGTACGCTGCGCCGAAGCCGCCGTCGACGGCGAGCAGGTGCCCGGTCACGTAATCGGCGGCCGCCGAGGCTAAGAATACCGCCGCGCCGGCGATCTCCGGCGGCTCGCCCCAGCGGCCCGCCGGCGTGCGCCGCGCGACCCAGGCGGAGAACTCGGCATCCTCGATCAACGCCGCGTTCATTGCCGTGCGGAAGAATCCGGGCACGATGCCGTTGACCTGGACGTTGTGCGGCGCGAGCTCGACGGCGAGCGCCCGGGTGAGCATGCGCAGCCCTCCCTTGCTCGCGGCGTAAGGCACGATGTTCGGCCGGCCGATGTCGCTCGCCAGCGAACAGAGGTTGATGATCTTGCCGCGGCGGCGCGCCTTCATCCCGGCGATCGCCGCCCGCGCCACCAGGAACGGCCCGTCGAGGTTGGTCGCCATCAGCGCGCGCCACTCGTCGGCCGAAAAGCTGTCGAGCGGACCGCGCCGGTTGACCGCCGCGTTGTTGACCAGGATGTCGAGCGGCCGATCGCGCTCGAGCGCGGCGATCGCCTCGAGCACGGCGTCGGCTTGGGTCACGTCGAATGCCGCGGTGCCGAGCGCGTAACCCTCGCCCGCGAGTTCGGCGGCGGCGGCCTCGAGGCGCTCGGCGCGGCGCCCGTTGATGACCACGTGCGCCCCGGCCTGCGCAAGCCCCCGCGCGATGGCGAGCCCCAGGCCGGAAGCGCCCCCGGTGACCAGGGCATTGCGCCCGGACAGGTCGAACGACGGCGCTGCGGCGGCACCGGCCATGCCGCGTCAGCGAATTCCCATCACGTCCTGCATGTCGAACAGGCCGGCGACGCCCTGCGCGCGCTTGGCGGCGACGAAGCGCGCCGCGCGCAGCGCGCCGCGGGCAAAGTTCATGCGCGATCCGGCCTTGTGGGTGAGCTCCAGGCGCTCGCCGGCGCCCGCGAAAATCACGCTGTGGTCGCCGACCACGTCGCCGCCGCGCAGGGTGGCAAAGCCGATGCTCTGCGCCTGCCGCTCGCCGGTCACCCCCTGGCGGCCGTATACGGCGTCGCGCTTCAGATCGCGGCCGAGCGCCTGCGCCACCGCGGCGCCGAGTTGCAGCGCCGTCCCCGACGGCGCATCGACCTTGTGCCGGTGATGCATCTCGACGATTTCCACGTCGTAACCTTGGCCCAGAAGCTGCGCTGCCTGCTCCACCAGCCGCAGCAGGACGGTGACCCCGACACTCATGTTGGGCGCGAACACCACCGGGATCGAGCCGGCGATCTCGGCGAGCGTGCGCTTGTCGCTGGCGCTGAGCCCCGTGGTGCCGACCACCGCCGCCACACCAGCGCTGGCGCAGGCGCGCAGGTGCGAAAGCGTGCCTTCCGGGCGGGTGAAGTCGAGCAGCACGTCCGCCCCGGCAACGCCCTGCGCCACGTCGGCGCCGACCATGACCCCGGTGGCGCGGCCCAGGCGCTCGCCTGCGTCGCGGCCGAGCAGCGGACTGCCGGCGATATCGAGCGCGCCGACGAGCGCGATCCCGGGCTCGGCGAAGGTGGCTTCCAGCAGCGCCTGGCCCATGCGGCCGCCGGCACCGGCGATCGCCACCCTGAGAGGGGTCGCTACTGCCACCAGCCGAGCTTCTTCAGCAGATCCTGCAACCAGGTCGTCTGGCCGGTCTTCGGGGCCGTCGACAGGGATTTGTCGAGCATGGAATCGCCGCCCCCGGCGCGCGCCACCTCGGCCGGCGGCGGCGGCATCTCGTCGCCCTCCCAGCGGGCCAGCTTCTCGTCGACGAAATAGAGCGTGAGCTGCCTGTGCTCGAGCAGCCTCGCCTGGCGGGTGAACAGGTAGGGGTAGTCCCAGCGGGCGGCATGGAACGGATCGGTGAGCAGTGGCGTGCCGAGCACCAGCCGGACCTGCTGCCGCGTCTGGCCGACCTTGAGCTTGTCGACCTGATCGGACGTGATGTAATTGCCCTGGTTGACGTCGAGCTTGTAAACGCCGACGTGATACAGAACGTCGTAGTCGGTGAGGGTGGCGCAGGCGCCGAGCAGGAAGCTCAGGCAGGCGCCGCCTAGGAGAGCGCGCATGGGGAGCAGGTGTGCTGCCAAAGACAATTGGAAACTATATCATAGCGAAAGGCGAGGCTCCTGCTCTCGCGCGCCACCCGCCCATCCGCCCATGACGACGTCGCACGATCTGAAGAATGCCGGCCTCAAGGCGACGCTGCCGCGGTTGCGCATCATCAACCTCTTCGAGCAGAGCCCGGTGCGGCATCTGACGGCGGAGGACGTCTACAAGCAGCTGCTCGCCGACGGCGTCGACGTGGGGCTCGCCACCGTCTACCGCGTGCTCACCCAGTTCGAGCAGGCGGGGCTGCTTATTCGCCACCATTTCGAGTCCGGCAAGTCGGTCTTCGAGCTCAACCAGGGCGGCCACCACGACCACCTGGTGTGCCTGCAATGCGGGCGGGTCGAGGAATTCTTCGATCCGGAAATCGAGAAGCGGCAGATCAAGGTCGCCAAGGAGCGCGGCTTCGAAATCAGCGAGCACGCGCTCTATCTCTACGCCGAGTGCGTCAAGCCCAAGTGCCCGTACCGGAAGCCGGGCGGGGAACACTGATTACGGCGGCTCGCGACGGTCGAAATCGGCGAGGCGAAAGCCCAACAGCCAGAGCGTGCCGAAATAGGCGAGCGCGCCGCCGGCGATCACGGCGCTCAGCCGTCCCACCTTCGACCACAACCGGGCCGCGGTCCAGAATTCGTCCGGACCAGCGCCCCACCACAGTACGGCGCCCAGCACGCCCATGGCCACGGCCACCCGGCCCAGGAATCGTCCCCACCCCGGCAGCGGGGCGTAGATGGCGGCCGCGCGCATGGCCCGATAGAGCAGGAGCGAGTTGAGCATCGCTCCGACCGAGGTCGCCAGCGTCAACCCGGCGTGGCCGATGTGGAACATCAGCGCCACGGCCAGCGTCTGCGACACCAGCAGGCTCAGGAAGGCGGTGCGCACGGGGGTGCGCATGTCGTGGCGGGCGTAGAACCCCGGGGCGAGGATCTTCACGCTGATGAGGCCTATGAGGCCCACGCTGTATCCGAGCAGGGCGGCGCGCGTCTGCCACACGTCGTTCACCGTGAACCGGCCGTACTCGTAGAGCGTGGCGACGAGCGGCACGGCGAGCAGGGCGAGGGCGAGCGTCGCGGGCAGCGCCAGGAGGAAGGTCAGGCGCAGGCCCCAGTCCAACAGCGCCCGGTACTGGCCCTGGTTGTCCTCGTGGTGGTGCTTGGCGAGGCTGGGAAGGAGGATCGTGCCCAGCGCGACCCCGAGCAGGGCGCTGGGAAATTCCATCAGGCGGTCGGCGTAGGTGATCCAGGAAATGCGCCCGTTGCCGAGATAGGCCGCCAGCTGGGTGTTGATGAGCGTCGAGATCTGCGCCGCCGACACGCCGAGCACCGCCGGTCCCATGGCGCTCAACACGCGGCGCACGCCCGGGTCGTGCCAGTCGAGGCGGAAATGCGGCAGCATTCCCAGCCGCAGCAGCGGATAGACCTGCAGCGCGAGCTGCAGCACCCCGCCGACCATGACGCCCCAGGCCAATGCCACGATCGGCGGATCGACGTGGGGTGCCAAGAAGATCGCCGCGCCGATGATCGCCAGGTTGAGGATGACCGGCGTGAATGCCGGGATGGCGAAGCGGCGGTAGACGTTGAGCACGCCGCCGGCCAGCGAAATGAGCGAAACGAACAGCGCATACGGAAACATGATGCGGATCAGCTCCGCGGTGAGCGGGACCTTGCCCGGCGTCCGGGCAAAGCCGCTGGCCAGGAGGTAGACCAGCCACGGCGCGGCGAGCACGCCGAGCGCCGAGATGCCGAGCAGCACCACGGCGAGAAGCGCGCCCACCTTGCCGAACAACTCGCGCGTGGCGTCGTCGCCGCGCTGCCGCTTGTACTCGGCGAGAATGGGAACGAACGCCTGCGAGAACGCGCCCTCGGCGAACAGGCGGCGCAGCATGTTGGGCAGCCGGAACGCCGCCTCGAAGGCGTCCATCTGCAGGCCCGCGCCGAAGGCCACGGCCTTGAGGGTTTCGCGGATCAGGCCCGTGATGCGCGACAGCAGCGTCATGGCGCTCACCGTCGACAGCGCGCGCAGCAGATTCATCGCCGGGCGAGGGTGTCGGGAACCGACGGCGAGGCGGATGGCGTGGCGAACATCAGGGGGTCGTTTGGAAGAGACTTCGGGTTGCGGCAAAGGGCAAAAACGATTATTATGCCCGGTCTTTTTTTGTCTCTCCAGAA
>Ga0074045_10002100_pt1 | contig 18699 bp, 12 predicted proteins | sample BogForMeECP23OM2_FD_94442 | JGI IMG/M metagenome (GOLD analysis project Ga0074045, IMG submission 94442) | Bog forest soil microbial communities from Calvert Island, British Columbia, Canada - Bog Forest MetaG ECP23OM2 | ecosystem: Environmental > Terrestrial > Soil > Wetlands ...
AGGCCCAGGTTCTCAAAGCGGGGTAGGTAATGGGAATTGTCCGGCGTCCGACATGAATTTATATAATGCCTCGACCCCGCAGGACCCCGCATCCTATTCAAGCTCGACGCCAATGTATCGAAATATTTTTGCCGGGAATCCCACCACCCCGATCATTGTGACTATCGGCCAGTACTTGAATGCCTATGCCGCCTTCCTGGAGAGTCCGGCGGACAGCATCTCTCCTTTGACGGGACTTCAACTGCAAGCGCAGAATGCGGCAAATGGAGGGTGGGTCAACGTGCAGGCGAACCCGGGTTGCGGGGTTGCTCCGCAGATTTCTCCGTGCACCTATGGCCCTGGGGTTTACGCATACATAAACAATTTCCCCACGGGCGGAGTAACTAATGTGATGGCAAGTCCGGCCGCGGCCTACGAGGTAATGCAGAACAATGGCACCACGCCCGTTTATTTTATGCAGGCATCACCGCAGGGAAGTACGCCTCTTGCTATAAATACGCGCACATCCAATGACCCGGTGTTTCATTTACTGACGCGCGTTTACCAAGCACAAGGGGACACCTATACTCCCCGCCCCGGTTACAACACGCAGCAGATTGCCCAGGTTCTTTCCCCTTATTTTTGGGGCGGGGTACAAGTCACCTACAGCGCAGGAACGGGCTACGCGAACTCGACGCCATTCACCTCAACAGGAGGTGGCCCAACCTGTCACGTTCAAGGCATTATGACTGCATCTGGAGGGGTGCCAAACGGAATCACAACCGTTTTAGGGCAGGCCGTTACGGGCAACTGGAAAACCCTTGGATACGGCTGCACGTCTTCGCCGACGCTGGTTCTAACTTCACCAACCGGCAACGGTGTTACGCTCAACGCCTACACGACGCAATTTTGTTTTACGGATGAAATTGCTCAAGTCTCAAGCACTCCTCCCAACTCAAGCTGGAGCGAGACTTACACATCCGCGACGTGCAGCAACCAATACCTTGAGATGCCGTCTGAAATGGCTGTGGGGGGGGACTGGGGGGGAGGTTTTTCCGGAGCCCCAGTCTTCACATGGTTTCAGAATTCACTAACTTTACCACCACCCCAGACGAGGCCGCTGTATGCGCATTAGATGGGAGCGGGCCATTCACTGACACCGCTTGCAGCAACCACTACGTCAGCCCAATGTCCGTGACCGCGCTACCGAGCCAGACGCCGATCTTCACCTGGTTCCTGAACTCGCTGATCAACCCGCCGCCGAACGGAAGGCCGACGCAATAGAATGCGAGCTGCACTGGTGTGTTAGTTGGCTGTCTGCTACATAGAAGACTGATGTACCGGACATTCTCGATTGGAAGCTGATTCGTTGGCCGTGTACTACTCCACTGACCGAAGCACACTGACCAAGGCACCATACCTGCATCGCTTACTGAAGAAGCGATGAAAAGCAGAACTGTTCTAGAAATTCATCGGTCTGAACTTGCACGACAATCGGCTGGGCGATTTGCATGGTGGGACTCGCCAATCCGAATGCATGGGTGATGGTGTTGCAATGAGAGAGGTGGGATATGGTATTGAAGACTTGCTGGAGTTGGGAAAGTATTTCGATTGGAGGCTTAGACCAAACGGAGAGATCATCTCGGTCTATCTGGCACGCGAGTTACTAAAAATTAGAGACCGTTCGGGTCAAGAAAGTGCCTTGATCGCGAACCTGGTCCAGGCCAGATTTGAGTGCGAGCGCAGACGCCAGAATATCGTCGTCAAGGCACGCCAGATGGGCATCACGACATGGGTGGCAGGACGGTTCTTCCTGAAGACCATTACTGCCCGCGGAGTGCTGACGGTACTGGTTGCCCATACACGCGAGGCTGCAGAAGGAATCTTCCGCATGGTGCAGCGGTTCTGGGAGTCTCTCCCTGAGGACATGCGCAAGGGATGTCTCCGGCGCAGCCGGGCGAACATCGGGCAGATGGTCTTCCCCATGCTGGACAGCGAGTTCCGCGTGTTGAGCGCATCGGACGAGAGTGCCGGCCGCGGACTGACCGTGCAGAACATGCACTGTAGCGAGCTGTCGCGCTGGCCCGGAGACGCTGCGGCCACTTTGGCTGGACTGCGGGCGGCACTCGTACCCGGCGGCGAGATGGTGATCGAGAGTACGCCCAATGGGGCGTATGGATGCTTCTATGAGGAGTGGCAGCAGGCGAGTGAGAAAGGGGTGGTGAAGCATTTTTATCCCTGGTGGATGGAGCCGGCTTATGTGTCGGCAACGGTCACGGATCTGCGCGACGATGAGCTTGCGTTGATGGCCAGGCATGGCTTGAGCGCCGCGCAAATTGGCTTTCGCCGAGGTCTGGAGGCAAGCTACCGGGGACTGCGTACGCAGGAGTTTGCCGAAGATGCTGAGCTGTGCTTCCGCGCCACGGGCGAATGTTGTTTCGATATGGAAGCTGTGGAGCGGCGTTTGGCCGCGGTGCAAGAGCCAGTGGAGACGCGTCGCGATGGGGCTTTGTGGATATGGTTGCCGCCATTGCCCGGAAAGGAATACATCGTTGCCGTCGACACTGCGGGAGGTGGATCGGAGGGAGATTATGCTGCGGTGCAGGTGATCGACCTGGCCACTGGAGTGCAGTGCGCCGAACTTCAGCAACGGCTGGGCACGCTGGAGTTGGCGCGTGTCACCGCATCGCTGGGCCGCGAGTACGGAGGACCTGGTCGTGGGGCACTCGTTGCCGTCGAGCGAAACAATCATGGGGCCGGCGTGCTTGCATACCTGGATGCGGTGGAACGGTACGCGCGAGTCTACGAGCAGGCGGGAGTGGCGGGATGGCTGACCTCGGCCGGGTCGAAGCCTGCGATGGTTAGCCGCATGGGAGCGCTGCTGGTCGAGTCTCCATGGTTGTTTCTGAGCAGGAGACTGCTGGAGGAATGCCGCACGTTTGTCACCCATCCCGGAGGAAAGACGGGAGCGGCAAACGGTACACATGACGACTGTCTGATGGCAATGGCGTTGGGCCAGGCGGTGAGGGCGGAGAGATTGCAGACCGGCTCGAATAGGATGTGTGCAGCCTGAGTGCAGTATTCTTTTGGAGTGGGGGTTGGTCCGTTGGCGGTGCTTGCGGTACAGGCGATTCGGAGGATGCGGGGCGGAGCGCAGAGTCAGTTGATGCTCGGCGCCGACGGCAAGCTGTGGGTTGTCAAATTTCAGAACAACCCGCAGCATGTGCGCGTGCTGGCCAATGAACTGATCGCCACTCGGCTGGCCCAGACCGTTGGATTGACGGTGCCGGCCAGCGATGTGGTCGAGGTGACGGAGTGGCTGATCGCAAACACCGCCGACATGCACGTCGAGATGCCACGCGGACAGAGGGAGAAGTATCGCCCGGGATTGCAGTTTGGCAGCCAGTTCGTCGGTGGATTGATGCCCGGCCAGGTTGTGGACTACCTTCCCGAGCAGCAACTGGATGAGGTCCGCAACCTGCAGGAGTTTTCCGGGATGCTGGCCCTCGATAAGTGGACCGGCAACTGCAATGGACGCCAGGCGGTCTTCGATCGCAAGCCAGGCGAGCGGAAGTATCGGGCGACCTTCATCGACCAGGGATATTGCTTCAACGCCGGGCAGTGGACCTTCCCCGACTCGCCGCTGCGCGGAGTCTACGCCCGCAACCGGGTGTACGCGGGCGTGACCGGTTGGAAGAGCTTTGAGCCCTGGCTCAGCCGCATGGAGACGATGGAAGCGGAGACGTTATGGGGGATCGCGGAGATCGTTCCTCCCGAATGGTATGGGGGAGATACGGCGGTGATTGAACGGTTGACGGAACAACTGTTGGTACGGCGCGGGCGGCTGCGCGAGTTGATTGGGTCGTTTCGGGATTCAAATCGGGAGCCGTTCCCGATGTGGGAGAAAAAGTTGAGCGTTCACGTTCCAGCGCAGTTCGCGGAAGATGCAGTCGGAAAGTTCGTGATGTAAGTCTGTTGTTCTATTGTTGGCACATCGGAGCATTCGAACTGCGCCGATGTCCTAAGGATTGGAAACGAGCGCTTCAAGAGGAATCGTGGGCAGCAATGGCCTTTGAATTGCTGACTGTTGTAGAGGGAGGTCGAAGGTGAGTGACCGCGTGCCATGCGAGTTCTTCCTCATCCGTTATGTTCCGGATGCGGTGAAGGGCGAGTACACAAATATCGGTGTCCTGCTGCGGGAAGCAGGCCGGGAGGACAGCGCGCGAGTCCGCTTCACCCGGGACTGGAGCCGAGTCAGGTGCATGGATGCGGATGCGGACATAGGACTGCTCGAGGCCTTGGAGGGCGAGATCGATACGCGTCTGCGACTGGGATCGGCGGATAACAAGCCTGTGGTCGCCGTGATCGAGGATACGTTTTCCAACTCCATCCAGATGACGGAGGCGCGCGCCTGTCTCGCGGAAAATATGGTGACGGAGCTGGAGCTTTTGATGCGGCTATATGTAGAGCCGTTGCACGTGAAACAGGAGCGAAAGCGAACCGGACGCGCGGTGATCGCGGGAGCCATGCGGACACAGTTCGAGCGCGCGGGTGTATGGGCGTTGATGCGCAAGAGGATTGCCGCCTCCATGTACACGCTGCCGGGCGACCCCATGAAGATTGACTGCGGGTACAGGCCCAATGGCGTGGTCAAGATGTTTCACGCCGTGTCGCTCGATGGCGACCTGGAGGCGGCCAAGGTCCTTGCCTACACCGCGCCCCGGCTGCGCGATGGGGTCGTTCGCGTGGAGGGGGCCAGGCTGGAGCTGACCGCCGTGGTTGAGCCGCTGCGCGCCCTCTCGGTTGAGGACGAGGTGAAGCATGAGTTTGAAGACGAGAGCGTGGAGCGTTACCGCTTCGGGGTGGAGACCATGGAGAGCCAACAGATTCGCGTCTTGACGATGAACGATCTGGCCCGCGCCGCGCAGACCGCCCGGATAGACCTGCGTCTTTAAGGAGAAAGGCTTATCAAACCGATTGAGACGAAGACAACAATTGATTGGAGACCATTGATTGGGATCTGCCTCCGATTCATTTTAGATCGGTCAAATCGGTGTAGATCGGTGTTAAGCATTTAGAGTTTGAACCAGAAAACTGTTGCGGAAGGCACAGCGAAATGGCTGTGCCATTTTTATTGCACGAACGAGATTGAAAGGGGTGAGGACGTGGGTCTTCGAACAAGAGTGACGGATGCGTGGCAGAGGTTGACAGGAGTCGATGCGGCAGCGGGAGACGCAACCAAGGGCGAGAGGAAGACGGTGATGTTGCCCTCGATTCTGAGTCCGTTCAACCAGGGCAGAGTTGGACAGAACGCGACGCCCAAGCCGACTCCCGCAAACCTGCGCAAGTTTGCCGAGACGCCCGTGGCGCGGCGTGCGATCAATGTCGTCAAGGACAAGATCGCCAGCATGGACTGGAAGATCAAGCTGCGCCGCGGCTACAGCAATGAGGATGTGCCGGACGCCGAGGCGCGCATGCGGGTCCTACGCCGCTGCCTGGAGGAGCCCAACGTCAGCGACAGCTTCCGCACCGTCTTCGAGCAGGCGCTCGAGGACCTCCTCGTTGGCGGCTTCGGAGCGGTCGAGATGGAGGCCACCGGCGATGAGCTGCGCCCCTTCCATCTCTGGGCCGTGGACGGCGCGACGATCGAGATTGATGTCACCTGGGATGGCGATCCCAACAAGCCTCGCTACGCGCAGGCCAGGGGTGGTCTCGCTACCAAGAACCTCATCCCTCTGCTCGACGACGAGCTCATGTACATTCGCCTGAATCCGCGCAGCCACACGCCGTTCGGCCTGGGACGCCTCGAGGTCGCCTTCGAGACTGTGAACCAGTTCCTCAGCGCGAACCGCTATGCCGGCCGCCTCGCCAGCAACTCGGTGGTGCAGTACGCTCTCTGGCTCAACGAAGCCACGCCCGAGCAGCACGACCGCCTTATCCGCTGGTGGCAGGACGAGATCGAGGGCACGGGCCGCGTTCCCATTCTCAGCAGCGAACAGAAGCCCGAGGTCCTTCGCTTCGCCGGAGGCACCGACGCCGACCTGCGCATCCAGTGGCAGGAGTTTCTGCTGCGCATGATCGCCAACGCCTTCGAACTGCCGCCCATGCTGCTCGGGCTTCAGGCCGACGTCAACAAGTCCACAGCGGGCGAGATGGCCGACGAAGCCTTCCAGAGCGCCGTCGTGCCCGTTGCCAAGCTGCTCGCCGAGCACATCACCCGCGACCTCTTCGCCAAGAAACTCGGCTGGCGCGAGTTCGAATTCAGCTTCAACGATCTCGAGGCGCGCGATGAGATGGAGGAGCTGACGATCCAGACCGAGCTTCTCAAGGCCGGTGTGTTGACTGTGGATGAAGTGCGCGAGATGCGCGGGCTGCCCAGGCTCGGAACGGTGGTGGCGTCGTGATCCTGACCATTGACAATCTGGACGGCAACGGCCCCATCGACTACAGCTCGGCCCTCTGCGCGGACGTGCCTCTCACCATCGAGCGCGTGCTCAACACTCCCTCGCGGTGCACCGGAGCGCTGGACGTCGGCTCACCCGCCGACCCCGGCGCATCCTCCACGCTGCTGGTGCCCGTACGCCGCGGGCGTGTCGTGGTCTCGGCCGCGAATGGAACCGTGCTCTTCACCGGATACCTGGCCACCGAGTCGGTCCCTGTCTATGTGGGAGTCGGTCTCGCTGGCCCGGTCTATCGTGTCGTCTTCACCGCGGTCAGCGACGAGTGGCTGCTCGACAAGCAGACCCTCACCCTCACCGCGGACGGCTTCACTGTGCCCGCCGGCTCGCTCCTCCAAACCCTGACCTCGCGCACGGCCGCCGGCCTGCTTACGACGTCGCAGGTGCAGAACGGTAAGCCCATCGGCGTCTTCACCCCCCAGCCGTCGCAGCCCTGGTCCACCAACGCAGGCAGCATCGCCGGTTCCACCTACGCTGCATACCGCGTGCTCAATGGCGCGCTCAGCATGAACCCGGTCGGCTCCGTCACTCACTCGCTCAATTTCGATGCGGGCCAGGGCGATGGTACCCTCCAGGTCGCCGCGCTGAAGACCACGATGGTCAAGGAGCTGGCCAACGATGTCACCCTCAGCGGCGCGATCGAGCCCACAGCCTACGTCTCCGAACTCTTCGCCGGCGATGGCACAACCACGCTCTTCACCCTCTCGGACGAGCCGTTTCGCATCGGCATGCCCACTCTGTTGACAGAGAGCTTCAATCAGTCCGCCTTCAACACGCAGATCTGGAACGTCACCGATCCCGGATCGCATCTCTCGCTCGGCGGCGCGGGCCTCGTCCTCTCCGGCGGCAACGGCTTCGACGGCCAAACCACCCTCGCCGCCATCGACCAGGTCGAGATGGGCGGCTCGCTCGTCGTCGAGGCGGGCAACGTTCAGCTCACCTCGCCCTCCGACGGCGTCCTCTGCGGCCTCTACTCCGGCACCACCCAGCGCGCCACCTGCTTCGCCGGGTACAACGTCCGCCAGAGCAATGGCTCGACCGTCATCACTCCCTTCGTCAACGGCGCTGAGGTCGGCACCACCTACACGCTCCTCTCCGGCCACACCTACACGTTCCGCATCCGGCTGCACAGCCCGGAGATGCAACGCGTGCTTCAGGCCTACTACGCTCTTGTCGACGGTGTCATCACCCAGTTCGGCGGAGGACTCGTCAGCTCGCCCATCTCGCTCGTCTTCGACCTGCAGGACCTCGGCAACGCCTCCAACACGCCCGCCACCGTGCTCTACGACGGCGCATCTGTCAACTCGCCCGCCAGTTGCACCTTCGCCGCAATCGACTCGGTCGAACTCACCGGCTCGATGGGCTTCTGCTCCATCACTCAGACCGGCTCCGCGTGGGTCGTCAGCACGCTGCCCGGTGGCGCAACCCAGACGCGCCTCATCGGCGTCGCAGGCGAAGGCGTCGACTGCAAGGTCTCTGACACCGGAAAAGTTACATTCTTCGCTGGCCGCGTTCCCGTCGCCGGCGAGGTTGTCACCGTCTTCTATCGCCTTCGCTCTCGCGCCATTGCGCGCCTGGAAGACGCCGCCAGCGTCGCCGCCGAGGCTGCCGGTGGAATGCCTGGAACCGCGCGCTGGCTGGGCAAGGTCCTCCGGCCCCTCGCTCGCTCCAGCGCCGACTGCGAGAGCGCCGCGCAGGCCGTCCTCAGCTTCGCCTCCAGTCGCGCCGCCGCCATCGCAGGCAGCTATGCGTCCATCAATCCGGCCGCCGACATCTGGCCCGGCGATGTTCTCAGCATCACCGCCAACGGCCAGACCTTCAACGTAGTCGTCCGCCAGGTCACCCTCGCCGATGGAAACGCCGTGCCCGAGCTGCTCACCTACCGCATCGCCTTCGCCAACGACTGGGCCGATTCGCTGGGCGTCACGCTCTCCGAGGCGATCGCACAGGATTCCTTCCTGCCGCCGACAGCGGAGACAACACCGGGAGCAGTCCTCGCAAACCTGCAGCAGTTGACCGTGGCCTCTGCCACCGCAACCGCGCTGCAGATCGATGCCGGAACCAACCCGCCCACCGGCGGCGGCTTCGAGGTGCGCCTGCGCGATTGGGACTTCGGCCCCGGCGTCGACCAGAATCTGGTGCTACGCAGCCCGGTCCGCAGCTTCTCCATCCCGCGCACGGCGCAGGTGGAGCGTTACTACACCCGCATGGTCGACGCCTCGAACCCGCCGCTCTATTCGCGGCTCTCCAGCGCTGTGTTCACAAACCTGCCGGTCGGCTAAACAGGCTGCGGGAGACTGTACCTCGCGGAAGGACACGGGTTTCAGGCTGCGGAATAACTCCGTTTTGCTTAAGGGTACGGGTTCAGAGCCTGTCCTGAGCGAAGTCGAATGGATGCCGTATCAGCTGTACTTCTTCTGCGGCTTTAACCGCTGAGGTACGCCGCTTTCACAAGCCACAAAGCAACATCGCAACACAAGGAGCAGCAAGATGACGGACTTCGAGGGGCAGGTCCTGGCAGACCTGAGTGTTTTGAAGTGCCAGATGAAGGAGCTGATGGGCATCGGGCAGCCAGGCCGGCTCGTGCAACTGGAGAGCCGCATGAATGAGCACGAGAAGACGGTGCAACGGCTGAAAGGAATGGCTGGCGCGTTCGGAGCCCTGCTCACCATCGCCCACGTCGCCATCGACTTCCTCTTTGGAAGACGCTGATCGCCGAATAACAAACGACGACTCCGCAAACGACCGTCATTCTGGCCTCAGTAGCGTCGTCATTCTGGCCTGAGTGAAGTCGAAGGCCAGAATCTCAGTATTTTGCATCCGTACCGTAAACAAAATCCGAGCAACACACAACCATTTGGAGGCAACACATGGAATTCCTGAAATTGTTCTTTCGCGGCATCTCCCTGCTGCCCAGCCTGGTGCAGGGCGTCGAAGCTCTCTATGGCGCCAAATCCGGCGCGCAGAAGAAGGACGCCGCACTCTCCATCGTCAGCTCCAGCATCAACATGGCCGACGCGGTCAGCAGCAAGCAGATCGCCGACTCCGCCAAGTTCACCGCCGGCCTCAACCTCATCGTCGATGGCGTCGTCGAGTGCCTCAATGCCAGCCTCTGGGCCAAGCCAAACCCGGCTGAGTGAGGAGCAGCAACCAGGCAAGGCACATGGGACAATCCGTGGTCTAACCCGGATCATCCCCAATTACAGCCTGTAATCGTTTTGTATGTAATACTTTAGCTGTAAATCATTTGTTTTGAATGCTTTGAGGCTAAAACCTCTCGTAACTATTGAATCAAATAAACTTACTCCAAAAATACCCCCAGGGGGGACGGGAGTGAAAGTGAATAAAAGACGTATATAAAACGAAGTAACAGCAACTCCCCTTCGCCATCCGTTCCTGCATCGCCCTGGAACTCCACTCACGATTGTCCTGGAATAGATAGTCGAAAAGCGTGCCGGAGGATCGTAAAATCCGCGCAAGCTAGACCGTATAATCTGTGCCATGAAGACAAAATCACAGACCAAACCTGTCGTCGCAGTTCTCATGGGCAGCCGCAACGATTATGCGGTGATGCGCGCAACCGTCGACATCCTGCGCGAGTTTGGCGTGCCCCATGAGGTCCGCGTCATCTCGGCGCACCGCACGCCCGACCAGATGTTTGCCTACGCAGAGTCGGCCGCATCCCGCGGCCTGCGCGTCATCATCGCCGGCGCGGGCGGAGCCGCCCACGTCGCCGGAATGCTCGCCGCCAAGACCACCGTTCCGGTCCTCGGCGTTCCCATCGCGGCAACTGCGCTTCAGGGACTCGATTCGTTGTTCTCCATCGTCCAGATGCCAAAGGGCGTCCCCGTGGCCACCTTCGCCATCGGAGCCGCCGGCGCAGCCAACGCTGGCCTCTTCGCTGTGCAGATCCTCGCTGCCACCGACCCTGCGTTGCAGGCAAAGCTCACGGCCTGGCGTGCTGCCCGGCGCGACGAGGTCCTCTCGCAGTCCCTCGACAACGAGACGCCAGCGTAACCGAGGCCGCCTGCCGGGCGATTCTGCCATCCGATGCGATTGAAATCTTTGGTGAGTGACTTATTCAGACCCTCACTACACCTTGTAGTCCCACTCCTTGCGATAGGGCATGTCGACGTAGCTGTTGGCAACGTCGTCGTTGGTGAATCGCATGGCCTTTGCGTCCCACAGCAGCACCTTGGAAGTTCGCCAGTAGCGCGGCGCATTCGCAGCCGTGCTCGCGACGGGAGGCGCGTCGGGCAGATGCACATGGCCGTCGCTGGACGCGGGAATCCACACCACCGCTGAGTCCGACCGGCTGTTCTGTCCATAACCCGCGCCGCTGCGCACTCCCGGCGTGCTGTATCTCCTCTCGGCCAGCGCGCCCAGCAATGCGAACTCCGTCAGTCCGCAGGCGTATTCCACCGGAGTAATCGACTTCTTCCCCGCCTTGCAGCTCCGTATCCACTCGGCGTAGTGGTCCACTCGCTCGCATCGCAGTAGTGTCGGCTCCGGCTGCTTGAAGTCCTTGAACCGGCTCTCCGGCAGCAACTGTCCGCCGGGCAAGCCACGCAGCTTCTGCCCCGGTTGCAGCAGCGTATGATCCGGCATCCACGGACTTCCACCATAGAAGGCAGCGATCAACACGCCCTCGTCGCCGACGAACATCACGCCGCGCCCAGGCAACGCCATGTCACGCGGCATACTGGATGGCCGCGCTGGCTGCAACCCACCATCGTAGAAGTACACCGTCGTCTCCGGATGATTTCCACGCGCCGGAAAGTGCCACTGCACAAAGTTGGCAACGCTGGCGCACTCGCTGTTCTCCACCACGCCCGTCATCGCGAACGACTGACTCGCATTGGCGACGACCCAGTCCGGCTCGTACAACTCCAGCTGGTCGTGGAAGAGATGCAGCGCGTGACAGGAGACATCGCCCACATTTCCCGTGCCGAAGTCCCACCACGGCCGCCAGCTTCCATAGTGATAGATCCTGTTGTACGGACGCGCCGGCGACGGCCCGCACCACTGGTTCCAATCCATCCCCTGTGGCGGCACTTGCGCCTCTGTTGGTCGCGCCAATCCGCTTGGGCTGTGCGTGCCGGTCCAGAAGTGCACCTCGCGAACCGGGCCGATGGCCCCGCTCAACAACAGCTCCGTGGTCGCTCGCGCGGGCGAGGTGCATGAGTCCTGAATGCTCGCCTTGGTCGTCACGCTGGAAGCGAGACAAGCGGCCTTCACCCGCCTGTCCTCTGCAATCGTGCGCGTGATCGGCTTGGCGCAATAGATGTGCTTGTTCATCGCAAGCCCCGCCAGCACCAGGTGAGAGTGCCAGTGGTCCGGCGTGGCAACGATCAGCGCGTCGAAGTTCTTCTCTTCCTTGTCAAACATCTGGCGGAAGTCTTTGTATAGTCGCGCCTTTGGATAACGCTTGAACGCAGGCGCGGAGAACTCGTAGTCGAGGTCGCACAGCGCGACAATCTCTTCATCCTTGCAGCCGGCTACATAGTCCTGGCCCACGCCACCGACTCCAATGCATGCGATCCGCAGCTTTTGTCCCGAACTCTGTGGCCCCACCCCCGCCGCAAAACGAGGCGCCACCAGCGCCGCCACCCCTGTCGCAATCGCCGTGCGCCGCGTAATCCTTCCGTTGCTCAATTCGTTCGAATTCATGAGACCTGTCTCCTCTCGACTCAATTCAAATATCGACTATGCAGAACCAACAAACCACACCTTCTTTGACAACTTCAGCAAATCAGCCAAAGGGGATGTCTCAAGCAACAATGGCGAGTGTGAATTGTCGCTTCATCAATAAACATTCCCGCGTCCCAGTTTTCCACATCCCAATGGAGCCGAAGAAGGGTAGGCTTAAGGCATACCTTGAATCTTCGGCGACGCAACCAGCGGAGAATGTCCCGCAGCGGGTAGTTTAAATGGACGGGATTGGCCTCGATTGTAACTTCCCTTTCATCCTGGGATGGGATGATGGGCATGCCGAGCGATCCAGTCAGTTTGCATACGTTAGTAAGCGTCCTCTTTTTCTTTTTTCAGGACCGCGCTCCTCGAGGCCCTGGATGAGTCAGGACAGATTCAAATAACCCGTAGTAATGGAGGAAATCGATGCGGAAGAATCTCTTGATGCTGGTGTTCTCCTGTCTTTGTTTGTTCGCTGTTTCTGCGAAAGCTCAGCAGACTTTGGGTTCGCTGAACGGAACCATCCTCGATCCTTCGGGTGCGGCGGTGGGCAGCGCGACGGTGACTGCCACGGATACGGATATCAACGTGACCCGAACGACGAAGACGCAGGGAAACGGATTCTTCCAGATCTTCAATCTTCCGGTCGGCACATACCAGATCCGGGCCGAGCATGACGGCTTCGACACCTCTCAGCTAACCGGCATCGCAGTACAGGAGTCGCACGCAACCACCGTGAACGTGACGTTGAAGGTTGGCCAGGTAACGACCTCGGTCGAAGTGACGGCGAACCCCATGCTGAACGCGACCGATACCACCAATGGCTATACTCTGGACGCACAACAGCTTGGCCTGACGCCCCTGGCGACGGGCAGCTTTACCCAGCTTGCGTCGCTGTCGCCGGGCGCTAACGCTGAATTATTGAGCGGTATCGACACCAATGCGGGCCTGGGCAATGAACCCATCTGGGCGAACGGCCAGCGCGATACCTCCAACACCTTCCAGGTGAACGGCGTCGATGCCAGCAACCTGTTCAACGGCAAGACCTCCAGCAACGCAAGCTCGCAGCGCTACCAGTTCAACATCGGCCAGAGCACTGCGATCGGCGGCGAAACGCAGACCGGCACCTCGGCATACGGCTCGAACGGAAACAGTCTGCCGACACCTCCGCCGGAGTTCCTCCAGGAGTTGCGCGTTAACACATCGATGTACGACGCCCAGCAAGGGGCAACCAGCGGGGCGCAGATCGATGCCAACACTGCAACCGGAACGAACAAGTTCCACGGATCGCTCTATGGTGGATTCGCCAACAACTCGATGAACGCCGACCCGTTCTTCTTCAAGCAGGACGCGCTGAATGCACAACAGGGTGTGGGCGCTTTTCCAACCTACCTGGCGAGCCCCGCGCTACATCGTTGGAGCACCGGTGGCACGCTGGGCGGCCCGGTGATGAAGGACAAGGTATTTTTCTTTGTAGGCTATCAGCACCTCTATAATTCGGATCAGTCCACCGGCCTGAGCCAGATGAACGTTCCGATCGGTCTGACCAACGACCGCTCGGTCGCGGGTCTGACGGCAATGGAGACCACTTACAACGGCGGGACGCTGCCGAGCGGCTTCGCACTGGACCCGACGGCGGAGGCGCTGTTTCAGGCGACCCTGCCCAACGGCCAGTTCCTGATTCCCACCGCTCAATCCACCGTGCCGTACGCGTACGGCGTTCCCAACGTTACGTTGGTCGGCACCTCTACGCTGGTCGGCGACCAGGCAACTGCAGCCTTGGATTACGACCTGAGCAAGACGGACCGTCTCTCGTTCAAGTACTACTACCAGAACGATCCGCTCACCAAGCCCTTTGGCGTTTCCTCCTACGTCGGCGGATTTCCAGGCAGCACTTACAACGGCTCCAAGGTGGGCGCTATCGACAATACGATCGCCATCGGTCAGCGCCTGAACTGGGAGCAGCGACTGGGCTTTATCCGCATGGCTACCTACAGCTATTACAACCAGACGATCAACAACAACGCCGGTACCGGACCCACCTTTGGCATAACCAACCCGGTTCCCGGCGCACCCGCGCTCCTTCCAGCCTTTACCATTTCCGAATTTGAGACCCCGGTTTCCGGCACGCCGAGTATGCGTGTCGGACCCTACAGTACCTTCGCCGACACGGGATATTACCAGAACCGCCTGAATCCCTCCACCAACGTGATCTTCACAATTGGACAGCACACCATCGTTGCCGGGGGTGGTTACAGCTATACGCAGATGAACGTCGAGAACAACCGCAACGGCATTATGCAGACCTCGGAATCCACCCTGACCAGTTTCCTCGAAGGGTCAGTGAAATCCTCCAGTGTCCTGGAGACGATCGGCAACGGACACAACCTTGCCGACCGCTACTATCGGACCAATGAAGGTGCGGCCTATGTGCAGGACAAATGGCAGGCAATGGCGAACCTGAGCATTACCGCCGGCGTTCGTTGGGACTACCACGGCGGCATGACCGAGAAGTATGGCAACTTCTTCAACTTCGATCCCAACGCCTATAACGTCACCGGCACGGACCCGGGAGTGGGCGGCAGCGGCTTCACCGTTGTCAACGACGGACTCGTGGTCGCAGGCAACAACCCGACCGCGCCGACACCAGGAGTCAGCGCCTCTACCCTTACCGGCCGCCAGTGGGGCATCTCGCCCCGCGTCGGGTTTGCCTGGTCGCCGAAGACGTTCAACAGCAAGGTTGTGGTCCGCGGCGGAGCAGGCATCTACTACGACCGCGGCGAACTATTCACCTACCTCTCGCCCCCGGCGGGCTCCGGTGTCGGCGGACCGTTTGGCGTCACGCAACAGTCTCCGCTGGTCGCCGCAGTTACCGGAGCCGGTACCAAGACGCTGGAGAATCCCCTCGGGACGGCGGGCGCTCTCACCTCCTCAACAACCCCTCCCGCACCCGGAGTCAACCCTGCGATCCAACAGACTGCGCTGCAGAATGAGCTCAACTACATGACTCGAACCGTAGTTGTGAACAAAAACACCATCCTGGGCTGCGGTGGCCCCGGCAATCTTGAGGACAACTGCACGCAGACGCCACTCTACCTGGGCGCGTACGACAAGAACAACGTGCTGCCCTACACCATCAACTACACCCTCAACCTCCAGTGGCAGCCCAGGAATGACTTGGCGGTGACTATCGGTTACACCGGCAATCGCGGGCGTCACGCTGTAATTCCGATTCCTTTCAACGAGCCGCAGACCGCTACGCCCACCAGTCCCGCGATGATTCTGGGAGCAACGCCCCACTCCAGCGGTGAGACGTCTAGCTATGGCTATGACGTACTGAACGGTACCACCACCTGCACCGGGTCATATCACGACCCGTGCTCCATCCTGTCGGAACCATGGTCCACCTACGACGGTGGCAACTCGGACTTCCGCGCCCCCTATGTCGGCTATAGCCCGTACTCCGCGCTGTTCGAGACCGTCGGCAACTCCGCCTACGACGCGCTGGAAACGCACCTGGAGAAGCGCATGTCCCACGACTTTCTGGTGGGCGCGAGTTACACCTGGGGCCACGCTCTCGATGAACAAAGCGACATCGGGATATTCTTTACCGGCAACGATCCCGCCCATTTGCGGAACTCATGGGCGTCGGCCGACTTCGACCGCCATCAGGTGTTCTCAGCCAACTTCCAGGCGTTGGTGCCCAACACCATTCACGACCACTCGTGGATGTCCTACGTGGCCAACGACTGGAGCTTGAGCGGCATCGCCATTGTGCAGAGCGGCGAGCCGTTCTCGCTGTACGAGTTCAACGGCGCCGTCGCCAGCGCGCAGCTTGGCTACTATCCCAGCCTGATCAATCCGATTCTTCCGATCAAGAATCCCAGCAATCCGAAGTCGGCTTTGACCGGAAACCCAGGCAGGTTCCGCGGGACGGCGGGTAGCTACATCCCGGCCATCGATCCCAACCAGATTGCCATTCAGTACCTCACTCCGGGGCAGAATGGCGTTCCTACCGCGGCCATGGGCGGGACAACCGATCCTGCTGACGTGTACGAAACGGCCTTCGCACCCGGCGACCAGCGCAACATCTTCCGCCAGGCCGCGCAAAAGCGGGTCGATGTCTCAGTCCGGAAGCAGTTTAAGGTTTCGGACAGGCTCAACCTGCTGTATGCCTTCAACGTCTTCAACCTGTTCAATACCACTAGCATGGATGTCCCCCAGAACAATACCCAGCTCGGTCAAGGAGGGGCGTGCGGGACCAATTACTTGTCCGGAGGGTCTACGCCCAATGGGGACTGCACCGGTGGCTACGAGAAGTACGGCATGGTGATTACCGACCAGACGGATCAGGCCACCTCGACGCAGGGGCCGGCCGGGGGCGGATCTGCCGGTACGAATCTGTACCAGTTGCCGTACACCAATGGAACTTCAGGCAAGAGCACGTTGGTTCCAACCACTCTTCCCCTGGGCGTGCACGGTTGCACCGTCGGAACCGAAGTCTCGTCGGCCGGCTGCGCAAACAACGGCGCGTCCTTCGGCGCCGTCACCACCATGATCGGCAGCAACCGCATCATCACCATGGACCTGCACGTAATCTTCTAGCTATGCGATCGGCGAACGCGGGGCGGTGGCTTCGGCTGCCGCCCTATTTCTTTAAGGTGGATCTGCGCAAGACTGTAGAGCGCCCGCTTCGCAATCGATGCCGCCGAAGGAGCAAAATGAAAGCTAAGGAACTGCGGCCATCCGGCCATTTTCTGGATGGCAAGCGAGGGGAGACGTACACCATGCTCGGAACCAAGACGAAGGTTGTCGCATTCAACGGTAGCGCCAGAAAAAACGGAAATACGGCCATTCTGCTTCGAACCGTTCTCAAGGAGCTGGAGGCCGAAGGAATTGAGACCGAACTCATCCAGCTGAGCGGGGCCAAAATCTATGGCTGTCTGGCATGCCGCAAATGTTCCACGAGCAAAGACCACCGGTGTTCGCAGAGCGGCGACATGGGAAACGCCTACATCGAAAAGATGGAGGAGGCGGACGGCATCCTTCTCGGTTCGCCAACGTATGTCGCGGACATCTCGCCGGAGATCAAGGCCCTGATGGACCGCGCCTGCCTGGTCTCCAAGGCAAACGGCGGCATCTTCCGGCGCAAGGTTGGCGCTGCCGTCGTTGCGGTGCGCCGAGCGGGAGCGATCCATGCCTTCGACGCCTTGAACCATTTCTTCCTGATCAGCGAGATGATCGTTCCCGGTTCGTCGTACTGGAACATCGGCATCGGCCGCGAGATCGGCGACGTCGAGAAGGATGAAGAAGGCATTCAGACGATGAAGACGCTGGGGCGGAACATGGCGTGGCTGCTGAAGAAGCTCAAGAACTAGCCGGGACAATGCCTCCGCTGGCAATAGATTCAGTGCAAGCCATGATTGGACTGCATCTGAATACTGCCGCACCCTGGGAAGGCAGTGGAGTTTGACGACGGGCTGCGTTAGTCCCTATAGAAGTCCCTCATTAACTCGGACAACCGATGCTCGTTAGAAGCCATTATTGCAACTTCAGGCGGAGTTCGGCGCCGGTGTAGTGGGCGGACCTGGCGGCGGTTGGCGTGGACGAGAAGGCGGAGGGGTGCGCGGCGGAGACCAGAACGATCTGGAAGGTGCGGTGGTCGAGCATTCCGTCAAAGCTGCCGGTGCGCTTGCCCAGGGTGAGGGTTGCGGTTTTATCGTCCCAGCGGATGGGGATCTGTGAGAAGGCTCCGTGCTCGTAGTCGAATGTGGTGCCCTGGTCCTCGTAGAGGAGGAAGCTGCCGCTGGCACCGGCGTAGACGTAGAGGGTGGTGGGGTCGGAGGGTTTTTCGCCGATGTACTGCATGGGCGGGGCGTAGGGGATGATGGAGCCGGCGCGGACGAAGACGGGGATGCGGTCGAGCGGGGCGGAGGCGGCGATGTTGCCGCTGGCTGTCGCGTGGCCCGTCCAGTAGTCGTACCATTGGGCCGAGGCGGGCAGGTAGACGGGGCGCGTGCGCTGCTTGTACTGGGTGACGGGAGCGACGAGCAGGGCGGGGCCGAACATGTATTCGTCGGGCAGTTCGCGGGCGGTGCGGTCGGCGGGGAAGTCCATCACCAGCGGACGCATCATGGTGTAGCCGGACTGGGTGGTCCAGCCGGCCTGGGAGTAGATGTAGGGGAAGAGGGCGTAACGCAGGCGGTCGAAGCTGAGCTGGGCGTTGAAGGCGGGGGAGTCGTCGCCGAGGGTCCACATCTCGCGCGAGCGAAGTTCGCCGTGGACGCGGAGGAGCGGGGTGAAGGTGGAGTACTGGAACCAGCGGGCGTTGAGCTCGCGCCACTCGTCCTGATTGTCGGGGGTCATGGGCTGCTGGGAGAACTTGCGCTGCATGGTGTAGCCGCCGGTGTCCATGGTCCAGTAGGGCAGGCCTGAGATGCTGGCGCCGAGGCCGGCGGGAATCTGCTTGGCCATGGCGGTCCATGTGGAGGTGATGTCGCCCGACCATGGGACGGCGGAGGTGCGCTGCAGGCCCGCAAAGCCGGAGCGGGTGAGGATGAAGACGCGCTGA
>Ga0074045_10002101_pt1 | contig 18691 bp, 16 predicted proteins | sample BogForMeECP23OM2_FD_94442 | JGI IMG/M metagenome (GOLD analysis project Ga0074045, IMG submission 94442) | Bog forest soil microbial communities from Calvert Island, British Columbia, Canada - Bog Forest MetaG ECP23OM2 | ecosystem: Environmental > Terrestrial > Soil > Wetlands ...
AAAAGAGGTAGAGTTCTGTTTTGCCTAAGATACGCCCTCACGCGCTGAAGCACCGGGAGCTTATTTCAAGACTTAAAGACTTCGGCGTTATCGAGGTAAAAGGCAGAGGCAAAGGCAGCGAACGAATCCTTATCCTAAAGTCCGGATTGACGGGCAGCAGCAAATACAAAGGCCCACAGATTCCCATCAAATGTCACGGTGACAGCACAGAACATAGTGTAAGGGTCATTGATGCAGTGCTTAGGAGATTCTCTATAGACCCAAATAAGTTTTGGAGTGATTGATTAACCTACAACGTATTTGATCTGAACGCCTATTAGTCTTTGCAGTGTCCTTCCTGCACCCTCGGCTTGGTATCAATTGCAAATACTGCTGAATGTTCCCCAAAATCATCAAAAATTCCCTTGACTGTCCGGCTAATATACTATAAAGTGATTTTATCCTTAGTATGGGGGTATTCATGAGGTATTATTTCATTGTTCCGTTAATCGCCTTCCTGCTTTCAATTGTTTCTCCCGTCCTTGCCGAAACCGTCACCTTTACCAAGGAATACACCTATCAGGCAAGCGATTTCGACAGCAGGAATTCGAGCCGCACTCTTGCGCTTGAAACGGTAAAGAGGCTATTGCTTGAAGAACTGGGGACTTATCTTCTCGGGGAGACCGAAATCAAAGATATGAAGCTCACCAAAGACCAGGTCACGACCTACTCGGCGGGCATCGTTGGTGCTGAGATACTTGACGAACAATGGGACGGCAAGTCTTATTGGCTCAAAGCAAAGGTGTCGTCAGACCCGAAGGAAGTTGAGGAAACTTGTTGAAGACAAGTCCAAGACACAGGAACTTGAAAAGACAAGAAAAGAAAAAGAGGAACTGACCAAAGAGAATGAGAGGTTAAGGAGCGAACTTCAGGCAGGGGCAAAATCAAATAAACGTGATCGAAAAGAGGAAGCAAAAAATGCGAAGGCATATGAGAAGACAATAAACGGGATTAATGCGATTGAGTGGTTTGAAAAAGGTTGTAAGGCTTTTAATGCTGAGCATTGGAATGAGGCTATTGACGCATATACTAAAGCAATAAAACTTAAGCCTTATTACGCCGATGCCTATAATAATCGGGCTGTTGCTTACGACAACTTAGGCAACCATCAGCAGGCAATAGAAGATTATAACAAAGCTATACCTGATTATGCCCTTGCGTATTACAATAGGGGACTTGTTTATGGCAAATTAGGCAACTACCAGCAGAAAATCAATGATTATAAAATAGCGGCCAGACTAGGCGATAAAGATGCTCAGAATATCCTAACCAAAAAAGGAATTCAGTGGTAAGACTGTGTTAAGTCGCTGTTTCGCTATTTGTTTTTTCGATGTATAATACTGTCGTGGAATGGATACTTATAATAGGTTTTGGGTTGGTAATTTGGCTTTTGACTAACATCTCCAATAAACTGGACTATGTTGTTTCCACCGGTATTCTGTTAGGCTGTTTCCTTCTGGCTGTTTTCCTTCGGCTGTTCATGCTGTTGTTACCGTCCGACGAGGGGCCACTCCAGAAATTAAATTTAGTAATGTCTTAATACGAGATGTTCCATAAAAATATCGTCAATTTCATCGTTCTGTTTATTGAGCCATTCAACTATTGTCTTCTGTTTCTCTAAGTTGCAGTTCTTGTCTCCATCTTTTAAGTCCTCTTTTTCCGCTTTTTGCAGATTACGCAATTTAGTTGCTTTGTCGTATAGTTGATCTGCATATTTATTGATGTTTTTATCATCGCCAAAGAGAAACCGCAACCTTTTTGTATTATCTAAAAATTGTCTAATGTCTTTTATATTAACCTCATCAGATACTACAATATTTTTTATAAAATTTTTAATGTGATCAAAAGTTGCTATTCTCTTATCAAATAAATCGAGTTTTAACTTGTTCCTGTTTATTTTCTTTTGTTGGCTTGCTATATAGAGTGCCAGAAGGGCTATGACCGGGGTTAATAAAGCCGAAAGTATATCTATCAAATGTCTTATGTAAATAGGGCAGTACATTGATTCCTCCATTCTTTCTTTGATGGAAGATTATAAAACAAAATCTGTTAAAAAAGGCTTACGCGTTCGTTACTCGTTCGGTAAGTCTCAAAAACTGCTGTAATTTCAATGCGTGGAAGCCGTTCGAATCGGCTCACCCCTGCCCTTTCATAGCCGTTGATTTCTCTCGTAAATCTTCACTGTTGCAACATGTTGAGCTGCGCGTATAGCAGGGTGGAGTTGAGATCGCCACCCTGCCAAAATTTCGTTCTTTTGAGACTGTACAAATTGCGTCTTACGGATAGAAGTTACCATTTTAAGGGAGAGCTGGTCGGTGCACAGTATAGGGAGTTATAAACGCCCTTACAAATTATAGAATATGTTTTGTACGGGACATACTTAACGCCGAGTTGAAATTATTACCATATCTGAACCAAAATATGCACGTGATCCTCTTGCACATTTATTTCTGAAAGCAACCAGTTGTTTACTTTGCACGCTTCATACAGCAATTGCTTAATTCCTGCGGCAATTTTGCCTCGGAGAACTCTCTTCCTGTACTTCGGTATCCATACCAGGTGAAAGCGCAGTCGATGTTTAGTATGGGCTCCTGTCCAATATCTGGCCATGCCAGATTATGCCAAAAGGCGCCTCCGCTCCGCCAGTGGCTTCGCTCCGGGCGACCATTCACCCCCATGTTTAAACCTGGGGTTCACTGGTCGTTACCTATTGATCCGGAACTAAAACAAGATAGCCCACTACAGACTATGCCGTTCCTTTTCTTGTGTTTGTGTAGTCTCTTATTTGACCTGGCACACCTGCAAATTTTATTATAGTAGCCATGCTTTCTCCTGAAGAACAATTAGCGGCAATCAAGAGAGGAACTATAGAAATCATCCTCGAAAAAGAGCTGCTCCACAAGCTCGAAAAATCCTGCAAAGAAAGAAAACCGTTAAGAGTAAAGGCGGGGTTTGACCCGACAGCTCCCGACATTCATCTCGGCCACACCGTACTGCTTGAGAAAATGCGCCAGTTTCAGGAACTGGGTCATGAAATCATCTTCCTGATCGGTGATTTTACAGGGATAATCGGTGATCCCACCGGCAAATCCGAGACGAGAAAACCGTTGACAAGAGAGGATGTGTTAAAAAACGCCGAGACCTATAAGGAACAGGTATTTAAAATACTTGATCCGGGAAAGACCTCTATACGCTTCAACAGTGAATGGCTGATGAAGATGACCGCGATGGAGATAGTAAGGCTGCAGGCAAAACAAACGGTCGCGCGCATGCTTGAACGTGAAGATTTCAAGCAGCGCTTTAACAGCCAGAGTCCAATAGGAATACACGAATTCATGTACCCTTTGCTTCAGGGCTTCGACTCTGTGGCCCTAAGTGCCGACGTGGAACTCGGAGGCACCGACCAGCGTTTCAATCTGCTGATGGGCAGAGAGCTGCAGCAGGAATACGGCCAGCCCCCTCAGGCGCTTGTGATCATGCCCCTGCTGGAGGGGCTCGACGGCGTAAAAAAGATGTCGAAAAGCCTGGGCAACTATGTGGGTATTTTTGACCCTCCGAAGGACATGTACGGGAAGCTGTTGTCCATTAATGATACTATTATGATCAAGTATTACGAACTGCTGAGCCACATCACCAATGAGGCACTACATGACCTTAAAGAGGGTCTGCGGTCTTCAGCCGTGCATCCGAAGAGGGCAAAGGAAGACCTTGCCCTCGAACTCGTCGAGAGATATTGGGGAAGAGAAGCTGCGCTTCATGCAAAGGAGGAATTCGACAAGGTCTTTAAAGAAAAAGGGACCCCTGATGAAATTCCTGTTTTTGAGCTTCACTGGAGTGAGGAAAGCATGTGGCTTCCACAGATACTAAAAACATCAGGACTCGTCTCAAGCACAGGCGAGGCCATGAGGCTCATAAAACAGGGCGCGGTCAGCATAGACGAACAGAAGGTTGATGACTCCAACATGAAGATCTCAAAAGGGAATTATCTTATAAAAGCCGGAAAAAGAAAATTTCTCAGAATAGTTCCGCACAGCAAAGAAACAAAGAAAAATTAAGAGGCAAGCCATGAAAAAGACGAAATATTCAGATAAAGACGAAATGGAATTGGCAAACTCTCTTGAAAAAGAGGAGTGGGCGTCTGACCTTACTAAGAAGGAAAAGAACCAATACGAGGAATACGCCAGCTAATGAAGGAAAACTAAGGGTGAATTGATAGAGATCCCAACCTGCTTCTATATATTACAAATGATCGCAGATCGAGTGAGATAGGGCCTTAACGCCTATCTGATCGTGCCGGATATCCAGTGCTATAAGTACTTTGATAGCCTACGGCGGTACCCAAGATTTATTTCCGGAAAAAACTATTGCGGCTTTCCGATATTACTCACAGCCTTGCCTCCTCCTGTGCCCGCCTTGAAAGAGGCCTATGCATCCATGAGCAGTATCCGCTTGGCTTGTGACCATTATGGCGTTCCTTTGAATAATAGCATTATAAAGCCTTTTCTTATGTCCTGTACTCCGCATTAATTTTGACGTATTCTTCGGTCAAATCGCACGTCAGCACCGTTGCAGTTCCTTTGCCGAGATGGAGGTCCGCCGTTATTACAATATCCTTGCCTCCAAGCCTTTCATTTGCCTCTTTATCCCTGCCTGTACTTTTTCCTTTGTGAGCCACCCTGATGCCGTTCATCATAATATCAGTCTTGTCCTCCCTGATAATGATTCCCGAGTACCCGAGGACGGCGATGACCCTCCCCCAGTTAGCGTCATTGCCGTAGAGCATGGTTTTTACCAGCATCGAATTAGCGATGGCAAAAGCCCCTCTTTGGGCCTCCTCATTATTCCTGGCATTTCTTACCACAACTTTTACAAACTTAGACGCACCCTCACCATCTTTTATTATCAGCTCGCTCAACTCCAGCGTGATTTGTGAAAGCGCCGATGAGAAACGCTCAAAGGCAGCAGATGCTTTCCTGATGAGAGCATTGCCTGCCATGCCGTTTGCCATCATCAGGACCGTATCGTTCGTCGACATATCGCCATCAACCGTAATTAAGTTGAAAGACTGCTCCACAGCGCTTCTCAATGCACTGTCGAGCGCGGAACGTTCAATGCAGGCGTCGGTCATAAGAAAACAAAGCATTGTGGCCATATCTGGGCATATCATCCCTGAGCCCTTGCATATGCCCGAAATTGTCAGGAAGGTGCCGTCCACCTTTATCTTCCTGCTGACTACCTTGGGGAAGGTATCGGTCGTCATAATAGCTGCGGCAACATCCTCAATGGATGACCCGCCAAGGGAGTCTGAAAGCCCAGGGACCTTCAACCGTATCCTCTGCATAGGCATGGGAGTGCCTATAACGCCCGTGGAACATACATAAACAGAACCGGCTTTCAATTCCAACGCTTCTTCTGTAAGCGCCGCCATTTCATTAGCGTCCTTCAGACCCTGCTCTGCAGTGCAGGCATTGGCATTTCCGCTGTTGACGATAATCGCCTGCCCTTTTCCCGATTTTATCCGTTTCATGTCGAGCTTTACCGGCGCAGCTTTGACAGAATTAGAGGTGAACATGCCGGCAACTACCGATTCCATTTCAGAATAAATAAGCGCAAGGTCCTTCCTGCCGGGCTTTTTTATTGCGGCCTCAGCAGTCGAAAAAAGAAATCCCTTCGGGACTTTGATGTTCATTATCTCATGCCTCCCAAGCCAATTATTCTGGCATTTATTGATTTATCTTTAACAGTCAACACTGCAACTGAGGGAAAGAGCTTTAACTTCCGTACCCCGGCACTGCCTGGATTAAGAAACAATACGCCATTACGCCTGTCAATTAACGGCTGATGTGAATGACCGGAGATAACAGCGCTAAAACCTGATACCACAGGGTCCAGATCAAGCTCACTGACATTGTGGAGCACATAAAAAGAGACCGTCCCCACCTCCACCACTTCAGTCAGCGAAAGTTCACGGGCCCAATAGTCCTGGTCGGTGTTGCCGCGTACAGCAACAACAGGAGCAACTATGCGCAGTTGCTCCAATACCTCAGGAGTCCCGACATCGCCGGCATGAATTATCAGAGAGACACCCTGCAACGCCGTGACGGCCTCCGGACGCACAAGTCCATGGGTATCGGAAATAACACCCACGAGGTATTCGCCATTTGGACCGTATACGGTATGGACCATTTATTTTCTCAGGACCGCTCTGATAAATTATAGCTATTGCGCATTTGAATAAAAATTATAACAGATCAATTCTCTCTTTTCACATTTTCAAAACTCCGCCTTCTCCTGGGATATTCACATGTCCAGGTTATTTCAAGCCGTATTTATCTATCTTATAAAACAGGCTTCGCAGAGTTTACTACGGCTATCATGCCCTCATGGGTTGAGTCAGGAATGATTTCAATCTCTTCTTTGGTGATAGCATTCATAGCAGGAGTTTGTCCCTGAATAAATATATATTACCCTAAATCCGGCAAAAAGCTCACCATCAGTGTTGAGCGGCAAGGAATTCTGATGGCCCCGGGTTCCAGTCTTTAATGACCTTAAGTAGCTCCATCCTCTTCAGTTAATAGCGGTCAGAGAATGCAATTGATTTTCCAGTGATTTTAGTGCTAGTATAAATCGGCCAACGGGTGACATGAGATTTATGATATATAAGTAGATCACTGATGCCCACGGGACATTTTGTCTTGGTGGTTTTTTTATTTCGCAGCGAAGGAGAACAACACTATTATGAAGGGAACAGTAAAGTGGTTCAACGATTCAAAGGGCTTTGGATTCATCACAGCAGAAGATGGCAGCGACGTATTCGTCCATCACACCTCCATTCAGGCACAGGGCTTCAAATCACTTGCAGAAGGTGATCAGGTGACTTTCGATGTCGAAAAGGGAGACAAAGGGCCAAAGGCCGTAAACGTCGTAAAGCAATAATAAGCGTACTGTCCTGCCGGATGCTTGCAGTACGCTCATAACGAACCAGGGTAAAGAGAACAACGACAGCGGGCCGATAAGATGAGGCCCGCTGTCTTATGCGCACTTTGCATGTCAAAGTTCGATTGGTGAGGTTCATCCGAAACTGCGGGCTCCGGCGCAAATATTTCCCGACGCGGAGAGCGGGGTCTCGCGTCATGGGCTTGGCCTGTAACCAGTGGAGTAGCGTATCGGGACTATCGGGAACCGTGGGTAGTCTCAGAGAAAGCTGCAGAAAAGCTCTGCCGTATGTCTGAAAGACTGCCTGTCGGATGAACTCCTTCTCGGACGGATAGGTGCGATCATGGCCGTATACATATCATCAACCTTCATGGCAGCAATATTCTCCGAATGTAACTTATATTTTTTCGGTTCTTCCAATATTACACTATGGCAACAAATACAAGCTCAGAAATACAGAGAAAATCAAAATTGCCAGTCTCATAAAAAAAGTCGCCATGCCCGTGAAAGCGGGTCTCCCGATCAGAATTAACTACTCGAAAAGACTCGCTTCCCGTTTCCACAGGGATGACCCAAAAAGACGCTTTTTTTGTAAGCAGCCAAAATAGTGTGCTATACTGATGTAAATTTCCTTATTTATATGTAAATTAGGAAAAGTCAGCAATGCGATTTAGTGCGTGAAGACATTTGCGCGTACTGCAATTTTATGCATTTAAAAGCGGAAACTTGGTGCGGCTTGATATAGCTAAATCAGCTTGCTCTCATGCTCCTGCTTAGAAACATGAACAAACACCGCCTCACGGTAAATCTGGAATGAGATTTGAATAGATCTACTCGTATTGTGGAATAATATTGTACCGGACCTGCGGCGAAATAGAAATTCTCTCGGGAGGACTCATATTATGATAAGACCTTTCTCACCAGGAGCCCGTTTCAGGAACGCAATAAAGGAAGAACGGCCTTTACAGGTAATAGGCGCTATTAATGCCTATGCGGCCAGGCTGGCAGAACGCGCGGGCTTCAAGGCCCTTTATATTTCCGGCGGCGGAGTTGCCGCCAGTTCTCTTGGCGTGCCTGACCTTGGTATTAGCACATTGGATGATGTCCTCACGGATGTCAGGCGCATCACCGATATCACGGGACTGCCGGTCCTCGTGGACATCGACACAGGTTGGGGCAGCGCATTCAATATAGGGCGGGCCATCAAGTCTATGATTAAGTTCGGCGCCGCAGCGGTACATATTGAAGACCAGGTCCAGGCTAAACGCTGCGGACATCGCCCGGGTAAAGCTATTGTAAGCAAAGACGAGATGGTAGACCGCATCAAGGCCGCGGTGGATGCAAAAACCGATCCTGAATTTGTAATAATGGCGAGGACCGACGCCCTTGCAGTAGAGGGTCTTCAGTCAGCCCTCGATCGGGCCTGCGCCTGTGTCGAAGCAGGGGCCGACATGATATTCCCGGAGGCCGTGACAGAGCTTGCAATGTACAAGGAATTCTCGCGTGCGGTAAAGGTACCGGTCCTCGCAAATATCACTGAGTTCGGCTCCACTCCTCTTTACACTGTTGATGAGCTTCGCGGAGCGGAAGTCTCGATGGTGCTATATCCCCTTACCGCCTTCCGTGCGATGAGCAAGGCGGCTCTCTCCGTGTATAACACCGTCCGCAAAGAAGGGACCCAGAAGAATGTTATAAATAGCATGCAGACCCGCGCCGAGCTTTATGATTGTCTTGATTATCACGTATTCGAAGAAAAGCTTGATAAAATCTTTTCCAGGGAGGAAGATCATGAGCAGTAACACCTCAGGTACAACTGCGATGGAAGCCGCAGCCCCAAAAGTAAAAAAGTCCGTGGTCCTGTCCGGTGTGATAGCCGGCAACTCGTCAGTATGCACCGTGGGACGCACGGGAAATGACCTGCACTATCGCGGTTATGAAATTGTGGAACTCGCCAGAAAGTCCACCTTTGAAGAAGTGGCTTATCTTCTGATTCATGGTAAATTGCCTACCCAGTCGGGACTGAAGGATTATATGAAAAAACTCAAATCTCTTCGCGGTCTGCCGGCCCAGGTCAAGACAGTACTTGAACATATTCCTGCCGCTGCCCACCCTATGGACGTGCTGCGCACCGGCTGCTCTTATCTCGGGACCATACTTCCTGAAAAAGATATTCAAACCCAGCAGGGAGCAGCGGACATAATAGACCGCCTGATTGCATCTTTCGGCTCGATGCTGCTTTATTGGTGGCATTACACCCAGAACGGCAACAGGATCGAGGTAGAAACGGACGACGAAACCGTTGCCGGCCATTTCCTGCACCTTCTCCATGGCCAAAAACCATCTCTGCTGCATGAAAAGTCCTTAGACCAGTCCCTCATTCTTTATGCTGAACACGAATTCACCGCGTCCACCTTTGCTGCAAGGGTTGTTACCGGTACGCTATCAGACGTTTACTCTGCCATCACCGGAGCAATCGGGGCCCTTCGGGGGCCAAAGCATGGCGGAGCAAACGAGGCAGCCCACGAAATCCAGAGACGCTACAGCACGCCTGACGAGGCTGAAGCCGACATCGTCACCCGGGTGGCCCGCAAAGAGATTATCATTGGGTTCGGACACCCGGTTTACACAGTTAGTGATCCGAGAAATGAAACCATCAAGGCGATCGCAAAGAACCTCTGCAAAGACGGCGACAATATGAATCTCTTTCACATAGCTGATCGAATTGAAGCGGTCATGAGAAGAGAGAAAAACATGTTTTCGAACCTTGACTGGTATTCATCTGTTACTTATCATATGTTAGGCATCCCCACTTCCCTGTTCACGCCTATCTTCGTTATTTCACGCACCACGGGCTGGGGAGCACATATTATTGAGCAGCGGCTCGACAACAAGCTCATAAGGCCTTCCGCCAACTACCTCGGCCCGGAAGACCGCGAGTACGTGCCGATGAGCAAAAGATAAGAACAGGTTTAGTCTAAGGTTAAGGTTAAGCAAATTAAAAAAAACAAAAGGTGTAAGGATGACGGCGGGTGTGTTTCTTAACCTCAACCTCAACCTTAACCTTTTCTTCAAGGAAGGGGAGAAAATACAACTATGGGTCCACGTGTCTCTAATGTCCGTCCTGACCCCGACAAGGTGCTGGTCGACATTGCCGATTATGTTTATGACTACAAAATCAAGTCTGATGAAGCCTTTGACACCGCCCGCTACTGTCTCCTGGATACGCTGGGCTGCGGTTTTGAGGCCTTAGGGTATCCTGCATGTACAAAACTTCTGGGGCCCATTGTTCCGGGGACCATAGTCCCAAACGGCGCAAAAGTCCCGGGCACCCAATTTCAGATGGACCCTGTACAGGCGGCTTTCAATATCGGCGTGATGATACGCTGGCTGGACTTCAACGACACATGGCTCGCTGCAGAATGGGGCCATCCCTCGGATAATCTTGGTGGAATTCTCGCTGCTGCCGATCACAGCTCACGAAAGGCCGTAGCAGAGGGCAAAAAGCCGTTGATAATGAAGGATGTGTTGACCGCCATGATCAAGGCGCATGAGATTCAGGGGGTACTTGCTATTGAGAACTCATTCAACCGTGTGGGTCTCGACCATGTCGTCCTGGTCAAAGTAGCCACCACTGCAGTGGTGAGTAAAATGTTGGGCTGCACAAAAGAAGAAGTGATAAACGCCCTTTCCAATGCCTGGGTTGACGGCCAGTCCCTGAGGACTTACCGCCATGCCCCGAATACCGGCTCGCGTAAATCCTGGGCGGCAGGTGATGCCACATCCCGCGGAGTGAGATTGGCGCTAATGGCGTTGAAAGGTGAAATGGGGTACCCCTCTGCCTTGACCGCTAAAACATGGGGTTTCTACGACGTCCTTTTCAAGGGCCATGAATTCAAGTTCGGGAGGCCTTACGGTTCTTATGTCATGGAACATGTACTATTTAAAATATCCTTCCCTGCGGAGTTCCACGCGCAAACTGCAGTGGAGTGTGCAATGCAGCTCCATCCGGGGGTGAAGGACAGGATAGACCAGATAGATAGAATCGAGATCACCACCCACGAGTCTGCCATCCGAATCATCGACAAGAAGGGGCCGCTCCACAACCCGGCAGACCGCGACCACTGCATACAGTACATGGTCGCTATAGGTCTCATATTCGGCCGGTTGACCTCTGCTCATTACGAAGACAGCGTGGCGGCAGATCCGAGGATTGACGCATTGCGGGAAAAGATGCTTTGCAGCGAAAACACCCAATACTCTAAGGATTATCTCGATCCGGAGAAGCGCTCCATCGCCAATGCCATCCAGATCTTTTTCAAGGACGGCTCAAAAACCCGCAAAATTGAAGTGCAATACCCTATAGGCCACCGCCGCCGCCGCAAGGAAGGCATCCCTGTGCTCGTGGATAAGTTCAAGACAAATCTCGCCCGCCGTTTTCCTGTCAGGCAGCAGAATACGGTCCTCGACTTATGCCTGAATCAAACTAAATTAGAAGGGAGCCCTGTGAATGAATTCGTTGATATGTTCGTCATTTAATAATATAATCCGGGAATTCGACGCAGGAAACGGCAGGAAAGGGAAACTATATTCCCTCCCTGCGCTGGAAAAATCGGGAATCGGCAAAATTTCCCGCCTCCCCATATCCATTCGCATCGTACTGGAATCCATACTGCGCAATTGTGACGGTAAAAAAATTACCGAAGAGCATGTCAGGCAGCTTGCCGACTGGGGCCCTGTTGCTCCCCGTACCGGAGAAATCCCCTTTGTAGTAGCACGCATCCTGCTGCAGGACTTCACAGGCGTTCCTCTTCTTTGCGATCTCGCTGCCATGCGCGGCGCGGCTGCCAGGATGGGTAAGGACACTAAAATCATAGAGCCGATGGTCCCTGTTGATCTGGTTGTGGACCATTCGGTACAGATCGACTATTACGGAGAGCCTGGCGCTCTCGGGAAAAACATGGAAATTGAGTTTAAGCGCAACAGGGAGCGTTACCAGTTCCTGAAATGGGGCATGAATGCTTTTGAGACTTTTAAAGTAATACCGCCCGGCATCGGCATTGTGCATCAGGTAAACCTGGAATATCTTGCCAGGGGCGTGCATAGCAAACAAGGAGTGTATTATCCTGATACCCTTGTGGGCACCGACAGCCATACGACAATGATAAACGGTATCGGCGTTGTTGGGTGGGGAGTAGGCGGAATAGAGGCAGAGGCAGGTATGCTGGGCCAGCCGGTTTATTTACTCACGCCGGATGTCGTGGGTGTGGAACTGAAAGGCAGACTCAGGGAAGGCATCACCGCTACCGACCTGGTTTTGACCATCACCGAAATGCTCCGCAGGGAAAAAGTGGTCGGTAAGTTTGTTGAGTTCTTCGGCGAAGGAGCTGCTTCCCTTGCTTTGCCGGACAGGGCTACGGTTGCCAATATGGCGCCTGAATACGGCGCTACCATGGGTTTCTTCCCCGTAGACGACGTCACCATCGATTTCTTCCGCAGCAGCGGACGTACTACTGATGAAATTTCAGCTTTCCGGGAATACTTTAAAAACCAGGAAATGTTCGGCATGCCAAAAACTGGTGAACTGGATTACTCCAGGGTCATAGAATTGGATATTTCAGGCGTAAGACCCTCCGTTGCAGGACCCAAGCGTCCCCAGGACCGTATAGAGCTTAAATCTCTCAACGGGAAGTTCGCCGAATTGTTGATGAAGCCTGTGGCTGACAACGGCTTTGCCGTAAAGGCGGAGGACCTTCAACGGCGCTTCACTACAAAAGGACCAGTCGACATAGGTTCCGGGGACGTTATTATAGCCGCAATTACTTCATGTACGAACACGTCAAATCCGGGCGTGCTGCTGGCTGCGGGACTGCTTGCAAAGAAGGCAGTGGAAAAAGGTCTTACGGTAAAGAAACACGTAAAGACGTCCCTGGCGCCGGGTTCTCGCGTAGTCGCCGAATACCTTGATAAAGCCGGACTCATGCCTTATCTCGAAAAACTCGGTTTTTATCTGGCTGCCTACGGTTGCACGACTTGCATCGGCAATGCAGGCCCTCTGGATGAAGGGGTGGAAGAGACCATCGTGCGGAACAACCTCGTCTGTGCTGCGGTGCTTTCGGGCAACCGCAACTTTGAGGCCCGCATCCATGCCAACCTGCGCGCAAACTTTCTAATGAGCCCTCCCCTCGTCGTGGCCTTTGCCATAGCCGGGAGCGTGCTTAAGAACCTTGAAAAGGAACCGCTGGGCAGAGGCCATGACGGGCAGGAAATATATCTTAGGGACATATGGCCTGGCGCCGATGAAGTTGCGGCTGTCATGAAGTATGCCACTGACCCCGAAACCTTCCATCGACTTTATTCTGACTTGACCAAAGATAATGTTCTCTGGAACAGCGTGTCCTCGGTTTCAGGAAATATTTATGACTGGCCTGAATCGACATACATTGCTGAGCCGCCATTCTTCGAGGGCTTCGATATGCAGCCGGGCCCCGTGAGCGATATCACCGGAGCCAGGGCCCTCGGCATTTTCGGCGACTCCGTAACTACCGACCATATCAGTCCTGCCGGATCCATCAAAAAAACCTCGCCTGCAGGAATCTATCTTGCGGGAAACGGCGTTGCCGAGACTGATTTCCAGAGCTACGGTACCCGCCGGGGAAATCATGAGGTGATGATTCGAGGCGCCTTTGCCAACGTTCGCATCAGGAATCTCATGTTGCCTCCGAAAGATGACGGCACATCTGCAGAAGGCGGCTTCACGCTGCTGCAGCCCTCAGGGGAACAGATATCTATCTATGAAGCGGCAATGAAATACATTTCACGGGGCCTTCCTACCATAGTGTTCGGAGGTGAAGAATACGGCACCGGGTCGTCAAGGGACTGGGCTGCCAAAGGCACTCAGCTTCTGGGTGTCAGGGCCGTGATAGCGAAGAGCTTCGAACGCATCCACCGCTCAAATCTGGTCGGCATGGGTGTACTGCCGCTTCAGTTCGATGGCGGGGACTCTGTCCAGTCCCTGAACATCCGGGGAGACGAGGAGTTCGATATCCTGGGATTGGATCGGATAAAGCCGCAGCAATACGTCACACTTGTGGTCAGACGCAGTGATGGCGCCAGGCAGGAAGTGAAGCTCCTCTGCCGCGTAGACACCGCTATTGAAGCAGACTATTTCAGGCACGGAGGAATTCTTCCATTCGTGCTCAGGGGGCTTATTGCAGGTGAATAGAGTTATTTTGCATGCAAGACTTGGAATCATCAAAGTCAGCAAAAATTCTCAAGAGGCAAAAGATGAACTTGCTGAAAAGTAGTGTTGGAAGAAAATTAATAATGTCTCTTACAGGCTTTTCGATGATCGCCTTCGTGGTGGTGCATCTGTTAGGGAATACTTCAATGTATCACGGCCCTGACGGGATTAATGCATACGCAAAGGCGCTTCACCGGTTCGGTCCCCTTGTATGGGTCTTCCGTCTGACTTTGCTGGCGATATTTTCAGTGCATGTCTTTTACGGCATACAACTGGCCCTCGAAAACCGGGCCGCAAAACCGCAGGGCTATGCCTTGAATGGGGACCTTCAAACCACCTTTGCAGCGAGAAACATGATCTGGACAGGCCTCTTGATCGGGGCGTTCCTTGTCTACCACCTGCTCCATTTCACCTTCCAGGTGACTAACCCTGATATTTCGGCGAGAAGCCATCTGGATGCAATGGGTCGCCCTGATATATTCTCTATGGTGGTGCTCAGTTTCCAGAATTTTTTTATCTCCTTCGTGTATGTTTGCGCCATGTGTGCACTGGGCCTCCATCTGGCGCACAGCATACAGAGTTTATTTCAAACATTAGGACTGAATAGCGAAAAAACTTTCCCGGCGATCAGGAAGGGCGGGACGCTTGCCGCGATAATCATTTTTCTCGGCTTTGCAGCATTTCCTGTGGTCATTCTCGCGGGACTTCTAAGGTAGAGAGGATGAAAATGAAACCTCAAAGAAACCGCAGAGGTCACAGAGAAACCCTTATATATAATAAACTCTATAAAGCCTTTCAGAGTGCACAGTGTATTCCTCTGTGTCCTCCGCTTGGAAGCGCCTACTTTTGGCTGTGGTTTGCTTTCTCTGTGTCCTCTGTGGTTAAGTTTTTCAAAGCGGGCGAACTATCATGATCCTTGACGGAAAATGTCCCCCCGGACCTCTTGCTGAAAAATGGGACAGGCATTGCCGGGAAATGAAGCTGGTGAATCCCGCAAACAAGCGGAAATTCAGGATCATAGTTGTGGGCACTGGTCTTGCCGGCTCTTCCGCTGCTGCGACTCTGGGGGAGCTCGGCTATAACGTAGATGCCTTCTGTTACCAGGATAGCGCCCGCCGTGCTCACAGTATTTCGGCCCAGGGAGGCATAAACGCGGCAAAAAACTATCCTAATGACGGCGATAGCATCTTTAGGCTCTTCCATGACACGATTAAGGGAGGGGATTTCAGGTCCCGCGAAGCAAATGTATACAGGTTGGCGATGGTGAGCAACAATATCATCGACCAGTGTGCGGCCCAAGGAGTCCCCTTTGCGCGTGACTATGCCGGATACCTCGACAACCGTTCCTTTGGGGGGGCCCAGGTTTCTCGGACGTTTTATGCAAGGGGTCAGACAGGCCAGCAATTGCTGTTAGGCGCATACTCGGCCCTTTCCCGCCAGATAAAGGCCGGGACGGTCAGGCTCCATTCCCGCACAGAAATGCTGGACCTGGTAATTGTTGACGGCGAGGCAAAAGGAATCACGGTGCGCGACCTTGTGACTGGAGATCTTAAATCTTACGCAGCCGATGCGGTCTGCCTCTGCACAGGCGGCTATACGAATGTCTTCTATCTCTCGACTAATGCTATGGGAAGCAATGTGACTGCAACATACCGGGCTTACAAGAAAGGCGCTTTTTTTGCGAACCCCTGTTACACCCAGATTCATCCTACCTGCATTCCGGTGACCGGCGACCACCAGTCCAAGCTGACACTGATGTCCGAGTCCCTCAGGAATGACGGCAGGGTTTGGGTATCAAAGCTCAGGGGAGACAGACGCGCTCCACATGAGATACCCGAAGATGAAAGAGACTACTACCTGGAGCGCAAGTACCCGAGTTTCGGCAACCTTGCGCCGCGCGACATTTCATCGCGTGCAGCCAAGGAGGTCTGTGATGAAGGCCGCGGGGCAGGAGTGAGCGGTCGAGGCGTTTATCTTGATTTTGCCGAAGCTGCCGGGCGTATCGGCGTAGACAAGATACGCGAACGCTATGGCAACCTCTTTGAGATGTACGAAAAGATAACCGGAGAAAATGCCTATAAGCAGCCTATGCGTATCTATCCGGCGCCCCATTATTCTATGGGCGGCCTTTGGGTAGACTATGACCTGCAAAGCAATGTCCCGGGACTCTTTGTGTTAGGCGAAGCGAACTTTTCGGACCATGGCGCCAACAGGCTTGGCGCAAGCGCCCTCATGCAGGGACTCGCTGACGGGTATTTCATAATAACCTACACAATAGCAGACTATCTCGCTCAGACTAAACCGGGCCAGGTGAATACCGGCTCTCCCGAATTCATAAAATCGGTGGAAGAGAGCGAAACGCTCATTAAGAGGCTTCTTTCGATAAACGGGCGGAGGACAGTGAACGAGTTCCACCGCGAACTCGGCAATATTATGTGGGAGAATGCAGGGATGGCGCGCAGCAGGGAGAGCCTGGCAAAAGCTCTCAAACTGATTCCTGAACTCCGCGCAGAATTCTGGGAAAACGTCAGGATCACGGGAAACAAAGCTGAGCTTAACCAGGAACTCGAAAAAGCCGGCCGTGTGGCTGATTTCCTTGAATTCGGCGAACTCCTGGCTCTGGATGCCCTTCACCGCGATGAATCCTGTGGAGGCCATTTCCGCTCAGAGTATCAGTCGCCGGAAGGCGAGGCCCTGCGTGACGACGAGCATTTCAGTTATGTAGCGGCCTGGGAGTTCAGGGGCGCCGGCAAAGAACCGGAACTGCATAAAGAGCCTCTTGTATTCGAGAACGTGCAGCTTGCCGTCAGGAGTTACAAATAATGGACGGTTTCGTAAAAAGTTCATATGCTGCGTTGCGCTGCATACTTCGTCACTGCGGCGTACAGGGAGTACGCCTCATTCCTCAGTATTTGCGCGCCTTGCCTATGAACTTTTTACGAAACCGTCTAATTTATGACTTTTTGCGAGGGCGCCAATAATGGATTTGACACTCTATGTGTGGAGGCAAAAGGGCCCGGATTCACCGGGGAAGCTTGAGGAATACCCGGCAAAGGACATAAGCCCGGAAATGTCCTTCCTTGAGATGCTCGATGTCGTTAACGAAGCACTTATCAGGAGCGGCAAAGAGCCGATAGCCTTTGACCACGACTGCCGGGAAGGGATCTGCGGCATGTGCTCGCAGGTTGTCAACGGTGTTCCCCATGGACCTCAGGAGAAAACCACAATATGCCAGCTCCACATGAGGCACTTCAGGGATGGAGATAACATTTACATAGAACCCTGGAGGGCCAAGGCTTTCCCTGTGATAAAAGATTTGATTGTAGACCGCAGCGCTCTGGACCTGATCGTACAGTCCGGTGGTTACATATCGGTCCATTCCGGTGGTGTTCCGGATGCAAACTCGATTACGGTCCCGAAGTCGGCAGCCGATGCAGCGATGGACGCCGCGGAGTGCATCGGCTGCGGGGCCTGTGTGGCCGCCTGTCCGAACGGGTCCGCTATGCTCTTTACTGCGGCAAAAGTGGCGCATCTTGCGCACCTGCCCCAGGGAAAGGCCGAGGCGGCGCGGCGTGTCTGCATGATGACCGATGCGATGCTTGAGGAAGGTTTCGGCAATTGCAGCAATCACTATGAATGTCAGGCGGCATGCCCAAAAGGTATTAAAGTGCAGTTCATTGCAAAATTGAACAGGGAATATATAAAAGCACAGGTTAGAGCTGATGGGTAATGATAGGAATACTCATAGAGTAAGGCGAGACACCCCGCCTGCCGGCCGTCGAATTCAACCGTCACCTGAATTTCTGAATGGCGCTTCCAACAATTTAAACATCTCTTTCATATCAGTTGTTGGAACAGCGCAGGTGTAATTCTGGCAGACATAAGCGGTAGCTTTGCCTTCAATGGCCGTTTGATATTCTGTGAATCCGGCAAGGCCGGCGATTTCAGGAAATTCCTGCTCAGTCGGCTTGAGGACAATAACGGCATTCGGCAGGAATTTTGAGGATAGCGCTCTTATAAAAACCTGCGTATCGTCGGCGCGAGAGTCCCCTGCGATAACGACTTCTAAGGAATGGCCCAGGGCGAAATCAACGGCACACATGAATTGAGTGTATGCGGAGGGAGATTCCTTGATTTCATTCAAAAAAACCTTGCCTATGCAACCTGCCCTGCTTTCAAGGGAGGGGTCAGCGGTCAGTCTTCCAAGCCGCAGGAGGTTGAGCATAGCGATTGAATTCCCGGAAGGCGCTGCCCCGTCGTAAAGCTCTTTCTTGCGGACAAGCAGACTTTCCGCGTCATAGGCGGTAAAAAAGAAACCTCCGTTTCTGTCGTCCCAGAAGTACTTAAACATATCGTTATTCAGATCAAGGGCCTTCCTGAGATATTTTACTTCGAACGAAGCCTCGTAAATTTCAAGCAGTCCCCATATCAGAAAGGCATAATCGCTTGCATTTCCAGGAACGGCCGCCTGCCCGT
>Ga0074045_10002103_pt1 | contig 18688 bp, 14 predicted proteins | sample BogForMeECP23OM2_FD_94442 | JGI IMG/M metagenome (GOLD analysis project Ga0074045, IMG submission 94442) | Bog forest soil microbial communities from Calvert Island, British Columbia, Canada - Bog Forest MetaG ECP23OM2 | ecosystem: Environmental > Terrestrial > Soil > Wetlands ...
CGTGTGAATCACGTCGTTACGGTCGCCTGATTTCCCGAACACCGTAACCTTGACGTCTTCCAGCAGGCTGATGTTCTGGCCTTTGAAGTCCGTCGACTTGGAGGCTTGCACGGTAAAAATGGTGCGGTTCCCCTCCACCTTTGAAAAGGTCAGCCCAATCGACTGGCGCTCCTTGTCCTCGGTCAAGGCTGGCGGCGCCGTCTTCTTCTCCACATGGGCAACCCACCGCCGCTGCAGGTAGATTCCAAAGGTGATTCCCGCCAGTACGAATGCCACCACGGCGGACCACCGCGCATAGCGCGCCGCTTCGCTTCTCTTCATGTTTTCAGTTAATCAGAATTCCCGCGGTGTGTATAGCCGCGCACAGGTAAGTAATCCCAGGTGGAACTCCGTCATTCCGAACGGAGTCCGCGGAGTGAGGTACGGTTTTGCATCGCACGTCTTTCGTGCGATGAATCCCTCTTTGTTAGCTTGGCTTTGCCTCTCAGCGATTTACCCGGCGGCCTCGCTGGACGTCGGCAAAATGCCCACGTTTGCCGCGGCCACATCGTCGCGGTGGGTGTTCTTCACCAGGTACATCGCTTCGTCGGCCAGGTGCAACAATCCCTCTTTGGTCTTCGAATCAAGCGGGTAGGCCGCCACTCCCACGCTCGGCGTGATGTGCGTATTCAAACCGTCTTTCGTCAGCCACACCGTTTCGCGAATCAATTTGTGCAGCCGGCGCGCCACGTTGAGGGCGTTCTCCTTGGACGTCTGCGGCAGCAGGATTACGAACTCGTCCCCGCCGTAGCGGAACGCGAAGTCAATCAGCCGGCAGTTGGTCTTCAGCGCTTCCCCAATTTCCGCCAGCAGCCGCGAACCCACCAGGTGGCCGTGCGTGTCGTTCACCAGCTTGAAGTGGTCCAGGTCAATAAACACGATGGAAAACTCGTAGTTGTAGCGCTGCGACCGGTAGATTTCCGTATCCAGGATGAAGCCCATGTGCCGCGCGTTGTACAGCGAGGTGCAATCGTCCTTGATGGTCAGTTCGTGAATTCGCTTCACGTGGCGCGCATTCTCCAGGGCGATGGCGGCAAAATCCGAAAGCGCTTCCAGCAACTTCAGGTCCTTGGGGTCGAATCCGTCGGGCCCCACGCAATTGATCAGCTCGATTACACCTAGACAGGTATCGCGGAAATTCACCGGCACGGCCACGATCGACCGCGTCTCCATCTTCGTCTTTTCATCCACTTTGCCGAAGAAGCGCGTATCTTTGGCGGTGTCCGGCACAATCACCACTTCGCCGTGCTGCGCCACCCAGCCGGCGATTCCCTGTCCCAGTTTGATGCGCACATCCTTCAGCGCCTGCGAGGCTTTCCCGACGGCCAGCTCAAAATAGAGTTCCTGCTTCGCTTCATCCAGCAGCAGCAGCGACCAGTTGTCCGGCCGCAGGAATTCGTCGATCTTTTCCATGATCGTCCGCAGCACTTGATCGAGCTGCAGCGAAGACGTCAGCGCCTTCCCTAATTCCTGGAACACGGCTACTTCGCCCGCTTCGCGCTTTTCTGCGGGCAACCCGGCATTCCGGCGCCGTTCGACCGTCGGAAACTGCTTGATTTCCTCGAGGCTCACTGGGCCACGTTTCTCCAGTTTAATTCCTTGTTCGCAGGTACTTTCGTCCCGCGAATCCTGCGAGTTCAGACACCTATTCCCGCAATTATCCCTGCATTAGCCAATCTGCGCCAGTATAGGCGCGTCTGAAAAACTCGCGCAACCCGCTCGTGGTACAGGCGTGGCCATCTTGCCATCCCAGGCACACCGTGGAATTCTGCCACCCCAACCATGCTTCGACAAGCGACTCGCAATCCGGCCCTGCTTCGGCCACGCTCGCCGTGGGTTCCTCGCCTGCTGGCGCGGAAATCTACGTGGACGGCCAACTTCTCAACTCGACACCCGCAACTTTCGAGGTCACTGCCGGCAACCATCAACTGGTGCTCAAACTGCCCGGCCCTGCACCAGTTCTTCAGGGCTGTGTCGTCAGGCAGACACCCTTATTTGATGACTGCCCATTGTGAGTCAGTACACACCGGCGTGTCCGTCGAGCTTGACTTGGCTGACTGCTGAGCCATACTAGAATTCCCTTCTGAATTCCTCTCGCGGTTTAAGACTCCCCTCTCCTTAGTCGGTGGATGGCCATTGGAGTCGTCTTGTCGGCCCCGAGACCCAAAGCGAGTCGCTGGGCTCCGGATGTCACGGAAGGGCGGAGTAATGATCCTGCCTGATCAGGTGTTGCACGGTTCCTACAATTTCGGCCTGGTGGCCTTGTCAATTCTGATAGCAGTGCTGACTTCCTACACCGCTCTCGACCTGGCCGGAAGAGTAACCTCGGCGCGAGGGAGGGTCCGCAGTTTGTGGTTAGGCGGCGGCGCCGTCGCAATGGGCACTGGCATCTGGTCAATGCACTATGTCGGAATGCTTGCCTTTCGCTTGCCGGCCCCGGTGCAATACGACTGGCCAACTGTGTTGCTTTCGCTCCTGGCTGCCATTCTCGCATCGGTGATCGGACTATTCGTTGCCAGCCGTCAGCATATGGGCCCCCTTCGAGCAATCGTCGGTGGCGTCTTCATGGGCAGTGCAATCGTGGGCATGCATTACATCGGCATGGCGGCGATGCGGATGCCGGCCATGTGCCACTATTCGACACCCTTAGTCGCAGCCTCCGTGGTGGTGGCCGTCCTGATTTCCCTCGTCGCGCTGTTACTGGAGTTTCGATTTCGAGGCGAGAGGGCATCCGGAGGCTGGAGGAAGGCGCTCAGCGCGGCCGCGATGGGGGTGGGAATCCCCTTGGTGCACTACACCGGAATGGCCGCAGCCAGCTTCACCGCGTCGGCGGGAGACCAGGGTGATTTATCGCATGCCCTGTTCATTTCCTCGCTCGGAACCGCCGGGATTGTGATCGTTACCCTCATTCTGCTCGGGTTTGCGGTGACTACCTCGGTGTTGGACCGGCAATTCTCCTCTCAGGTTTTCTCCAATAACGAACTTGCGCCGCTCCTGCTCGAGTCGGCGCCAGAAGCCATCTACGGAATTGATACGACGGGCGCATGCACGTTCTGCAACCGGGCATCACTGCAATTGACGGGTTACAGATCGTTTGCCGAGGTGCGCGGCAAGGATATGCACAAGCTGATTCACCACACGAAACCCGACGGCTCCGCGTATCCGGTGGAGGAGTGTCACATCTACGAGGCGTTTCGGATCGGCAGGGGAACGCACATTGACAGTGAAGTCCTGTGGCGCAAGGACGGCACCAGCTTTCCCGCGGAGTACTGGTCGCATCCAGTGCGCCGCCACGGCCACGTGATCGGCTCGGTGGTCACCTTTGTGGACATCACGGAACGTAAGCATGTGGAAGCCGCACTGCGGGAAAGCGAAGAGCGATTCCGCGGCGTCTTCGAGGGAGCGGAAATCGGCATTGCCATCGCGGAAATCGATACGGGAAAGGTTACGGTCAATCGCGCCTACCAGAAGATCCTGGGCTGCACGGCGGAGGAGATGCAAGACGTGGGGGTCTTTGATCGGTTAACGCACCCCCAGGATCTCGAAATGGAGCGCCGCCAGATTCGGAAGATGCTCGACGGAAAGTGCGACCATTTTCAGTTAGAAAAGCGCTTCGTGCTGCGGGACGGGAATGTCGTATGGGCTAACGTCGAGCTCTCCATGCTGCGCAATTTCGCTGGTAAGCCGCAGTTCATTTTGGGCATGGCAGCGGATGTCACGGAGTTGAAGCGCGCGGGCAGCGAGCTGCTGCGCGCCAAGGTGGCTGCTGAGGCTGGGAGTGAAGCGAAGAGCATTTTCCTGGCAACCATGAGTCACGAGCTTCGCACCCCCTTGAATGGCATTCTTGGCATGACCGAACTCGTGTTGGACACCGATCTCACAACGGAACAACGAGAGCACCTTGGACTTGTTCAATTCTCTGCGAAATCTCTGCTTGCCATCCTCAACGACATTCTGGATTTCTCGAAGATTGAAGCAGGAAAGCTCGAGACGGAAGCAATTCCGTTTGATCTGCGAGAGAGCCTCGGGGAATCGGTGAAGACGCTCAGCGTCCTCGCACACCAGAAGGGGCTGGAGTTCGTCTTCGATGTTCACCCGGACGTCCCCGAGACGTTGATTGGCGATCCCGGGCGGATTCGCCAAATTCTCACCAACCTGGTTGGCAACGCTATCAAGTTTACCCAGCATGGCGAAGTTATCATGCGCGTGCTGCAAGATTCCCGCGAAGACGCCGCGACCCACCTGCATTTCGTGGTGCAGGACTCCGGTCTTGGAATCGCTGAGGAAATGCGCGAGACAATCTTTGAAGCTTTCTCTCAAGCCGACGGTTCCATGGCGCGAAAGTTCGGCGGCACTGGATTGGGACTCGCAATCTGCTCGAGACTCGCGGCGATGATGGGCGGCGCAATCAGGGTGGAGAGTCAGCCCGGGCAGGGCAGTACATTTCACTTCACCCTTCGCCTGGCTGTACAGGACGCTCCTCCCCACCGTTTTGAACCTCTCCAGCCGGAACAGTTACGTGGTTTGCACGCCCTGATTGTGGACGACAACCTCGCTAACCGAAAAGTTCTGACGGGTATCCTCACCCGCTGGGGCATGAAACCCACAGCAGTTGACGGGGGCCGGGCCGCCCTGGAGGCGCTGGAAATCGCCAAGGGCAGTTCCAATCCCTATCAGTTGATTCTGGTCGATGGAGAGATGCCAGAGATGGACGGCTTTACACTTGCCGAGTGCATCAGAAAAGATCCAGCACAGGTCGGTGGCACGATCATGATGGTCACATCGACGGGACATCTTGGCGACGCGGCGCGGTGCCGCGAACTGGGAATTTCCGCTTATCTGCTAAAGCCCATTTTCCCAAGAGACCTATTGGAAGCAATAGCAAATCTCTTGAAGCACGGACCTCGGGAGGAGGCTCCGTTGGTCACGCGGCACACGTTGCGGGAGGGCCGAAACCGGGCGCGCGTCCTGCTAGTGGAGGATAACGCCGTAAATCAAACGCTCGCGCTCCGCCTGCTGCAAAAGCGCGGGTACGTGGTCGCAGTCGCGGAAAACGGCCGGGAAGCGCTGGCGGCCCTTGAGAAGGAAGATTTTGAAGTTGTGCTGATGGACGTGCAAATGCCGGAGATGGACGGTTTGGAGGCCACCGCGGCCATTCGGGAACGCGAGCTTTCCTCAGGCAGGCATACCCCCATCATTGCCATGACGGCACATGCTCTTAAGGGCGATATGGAGCGCTGCCTCTCCGCGGGGATGGACGCGTACACCACCAAACCGATTCGTCCCAATGAGTTGTTCGCTACGATTGAAAGCGTTCTCGGCAAAAGTGATCAGCCTGATCCCTCCGCGATGCCCCAAGCCCAGGAGAAACTCACCCGCCCGGGCTAAACTCCCTTCTCGACCAATGGCCGGGACGAGGCTTTAGGCCGCCAGAGTCACTCTTCAGCCAGACTACTCTTGCCGGCGGTCCGCCGATCGTCCACGAGACTTTCGTTTGCGGCATCCTCATCCACTGCCAGGTCCCGATAGGTGCCAGCATGTGAGACCCACAACCTGCACATGTCCGGAAAACGCTGCACGTCTCGCTTTCCCGCGCTCCACGTTTGACACTGCCTCCTGCCCCACCTATAGTGAGCCCCAGGGACGCCGCGTCACCACTTCACTCGTCTTGCCGCGTCTGCCTCCTTTTCCTCTTTTATGGAATCGAGGCGCTGTTGCGCTCTCTGCGGATTGGTCCAGCCTTCCGGCGCTGTTACACTCTCCTCTACAGGGACAGAGCATGGCTAAGGGGAATTTCGGAGAACGTCTGAAGCGCGAGCGCGAGCTTCGCGAGGTCACGCTGGAAGAGATTGCCGCGGCCACGCGCATCGGTTCGCGCTTTCTGGAAGCCCTGGAAAATGAGGAGTGGAACAAGCTGCCCGGCGGCGTGTTCAATCGCGGTTTCGTTCGTTCCATCGCGCGCTACCTTGGCCTCGATGAAGAGGCCCTTATCGGCGAATACGATTTGGCTCACGGCACCCTGGTTGCTCCCGGCCCCCCTCCGCCCGAACATCGCATGTCCTCCTCCAAGTGGATTCCCTTCCTCCTCTTCGTCGGTTTGCTCGTTCTCATTTTCTGTGCCGTCGTCGGCGGCATCTACTACTGGCGGCACTACGGCCTGCATCGCGCCCAGACGCCATCCGTGACTTCTGCCGCGCCCATCGCGAACACCCCAGTCACATCCGCTTCTGACCCGCAGGCCTCCCAACAACAGTCAAACACTCCATTACCCGCGCAGGAGCCGCCGCTCGATCTGCTCGTTTCCGCCAGCGCCGCCACGCGCGTGCGCGTCCTTGCCGATGGCCGACTGCTATTCGAAGGTGAGTTCCTGTCCGGTGAAAATCGCCACTTCCAGGCTGCCGATGAGTTTGAGGTCACTGCCGCGGACTCCAGCGCGGTGTTGCTGGAATTGAACGGCCAGGCCATGCCGCCTCTCGGTGTGCCGGGAGCCTCGGGTACAATGACCTTAGGTCGTAAGGACCTTAGGCAGGCATCCAGTGGAAACTCTCAGCCCTGAAGTACTGGAAGATTTGCGCCACGGTCGAGCCCCGCGCGAACGCAAGCTGGCTGTTTGCAGCACGGGCGCGCATATTCCTCCCGTGGACCGCGCGGAAATCCTCACCGTTCTCGCACAGGATTCCGATGAGCTGGTCTCCTCCCGCGCGCAGGAGGCGCTGCTCTCCGGTTCGCTGGAAATTTTCATCGAAGCCATGAACCGCGAACACCCCCTCCCTTCACTCTTTGCTTACGTTGCCAGGAATTTCGTGGCCAAGCCCGGCATCGTAGACGCGCTCGTGGCCAACCAGAAGTGTCCCGGCGAACAACTGGCCATCGTTGTGCCGCACTTGACGCCGGCCCATGTCGAAGCGCTTTTTGATGAACTCGATCGCATTTCCCTTTCCAGCACACTTGCCGTCGCTCTGGAGCACTACGCCGGCCTCACCGCCGATCAGAAAAGCACGCTGCAGGAACTTCGCAGCACCGCGATTGACCAGACCCGCCTTGCCGATGCCGCTGCCGAAGCCGAGCCCGACCCCGTCAGGCGCCAGACTTTGCTGCAGCAGATCAGCCGCATGACCGTCTCCCAGCGCGTGCAATTTGCCATGAAGGGCGGCTCGGAGGCCCGCCGCACTTTGATCCGCGATTCCAACAAGGTCGTTCAGCGCGCCGTGCTGCAATCCCCGCGCCTCACCGAACAAGAGGTCGAGGCCTTCGCCTCCATGCCCAATCTCACCGATGAAATTCTTCGCATGATCGCCACCAACCGCAATTTCCGCAAGAACTACACCGTCGTTCGCAACCTCATGAACAATCCCAAGACGCCCATCGATGTGACCCTGCACATGCTCCCCATTCTGAACGCCATCGATCTCAAGAAGCTTTCCATGAACAAGAATATTCCGGAGACCCTGCGCTCCACGGCCAACAAGCTCATGCGCACCCGCGCCGACCAGAGGAAATAACCTGCACGCGTCTTGACCCCGGCCCGCCCCGTCTCAGCAATTCTTGGCGGGACTCCTCTTTTTCCCAACTCGCCCGCCGCATCGCGCTACACTAAACGCATCTCCATCCAATGGAGGCTTTCAGCATGATCCCTCGCACCTTCGCGCGCATCACTTCACTTGCTGTTCTTTTGACGGCGGCCGCGGCTCTGCTCATGGTCTCGCACGTCGCGCTGCGCGCCGCCACGGACCCATGGACTCCCTCGCAAACCGTCCAGCCGGCGGATTTGCTGAAGGAACTCAGTGACTCCAAATCCGCTCTCACAATTGTCTTCGTCGGCTTCAATCGCCTCTACACTGCCGGCCACATCAAGGGCGCGCAGAACCACGGCATGGCGGGAAATGAAGCGGGCTTGCTGGAACTCAAGACTTGGGCTTCCTCGCTGCCCCGCTCCAACAAGCTGGTCATCTATTGCGGCTGCTGTCCGATGGATCGCTGCCCCAACCTCCGCCCTGCTTTCGCCGCTCTTCGCGATCTCGGCTTCAGCAAACTTCGCGTCCTCCTCCTGCCCACGGATTTCGCCGCGGACTGGGCTGACAAAGGCTATCCCTTCGACAGGGGCCAGTAGCGCGCTCGCCCTTTGCTTGCACGCGCTTCACCGGGCCATCCGGTCATCTGAAAATCCATTTACACCCCTCGCCCTCCAAACAGTTACACTTGTCCCCATTCTTGATTTGCTGACTGAGGACATTATGAGATCTCTGAACAGACTGTTTTTCGCACTCATCGCGGGCGGCATCTCCCTAGTTTCCGCTTACGCGCAATCCCAAGCGGTCGCCCTCGATCTCAAAACTCCCGTTCCGTTTCGCTTTGTGGCCTTCGGCGACACGCGCTTTCACGATCCCGCGGACACCAAGCCCGCCAATCCCGAAATTCGCCATGCGCTGGTTGCCGCAATTGCCCAGGAAAACCCCGTCTTCATCTCCATCGGCGGAGACATCGTTTTGGATGGTGACAACGCCAAGGACTGGCAGGTGTGGGACGCGGAAACCTCGCTCTGGCGGGAACGCAAAATTCCTGTTTACCCCGCGATCGGCAATCACGATTTGCACGGCAATCTGGACAACGCCCTGGCCAACTATTTCCAGCGCTTCCCGGATATCCGGAAAAGCCGTTTCTATTCCACGCGTATCGCCAATTCGCTGATGCTCGTTCTTGATAGCAATCTCGACGAACTCACGGGCCCGCAGGGCGCCTGGCTCGCGGCCCAGCTCGACCATCTTCCCCCCGATGTGGATTTTGTGTTCTTTGTATTCCACCACCCGCCTTACACCAGCTCTTCCGATGAAAAGATTTTCGGCGGTGGCCATTCCGCACGGCCAACGGAGCAAGCCCTCGCCAAAATGCTCGAAGAACGCCAGCAACGCGCACGCGCGCGCTTCATCGTCTTCAGCGGCCACGTACACAACTACGAGCGCCACGAACACGGCGGCGTCACTTATTTCGTCACTGGCGGTGGCGGCGCGCGTCCCTATCTCATCTCGCGCGCGCCCGACGACCTTTACAAAGACATGGGCATTAACTACCACTATCTTCTCGTCGAGGTCGATCACACCGCCGTGAAAATCACCATGCACAAGGTGGAGATCAAGGACGGCTCACCCATCTGGTCCACGCCAGACAGCGTAACCCTCCGCGTACCTGCCGCCGCTGCCAAAGCCGCCGCCGGCAAGGCGCAATAATCGCTCCGCCGATATCAACTGCCGCCCCGCCCCGCAACCGGCGCCACAACCCAGACGTACTCCAGCACTTCGCTTCCCGTGTTCGTTACGTTGTGTTTTGTACCCGGAGGAATGTACGCCATCCGGTGCGCGCTCACAGGCATATCCGCGTGACCTTCCACATTCGCCACGCCGCTCCCCTGCAGAATCACCAGCGCCTCTTCGTTCTGCCCGGTCGAGTGCCAGCCCACGCTCTCTCCGGGCTCCAAACGCACCGAGCCGCCTCGCATCCCCGCCGTCTGTGGCGCGCCTTTCAGCAACGGACAATCTCCTCCGGCGCACTCCAGCGAGAACGTCATCGGCTCCTTTTTCTCCGCTGGCTCCTGCGCCCATATCCCGATCCCTAGAAACGCAAAAGCTCCCAGCGTGCTGTACACCAGTTTTTTCTTCATGCCTTCTCCTCGGACTATTGCATTCCCTCCACGATCTTGGCTTCGTTCACATCAAACTCGCAAGCCTAGGCCCGTTCTCCCTATTTTTCTCTCTGCACCTTCCGAGCTAGACTATCGCTTCCCAATTCTCCGCCGACTTTTCTCCGCCGGAGGTTCGCCATGCTGCGCCAGTTTGCCCAAGGTGGGTTGCACCCGTGAACATCGATCAGCTTCGCAAGCTTTGCCTCTCTTTCCCCTCTGCCACCGAGCAGATCCAGTGGGGTGACGACCTTCTTTTCAAGGTTGCCGGCAAAATGTTCGCCATCACGCCGCTGGAACCCGCCCGCGTGTGGCTCTCCCTCAAAGTGACGCCAGAGAACTTCGCGGAACTCACCGAGCGTCCCGGCATCATTCCCGCCCCGTATCTCGCGCGCGCCAAGTGGATCGCCCTCGAATCCCGCGACGCCCTTTCCGCCGCGGAACTCGCGACCCTGCTTCGCTCCTCCTATGATCTGGTCCTTGCCAAGCTCCCGCGCAAAACGCGCGACGCCATCTTGCACGGCAAATCGCGCGCCTCTGTTAACCCTCGCGTGCCTCACAAACGGAATCGCCACAGGTCCCCGGCCAGCAGAAAGCGCGCCAGATAGGGGCACGCTTCTCAGCGCGTGGTAAAGCACACGTACTCCTCACAGTGAGGGCTACACAATTCACACTTGTTCGGGGTTTTCGGGTGGAGGGTTCTTCGAATTCGCCGTTGCTAGGCCGCTTCTCTACGCCGTCGCTTTGGAGCCCACCGCCCGCCTTAAGGGGCGCGCGCCAGGCACCGGAAATGTCATCTTCCAAAAATTCGTCTCCGCATTCACAAATTCCAGCCCCACGCTCAGCTTGCCGTCGCGCTCTCTCTTCACATACACGACGCGCGTTTCCACCGACCGGCTAGTGTTCTCGTTCACCAGCAGCAGGTCCTGGCCCGCCAGGACCGGCTCATCCATCGCCAGCAATGCGCCCTGTTGGTTGATCGAGCGCGTCATGGCCCGTGCGCAGAATTTCTCGCCCATTTCATTCTGCCCGTGCACTACAACCGGCAGTGACATTGCCACGCGCAGAGTCCGTCTGCGTTCGCGGTATCGAAAATGAAGCACTCCCATAGGGACCTTCCTGCTCCTCAGCTCTTACGGTCCGCCTCCAACCGACACCCATGACCTTCCTGAAAAGCACCCAGCGGCAGTTCTGGGACACGTGCTGCGCTTCCTCGGAAGAATCTTTCGTGCGGCTGACTCTGCGGGTATTTTGCCTTGCGGCACCCCTCCGGACAATAGCTGAGCGGTACTAAAATACTCCCTTCCATTTAAGTACGCTAGTACTTCTCGGAAGTTTTTTGGTTTTTATATGCAAGAGCAACAGTCGTTATCCGCGGATAAACCCAATGAGGATGAGTAATGCTCGCTTGACCTTCGCCAAACTCATTGATTGTACAGACCTTATCCCGTGGTTTGCGGTCATAAGAAGCGCGCCCAACGAGCCGCTGCCCGCGTGGCGCTTCCCACGGGTCCCTGTTACAGGTAAAACCCCTCCGGCCGTGTGAGATTCATCCTTTCATCAAGGCCGTCGGGCCAAAGCCTAAGACATGAAGCGGACTTTTGGCCCCAGAACGCCACCAAGGATAGGAGGCAGCCTTGACTTCCCTCGCTGGCCAGTAGAGACTCCCACTGTCAAACGTGACGGCAGTCACGCAACTTTCCCGAATCGTGTAGTTCTACAGGATGGGCAAGGGGCAACAAGGTTGCGGGCCCCCTGAGGTGTCTTAGATGGGGACCGGCGGCCTCCGTCGACAAATACCGGCAGAACAAAGTCTACCTCACTACCCTTCCGAGTCGTCCGCTCGTTTTCCAATCATATACACCGTGACGCTCGCCTTCTGTGCTCTCGCGGCATTGGCGACGATCACTTGGGTCTTGAGAAACGAACTTGCCAAGGAACTCAACTATTGGAACGAACGGCTGACACGTGTGGCGGATACGAATGCGGTGCTCTTAAGACTTTGGATTCAGCAGCGAGACAGAGATGCCCGGATTCTGGCTGCATTCCCCACGGTCAAGGCGTGTGTGTCGGCAAGGAACGACAAGGCGCCGGAGGGTTATGCGCGAGATCATACCTCCGTGATTCTCAGCTCGTTTCGTGACCCCGACATGTACTCAGCGTTATACGTGCTGGATAATGAGGGAAAAGTCGTGGCCAGTACGGATGGCGCGCCTGTTCCGGAACCGGAGATACTTCAAGCCTACCGCACGTTCAGGAAAGTCGGGATTCTAACGTTGCTCGAGCCGGAAAGGGACGCGGGCTTCCCCCCCTTGGCTGTGGTTGCTCCCATTCGGGGGCCGATCGGAGTTGGCAATCCCCCCTCAGATTCCGGCGCAATTTACGGTGCAGTGATTCTGGTTACGCAGCGCGACGCGTTGAAGCCGTTGTTTCTCACCGACGTGGCTACCACCGCAAGTGGAGAGACCCTGTTCGTGTCGCGACGTGGGGATGAAGCCATATTTGTTTCCCCTTTCAGAAACAGCGGAAAAGAAGAACCTGGGCTGCGCAAGCGGCCCACTCCTGCCAAGCCTGGGTTCCTTGCTCTAGAGGGCCAGGAAGTTTTTGCTGAGTACAGCGATTACCGGGGAACACCCGTGGTGGCAGTGACCCGGTTCATCCCCGAAATCGGATGGGGCATGGTGACCAAGATTGACCGCAAGGAGGCGCTTGCTCGTTTTCGCCAGACTGTCCTCCAGGCCCTCTTCATTTTGTTTGTTTCGCTTAGCGCACTCGTAATTCTCAGCTTCGCTTTATGGCGGTACCAGCAAGTGCATGGCTTGCGAATGGAAATTGCACGGCGCAAGCAAACAGAAGAGGAACTCAAACAGTCGGAACAGCGGTTCTTCACCGCATTTCGCTCGAGTCCCGAAGGAATGTCGATCACCACGCTAAAAGAAGGTCGCTACATTGAGGCCAATGATGTCTTCCTGGGCACCCTTGGCTATGAGCGTGAGGAAGTGGTCGGCAAGACGAGCACTGAGTTGGGGATCTGGGCCCACCCCGAAGATCGTAGCGCCATGATCCAGAAGCTCCTGCGCGGGGAATTGGTTCGAGAGATGGAGATGAACAGCCGCACCAAATCTGGGCAGATTCGTCTAGTCTTGCTGTCGCTGCAAACCATTCGGCTGCAAAATGAGTTGTGCCTCCTGGCAAGCCTACGGGACATCACCGAGCACAAGTTGCTGGAAGAGCAATTGCGCCAAGCCCAGAAGATGGAGGCGGTCGGCCGGCTCGCCGGGGGAGTCGCCCACGATTTCAATAACTTGCTGGGGATCGTAATGGGGTACAGCGAATTGCTTTTGGGAAAACTCCCTGGCGATGACCCCAGCCGCAAGACTGTGGAGCGCATCATGGATGCAGCGGGACGTGCTTCCGAACTCACGCGGCAGTTGCTGGCTTTCAGCCGCCGGCAGGTTCTCCAGACCAAGGTTGTGGATGTGAACGCCGTTGTCGGCGACGCGCAGAGGTTGCTGCAGCGTTTGCTTGGCGAGGACATCGAACTTGTTACCCACTTGGGGGCGGATTCGGGATACGTGATGGCTGATCCTGGGCAGCTTGTGCAGGTCATCATGAACCTCGCAGTCAACTCGCGCGACGCCATGCCCGGTGGCGGCAGGCTTACGCTCCAGACCCTGAATGTGGTTGTGGATGAAGTGTATGCGCAAACTCACCGGCCCCTAAAACCCGGAGCCTACGTAACACTAGTGGTAAGCGACACGGGCCACGGCATGGATTCAAATACCCAGGCGCACCTCTTCGAGCCATTTTTTACCACCAAAGAACTCGGGAAAGGGACGGGACTCGGATTATCCACTGTTTACGGCATCGTGAAACAAAGCAATGGCTTCATCTGGGCGGAGAGTACGCTTGGTCATGGCACAACCTTCAGGGTTTACCTGCCCCAGGTCAGTCCCGCCGGGAATCAGGAGGAGCGCACTGAACCGGCCACTGAATTTGTTGGCGGATCCGAGACGATTTTGATCGCAGAAGATGAGCCGGCGCTACGGGAAATGACTCGGGAGTGCTTAGAGATCGCAGGGTACAGGGTCCTGGAAGCAAAAGACGAATATGACGCGATACATATAGCGGAGCGGTATCAGGAGCCGATCCACATGCTTCTGACCGATGTAGTCATGCCGAAAATGAGCGGTCCTGCATTGGCACAAAAAGTGAGCGAGAGCCGCGCGGGGATTCGGGTGATGTACGTCTCCGGGCACACTGACAACAGCTTGGTCCAGGAGCAACTCCTCGCGGAGAATACCAGCTTTCTACAAAAGCCGTATTCACGGCAGGCGTTACTTCAGGAAGTCCATCGGCTGTTGAAGGTAGAAACTCAGCAATAACCCTGACAGAGCAAAACGCAGGGGTCTGCAAAGTCTGTGTGAATCTCGCGCCAATCGTCAGAGCATGGCCTCTTACCCTGCACGTTGCGAAGAGCAGCCATGTCGTAACGATTGCGCCCACAGCATGACTCAGCCGTTGCGGGCTGCCTTCTTAAGGTCAAAAAGACCAAGGGCCATGGGAAGGACTCCCATGGCCCCTGGACGCTGACACGCATTGCAAATCGCGTGTAATACCACTCGCGGGATCAAGCCCCGGGACATCACCAAAAACCACCCGGTTGCACCAGAATCTCCGCTTATTCTAAACCTAACTCCTGCAAGCGACTCGCCACCCTTGCTCAATTCTATCTCTCAGTTAAAGAATGACTTGCACCACGCCAAGCATCGGTCGCCGGCCTTACTGCGCCAAATCTCGCAGGGGGTTCGATTCCTGCCCCAGCTATCTCCTTCCCCACGCTGCTCCTGGCCCGGCGTCAACTCCGAAGTAGCTCCAATATCTCCACTTTCCACGGCTCGCTTCCCAAATCCACTAGCGCCAGTGTCACCGGGAGGTTAAACCGCCGGGGTCCCGCGCTCCCGGGATTCAAATACAGCACGCCCTCTCGCTCCCACTGTTCCGCCTGGTGCGTGTGCCCGCTGATCACCGCATCAAACCGCACCGCGTCCGGCCGCAGATCCAACTCTCTCAGATTGTGCAGAACATACAAGCTGGCGCTGCCCGCATCCACGATGGCCGTCGCGGGCAGTTCCGCCGCCCAAGCCTCCGTATCCACGTTTCCGCGCACCGCAAACACCGGCGCAATGGCCTTCAACTCCGTCAGCACTTCGCGTTTCCCCACGTCCCCCGCGTGCACGATCAGGTCTACTCCGCTCAGCGCGCGCGCCGCCTCCGGCCGCAGCAGCCCGTGTGTATCGGAGATAATTCCCAGCCTCATGCGGGCGTTAGTCCTTCTCTAGATACTCGTCCGGGACGTCGTCCTCCGGCACTTGGCGCGTCTTAACTTCTGACCTGTCGGCTTCCCTCGCGTTCTCTACCCCGTCTAGGACTTCTGCCTCATACGTCTGCCCTTCCTCCAGCAGTTCTTCCACACTTTCGGAATCCCCCACGGGGACTCCCGGGAGCCCTTGTATATCGCCCGATTGGCCGGCCGACTTGGCGCCCAGCCCGCGCGTTTCGTAGGCCACCATATCCGCCGAGCGTTCGCGCCTCTCAGCACTTTTCTTCGGACTCTTTTTCTTGGGAGCGGTCCGGACCTTGTGCGACTTTGCTTTTGAGCTGGTTTTGCTCTTAGCCTTGCGGCTCCTCACTGCTTTTGCTTTGCTCTTCTTCGTCTTTTTTCGTGGCATGGCTCTCTCCATTCCTCGCTGAGTCTATCACTCAACCGCCCGCCGCGCGCCTTCGTCGTATGACTGGAAATTCCCGCCGCTCCCACTATAATGCTCTAGGAAAAGTTGGCTTCGCCGCCCACCCGGTCCGTCGTCGGCGAAGGGCCCTCGGAGGTCATTCCACCCATGGAAAAGCAGAAGCTGCGTGCCCGTGTAGAAGAAGTAGGTCTCGTACCCGTGATCCGCACCTCTTCTGCGGAAGATGCGCGCTTTGCCGTGGAAGAAGTCTCCCACGCCGGCATCCCGATCATTGAAGTAACCATGACCGTCCCCGGCGCCCTCGAGGTCATCCGCGATCTGGTAAAGGAAGTTCCCGGCGCGATTCTCGGCGCGGGCACGGTCCTTGACGTGGACACAGCGCGCCGCTGCATCGACGCGGGCGTCCAGTTCATCAGCAGCCCCGCGCTCGATGTCCCCACAGTTCAATATGTCGCGGGACTCCCCAACATCATCATGATGGCCGGCGCCATGACTCCCACGGAGGTTCTCGCCGCCTGGAAAACTGGCTCCGATTTTGTCAAGATTTTCCCCGCCTCTTTGATCGGCGGCGACAACTTCATCCGCGCGCTGCGCCGCCCGTTCCCCGAAATTCCGCTGATTGCCGGCGGCGGCGTCACGCAGCAGAACGCCGCTTATTACCTCCTTGCCGGGGCTTGCGCTCTGAGCGTCGGCAAGGAACTCATCCCGCGCGAATCGATGCTCCTGCACAAGCCCGACCGCATCCGTGAACTCACGCGGCGTTTCGCCACCATCGTGCGCAGCACGCGCGCCCGCATGGCCGAATCCCAAACCCAGGCCGAGCAGTTCCGCTGAACCTGTTCGCGTGCCTCAGCCGTAACTCAAAAATCCATGTGCAGCCGCAGCGTCGGCACAATCACCGGCCCGCGGTCCCGGTTGTAACCCGGATTCACCATGTACTGCAGACCTACGGATGGAAAAACTCCCCGCCAGACATGCAGCGTGTAATAACTTTCCAAAATGTTCTCCCGACCGTAGTTCAATTTTCCATCGCCCAGCAAAAATCCGTCCCCGCCTTCGGCCAGGTATTGTGCGTGGTCGCGGCTGATGCCGTTGCTGACGAACACGAGTCCCACATGGTCATTCCGCCGTCCCCACCGCCCGCCATTCCCGCCAACGCCGATCTGCCACGTTTGATCCACTTCCGTGTAAGCATACGATTCGTGCTGCCCTTCGTTCCATCCCCAGCGCCCGAACAGGCCCAGCCAGTCAGTGAAGGGCTGCTCGAAATTCAATCCAAAACCGTACTTGATCGTCGTTTGCAGCGGGTGCGCGGTAATCTCCGGCGCAGGCGTCTCTTGCGGCGTCCCTTGATTTGCCCGCCAACTGCTGACCGCATCCGCGTAGTCACCCATATTCGCGTGATTGACGTAACTCAGCGCCCTCACGATTCCGGGCTTCTTCCCAATCACTCGCCCGCGCAACTCCAGTTCAACGTTTTCCGCGCGCGCCCGGCTCAAGTCCGCGTCCAGGTGGATCCCGTTCGCCACCTTCGGCATTAGTCCTTCCGCAAACCGCAATGTCCAGTGCCGGTCGTAATACTCCACCAACGCTCCGAACGTGAATCCGCGGGTGTCCGCCGCGTAGTCGTATGCCCCGTTGTTGTCCACCGCCCAGTTCATGAACTGCAGATTCGAATCCGTGCCGTAGGAATTCGCGTCGAAGAAGTCCACCATGCTGAATTTGCCGAATCTCACCTCCAGGCGCCTCTCCGGCAATTCCCGGAACAATGAAAAGGGGCCCCGCTCCGCCACCACCTTCTTCCCGCTCAACGCAATCACCTGGTGCCACATCAACCGCGCCACGTACGGCGCTTTGCTCAACTGCGGATTGCGCACCACATCCAGGTTGAAGAATCCCGCCACGCCCAGCGCTTCGCTGAGTCCGTGCCCGCCCGTCTCCTGCACGTCGCACAGAAACTCCGTCGAGTTCGTCGCGCGCCAGCCGGTGTAGAGCGTCAGCACACGCGAGGTTGCGTCCTGGGCTTCCGGCGTAAGGCTGTTTTTCCCTTGGTACGGAGAATTAAATGACGGGTGCCACTGCGATATGAAATTCGCCTGTCCCGAAAGCCACAGCCGGTCCCATTCCGCATGCTCGAACATTGTTGTCAGCGAACTGTCCGCGGGCAGTGCCGCTGGATCCGCTGCCGGCGCCGCTTGGTCGGCTGCGGGAGAGTTCTCCTGCGCGCGCAAGGTCCAGCCCCAACTGGCCCCGAACAGGCACGCCAAGGCCAGCCCCCTGGCGAATCCCGCTTGCCAGCCCGCTGTCCTGCGTCTCCGCTGCCTTCCGCTCATGCCGCTCTTCTCTCCAACCGGCTGCGTTTCCTTGTTTTCATCCAAACTGAATTAACCGTGATTAATAATTTAGGTAAACTACTATTAACTAGAGGCGAATGTCAAGAGCGCTCTTGCACGTTTGGTTCCTCTGCTGATTCTTGTTTTGGTACTCCGCCGGGGCGCGCTACGGCTCTTGCTGCACGATCTGCAGCGCGTTCACGCGTGCCCGCTCCACCGTCAATCCCCAGTGCAAGTGCGGCCCGGTCACTCTTCCGGTCGCGCCCACCTTCCCGATCTCTTCGCCCGTCTTCACCATCTGCCCGGGCTGCGTTTCTATTTCCGAAAGGTGCGCATACAGCGTGTAAATCCCGTAGCCGTGGTCAATCACGATGGTGTTCCCCGAATAATACAATTCCTCGGCGAGAACCACTTTTCCAACCTGCGTGGAGAAAACCGGCGTCCCCGCCAGCGCCGGAAAATCCACTCCGGCATGGGGCGATCTGGCTTCGCCATTCAGAATTCTGCGCCGCCCGAAATTGCCTCCGGAGGTCACGCCTTTCAATGGCAACTGGAACTTCCCGTCCCAATAGCGCTCCGGCGTCACGCTTTCGAGAATCGCCCGCATCTTTTTCTGATCTTCTTCCGCGCGCTTTTCCTGTTCCGGGTCCGGCTGGACAAACTGTTTCTCCACCGTCAAGCGTTCCGTGGGAAATTTCCCAGGCCGCACGGTCAAGAATGCGCTGCAGGATTTCGCCTCCCCAGCCGCATTCTTCCAAGACACCTTCCACGCGTAGCGCCCCGGCGCCTTTTCCAGATCCACGCCGATCAATCCGTGCAGGGTCCCCGTTTTCTCCCCTTCCCTCCACAAGGGAATCGCCCGCCCGTCCCAGTCTGCGGCAAACTCAGCGAAC
>Ga0074045_10002104_pt1 | contig 18684 bp, 13 predicted proteins | sample BogForMeECP23OM2_FD_94442 | JGI IMG/M metagenome (GOLD analysis project Ga0074045, IMG submission 94442) | Bog forest soil microbial communities from Calvert Island, British Columbia, Canada - Bog Forest MetaG ECP23OM2 | ecosystem: Environmental > Terrestrial > Soil > Wetlands ...
ATGCTTGGTCGCACAACCAAATCATCCGTCTTAGCGACCCATGGAATCAACCGATCGAACTTGTCAGCTCCGCACTCCTTCTCCCCAGGGATTTCAAGGGCGCAGCCCTTGGTTATGTTTAGGTGTGATTGTCGGGATCGCGGTCGGCCTGCTCGGTGGCTGGTTGCTGCGCACTGCCACTCGCCGAGGTTGGTTGGCCGAATCGTTTCAACAGATCGCCGTCGTCACGTTGCCCCTGCTTTGCCTGTTGCTGGCGGAAATGGTGGACGCCAGCATGTTCATTGCGGCCTTCGTCGCGGGCCTCGCCGTACAGATACCGTTCAAAGAGGCCGGGAAGCACAGCGTCGAGTTCGCCGAAGAGTGGGGACAGATGTTTAATGTTGCGGTGTTCTTTATGTTCGGCATGGTCGTAGTGCGCGATTGGTCACAACTCACGCCAGCCAGCTGGGTCTATGCCGTCCTGAGTCTGACGGTAGTGCGGATGTTGCCTGTCGCAGTTGCGCTCATTGGGACACACCTCAGCCGACCCTCCGTTATCTTTATGGGCTGGTTTGGCCCGCGTGGGCTTGCGTCGATTGTCCTGGGATTGGTGTATCTGGAGCAGGAACTTCATCTCCCCGGCGAACCTGCAATTCGAGCAGCCGTGATGGCGACGGTGGTCCTGAGCATCTTCCTCCACGGACTGAGCGCAATGCCCGGCATCGGCCTCTACGCGCGCAAGATCGCGTCACTCGCTGCCGACGCCCCGGAGCACCAGGATGCAGGATGAGGACTTAGAGGGGAAGACTTCGGGATGATTGAGGTGTCGTTTTTTCATAAGGAGGAATCATGTCGGCCAAGCTGAAGATATCGCGGCATCTGTCTATCTTAAGTTGGCTCTCCGAAGCCTTGGGTCGGGCGGCCGTACGGGAATCAACGTTGGTGTGCCCCGCCGGTCATCTTCCGTGCGGAATCGAATCTGTTCAATAAAGGGACTGCCATGACATCAGCACACGATCATTCCGCTCGCCACCGCTTCCCGATCCTTCAGGGAGTGCTGCCGATCACGACCGCTCAGATCCCGGCCGAAATTCTTGCCGGTATCACGCTTGCCGCAATTGCCGTCCCAGAAGTCATGGGCTACACCAAGATCGCCGGCACCCCGCTGATCACGGGTCTCTACACGATGCTCATCCCCACGGCATTGTTCGCTTTGTTCGGCTCCTCACGCCACCTTGTGGTGGGCGCCGATTCGGCGACGGCGGCGATCCTTGCCAGCGCCATGGTGGGGATTGCAGCCATCGGTTCGGAGCAATACATGGCATTAGCTGGCGTGCTGGCATTGATGGCCGCGGGTTTCTTAATTCTGGCGCGCCTCATGCGCCTGGGATTTCTGGCGGACTTCCTCTCCCGCACCGTGTTGATCGGATTCCTGACCGGGGTCGGTGTTCAGGTCGCGCTGGGGGAGATTGCCGGTATGTTGGGCTTGAAGGGTGGCGGCCATGGCACCTTGGGGAAGTTCTGGAACGACCTTCAACAGCTCGGGCAGGTTAACCGCTACGAAATGACGGTGGCGCTTAGCGTTTTGGTGATCATCGTCGGCCTCAAAATGGTTTCGAAGAAGATTCCGGGAGCTCTTATCGCTGCGATCGGTGCCGTGGTCGTAACTTGGGCGTTCGGACTCGACAAGCAAGTGCATATAGTCGGCGCAGTTCCGAGTGGTCTTCCACACCTCGGCCTGCCCAAGGTGGACTGGAACTGGGCCGTCATGAAGACATTGCTTCCCACGGCCTTCGCGATGTTCGTGGTGATCCTGGCACAGAGCGCGGCGACCGCCCGCGCCTTTGCCACGCGCTACGACGAGGATTTCAGCGAGAACACCGACCTGGTCGGTCTGGCCCTGGCCAATATTGGCGCCGGCTTGTCCGGCACCTTCGTCGTCAACGGCAGCCCAACGAAGACGCGAATCGTCGACGACGCCGGCGGCCGCAGCCAACTGTCGCTGCTGGTGATGTCGGCGATGGTGGCGCTGATCCTGCTTTTTCTGACCGGAGCGCTCACCTACCTGCCGGAAGCGGCCTTGTCGGCGATCGTGTTTCTGATCGGTGTCGGCTTGATCGATGTTGCTGGGATGCGGAAGGTTTTCGCTCAAAGGCGATCGGAGTTCTGGTTGGCACTGATCACGGCGTTGACGGTCGTGATCGTCGGTGTCGAGCAAGGGATACTGCTGGCCATCGCATTGTCGCTCATCGCTCACACCCGGTACGGGTATCGACCGAAGAACTCGGTGCTTCTGCCGAGCGAATCGGGCGGTTGGCAGCCGGAGCCGGTGGCCAACGCCGCTTCGGCGGCACCGGGACTGGTAATCTACCGATTCACCCACAGCTTGTACTACGCGAATTGCCGGCAGCTGGCGGAGGAGATCTCATTTCTCGCGGATACCGCTGAGCCGCCTTTGCGCTGGCTCTGCATCGATGCGTCCGCGGTAGACGATGTCGATTACTCCGCGGCGGAGACCATCCGGTCAGTGTATGAGAAGTTGAAGGCAAGGGGAATACGGCTGGTCGTTACGGAAATCATGGATGACCTCAATACTAGAGCACGCTATAAGATGTGGGAGTTGATTGGTGAGGATGCCCACTACGACAGGCTGGAGGACGTCGTGAAGCAGTACCGACAGAATTTCAACATGACTGCTTCATCAGAGCATTCAGACCCGACTGTACGTTGAGTTGATCGGATGTGTGACGACAGTATCGCAGGCGTAAGAGGAAGATTTCGGGAGGATCGAGGTGGGGCATTCTCAGACAAGAACGCGGTTTGTCAGGAGATATCTGGACCCGTCAGACAGAGTGGGAGAAGTCCTGTGTGGCCTGATCATGGTGCTCGACTCCACCCTCATCGCGGGGCTGACGGCGGGCGCAGGAAGACAGGGAGTGCGCCACCTATTGATTGCGGCTCTCGGCTGCAACATTGCCTGGGGAATTATCGATGGCGCGTTATACGTGCTGGGCAACTTAACCGCTCGCCGCCAGCGCCGCCGTTTGCTCAACGAGATCAAGAACGACGCGACGGCGATGAGATGCTCTCACCGGGGCTATACGTGGATTTGAAGCCGTGGGGCTGCCACTTCCTGAAGCTATGTCGCAGCACCTCAGCTGAAGAGACAAGAGGAGCCCAAGCAGAAGCACCGGGAAATCGTGCAGCGTTGGTAACGGAAACCAAGTGAAGGAGACTGCCATGACCGGCTCACAGAAGAAATCAACGCCACTGTCTTACGTTGAGGTCACCGAGCAGAGACGCTTGAATGAAGCGCGAGAGAAAGGCATCCCATGGAAGAAATGGGGACCGTACCTCAGCGAGCGCCAGTGGGGAACGGTCCGCGAGGATTACAGTTCCGACGGTAATGCCTGGAACTACTTCTCGCACGACCAGGCGCGCTCGCGTGCTTACCGTTGGGGCGAAGACGGGCTGGCCGGAATTTCCGACGATATGCAACAGCTCTGTTTTTCTTTGGCTTTGTGGAACGGCCGCGACCCCATCCTGAAAGAGCGGCTGTTCGGGCTGACGAATAACGAGGGTAACCACGGCGAAGACGTCAAGGAATACTACTTCTATCTCGACAGCACACCCACGCACTCATACATGAAGTACCTATACAAGTATCCCCAGCGAGAGTATCCCTATCGCGATCTGGTGGAGACGAACGGCCGGCGCTCACGCGAAGAGTTCGAGTACGAACTTCTGGATACCGGCATCTTCGACGACGACCGCTACTTCGACGTATTCGTGGAATATGCCAAGGCGGATCCGGAGGATGTGCTGATCAAAGTCTCGGTGCACAACCGCGGGCCGGAGGCAGCGCAGCTTCATGTGCTCCCGACACTGTGGTTCCGGAACACGTGGTCATGGGGTGACGGCGATTCGAAGCCGACGGTGCGGCAATCGGACAATGCAACCGTACGGGCTTCGCATTCCCAGCTCGGTGAGTACACGTTGCAATGCGAAGGTGTGAAGGAGCTGCTTTTCACGGAGAACGAATCCAACGCCAGCCGACTGTGGGGTCAGCACAATCCTTCGCCATACGTGAAAGACGCGTTTCATGAATACGTGATCGCGGGAAAAACGGAAGCAGTCAATCCGGCGAAGATAGGAACCAAAGCGGCCGCGCATTACGCGCTGGAGGTGCCGGCCGGAGGCAGCAGGTCTGTCCGCTTGCGGTTGAGCGCGAAGCCGCCTGCCGACGCGTTTGCGAAATTCGATGAGATCTTCGCTAGCCGGCTGGCCGACGCCGATGAATTTTATGACCGCATCACTCCGAAGAATTTGAGTGAAGATGAACGCCGCGTGCACAGGCAGGCTCTGGCCGGCATGCTGTGGAGCAAGCAATATTACTATTTTGACCTCGATAAATGGCTCAGCGAACATGAAGCGCATCCTCTCATGGGATCCGGCAAAGGACGCGCCCGCAATGCTGAGTGGTTCCATATGCTCAACCGCGACATCATTTCCATGCCCGACAAGTGGGAGTATCCCTGGTATGCGGCGTGGGACCTGGCGTTTCACACCATTTCTCTTTCTCTTGTCGACTTCGACTTCGCCAAAGAACAGCTCCTGCTGATGCTGCGGAGCCTGTATGCACATCCGAATGGACAGATCCCGGCGTATGAGTGGAACTTCAGCGACGTGAATCCGCCCGTACATGCGTGGGCGACCTTGTTCCTATACCGAATCGAGACTCAGCTGGGGCGTGCCGATCTGCGCTTCCTGGAACGCTCATTCCAGGGACTGATGCTTAATTTCAATTGGTGGGTCAACCGCAAAGACCCAGAGGGTAAGAACGTGTTTGCCGGGGGTTTCCTCGGACTGGATAACATCGGCGTCTTCGACCGCAGCGCGCCGCTCCCTACCGGCGGCCACCTCGACCAAGCCGACGGCACCGCGTGGATGGGGTTTTACTGTCTGTGCATGCTGGAAATCGCTCTCGTCCTGACCGATTACGATGCGATGTACGAAGATATTGCCTTCCGATTTCTCGAGCACTTCTTCTGGATCACTTACGCCATGGATCGAATTGGCGAGAACCACGACGAAATGTGGGACACGAAGGACGGCTTCTTCTACGATCTACTGCATTTTCCCAATGGCGATGCCACGCGTTTGAAGATCCGCTCCCTGGTGGGACTGCTGCCGGTGTGTGCTGCAAACGTATTCGAGCCGGGCACGCTCGCGCGCCATCCCCGCATGAAGGAACTGGCCGAGTTGTTCCTTAAGCGCCATCCCGAGGTGGTGAAGAAGGTCGCTCCGGCCGAAGACTTGTCCATTGGGGGGTATGGGGGCCGCAGGTTGGCCACGATATGCAACAAAGAAAAATTGCAACGTATTTTGAAATACATGCTTGCCGAGAACGAGTTTCTCAGCCCCTACGGAATACGCTCGCTGTCGAAATATCACCTCGATCATCCTTTCGTGTTTTACCTCAGTGGACACGAGTACAAAGTGCAATACCTGCCCGCGGAGTCCAACACTGGCATGTTTGGCGGCAACTCCAACTGGCGCGGACCGATTTGGATGCCGGTCAATGCGCTGATCATCCGCGGGTTGCTGCAGATGTATCCGTTTTATGGCCCGGACTTCAAGGTGGAGTGCCCGACCGGATCGGGAAATTACATGACCTTGTTTGAAGTGGCGAAAGAGATTGGTCGTCGACTGTCTAGCATTTTTCTACGCGATGCCGATGGCAAACGACCAATTTACGGAGGCACAAAGAAATTCCAGGACGACCCCTACTGGCGCGATTACATCCTGTTCTATGAGTACTTCCACGGCGACAATGGCGCCGGGTTGGGCGCCAGTCATCAGACGGGCTGGACCGGGCTGATTGCCCGCACCCTCGATGTGTTCGCGCGCGCCCGCCCCGAAGATCTGTTGCAGGGGGCACAGAAAGCCATTGGCGAAATGACGCGAAAGCAGGTGACGGGACAGTGAGTGCTGGGTCTTCGATCGCAATAAGGCATTTCCTCTAATGGAGAATTGGCTTGTCTCTTACCGGAAAGAATGGCTGCGGCCCGATGTGATCGCCGGCTTGACCACCGCTGCGGTGGTCATTCCCAACGCGATGGCGTATGCGACAATCGCCGGTCTGCCGGTGCAGGTGGGGCTGTACACGGCCTTTCTGCCGATGGTGATCTACGCCGTGCTGGGCAACTCGCGCGTACTGAGCGTAAGCACGACCACCCCACAGCAGCCTTTCTTCTTCCCCCCACGTTGCTCATCACTGCGGCTTGGAAGGTTACGAACAGCCACTGGTACTTCCACAGCTCATGCAGCGGTAGCAGCTTCCGTTGCGCGTCATGATGGCACCACAGACCGGACAGCTTGGAGCGTCCCCCATGTCAATCAGATCCTTTAGCGCGTCGGAGGCATGATGGTGGCCAGTGGCAACGCCACGCAAAGCAGGTCCCTCGACTCCGATCGCTCCGCTTGCGGTGACAGAGCTTGAGGAGCGCTCACCTGGGATGACTCCCCCAAACGCAGATCTCTCGGCTCCGCTGCGTTCGGCTTGGGATGACAACAAAGAGTTGTCACTCTCATCCGGCGTCCCCACAGGCGGAGCGCCGAAGTACTTTGGACGCAGGCCATCGAACAGTGCCTGCTGCTGGCCGGTGAGGAAGCGCAACTGCAGCCAACGGAAGATGTAATCCATGATGGACTTGGCGAAACCGATGTCTTGATTGTGGCTCCAGCCGCTGGGCTCGAAGCGAGTGTGGGAGAACTTCTCGCACATCAGCTTGAGCGGTACGCCGTGCTGCAAGGCCAGCGACACGGCGCAAGCGAAGCTGTCCATCAGGCCGCTGACGGTCGAGCCCTCCTTGGCCATGGTGATGAACAGCTCGCCGGGCATGCCATCCTTGTAGAGGCCGACGGTGAGGTAGCCCTCGTGTCCGCCGACGCTGAATTTGTGGGTGATGGACAGGCGCTCGTTAGGCAGACGGTGGCGCTGGGCCTTGGGCGGAGCGGCAGCTTCGTCCACCACTTCGGCGGTGACAAGTGCGTCGCCCTTCTGCGACTTGGCAGTGGCCGACCCCATGGAGCTGAGCGGCTGCGCCTTCTTCGATCCGTCGCGGTAAATGGCGACTGCTTTCAGTCCCAGCTTCCACGCCTGGATGTAGGCTTCCATGATCTCGTCCACGGTGGCCACCTCGGGCATGTTGATGGTCTTTGAAATTGCGCCCGAGATGAACGGCTGCGCGGCAGCCATCATGCGCAGATGTCCGAGGTAGTGAATGGTGCGCGTGCCCTTCGAAGGCTTGAAGGAGCAGTCGAACACGGGCAGGTGCTCGTCCTTGATGGCGGGCGCGCCTTCGATGGTGCCAGTGGCGTCAATGTAGCTGACAATGGCGTTGGTCTGGTCCGGTGTGTAGCCCAGCTTGAAGAGCGCCGTCGGCACGGTGTTGTTCACGATCTTGATCATGCCGCCGCCGACTAGCTTCTTGTATTTCACCAGCGCAAGATCGGGCTCGATGCCGGTGGTGTCGCAGTCCATCATGAAGCCGATGGTGCCCGTCGGTGCCAGCACTGTGACCTGTGAGTTGCGATAGCCGAACTTCTCGCCGTGCTTTAGGGCTTCGTCCCAGGCGTCCTTGCTGGCTTCGTAGAGCGCGGGGGGAACGTTGGTCTTGTTGATGTTGTTGACCGACGCGCGATGCATGCGAATGACGTCAAGAAAGGGCTCGCGGTTGATGTACCAGCCGGGGCAGGCCGCACCGGTAATCTCGGCAGTCGAGGTCAGCGTGGTGGCGGGCGCTAGTGGCTGGCAGAGCTCAGCGATCTTAGACGACTGCAGATACGCTTCGCCGCACATGATGGCGGTGACGCAGGCTGCATAGTCGCGTCCGGCGTCGGAGTCGTAGGGCAGCCCCGCGGCCATCAGCAGAGCGCCGAGGTTGGCATAGCCCAGTCCCAGGGGACGATAGTCGTGCGAGTTCTGGCCGATGGCTTCGGTCGGATAGCCGCTGTTGTCTACCAGAATTTCCTGCGCAGTGATCATGACGGCGCAGGCGTAGCGATAGGCCTCGACGTCGAACGTGCCGTTGGGGGCGAACTTCATCAGGTTCAGGCTGGCCAGGTTGCAAGCCGAATCGTCGAGGAACATGTACTCGCTGCATGGATTCGAGGCGTTGATGCGCGCGGTGTTTTTCGAGGTGTGCCAGCGGTTGACCGTCGTGTCGTACTGCATGCCGGGATCGCCGCAGTGCCAGGTAGCGTCGGAGATCTTGCGCAACATATCGCGCGCCTTGAAGACCTGGACAGGACGGCCGTCCTTGACCGCGCGGGTGGAGAAGTCGCCATCGCGCAGCACGGCATACATGAAATCGTCGGTCACGCGCACCGAGTTGTTGGCGTTCTGGAAAAAGATCGACGAATATGCTTCGCTGTCAGGACCGCTGCCATCGTATCCCGCTTCGACCAGCGCCCAGGCTTTGGCTTCTTCCTTCTGTTTGCACTCGATGAAGTCGGGGACGTCAGGATGGTCGATGTTGAGGATGACCATCTTGGCGGCGCGGCGTGTCTTGCCGCCGCTCTTGATGACACCGGCAAAGGCGTCGAAGCCCTTCATAAAGCTGAGGGGGCCGCTGGCGGTGCCGCCGCCGGACAGCGCTTCGGTGGAGGAGCGCAGCGGCGACAGGTTCGTGCCCGTGCCCGACCCCCACTTGAAGAGCATGCCCTCGGTCTTGGCGAGCGTGAGGATGGAGTCGAGCGAGTCGTGCACCGAGTTGATAAAACAGGCCGAGCACTGGGGATTGCGATAGCCGGCGATCCCGTATCCGATGCGCTGCGCTTGCGGATTCCAGTGCCAGTTCTGCGCGTCGGAGTTAGGCTCAATGCGATCGCATCCCACGTTGAACCATACCGGCGAGTTGAACGCCGCTATTTGTTGCAGGAGCAGGAGCGCGAGCTCGTCGTGGAAGATGGCCGCGTCTTCGTCGGTGCGGAAGTAGCCACCCCTGACGCCCCAGTCGCGGATGGTCTCCGCCACGCGGCTCACGAGTTGGCGCACGCCGGTCTCGCGCTCGGGCGTGCCCAGCGGCCCGTGCAGATACTTGCTGGCGACAATGTTGGTCGCCGTCATCGACCAGTCTTTCGGGACCTCGACATCTTTCTGCTCGAAGATGATGCCGCCTTGCGAGTCGGTGATCTGCGCCAGGCGCAGCTCCCACTCGAGCTCGTCGTACGGCGAGACTCCCGCCTTGGTGAAATAGCGCTTGAAGGCCAGGCCGGGCGCCACTTTCTTTTGTGTGGTGATGGCGGCGCTCGTCGTTGTCGTAGTGGTGGTGGTTTCGGCCATGTCTGTGCTCCTGATCTGTTTTCGCGGGTCTAAAGGCCCGCTTACCTTGTGCCTTCCTTGAAGGCACTTGGAATCTCTAGTTGTGCCCAGTCGGCGCTGAGGTGCTGGGCTATCATCTTTTTTTCATCTCGCAAAGCGAGACTCGTTTCGTGCCTCATGGCACGCCGGATTTCGATTGACCTAAATTCGAGGGGCTTCCCCACTCTGAACGCTGGCCCGGAAGCGCGCTCCACCAATTCTCCCCCACAAGGTTGTGGGGGCCACTTCGCCAACCCATATATCCTGGGCGGAGAAGGGGCCCCCGGTTGTCTGCGCCGCCACCGCAAGAAACAATGTCCCGTCAAACGACCAAGTGTCGCTCGCAGGAACAAGATGGACTTGGAAAGGAACTCCGCTGATGCCATCGCCCCAGCGATGACTTCGTCGGTCCTGCTACCCAACGCAACGCGCTGGGAACCTTGGTCTAGAGCCTCCCCGGCGACCTGCACGGAGGAATTACCCTGCGCAACGCTCGCGAATTTCTCAACCTAACTTTCCAAACCCGGGAGGAGACCGACCAACTTGGCCCGAATTGCCAGCCTCAGCGGTCACCTCTTCCGCTTCGGTTTTCGGGGAGGACCTTCCGAGCGCTCCGTTTTGGAGGAGCCCCGGAATTACCACGTGGAAACGAACACTACTCCCGACATCTTGTGGATGTCAATAGGGAAACGCTACATATTGTATTTTACTCTGATTCCGGACGAACCAAAAGAGTAAAAAAGGCGGTTGGGAGTACCGACTTTTGAGCTCGGATCAGGGCCCAGCCGCAAGCGCCTAAGACTGAGTCCCGATGTTCCATCGTCCCCACGCAAATACCCCGGTGACCTAAAGGCCATTCAAATCAATCCTTTGACGCGACCCTCAGGCGCCTCAATGCCTCATACACAGCCGCGACAACAATTCAGGCCGCACTAGCCCTACTTCTCCGACTGTAGGTCCACCGCACGCACCGTGCAATGCCCGTTCTCAGTGCAGCGAAGTGAACACCTGTGAATTGCGAGGAAAAGCAGGGGGGAATCTAGACAACGCGCATCACTTACCGGAACTGGAGAGGCCGAGGCCACCGCTAGGTGCTCGAACTCCCAGCCGTATTCGCAGGCACGATGCAGCTTCGACGCCTCGGGGCGGTCTTTATGCGTCGCTCAGCCCCTGCGCGCAGTACTCCTCAGTTTGTCTGACATCTTCGTAAAAGCCGCGGGCACGCGATAAGTCATATCCAAGTCTCGCTGCCCGGGCAATCGCCGAAAGAGATGATCAAGCTGCCTTGCATCATTGGCGTCTCGTGCCCGAACGGCGGCTTAGTGGGAGCTAAGGTGACAACAGGAGCCACCCGGCGAGTATCACTCCGAGGAGCGCACCACCACTGCTGTTCATGAAATTGGTTTTCACGTGTAGCTTCTTTCCACGGGGGTGTAGTGCGCCGCTATAAAATTGGCAACCGCCGCTCGCACTTCTTCAACTTCGACGCGGGCCTGCGGTGCGACGGCTTCGAGCAGACGAAGCGCCTTGTTCAACCTCCGCATTGCGGCAGTCTGTTCCGCTGTGATGCGCCGCTGGTGCCGGGTGCTGTCGTTTGTTGTCGTCATGACGTTTAACCTAATTCCTCGTAGTAGATTTCTAGGCGGAGACTGGCCTCTCCCTGAAAGCTAAATCGGCAAATCGGGGAGCAACATAAGAAAACTCGGTTTCACTGGGAGGGCTGGGCCGATTCGTGAAAGGTGTTCGTGTTGACACCGTTGAGTGCCGCCCTCATTGTTGGGCCGGGGGCGGATTTGTCAACGGCGCCGGCGTGAGTCCCATGAACGAAGTACCGGTAAACTTCCCGTCGGCGGTAAAGTTCCAGGTGAACAGTGCGGACCCTGCGTTGTCGCAGGTCGGACATCCGTTACGTAGCGGATAGCCCACAATGAACTGCACACCGCCGGCGAGGCCAGCTTGCGAGTTAGGCCAGGTTCGACCATCGCGGTCGCTGGGCCACAGTCCAACCTTGGAAAACTGGCTTTGCACGCCCTGATATTGGAAGCTCTGCTGCATGGCCTTCTGGTCGAGCTGCTTCAAGTCCTCGGCGTTGACAAACTTGGGCTCACCATTGACCAGGAACAAGCCGTAATTGCTCGGCTCGTGGGTCGGATAGACCACCCAGGCGATGTCCACAGGCCCGACATGGTTGAAACCCGTCATGATTCCAATATCGCCGCGGCTCTCCTTGTAGAACTCGCGTGTGAACTTTACGGCATCGGCGGGGGCCCCGACTTTCGACATCTGGTTGATGAAGCACTCGGCATACTTGCGCCCTTGCGAGGAGTTGCCGCACGCTGCGTGCGCATTGGTCAGCAAGCTTTGCGGCGGTTGCCACACTGCGGAGGGGCCGATGGCACCGGGCTTCGATTGCGCCAGGCAATAGCTGGTGAGTGCGAGTACAGCAATGAACAGGAGTGGACGCATAAATTCCCCTCGGCATCCGCTTGGATGGTGAATGGAGTTTAGCTGCGCGCGTGCAGTTGAGCAATATTGCACGTCGCTGTCTATGACTGCTGAGGCGGTGGCGGCTGGGGCGCACGGTTCGGACGCATCAGCTTCGGGGGTGGCGGTTTGGGAACGTACTTGGTGCCGAGAAACTTCCCGCTAGGATCGAAATTCCACGCGAAGAGAGCCAACCCGACATGCGCGCAGGCGTGGCATCCGTTGATGAGCGGATAACCCACGATAAACTGCTGCCCCCCGTCGGGCAGAGGCTTGACCTGCGGCCATGCCGTCCCGCTGCGGTCGCCCGGCCACAGGCCCATGTTGGGGTACTTCGTCTTCACCGACTGGTACATCTGGTTCTGCTCCATGGACACGCGGTCGAGCCTTTTGAGGTCATCCACGTCCAGGACCTTGGGATCGCCGTTGACCAGCAGCAGGCCGTAATTGTCGTTGGCCCGCAGAGGATACATGACCCGAGCTACATCCAAGGGCCCGACCTTGTGGAATTCGCTCATGATGCCGACCTGGCCAGCGCTTTCGTGGAAGAGCATACGGGTGAAGTTCACGGCGTCGGTAGCAGCTCCGCCCTCCGACATCTGAGCCATAAAGCACTCAGCATAGTTCGGAGGATTGCCCTGGTCGCAGGCGGCGTGCGCCCTCGTGATGAAGTCCCGCGGCGGATGCCAGACGGCCGAAGCTCCGATTTTGCCAGGAGCCTGTATTGGGGGTTGCGAAGCGGATGTCTCACTCTGTGGAATGGCACTAGCGATTGTCAGGGCAACCATGAAGAAGGCGGCAAACAGAAGTGATTTCCTCAAGTTGATCCTCTTCGAGAGAATTCCGTAGTATGAACGACTCCGCAGTAGCAGCCTTGTAGCCGAGCGTATCAACAAATGTAAACGATTCGGGGAGTGAGCCGTCAAACTACGGCGGCGTGACCTGGGTCACAGACCCACGGACCATGCGGAGGCGAGAATATCCAGAGCATGAACTCGCAGCGCGGAATCCGGAGACAACTGCTAGTGGCGCTCAGCGCCGTTTTATGGGCTGAAAGTGGACTGGCATTGCTCCCCGCCGTCAGTCAGGCATTACAGTGTCATGCGCGGGTGCTCCACACGCAGCAAACGCACTCGATGCCCTGTTGCCCCCGGCATACGGTTTCGGCTCCTTCTTTCTTCTTCGAACCTCCGCCCTGCTGCGACCTCAGTAACCAGCCTGCGCGGCCAGTGGCTTTCGTCGTTACATCCGGCGGACGTTACTCCACGCCGTTGCCTGCATCCGATATCGCAAGTGTAATATTTGTACCCCCGCAGGGAAGCTCTGCGCTATCTCTGATGGCTGCTTCCCCTCCGTTCGTCAAACCTGTCTTTGACCTGAAGTCAGACCTCAGGATTTAGAGAAAGCCGTGCCGCTTTCTCGTGACGGTGCGCTGCGCCGTTGCCCCCCACCACAGCGGACCATGCAAGTCCGCCCTGACGAAATTCTGAGGAAACTATGAAATCGAAACTTCTAGTATTTCTGAGCACCATGGTCATGGCTCTGGCCTTGATGGCCCAGACCGAAACACAAAGCACTCCGCCGCCAGCCGCGGATGCCAAAACCTGTGCCTGCTGCAATCACGATATGGCCGATGGCAAGAAGGCTTGCTGTGGGAAGGATGGCGGCTGCTGCAAGCAGGGCAAGTGCGACATGATGTCAAAAGAGGGCAAAGGCACCATGACGCACGAGCAGGTGATGTCCTCCGATGACAAGACCCCGAACAAGTGCCCCATGAAGGCCAAGGATAGCACCGGCAAGATGTCATGCTGCGACAAAGACGGTGGATGCTGCAAGGACGGGAAATGTGACATGGCCAAGGACGGAAAGTACTGCTGTGACGGCATGCAGTGCGAACGTTCGCAGACCGGAGCGTAAGCAATTCAACGCGGAGGCACGGCGAGCACGGGTCGGTTTTTTCGGCGCGCGCTCTGCGTGATTCCTGTGGTGAGCTAGCAAGAACCGAGGGCGGCATCCCTGCCGCCCTCTATCCGCTGTTCACGATCCACTGAGTTACGTTCCTTCCGACCAACTCGCCAGGTATTCCTCTTGCTCTGGAGTTAGGCGGTCGATCTTGATGCCCATCGCTTCCAGCTTGAGCTTCGCCACACGCTTGTCGAGCTCGTCCGGCACTTTATAGACCTGTTTCTCCAGAGAGGCATGGTTTTTGACCAGGTACTCGACCGAGAGTGCCTGGTCCGCGAAGCTCATATCCATGACGGATGGGGGATGACCTTCCGCCGAGGCGAGATTGATCAGGCGACCTTCGCCCAGCAAGTTAATCTTGCGGCCGTCCTTCAGCGAGAACTCTTCGACGAAGTTGCGCGTAGTACGCTTCGACGAAGACATCTTCTCCAGTGCCGGGATGTCAATCTCGACGTTGAAGTGGCCGGAGTTGGAGACGATGGCTCCGTCCTTCATCGCTTCGAAGTGTTCCCTGCGCAGCACGCTTTTGTTACCGGTGACGGTACAGAAAACGTCGCCAATCTTCGCGGCTTCGTCCATGCTCATCACGCGATAGCCGTCCATGACCGCTTCGATAGCCTTTGTAGGATCGATCTCGGTCACAATGACCTCAGCGCCAAGTCCGCGCGCGCGGCTCGCCAATCCGCGTCCACACCAGCCGTAGCCGGCGACAACAAACTTGGAGCCCGCGAGCAGGAAGTTGGTAGCGCGGATGATACCGTCGATGGTGGATTGACCCGTGCCGTAGCGGTTGTCAAACAGGTGCTTGGTATCGGCGTCGTTGACGGCGATGATGGGGTAACGCAGCACGCCCTGCTTCGCCATGGCGCGCAGGCGGATGATGCCGGTGGTGGTTTCTTCGGTGCCGCCGATGACGCCATCCAGAATGTCCGTGCGCTTGGTGAGCGCGGTGGTGACCAGATCGGCGCCGTCATCCATGGTGACGTTCGGCTTGTGGTCAAGCGCCGACAGGATGTGCGAGTAGTAGGTATCATTGTCCTCGCCCTTGATGGCAAAAACCGGCACGTTGAAGTCGCGCACCAGGCAGGCGGCGACGTCGTCCTGAGTTGACAGCGGATTCGAGGCACAGAGCACAACATCGGCGCCGCCATCGCGCAGCGTGATAGCCAGGTTGGCGGTCTCGGCGGTCACGTGCAGGCAGGCCGAAATCCTGATGCCCTGCAGTGGCTGGTTCTTGATGAAGTCCTTGCGGATGATCTGCAAGACTTTCATGGACTGGTTGGCCCAGTCAATGCGCTTGCGTCCCATATCGGCAAGCGCTGGGTTGGCGACATCACCGGCGACGCGAGTAGGTGTAGTTGACATAAGCTCCCATTTTGTTTGACGGCTTGGTTTGCTCTGCCCGCACGGGTTCGTCCTGGCGGGTAATTTACAACTAGGAAATCGTGCAGGGGGCCACGGCAGACGCCCCGCCTCTGGAAAACTATTTCGCTACAGCGTTCTTCTGTGCAGGCGCCTCGGCGAGGCCGGCCTGCTCGCGAAGAGCCGCCGCCTTGTCGGTGCGCTCCCACGTGAAGTCCGGATCGTTGCGGCCGAAATGTCCATAGGCTGCCGTTTTTCGGTAGATCGGACGCCGCAGGTTGAGCGACTCGATGATACCTTTAGGAGTCAGCTTGAAGTTGGCGCGCACCAGTTCGGAGATCTTGCCTTCGTCAATCTTCGCGCTGCCAAAAGTTTCCACCAGCACGCTGACCGGTTCAGCCACGCCGATAGCGTACGCAAGCTGCACTTCGCAGCGATCGGCCAGCCCGGCGGCGACAATGTTTTTCGCGATATGGCGCGCCATGTAGCATGCTGAGCGATCAACTTTGGTCGGGTCCTTGCCGCTGAAAGCGCCGCCGCCGTGACGTCCCATGCCACCGTAAGAGTCCACGATGATCTTGCGCCCGGTAAGTCCAGTGTCGCCCATGGGACCGCCGATGACGAAGCGTCCGGTCGGGTTGATGTGATACTTGGTGTCAGCGTCGAGCATCTTTGCGGGAAGCGCTGCCTGAATGACATGCTTGAGTATGTCCGCGCGCAGCTCTTCCGTTGTGACCGTCTCGGAGTGCTGGCTCGAGATGACCACCGCATCAATGCGGATGGGCTTGTGGTTCTCGTCGTACTCGACTGTGACCTGGGATTTACCGTCGGGGCGGAGGTAAGCAAGCGTGCCGTTCTTGCGGACTTCAGTCAGGCGTTGGGTCAGCTTGTGCGCCAACGCAATTGGCGTAGGCATGTAGTCGTCATTCTCGTTGGTGGCATATCCGAACATCATGCCCTGGTCACCAGCGCCGCCCGTGTCCACGCCCATGGCGATGTCACCGGACTGCTTGTTGATGCTGGAGATCACCGCACAAGTGTTGGAATCGAATCCGTAGAGGGCATTGTCGTAGCCGATGGAGGCCACAACGCCCCGCACCAGGGTCTGGAAGTCAACGTAAGCTTTGGTGGTGATTTCGCCCGCGATCACAACCAAGCCGGTGGCTGTGAGCGTCTCGCAGGCTACGCGGCTGTAAGGATCTTCCTTAATGCAGGCATCGAGGATCGCATCCGAGATTTGATCCGCGATCTTGTCAGGGTGCCCTTCGGTTACGGACTCAGAGGTAAACAAATAACACTTCTTGGACAAAGCAAAGCTCCTTATTACTTCCCGTCGCAGCGGGAGACTCGGTTCGCATCGGCTGGGCAGAGTGGTGCTATGGTCTGTAGGGGCCTATCAGTGAGGATATCGGCCAACCGTGAGACTCTCAATATTTTAAGGCCGAAGGGTCAGGTTTGGCTAGCCAAAGGCGCGAATTTGCATTGAACCAGTGCCCTTTCATCCCAGTCCGCCGCGCCTATTGTATCGAGTTGTGTACGGCGATAAGCTGATCGAGCACTTCGGGCAGGAGCTTGAGGTCAAGCGCATTGGCGCCGTCGGACTTGGCCTGCGCGGGATTATCGTGCACCTCGACGAAGACGCCGTCCACGCCCGCGGCCACCGCCGCGCGCGCCAGCAGCGGGATGAACTCGGGCTGGCCGCCACTCTGCACCGCTCGGTCGCGATTTGCGTCGCCCGCCGAAGGAAGCTGCACCGAATGCGTCGCATCGAAGACCACCGGCGCGAAGCGGCGCATGACCGCCAGCGATCGCATGTCCACCACGAGATTATTGTAGCCGAAGGAGGCGCCGCGCTCAGTGAGGAAGACTCGCTCACCGCCGCTCTCGCACACTTTCTCTACCGCGTACCGCATATCCCACGGCGAAACAAACTGCCCTTTCTTGACGTTGACCACGCGTCCGCTCTTGCCCGCGGCGGCCAGCAGGTCAGTCTGGCGGCAGAGAAATGCCGGGATCTGAAGCACGTCCACAACTTTGGCCACGCGCAAAACATCTGCAACCTCGTGCACATCGGTCAGCACAGGGACATTTGTCGTTTCGCGTATCTTACCTAGAATTCGCAATCCCTCTTCGAGCCCAGGTCCACGGAAGCTGCGGACGGAGGTGCGGTTGGCCTTATCGTACGAGGCCTTGAAGATATAGGGCAGCTTCTTCTCGCGAGCGACGGACCCGATGGCCTCGGCCATTCTGAGCGCGTGGGACTCGCTCTCGATGACGCACGGCCCGGCAATGAGGAACAGTGCTCCTCCGCCGATGTTTACATCACCGACTTGAAAAGGAAGGATCACGCAATCCCAAAAGAGTTTGCGCAGGGTTTGTTTGTCCTTCCCTGCGTGACTCCATTCATTCTTCCGCACCCTACCTGGCGCTTCCGCACTGGCTAACCTATCCCTGCCCTTCGAAGCTACGTCACAACGGGTATCGCTGCTCCGCGGCCTCGATACCAAAATTGTGCGCTGCCCCCGGGGTCATCCTGCGCCGTGGCTGCGCGGTTTGCTTCTCACTGGCGACTGACAACTGAGCACTGGCCATTACCTCTAGTGTTTTACCTTCTCCGGCCGATGGAACAGCTCCACCGCAATCTCCTGTCTCGAATGTTGGCGGCGCAAGCGGTTTTCATAGGACGCCTTGACGAAAGACGAAAACAGCGGATGCGGCTCCAGCGGTTTCGACTTGAACTCCGGATGAAACTGGCATCCGAGGAAGTAGGGATGGTCGGCAATCTCGACGATCTCGACGTACGTGCCATCAGGCGTTGAGCCACTGATACACAGTCCGCCAGCGGTGAGGGTGGTTTCATACTCGCGGTTGAACTCATAGCGATGGCGATGGCGCTCGCTGATCTCGTTCTGCCCATACGCGCGGTGCGCCAGCGTTCCGGGTTCGAGCTTGCACGTCCACGCGCCCAATCGCATGGTGCCGCCCAATTCTTCCACGCCGCGCAACTCGCGCAGCTTGTAAATGACGCGGTGTGGCGTCGCTGGATCAAACTCGCTGGAGTTCGCGTGCTCTAATCCGCAGACATTGCGCGCAAACTCGATGCACGCCGTTTGCATCCCCAGGCAGATCCCGAAGAAAGGCACTTTGTTCTCGCGTGCGTGCTGGATGCCCTTCAGCATGCCTTCAATGCCGCGCTTGCCGAACCCGCCTGGCACCAGAATTCCATCAGCGTGCTCCAGTTGCGCCTGCACGCTGTGGTCCTTTGCCTCGAGCCCTTCGGCTTCGATCCAGTTCAGGTCGAGCTTCAGATTGTAGGCCAGCGCGCCATGTACCAAGGCCTCTTTCAGCGACTTGTAGGAATCTTCGTACTCGACATACTTGCCCACTATGCCGATGGAGACCTCGTCCTTCGGGTTGTAGACGCGGTGAATGAGTTCCTCCCAGCGGCTCAGGTCGGCCTCTTTGGCTTCCATGTGCAAGTAACGTAGCGCCAGTCGATCCACTCCTTCGTGCGCGAACACCAGCGG
>Ga0074045_10002105_pt1 | contig 18675 bp, 12 predicted proteins | sample BogForMeECP23OM2_FD_94442 | JGI IMG/M metagenome (GOLD analysis project Ga0074045, IMG submission 94442) | Bog forest soil microbial communities from Calvert Island, British Columbia, Canada - Bog Forest MetaG ECP23OM2 | ecosystem: Environmental > Terrestrial > Soil > Wetlands ...
GGAGCTATGACGGCAACGCGCCGGCGAAGTATTCACGCTACTCGACGGCACTCTACGTTGACTATCCACTATAAAGATCCAGCCGATGAAATAGGAGAAAAGGTGCAGGAAATGAGCGAGAACGATTCGCGTCCAACACAGTCCGTCTCAGTGTCGTTAGTCCAGTTCATTGATCGAGCTGTCGAAGCTGAGCGGCGGTTGACGGAGGCTGAGTTCCGACGCTGCGCCGAGATGCTAGACGCGCACGCCCGAGCGGACGACCTGCGACACGGGGCCGGAGACGCCAAGATCCAAAAGGCAAATGAAGTCCTTGATTACCGCCTGGCAGAGATGAATAATTTCCGCGCGCAAATTAACCAGGAGCGTGGGGAATATCTTCGTCGTGAAATGTACGAGCGCGAGCAAGGTGCCTTGGCGGAACGAGTGAAGATTCTGGAAATTGTGCGCGGGGAACAATCGGGAAGAACCGCCGCCTATGCTTCGATGGTTGCATTGGTGGTGATCGTGGCCCAGGTGGTGTTGCACTTCTGGAAGTAAGAAATTAGAAAGATCAGACGGCCCGATCTCGAGGCTAGCCGACTTCTTCGCTCCAGCTCTCAAGAGTCTTCTTGACGACAGCCATGAACTGGTCGGCGATGGCGCCGTCGACAATGCGATGGTCGTAGCCCAGTGTGAGGTGAACGACGGAACGGATGGCGATGGAATCTGTGCCGTCTTTGCTGGTAATCACCAGGGGCTGTTTGGTAATGCCGCCGACGCCCATGATGGCGGCGTTCGGCTGATTGATGATGGGCAAGCCGAAGACGGCGCCAAACTGGCCAGGGTTGGTGATGGTGAAAGTCGCGCCTTCGACGTCAGCCGGCATGAGCTTCTTGGTACGGGCGCGTTCGCCGAGATCGGTGATGCCGCGCTGCAGCCCGAGAAAGTTCAACTCGTCGGCGTTCTTGAGCACGGGGACGATGAGTCCCCAATCTAATGCGACGGCGATGCCAGCGTTGACGTGCTTGTGGTAGCGAAGGCTGTCGCCTTCGAGCGAGCTGTTGACGATTGGATATTGCTGCAGGGCGATGATGGCGGCCCGCACGAAGAATGGCATGAAGGTCAGCCGCGCGCCGTAGCGCTGCTCAAAACCGTTCTTGAGCTGGTTTCGCAGATTGACGATGCGGGTCATATCCACTTCGAACATGCAGTGGACGTGAGCGCTGGTGCGGCGTGATTCGATCATGCGCTGCGCGATGATTTTGCGCATCTGGGACATGGGCACCAGGTCGCCGGGAATGGCGGCGGGAGCGGTGCGCGTGGGCTGCGAAGGAGCAGGCGAGGCGGTCCCGGCAGGACGGGCAGGAATGCCCGCCCCCTCACGGTGTTCGACGAAATCGAGGACATCCTGTTTGGTGACGCGGCCGCCAGTACCGGTGCCGCTCACTTTCGCGAGATCGACATTGTGCTCCCGAGCGAGTTTGCGCACGAGCGGGGAGGAGCGAACGTCGGCATCTTCGCCGTCTTCGTGAGCGGTAGTTGCGGGCGTGGGTGGCGGAGCCAGGGCTTCTTTCTTTGCGGATACGGTAGCGGCCGTAGCGGGGGCAGTAGGCTTGGCGGGGGCAGGCGCGGAAGCGCCGTTGCCGTCGCCAATCACGCCGACGACGGTGTTGACCTGAACGGTGTTGCCTTCGGTAACCTTGATTTCCTGAAGGATTCCGCTGGCGGGCGCGGGGATTTCGGCGTCGACCTTGTCGGTGGAAATTTCGAATAGAGGTTCGTCGCGCTGGACCTTGTCACCGGGCTTTTTCAGCCACTTGGTAATGGTGCCTTCGAAAATTGATTCGCCCATCTGGGGCATAACTACGTCAGTCGCCATAGTTCCCTTTCGATGAAGCCTTCCTGCGCCGACGGCGGTGGAAGAGCAAACCAACATTATAGCGAAGCCGGGAGTGACTACGGGCGTGGGAGCGCGCGGATCTGCGTTGTTCCTGGCATTTTGCAACAGCGTCGCCCTGACCTAAGGAAGGGCCGAATTTTCTCTGGAGCGAAGAGGGATGAAGAAGTTTGTGGCGATTGTTCTTAGAAGGACCATGAGCGCAATGGCAAAGATCACTTTCTCCGGTAAGCGCATGGCTCGACACGGCGGGGCGATCCTCTTTCGTGTTGTGAGCGGGCTGGCAGTCCTATCTTTACTGAATTGTGTTGCGCTGGGGCAGTTGTCGGGTTCGGCCGCGCTTTCCGGCGCGGGGCAGTTTGCGGGCATAGGTAACTGCCAAATGCCCAATCCCTGCGCCTACAACGGCGTCGACTTGATCCAGTGGGGAACGATACCTAACTTCTCACTGGCTGGAAGCTATGGCACGCTGAACAACTACCAAGTCGGCTACGACACATCATTTCTCGGCCACACGAACTTCGATGGCTCGACATTCAGCAATTCTGCCTACCTTAGCCCCATCTACCGCGTTACCGACCAGGCAGCTATCATCGGCAACGTCAAGCAGGGCTTCGCGGCGGGACAAGGTTCGAGCGGCGGCAGGCCGAACCTGACGAACACTGATTCCACGCTGATCTCGATTTCGGGCACGGGCGGGGCGTACTATATTGGACGCTTCAATCCGTCAGGTCCGAACCAAGGATTCCTCACTTCCAACTCCCAGAATTTGCCCAACCCTGTAGTCGGGATTGGTAGCACGAGTTGGTACTACAACGGTTCGACACCCTATCCTCCCGTGGCGAATGGCACCGTGACGGACTCGGCCACCGTCATCACTTCGGCACAGAAGACGGGAGGAAACTGCTCCTCGAACTGCATCGCGGTCAACTTCGCCGGCATCAAATTCGACTCCCACGTCAACAGTCTGTTGTACGTTTGGGGAAACAATACCGACATCACGAACCAAACGACGATTACGCCAGAGGTTATAAACCCGGTGACGGGGCAGTACACGGTCGGTTCTCCAATCGTCGATTTCCAGTACGGGATCCCGGGGACAAATTCATCTGAGTGGACGATCAGCACACCCTATTCGTATGGGCAATACGTTCTCCATACGTTAAGCACTGCGGAGATGGCAACGGGTGGGGTTTGGGCTTCGGGTCACACCTACGTTCCCGGCGATATTGTGACCAGCCAGAGCGGTTTGTTTTGTGCCTACAAAGTGTCGACGGCATCGGGGTCTGCAGCGTCCGGCTCGGCACCGGCGTTCAAGACTTCATCCTGTGGGACTGAAACCCTGACCGATTCAGCAAATAATAAATGGAACGGATTGGCGGTGGGGACCGTTGGCGCAGGAGCGGGGCCACAGTTCGTCTATCAGGAAGTGAATCCTGCGTGCACGGTTGGAAGCCCATGCACGTCGGCGGGATCAGCATTCCAATGGCTTGCAACGCCAACCACGCTGGTTTCGGACGGAGCTATGGCGTCTGGTTCGCAAGTTCTGACTTCGGGAAGCAATCCATTCAGTGCTGCGATGGCAGGACAGACAATTCAAGTCGTCAATGCCGGAAACGCGGGTGGCACGATTCCGTTGAACACGACGGTTGCCAGTTACCAGAACGCCGGACAAGTTACACTCGCCGCCCCTGTGCTAAAGACCGGCGGCATCTCGGGAGCCACCGTTCTGCTCACCGGACACCCCGACATCATCTCATCGACAGTTGGAGACGCCCATGGATTGGTTTGGCAGAATGCCGGCCCCAACCTGCCCATAGCGGGAGGAACCGGGTGGTTTGACGGCAGCGACCTGAGCGCTGACCAACTCTACCCGATCACGGTCGGCGGGACAGGATATAACGCTCCCAAGAATTATGCTACTGCGATCAGCACGAATACCTACCATATGGCGAAATCTTACTCCGGCGGCGAGGACTACAGTTCTGGCGGAGCGGGGCAAGACACGGGATTCTTCGTGGTGGAGTTCGATTACAACTCCGGCAATCCCATCTATCACATGCTCAACCTATTGAGTGGTATCTGGACGGACTGGTCCTGCTCTGGCGGATCTGGTTATAACTGCTCGGGGGGATCGTTTACTTCGACGACCGTCGGAACTTTTAAGGCGATCACCGATCCGTTTACTACGGGCCAACCATGCCCAAATACTATCCACGCGGCCCGCATCAACCCAACCGGCGCGTACTTGCAAATCACCCCAACAGTAGCCCGTATTTACAATCCTTGCACCAGCTTGCCCAACGCGACAGAGTGGGCGACACCGACTTCAACTTTTGATCCATACGCTTCCTACCAGGTTTATTACAACGGGTTGAACCACTCCGCCTTGGGAGAGAATCACATTTTCTCCTTTAACAGCAGCGGGTGGGGTATGAACGCCGGGGTATTCGTGGCCCGATATACACTGAACAACGTTTCTGGCACGCCTTGCATTTCTGGTACCTGGCCCGATTGCCCCGGAACCGGCAATCCGGTGACAGGCGGTGGTTTCCCCCCTCCCGTTACTACTTACCTTTATCCCCTCGGAGGCACGGGCAACCAGACGCAAGCGCAGACCGCGCCGCCTGGCTGCTACGTTACCGGCGTGGGTGCAGGCGGGATCATGTCGCCCGACTGTAACCTTTCGGAAGTGCTGGACTCTCACATCAGCCGGGCCGGACACATCTCCGACGACACTTTCCCGGCCTGCGGAACGGCGTTTAACTATGCGACGTTGAGTCCTGTGGCCTTTAACTCGTGGCAGGGCATGGAAATCTGCCAACCCACCTATCCATACGTTCCCACAAGCACCAACCCTAGCGCGAGCTGGTCGCTTCCGTCCGCCAGCCTAGCGGCACCGTGGCAGTTTACGCATGGTTTTTTTACGGGCACAAGCGTCTTTTTCAGCCCCCAATTCGGAGTGAGCCAGTTTTCGCAGGATGGCAATTGGCTGTTCTGGTCCAGCGACTGGGCTTGCCAGGCTGGTTCCCAATCTGGCAGCCCTCCCGCTGTGTGGACAAGTGGAACGTACTACCAAATGCTGGTGGTTACAGGAGTGCCAGCGGCACCGATGACAACCGTGTACAGCCTCTGTGGTCTGCCTTGGCTACCGTTGCATTCCTACGCGGTCGGAAACCTTATCAATCCCATCGAAGGTACAGGCGGCGGCGGCCAGATTGACGATCTGTTTCAGGCTATTTATGTCAGTGGCACCAGCGGTCCAAACTCCTTGCTGGGATCGAACCAGCCGAAGTGCGGGGCCACTTCCTGCTTTGCCAGCACAAATCCTCCACTCTGTAATGGCCTGAGCTGTGCCACAAATCCGGCGGCAACCCCGTTCACGCCTGGCGATACGGTCTGCGACAACCAAAGCGGGAGTGGCAATGTCATCAATCCGTCGCTGCCCTATTCGAGCAGTTGTCCCACCGGAATTGTCTGGCAGGACCTAGGGCCTGGAAACGCTCGGCCAGATATGTTCGCAGTAAGGCTTTCGCATTAACGATCAACGAATGCACATAACCGGTAGGCCAGTACGGGTCGGTAGTGAAACTCGGTCTCACCGGAAGCTATTCCATGAAAATCTCAGAGCATTTCACGTTGGAGGAGCTTTCTTTCTCCGAAGCGGCGGCGCGGCTCGGACTCGATAACACTCCGACTGCGGTCATCCTCACAAACCTGGGGTCGGTGGCTGCGGTCATGGAGCGAATTAGAACTCTGCTGGGGGACAGTCCCATCGTGGTGCACAGCGGCTACCGTTCACTAGAGGTAAATCAAGCGGTGGGCGGAGTGATATCCAGCGCCCATTGCCACGGCTTGGCATGCGACTTTGTTTGCCCCGCGTTCGGTACGCCGGCGCAAGTGGCGCTTACGGTCCTGAAGTCCGACATCGAATATGACCAACTAATCCTCGAGTACGGGTGGGTTCACGTTGGTTTGGCGCAACACGGAGCGCTACCGCGCCAGCAGGCGCTGACAAAGCGGTCGGCAGGGACAGCATACGAGCCGGGTATCGAGGCTTGATTGATATCGCCGATCCACCGCAAAGACAAAGTGTAACTCTATCGCAAGGAGATACTATCGTGAAGAAGTGCGTTCCTTATCTGCCCACCGTTGTGCTGTTGCTCACGACGCTTGCCAACGCCGCTACACCGGCGATTGCTGCTTTCTGGACGAACCATGCCGCCGCCGCGGCAATTCTCGCGCCGCTGGCCGTCATCGTTGCGCATTGGCTGCCCTCGCCTTATGTAAGCACTAACTCCAAGTAAGTAACAAAAGGTCTGAATAATCAGGAGAATTACTTATGAGAAACGCTCTTGTCGTTGTGTTATCGCTTGCCATGTTCTGCACCGCATGTTCGACCGCCTGGATATCGACGCTCGATTCCATTCTGGCAGCGGCAGCGCCGGCGTTGGTCAACATCCTGCAAATCGTTGCCGTGGCCAACGGCCAGCCGATGAACAGCAACCTGGCAGCGAAAATCAATGGTGACGCCACGGCCCTCAAGACTCTGGCCGGCGACTTCGCTAAAGCATCTTCTGGAGCTGCTCCGGGAGTATGCCAACAACTACAAGCGGCCGTGGGCGCTTATCAGGCCGATCAGGCGCTTGTGCTTCAGGTCGCGCAGGTGAGCGATGCAAATACACAGACGAAGATCACGCTGCTGGCGGATCTTATTGCAGGTACGGTTCAGGCGATCACGGCCGTGATTCCGTCATGCCAAGTCAATGCGCAGGCCTCGTTGAAAGCTCTGCGCCCATACAGCATTTCCGGCTTTACGGATCACTACAACAGCATCCTGGTGGCGCCCACTGGCAACGCTGCGGTGGATGCGGCGACTCCGACACTGAAGCTTCATCGGCATTCGAAATTCGTGCGGGCGATGACTTTCGGACGACTCCAGTGATCGCAGATAGCTTGATCAAACGCAAGTTTGGCGCGCTCCGCGACGTGCACGATGTGCGGGACCGGATGTATCGGGCATCGCCGCGAGCCGGACCGGTGCCGCAACAAGTGGATTTGCGGAAATGGGGCGGCCCGATCAAAGATCAGGGTGAGGAAGGCAGTTGCACCGGACATGCCTTCTCCTCCGCACGCGAATGGATTGCACGGAAGTATGAGGGGAATTCACCCGTCCTGAGCCCGCAGTGCCTTTATGTAGAGGAACTGATTGCGGATGGTTCCTTTCCGAAAGATGGGGGGGCGATGCCGCGCACTGGTTGCCAGGTGCTGACATCAAAAGGTTGTTGCGAAGCGGCGCTCTATCCTTATATTGCGGGTAAGTTTACCGTTCCGACGGCGACGCAGGCGCAGAACGCGCTTAAGTACAAGACGGGCGCTTATCACCGGCTCGCGACATTATCGGACTTTCTCCGGTGCCTGGCCGATCCGACGCCGTGGCCGGTTACAGTCGGGTTCGCGGTCTACGGGTCGTTTATGTCGCAGCAGGTGGCGGACACCGGCATCATGCCGGTTCCACAACCGGGCGAACAGCAACAGGGCGGACACGAAGTGCTTTGCCTCGGCTACGACTTGGCGAAACAACTGGCGCTTATGCAGAACAGTTGGGGCGATGGTTGGGGACAGCGGGGCTACTTCTGGATGCCGTTTGGCGTGATCCAAGCGCCGGACACGGATCTTTGGATGGTGCATACGGGCGGGCCGTGGAAGTGATGGAATATCACTCCGCAGGGGAGACGCGGCAAGCCGCGTCTCTACACTCCAGATTTTTTCTCGATCTTTTTCTCAACTTTCGCCCACGTATCTTTCAGCGCCACGGTGCGGTTGAATACGAGACGCCCCGGCCTGGAATCCGGGTCCACGCAAAAATATCCGAGGCGTTCGAACTGATAGCGGCCTTCGACCGCCGCATTCGCCAGCGAGGGCTCGAGCTTAGCCTGCGTGATCACTTCCAGCGAGCCCGGATTCAGGTTCGCGGTGAACTCCTGCCCTTCTTCAACCTGATTAGGGTCTTCCTTGACAAAGAGCTTGTCGTAAATACGAACTTCGGCGTCGATGGCATGCGCGGCTGAGACCCAGTGGATGGTCGATTTCACCTTGCGTCCATCGGGAGCATTGCCTCCGCGCGTGGCTGGGTCGTAGGTGCAATGCACCTCGATCACTTCTCCCCGGTCGTTCTTCACCACTGATTTCGCGGTGATGAAGTAGCCGTAACGCAGCCGCACCTCGCGGCCGGGCGAGAGGCGGTAATACTGTTTGGGCGGATCTTCGCGAAAATCGTCCTGCTCGATGTAAAGCACCTTGGAAAAAGGTACTTTGCGCTTCCCGGCGCTTTCGTCCTCGGGATTATTGACCGCGTCGATTTCGTCGACCTGACCTTCCGGATAGTTATCGATTACAACCTTCAACGGCCGCAGCACGGCCATCACTCGCGGCGCGCGCTTGTTCAGGTCTTCGCGGACGAAGTGTTCGAGCATGGCAAGTTCCAGCATGCCATTGGTCTTCGAAACCCCGATGGCGGCGCAGAAATTGCGGATTGCCTCCGGCGTGTAGCCACGACGTCGTATGCCCGAGAGCGTGGGCATGCGCGGATCGTCCCAACCGTTAACGCGCTTTTCCTGCACCAGAGTTAGCAACTTACGCTTGCTGAGCAGCGTGTAAGTCAGGCTTAGGCGATCGAACTCCATCTGTTGCGACGGAAAGATGCCGAGTTGCTGGATGAACCAGTTGTAGAGTGGGCGGTGATCTTCAAATTCGAGCGTGCAGACGGAGTGGGTCACATGTTCGATGGAGTCGGACTGGCCGTGCGCGTAGTCGTACATGGGATAGATGCACCACTTGCCGCCAGTGCGGTTATGCTCGGCGTGCAGGATGCGGTACATAACCGGATCGCGCAGGTTCAGATTGGGCGAGGCCATGTCGATCTTGGCGCGGAGCACGCGCGATCCGTCGGGAAACTCGCCTTTGCGCATGCGCTCAATAAGGTCGAGACTCTCCGCCGCACTGCGGTTGCGATGCGGACTATCTTTGCCGGGCTCGGTGAGCGTGCCGCGATGCTGGCGAATTTCTTCCGCGCTCAGATCGTCAACATACGCTTTGCCGTCGTTGATCAGCTTGATCGCCCACTCGTAGAGTTGATCGAAGTAGTCGGAAGCGTAGTAGAGACCGTCCCACTCAAAGCCCAGCCAGCGGACGTCCTTCGTGATGGAGTCTACGTACTCCTGCTCTTCCTTCTCCGGGTTAGTGTCATCGAAGCGCAGGTTGGTTTTGCCGCCGAACTCGTCGGCTAATCCAAAGTTGAGGCAGATGGATTTGGCATGGCCGATGTGCAGATAGCCGTTGGGCTCGGGAGGAAAGCGGGTCTGGACCCGACCGTCGTATTTTTTCGTCTCCAGATCCTTGATGACCTGGTCGCGGATGAAGTTCGAGGGGCGGGGCTCGGACGGCGAGTTAGCGCCGCCTTCGTTTAGGCTCATACCCTTTGTATTTTATATGGGAAGAGCGGATTCGCGGTGGAGCGACGGGCGTCTCGCCCGTCCGGCCGGGCGGGGACGCCCGGCGCTCCACCAGCATCGTGATAATCTGCGTTGAGATGGCAAGATGCGTTCAATGCGGTCGTCAGCTTCCAGCCCTCAGCTTCGGCAAGAAGCTTTGCCAATGGTGCGTGCAGCATGAGGCTGCGCAGCGCGGCGAGGATTCTCCCATCCAGCGAGTCGAGCCCGCGCCTTGGCTGCGGTCGCAGTCCAGTTCGATGGCGGTCACTCAGGCCATTTTCGGCATCAACGTTGCGGTGTTCGTCGCCATGTCATTGGCTGTGGGCGTTACGGTACTCGGCGATCCTCGGTGGCAGGAACTCTCCGTGCGCTTGGGTGCCAATTACGGGCCGTATACGCTCAGTGGCCAGTGGTGGCGGCTGCTAGCTTGTGTTTTCATTCACGGCGGCTTGCTGCACATCGCGTTCAACATGTGGTGCCTCTGGAACCTTGGCAGACTAGCGGAGTCGGTCTACGGACACTGGACCTTTGCCATGGTTTACTTGATCACTGGTTTGTCGGCGAGCCTGATGAGCGTAGCCTGGCATTTTCCGATTCCCGTCTCCAGCGTCGGCGCTTCCGGCGCAATTTTTGGGATTGCAGGGGCTCTGATCGCATCGTTTTATCTGGGTGAGTTTTCAATGCCGCGCGCCGCGATGGCCGGGATGCTGCGCAGCGTGGCTACATTCGTCGCATACAACCTCTTCTTTGGAGCGGTGATGGCTAGCACCGATAACGCGGCGCATGTCGGCGGCCTGCTCATGGGGCTGCTGCTGGGCGCGCTCATCGCGAAGGTCGCTCCGGGACATGACGACTTCTTGCGTCGGATCGCAGTGCTGCTGGTTGGAATTGTGCTGGTGGTGGGCGGCGGGATGTGGCTGCAGCGCTCGCGCTCTTATATGCTTCATGGACAAAACGGGGTCGGACTTCTCGGCCAGGGAAAGACGGACGAAGGGATTGCGGAGCTGCAGAAATCTGTAAGCATGCGGCCCAACTTCGCCGCTGCCCACGCTGCTCTGGCGGGCGCCTACATCGCAAAGCACGACTTCGAAAATGCGGCGGCGGAAATGAAGCGCGTGATCGCGCTGAACCCGCGGAGTGAAGACGCATATTACCGGCTCGGGATGATCTATCTCGAGCAGAAACTTCCATCCAAGGCGCAAGACACTTTTGTCCAACTGCTCCGAATCGACCCCAACAGCGCCGATGGACATGCCGGGCTGGCAGCCGCTTTGTCGGATCAGCATCGCGATCCCGAAGCGCTCGAAGAATACAAGCGAGCGGCGGCACTCGATTCCGGCTATCAAAGCATTTACTATAACCTAGGCGTAACCGAGGTACGGCTCAAGCTTTACGACGATGCCATCGCGTCGCTCGTGAAGCAGCGGCAAACTGCTGATGATGCCGAAACTGAAAACCTGCTGGCCGATGTCTACGACGCCAAGGGAATGAAGAGTGAGGCCGAGGGCGCAAGACGGAAGGCCGCACAGTTTCAGGATCACTAAGGCGTCGAGTATTTGGACAACCGCCAATCGGGAACAGGTTCCTCGATCAGGATACTCATCCAAGCCATTTCGCGAATTTTGACCGTGACCAAGGTGGATTAGACATCCATGATGTATCTGGGAGCGGCATTCTCTTTGCGTCTCGGACTGTCAGCCAGCCGTTCGGAAGATCAACGTCACCTACTGTTCCATGCTGTGTAATCCAGGAGAAACTGCGTCGGCGCTCGCTTTTGTTCGCGACTTCCAGAGCAATTCTGCAATCCCGCCCCACGTATTTCAGGACAGTCTCGTACTTGCCATCTTTCCATAGCTGCGGCGCTTCCCAGCCCTCTATACCTTCTAGCTTCCTGAGCCCGATTGCTTCCCCAGTTGCATCAAGCCCGACAGTGAATCCTTTACAGCAAAAAACATGAAACATAATGTCGACGTGATCAACGGCAAGTTTCTTGCAATCGTTTAGGCGGCCGGACTCTTCAGCCAGGACATCGAAGTCGAACCCCAGGCCATTGTGCGTCACTATCGTGTAACCGTTCTTGACTTGAGTTGTAAGAAAATCTATAAGGCCCGAGAGATCGTTCTTGCACATTTGGGCAGAATGGATGCCACTGGCATCTCTTGAATAGAACAATTGCGGCTCCTTCTTGTCGGTCGCCAGTGCAGCCGCGCAGGTAATCCCCAATGGCCGATGCGCCAAAATATCTCCGCCGGCAACATCACGGGGAAGAACCTTTGCCGTTTCGATGTCAAACGCGAGGTATTGTCGTTTCATGAGGGCAGATCCGCACTCTTTTTCGCGCCATCTTACCACCGCTGCCTGATTCCCACGCGTCCCTGCGTTCCGGCAGAACGTCGCCCTGCTTGACGGGCGAGGACGCCCGTCTCTCCATCGATTTGAGGAATTTACTGTGCCTTCTGGATCGCCTGCTCGATCCTCTTCAGCGTCGTTTCTTTTCCCAGTACTTCCAGCGTCTCGAACAGCGGCGGCGCGTTCTTTCTTCCGCAAACGGCCACGCGAATGGGCTGGAACATTTGGCCTGCCTTGACCCCCAATTCCTGAGCGGCTGTGCGAAGGGTTTGGTCCAAGGGATCGTGTTTGAATTCTGTTTCTGCCAGGACTTCTCGCGCCCGGGTCAATACTTTTAGCGCCATGGCGGCGTCGCCCTTTTGCGGGATGAGTTCGGCTGGGTCGTAGGGCGGGAGTTGGTCTACGAAGAAGAAGTCGGCGGCGGTGAGGACGTGACGCAAAAGCTTAATGCGCTCGCGGATGAGCGGCGTTATGGCGTGCATTTTTTCCGGCGCAATGGGGAATCCGGCCGCGTGGACAACCGGGAGCAAGCGGGCGCTCAGTTCGTCAATGGAGAGGGCTCGAATGTGCTCGGCGTTCAGCCAGACGGCTTTGGGGTCGAAGGTTTCTTCGGGGTAGGGGTCCTTCGACTCCGCGGGTACTTCACTTCGTGAAGTTCCCGCTCCGCTCAGGATGACAGGGGCGGAGGGCTTGGCGAGGGCGGTACCCGGCGTTTCACTTCCGCTTCTCTCCTTGAAATTCACCACCGCGTTGGGACGATTAATGCCTTCGAGCGAGAACGCATCGACCAGTTCCTGGCGGGTCATCTTTTCGCGATCGTCTTTGGGCGACCAGCCGAGCAGACATAGAAAATTGATGAAGGCCTCAGGAAGGAAGCCGGCGTCGCGGTAGGTGGTGACGCTGACTACCGGACCGTGGCGGCGCTTGGAAAGCTTTGATCCGTCGGGGGCGACAAGCAGCGGAAGGTGCGCGAACTGCGGCGGTTTGGCGCCGGCACCTTCGAAGATCAGCACGTGCTTGTAAGTGTTCGAGAGGTGGTCCTGGCCGCGGATGATGTGGCTGATCTTGAGATCCATGTCATCGGCACAGGATGCGAGGTGATACATCGGCATGCCGTCGCTCCGGAGAAGCGCGAAGTCTTCGATGTCATCCGCGGACTTAATCTGCTCGCCATAGACAGCGTCGGTGAAGCGGACCTCTTCTCCCAGTCCGCGGGGGACGCGGAAACGAAGGGCGAAGGACTCTCCGGCAGCGGCCCGGCGGTCGCTCTCGGCGCGGGAGAGTTCGCGCATGCCGGGGTTGAACAGCCAGGTTTGATTAGGGCCGAACTTCTCGCTGTCGTTTATTTGGAAACCAGGGGCGTGGGCGGGAGTAAAATCGCGGTACGCTAGGCCCTTCTGGAAGATGGCGTCGGCGATCTGGCGGTGCAGGGCCAGGCGTTCGGATTGCTTGTATTCCTCGTCCCACCCGAGGTCGAGCCAGCGCAGACCATCAAAGATGGAGTTGACGGAGGCATCGGTGTTGCGCTCGACGTCTGTGTCATCGAGGCGGAGGATCATGGTTCCTCCGTTGTGGTGGGCGTAGAGCCAGTTGAAGATGAAGGTGCGGGCACTGCCGACGTGCAGAAAACCAGTGGGGGACGGCGCAAATCGAACTCGAAGCATAACTTTTGAGTATAGCGGGATTAGGGCTCTCGCTCTAGGCAGTCGAGTGCCCGGTTACCACCGGTTACCAAGGTACTATTCGAGAGAAGATCGATATAGCCGAGCCGCATCTCATAGGAAGATAGTTTTGAAAACGCCGTGCCCAGGGCGGGACCTGCCGACACCTATTGTTTCGATCTGCCGGTTATGACAGGATTAGACCACCCAGAGTTCCCTCCGGGCCCAGATCACGGCTGATGAGAAAACGGTAGTCCATGCATAGCGTTGCTACAGGTTTGGTGCTGATTCCTGGGGCCGTAGCCCTGTTGGTGCTGCTGGTCTTCACCTACCTGTACGAGCAAAACCGTCACAGCTATTTTCGCGCCTGGCAACTGGCCTGGGCGGCGTACACGCTGCACTACGCGTCGAAGGCGGTGGAATATTTTCGGGGTCCTTCCGCATTACTGTATTGGTTGAGTTCGCTGCTGCTGCTGGGTATGGCGGTTTGCATTTTTGTCTCAACCCGGCTGATGAAGGAGCCGTTCCAGCTGAAGTGGTATGACGGGGCGCTGGCGGCGGCTGGGGTTCTGCTGACGTATGTCGGTTTGCGGGCGCAAATGGCGAGCGGAGTATTCGGCGAGAAGCCAACACCGGTGCCGCTCTATTTCCGGCTCGAGTTTTGGCTGGCGGCGACGCTGCTCTATTGCTCATTCCAGTTTTACCGTTACGCTTTTCGCCGGAATTCGGTTGCGTTCCGGATGTTGGCATTTGCCCTGGCGCTGTGGGCGGCGCTGATGGGCGCGGGACAGGTCCATCAACCTTTCCTGCATGTAGTTGGCGCGTTCGGAGGTTTCCTGGGGCCGGTCCCGCAGATGCTGCTGGCCATCGCCATGGTGATGGTGCTGTTTGAAAATGAGCGCAATGCCGTGCAGGAGAATGCCTTGGCGTTCTCGACCCTGGGCGTAGACCCGCGCCGATTGTTCTCGGCCGCCGACCTGGTTCCGAGCTTACAGAGTTTTGTCGAGAGGTTAGTGGCGCCCTTGCCTTCGCATCGCGCCGTCTTCTTTGTTTCCCAGCAATGGCGCGGTGCCGTGCCCTCGGTGCAAAAAGGTTTTTCTGCGGATTTTCTGGAGAAGCTGCAAAAGACGCAGGCCGGGGATTACATTGCCGAACTTGCCTACCGGCGCGGTGGAGTAGTCACGTTCCATAACCTCGCGGAAGTAGAAGAGCCTTTGCCGGCGCTTTCGGGAGGAAAGTTCGGGGTGTGCAAGCAACTGCTGCTGGCGGAGGGAATCCGCGATCTGATGGCCGTGAGTTTGCAGACGCGGGAACATAACTTCGGCGTCATTATTTTTCCGCACGCGGAACAGCGTATGTTCGGCTCTTCGAATTTGCGGTTGCTCATCGGACTGGCACTGCAAATTGCCTTGACGCTGGAAAACTATGTCGTCATGCATGAAGCCCAGCGGCGAACCAAGGAATATGAGTTGCTCACCGAGATCGGGCAGGCCATCAGTTCTCATCTCAACCAGGACGAGGTGCTGCGCACGGTGCAGGTGGAACTGGGCAAGATTTTTGACACCAGCGATTTCTACATCGCGTTTCAGGAAGAAGATGAGATTCGCTTCGAACTGGAGATCGAAGGCAACCGCAGCCTTCCCAAGCGCTCGCGTCAGGTCAGCAATGGATTAACCGAGTACATCATGCGGACGGGGGAGCCGCTGCTGATCGAGTCCGATCTTGAGCAGGTGCGGTCAAAACTGGGAATCGACTTCGTGCCTCTGCGGCCGGCCCGGTCGTTGTGCGCCGTGCCTATTTTTCTGGGCGGAAAAGCCGTGGGAGTGATGGCGGCAAGGAGTACGGAGCGGGAATCGCAGTTCGTGGCCCGGGACCTCCAGGTCATGCAAACCGTAGCCGGTCAACTAGGCGTGGCGGTCGAGAATGCGCGCTTGTTTACCGAGGAGCAACGCCGCGCCAAGCATCTCGCATTTCTGAACAATATTTCCAAAATGGCGATCTCGAGCGAAGACGCCGAGCAGATGATGGCCGATATCGTGCGCGAGATTCAGAAGAACTTCCGCTACGATCACATCGGAATCGGCATCATGGACTATGCCACCAAGGATATCGAGATCAAAGCCGAGGCGGGAACGACGTCGCAAACCTTGGGCCGCCGCATCGCGGTGGGCAGCGGAGTTCTCGGAAAGGTCGCGCGCACCGGAGTGAGCGCGCTGGTGCAAAACGCCGGCCCGGGACAGCTTGCCGGTGTGTTGCCGGAATCGCGGGCGGTGCTCTGCCTGCCGATCAGCTACGGCGAAACGCTGCTGGGCGTGCTCAACGTGGAGAGTCGGGATGAGAATGCATTCGCACCCCAGGACATTCTGATTCTGAATACGCTGGCCGACCTTCTGGCGACCGCATTGCACAACTCCTTCGTCTTCCAGAAGTTGCAGCAGCAATCGATTACCGACGGATTGACCGGCATCAAGACGAGACGATTTTTCTGGGAGGCACTGACCTCGGAGTGGAAGCGCGCGTCCCGTTCGGGCCGCCCATTCTCGGTAGTGCTGGTGGACCTGGATAAATTCAAAGAGGTCAACGATTCTCTCGGTCATCTGGAAGGGGATCTGGTGCTGGCTCGGGTTGGCCGGTTGCTGGAACAGAAGTGCCGCCAGTCGAATGTGGTAGCCCGCTACGGCGGAGACGAATTCGTCATCCTCATGCCCGAGACCGGGATCGAGCAGGCGCAGGTGCTGGCGGAGAGATTGCGGCTGTGGCTGGCCACCGATCCGATGCTGGAGGAGCACCGTATCACCGGCAGTTTTGGCGTTGCCAGTTTCCCCGTACATGGATTTTCCATGGAGGATCTGATTCGCATCGCGGATGCGGGCATGTACGTGGCCAAGCACGCGGGCGGGAATCAGGTTTCCACCGCCGATGCGTTCGGTGAAGGCTCGGCAGTGCAGCGGCATCTTGTGTCCGGCTATATCGAAGGATTTCTGCAGCGCGAGCACAGCGGCCCGGAGCACCTCGAAGAACTGGTTGGCACGCTGCGCAAGCTATGCGGAGGCGACGGAGACGCGGAGCAGCAGCCGATCAAACAGGCCGTCGAAGCCCTGGCGCGCGCGGCCGAACTGAGGGAGCAATACGCGGCCGGACATGGCGAGCAATGCGGACGTTATGCCGGGATGATCGCGCGCGGACTCAACCTCTCTGCCGAGGAAGTGGAGGAAATCACGTTCGCGGGGCGGGTGCATGATTTGGGCAAGTTGTTTGTCGAAAATCGAATCCTGAACAAGCCGGGTACACTTACGGAAGATGAATACGCGGTGGTCAAAACCCACGCGCAAATAGGCGCGCAAGTGTTACGTGCGATTCCGGAAGTCGAGCGCGTAGCCCAGGCCATCGAGTCCCATCACGAAGCCTTCGACGGCAGCGGCTATCCTCTCGGACTGAAAGGCGAGGATATACCGCTGTATGGCCGGATCATCGCCGTTGCCGACGCCTACGTGAATATGATCAGCGAGCGTCCTTTTGCTCTTCCGAAAACCGACGAGCAAGCGATGTCGGAACTGGGAAAGCTGAGCGGCACCCGTTACGATGGCATGATCGTCCGTTTGCTTGCCCGCCTGCTCAAGATGGAAAGAGCCTCCAGTCTGGGCGGCGGAAGCTAGGGCTATTTCACCGCCGAGACGCCGAGGACGCCGAGAACGCGGAGAAAATCTCTCTTTTTTTCTCCCAACCCCCCAAGTTTTTCTTGGCGTCTCGGCGGTGAAAACAACATTGAGGCTGTTACATCGGGGTCAGCACCAGCCTGGCATCTTTCCCGAGATAATCCTTGCGGCGAAACCAGTCTTCCATGGCGTCCCGGAGTTGATCGAGCGGGACACGGGTTCCAATTTCCAGGCAGCCATCGGCCATCGGCAGCGTGTCGTCAAAAACGGACGCGTTGGTGAAGTTGCGCATGCTGAAATTGTCGAGCCACTTTAAGGGACAGGGTTGAAGCTTCCCCTCGTGCTCGTATTGCACACGCAATTTACGTGCGAACATACTGGAATTTGAGCACAGAACGGCCCCGAGCGTCCTATTCATCTTCATCGGGTGGCACCGCTTCCGACCTCTTGCCGAGCCGGCTCACTCTGCCAAATCTGCTCATCTTTCCGACTCTGCTGATGCTGGTACGCAGCCGCTTATCCAAGTCGTCGAGCTCGCGATTTAAGGCCTCGGGCATGTGAGTGCCGAACCGGTCGAAGTATTCGCGGATGAGCGGGATCTCGGCCAACCACCCTTCTATATCCACATTCAGCAACTGGCCCAGGGTGGCGTCCGGGATGTTTAAGCCGCCGGTATCGAGATCGGCAGGCCGCGGAAGGCGGCCAATGGGCGTATCCACGGCATGAGCCGTGCCCTCGCAACGCTCGAAGATCCATTTCAGCACGCGGCAGTTCTCGCCGTACCCAGGCCAGAGGAACTTCCCCTCTTCGTCGGTGCGGAACCAGTTCACGTAATAGATATTGGGAAGTTGGGCGTCAGGATGGGCGCCGATCTTGAGATAGTGGGCAAAGTAATCGCCCATGTGGTAGCCGAGGAAGGGGAGCATGGCCATTGGGTCACGGCGAAGTTCTCCAACTTTGCCGGCCGCCGCTGCGGTGGTTTCACTGCTGGCGCTTGCTCCGAGAAATGTTCCGTGCTGCCAATTGAACGCCTCCATCACCAGGGGCACGACGCCGGCTCGGCGGCCACCGAAGAGAATGGCGTCAATCGGCACGCCTTTGGGGTCCTCCCACTCCGGAGCAATCACGGGGCACTGTTTTGCCGGAGCCGTGAAACGCGCATTGGGATGCGCTGCCTTTCGAGAAGAAGCTGGAGTCCACGGCCGCCGCAGCCAGTCGACCAGCTCTGCCGGTTTTTGCGCGGTCATCCCCTCCCACCATATGTCGCCATCCGCGGTCATCGCGCAATTGGTGAAGATGGTGTTCTTGGTCACGGTCAGCATGGCATTGGGGTTCGACTTCATGCTGGTTCCGGGAGCCACGCCGAAGAACCCGGCCTCGGGATTGATGGCGTAGAGGCGGCCATCGGAGCCGAACTTCATCCAGGCGATGTCGTCGCCGATGGCTTCGATTTTCCATCCCGGTATGGTGGGGATCATCATGGTAAGATTCGTTTTGCCGCAGGCCGAAGGGAACGCGCCGGTGAAGAACTTGACGCGGCCCAAGGGGCTGGTCATCTTGAGGATGAGCATGTGCTCCGCCATCCAGCCTTCGTCCCGGGCCTGCACCGAAGCAATGCGCAAGGCGTGACACTTCTTGCC
>Ga0074045_10002107_pt1 | contig 18670 bp, 17 predicted proteins | sample BogForMeECP23OM2_FD_94442 | JGI IMG/M metagenome (GOLD analysis project Ga0074045, IMG submission 94442) | Bog forest soil microbial communities from Calvert Island, British Columbia, Canada - Bog Forest MetaG ECP23OM2 | ecosystem: Environmental > Terrestrial > Soil > Wetlands ...
AATTTCCGCGTCACCGTTCCCGGCTTTTACGATGATGTCGCCAGCGTCCCTGCTTTCGAGCGCAAGGCCTTGAACGCCTTGCCTTGGAAAGAGAAGGACTTCAAGAGGGCGGTGGGAGCGCCGGGCTACCACGGAGAAAAGGGATTCACAACCGTCGAGCGACTGTGGATTCGTCCCACGCTGGAATTAAATGGAGCCTGGGGCGGCTATCAAGGGGAAGGCGCGAAGACGGTGATTCCATCGAAGGCCTACGCCAAATTCTCCACGCGATTGGTGCCCAATCAGAATCCCCAGAAAATTGCCAAGCTCGTCGAAAAGCACATCCGCAAACTGCTTCCGAAAACTGTGCACTGCCGGTTCGAGGTGCTTAGCACCGGGAAGCCCTGGGTGGCCGCCTACAAAGCGCCGATTTTCCAGGTGGCGCAATCCGCGCTGCAAAAAGGATTCGGCAAGAAGGCAGTGTTCATCCGCGAAGGCGGCTCCATCCCCTTCGTCACCCAGATGCACGACACTTTCAAAGTGCCCTGTGTGTTGCTCGGCTTTGGCCTTCCGGACGAAAATGCCCACGCTCCGGACGAGCATCTGGCCCTGGAAAACTACTACGGCGGCATCAAGGCCATCGCGCATCTCTACGAAGATCTCGCCGCACTCTAAATTAAATCGACTGGTCAACCAGCCAGGTGCTCAGCGGCGTTCCAGCCGGAACAGAAAACATCCTGCTTCCGTGCTCCGAACATGCACGTAGCGAATCCGCGCTTCGCTGAATAGTTCCTTTGCAGCGACTTGCTCACCGCCGCTCTGCACGCGAATCTCCTTCAAAAGTGCGCGGTCATCACCATATCCCTCAAGGGTCAAAAGCCGTCCGCGGCATTCTTCAGGAACCACGTCGCTCTCCGGATGCCGGGGGCAGTCTTTCGCATGGACGTAGACGGGTCCAGGGAGGGGTGGTTGGCCAAGTTCTCGGAAAGGGTCGTAAGTGAATAACAACAGCTCTTCTTCATTCTTCCGGATCAAGCGCAAGCAATGCCGGCACGGCGCGCGGCCCGCAGCAACTTCACGGTGGGCCGGGAACCCATAGTCAGGCGATTTTCCCGAGTTCCGGACTTGCTCCGCGATGGCAGTGGGAATGGCTACGACTCGAAAGGAACTCATGCTTCACCTCGCTGGTATCTTCGTGCGAGGTGAGTATTCCGCTATCCAATCGCGCAATTCTATCCGCTATACCTCGTCAAATTCTTACTGAGTGGACAGTTGTTCGCGGCGCCCATGCGCATAATCCCGCAGCGCAGCATTAGCCCCGCCGATCACGTGTAGCGCTTCCGCGATGGCCGTAAGATCCTTGCCGCGCAGCACCACATACATTTCCTCTTCCTCCAGCCCGGTGTAGGTGCGATTCCCGATACATCCGAGACTGGTGATCGTGCCGTGCTGCAGGGAAGCGGGCAGTGCCATGCACGTGGGTCGGCCCAGCGCCGGCGCTCCGGTGCCGACTCCTGCGCGTCCCGCCGCCTCTTGCAACAACATCGCAGCCGCAGGCTTCAAAGCAAATAGAACTACGTCTGGATCAACCGGAGTGTCGCCAAGGGGAGCATACACAATGGCCTTCGGTGTTTTGGCCAATCGCGGGATTTGTGGAATCTCCTCGGGTTTCACGTAGCCCAGGTCGAACATCATTTTCAATGTCTGTTCGGTTTCCTTCTCGCGTTCCGGGGAAAGACCGATATTGTGTGTGTAAGCGCCCACCGCGCAGTTAAAATGGTTCTCCGGACGGGTGTAAAATGTCCGGCCTTCCGCGGCCAGCCTCCAGAAACTGCATCCGGAAGGCTGGGTGCCCTCGTATTTCTTCACATCAGTTGGTTCGGCGTCAAGAAACGTTACCGCGACGGGACGCACGCTGGCTCTCAAGCCCTTCAAAATCTGCTGCTCCAGTTCTCGCCAGTTTGCTGCTGCGCTCATGGTGGCTTCTCCTTGATTAGTTGGGAATTAGGAAGGATAGCACAACCATAGGACGTGGAAATCCCGGTCCCAATCGCGTTTAGCCGCATGAAATCAGCACGTTTTGCACATGCCGCGAAAAATATCGCTATTTTTCAGCCTTTTTGTGGGTTTGGCCCTTGCGTTCTCTTTCTTCCTTCGCTATAGTCCGATTCGGCCCGAGTTTTATGCAGGAAAATAGGGGTTTTCCGCTCGCGGCTGGCCTCGATTCTCTCGAGGCGGATAGAAAAACCAGGAGGATAGGCAGAAGAAATGGCAGCTAAGCCACTGAGCAAGACCAAAATCGTTTCGCATCTCGCCGAGAAAGTCGGTGCGTCGAAGAAGGCGATCGTCACTTTCTTTGATGAGCTTCACAAGTTGGCAGTCAAGGAAGCGAAAGGCAGTGCAGGTAAGTTCGTTATCCCGGGAATCGGCCGCGTGGTAAAGGCTCACCGCAAGGCGCGCATGGGCCGCAATCCTCAGACCGGCGAAGCGATCAAGATCAAGGCCAAGACCGTTGTTCGTCTGCGTCCGGCCAAGGTCCTGAAAGACGCTGTCCTGAAGTAGCTCTTTCTCCCGCCAGGGAGTGAGAAGAATTGGAAACCCCCGTCGCCCGCCTGGTGCAGGCTCACGGGGGTTTCTCTTTTATCACCGGATTTCGCCAAAGATTTTCTGGCGCGCGAATTACAGCGTCTTGACGTAAGCGATCACGTCCTTGATTTGCCCGGGCTCCAGCACTTCCTTGAACGGCGGCATCAACTGGTCACCGTTTTCGATCCAGGTTTTCAGGCTTTCGTCGGTGATTTTGTTTCCGTTCACGCTGAACGTGCCGCGTTTGGACAGTCCCTTCAGGCCGGGACCGATTTTTTTCTGTTCGCTATTGTCATAGTGGCAGACGGAGCATTTCTGCTGGAACACGGTTTTTCCGCGTCCCACCGCGGCAGCGTTAGGGCCAGCCGTCTTGCCGGCGCCCGCCGCGAAGTATGCGCCCGCACCGAGTATTCCAACAAAACCCGCCGTGATCATTGCATTTTTCCACAGACGATTCACGATTCCCCCCGCATACGCAATCTCAGCAACATTGGAACCCCTTTATTTTCCATGTTCCGGCCTGGAATTTCCACCTTTACCCCGGCAAAGAGGACAGGTTGCAATTTTGCGCCGCTAGACCTTTCGTACCTTTGACGCCGCTCACTTTTTTCATTCAAAATTCACCCATGAGCCAAGAGACCCTCACGCGGGCGTGGGAAGTTTTGCAGGATGCTTATCAGGCGCAGATGGAAGGCGACTACGATCGCGCCGCGGAGCTCTATCAGTCTTCGCTCGAACTGCATCCCACCGCCGAAGCTCATACCTTTCTGGGCTGGACGTATCACTACCAGGGCAAGCTGATGGACGCTATCGCGGAATGCAAGCGGGCCATCGAGCTGGACCCGGATTTTGGCAATCCCTACAACGACATTGGCGCCTATATGATCGAACTGGGCCAGTTCGACGAGGCCATTCCCTGGCTGCAGCAGGCCGTCGAATCGCGACGGTATGAGCCGCGGCATTTCCCGCACTACAATCTGGGCCGCGCGTATCTCGGCAAGGAGATGTACGGCCAGGCGATGCGCTGCTTCCAGGAAGCCATCGACATCGAGCCGCGGTATTCGCTGGCGCGGCAGGCGCTGGAGTCGCTGCGCCGGATGGTGAACTAATTTCTTAGGATTTTTCCTTTCCTCCTTTTTCTACTTCTGACGGCTTCACGACGCGGTCGTAAATCCACAGCAGGAATGTTGTTCCGAGGCCAATGGCGGTTAGGGCCCAGAGGAAGAGCTGCGGCTGGTGCTGCACTTCGCCGAAGCGGTGAAGCAGCGCGCCACCGATGCGCCCCGCGAGGAAGGAACCGATGCCGAGCGGCAGAAACGCGAAGCCCATGTACGTGCCCTGCTGCCCGGGAGGGGCGAGGCGGGAGATGTAGTCGTAATAGCGAGGCTGCTGGATGAGTTCGCCGAGAGCGATGACGACGAGGACGCCGTAGACCGCAGCGACGCTGGAGTGGAGCGCCAGAATAGCGAAGGCCACCATGGAAACCAGAGTGCCAAGGAGCACCGCGCGGAACGCGGAAATTTTCTGAGTGAGGACGCTGAACGCTACGGTGAACGCGATTACCACCAGAGGTCCGGTCGAAAGCATACGTTCGGTGTGGGCGTTCGCATCGACGTAATCGTGAACGTAAATCGGAAGGGTGATGAACTCCTGCCAATAGACGATCCAATAGCCGGAAAAAATCAACAGAAAAATCATGAACTTCGGATTGCCGAGCACCTTGCCAAAGTTGCGCAGCGTCTCGTTGAGGCTGGCGGTCTGGACGTCGCCGGATTTCTGCGGCTCCTTGAAAAAGAGGAGCACGGCAAAGAACATCAGAAAGACGCTGAGTGCCGCGACGCGAAATACATTTTCCACGCTCATGTGCTGATGCACCCAGTCCGCGATGTAGGGCCCCAGCGCGCCGCCGACGTTGACCAGCGTGTAGTAAATCGAATAGCCGATGGAGCGCACGTTTTCGTTGGAGGCGCGGGCGGTGGTGCCGACAACGCTGGGCTTGACCATGGCGACACCGAGCGCAGGCAGCATGAGGACGAAGGTGACCAGGGCGACGAGCGGGACAGCGTTGCGCACTGGGGCGAGCCAGGGCGCTGCGAGCGAGCCGAGGAGGAAGTATGAGCCGGCGAGGATGAGGTAGGCGATCGCCAGGGCGCGGCGGAAGCCGAGGCGGTCGGCGATGGCTCCACCGAAGATGGCCAGGAACCAGACGAGGCCGCCGAAGAGACCGGAGAGGTCGGCAGCGCGCTCGGTGGGAAAGTTGAGGGCTTCGTGGAGATAGCGGGCGAGAGAGGCGAAGGCGGCGTAATAGGAGAGCCGCTCGAAGAGTTCGCTGACGTTGGCGACCCAGAAGGACCGCTCGAAGCCGGTGCGTACGTCAGCGGAGCGCTGTGCGAAGCCCATGCCACCTCCAGAGGGTACAAGCGGGGAATGATAGCAGCGGCGAGGGGGAGTGGCCAGCAACGCGGAGAGCCTACAGCCGACAGCCTGCAGCTCGGAGCTCGAAAGACTTTCTTCATGCCGGTCGCAAAGCCCGTCAAGCGAGACAAGATGCTGGAAGATCGGAGGGGGGAGAATCCCGAAATGGAACGATTGGTCATACCAGTTGGGAGGGGGTACCCCCTGTTTTCGCCTAAGAGACGCAGGGAAAGGAGTTACGAGAGCGCGGTGTGAATGAGGGGGAAGCACAGAAGTTAGGTGCAGAAAAGGTGAAAGCGAAGCGAAAAGGGGTGGGAAGGTGGACTGAAGGCTTGACCAGGGGAAGGTGGCTGGCGGGGAGGGAGTCGGGCCTGTGCCGACAAACCATCACGTATTATAGCACGGTATGGTTACTATAACAATAGTTATTTATGAAGGTATCCATTCGAAAGAAGGAGATGGCATTCACCACAGAGATGGCAGGGGGCCGCAAGGTAAACAGAGAGTTGGCATGTTTGGGAGAGTAAAGGGGCTGGATTGGGAGGATTGGGGAAGGGCGTAAGTAGGTTTTGATTCATCGGTTCGATTTGGATTGAGAGAAGCTCCCGAAGCTATACAGCCAGGATACTTACTCGACTAGGTAATAGACAGCAACTTGGAATAGGCGTAGGATTCATTTCAGGAGTTGGTGAGCAAGAATGAGCGTTCTTCTGGATACACCTTTTGCGACAGCTGAGGACACGGCGGCGGCGCTGGGAGTGTCGAAGTCGCGGCTGAAGCGGTTGCTGCGGCTGGTTGGTCCCTCGGCAGAGAGGGCGACTCACGGAGTGCTGCGAACATACAAGGCGCGGGCCGCGAAGCAGCATCGAAACGGTGCGGCGACGAGTTCGAAGCGAAAGAAGCAAACGCGTGGTAAAGCAAAAAAGGCCGCGCACTGAAGTATTCCTGAATATTCCCTACGACAAGAAGTTTGAACGGTTGTTTCTCGCCTACATAGCGGGAATCAGCGCGTTTGGAATGGTGCCGCGAGCGACACTGGAAATTCCGGACAGCTCGCGACGGCTGGACAAGATATTACGGCTCGTCGCGGACTGCCGTTATTCTATCCATGATCTTTCTCGCGTAGAGTTGGACCGCAAGAAGCCGCGCACGCCGCGCTTTAATATGCCGTTTGAACTGGGCTTGGCCGTGGCGTCCCAAAAGCGGAAGGGGAAAGCGGGGGCGGATTGGTACGTGTTCGAATCCACAAATTACCGGCTGGAGAAATCCCTAAGCGATTTGAACGGGACGGACCCAAAGATTCACGATGGGCGAGTCGCGGGGGTGCTTGGGGAGTTGTGCCATGTTTTCCGGCGAAAGGGAAGGCAGCCGAGCGTGCAGCAGATGAGGAAGATCTATCGGGAGATCCGAAAAGCTCAGCCGGTGATATTGAAGAAGGCGGGAGCAGTAACTCCTTACAAAGCACGAGTGTTTCAGGATATCTGCGTGGCAGCGAGCGCGTGGGCAGATCGGGTAGTGGCCGACCGCTGAACCTACAGAATTATTATGATTTGGAGTGCGAGCGGCGGGCGGGGAAGGTTTTGGAGATAGAGCGGCAGGTGCAGCCGGTGGGGGCGGGGTGAGTGCGGGCGGATAGCCAGGCGAAGAGTTCACCACGGAGGTAGCAGAGGGGCCGCAAAGGGAGCAGAGAAGTCAAAACCCGCACCCTTAGAGGCGAAGGCCCTTCGGCAAGCTCAGGAGTAAACGTGCGGCACCCGGCGCGGGAACAGATCGAAGACGCAATCCGCTGGGAGCGGCCAATCCCCCTGGCTGCCTGAAGATCTAGTGCTCACCGTTTGTTAACTTGTTGGGTACTCCCCCCTCCCCCGTGTTTTTGATAGGTGGTGATTCTGTTGGGGATGAAGCGGTTTGTTTTGTATGAGTTTATAAGTGGTCATTTTGCGGGAGTTGTGGCGGGGGGTTGGGGCGTCGTCATGGCAGGCTGAACTGGCGTTCTTCCTAAGAGCGCACAGGCAAGAGTGCCTATGCCACCGGGGACCGGTCTAAAGACCGGCCACTACATGATTTTGTGGATGGGTTGGGGGTCGGTGGTGTCGGGGTTGGGATCGTCGGAGGGAGTTTCTTTGGCGGGGGTGAGGCCGGGGTCGGGTGATTCGGCGGGCGGGTCGGGTTCGGGCGGGTTGAAGCAGATGGACTCCTGGACGACTTTGGGCCAGCGGTCGTCGAAGGATTCGAGGAATTCCTGTTTGGCGAGGCGCTGGGTCTGGAGCATGAGCTGGCCGAGATAGGCGAGGGTGGCGGCGGCTTTGGGCTTGATGAAGCCCTGGGCGGTGGCGGAGAAGAGCGTGGCCAAGGCGGAGCTGAGGTCGCAGGCGGTGAGGATGTCATTGCCGAGGAATTCGCTGATCTGGCGGCCGGCTACCTCGGCGGTGATTTGATTGCGGTATTTTTTGGCGTGGAAGTAGCAGAGGCCCATGTCGTCGGCGGAGGGGGGAATCTTGCAGCGGCGGCCGTCGGCGAAGAAAAAGGCGCAGGTGTCGTGGCGGTCCTGGTTGTTGGACATAGTGGTGCTCCTGAAAGATTGAATTTTGGATGTAGTGGGGGACCCGCGCGGGAAAAATCGCGGGCACACTTTTCTACGGGGGAAGTGTGGCATTTGGGTATGGAGTTGTCAAGTAGAATGTTGGTTAAGAGGTGCTCGAGCGGCATCGGGGTTGACCCATGATATATACCAATGGTATATATCAGTTTGGAGGTGAAGGATGGAACGCAACAGGGTGGCAAAGCTGTTTCGCAACGGGCGGAGCCAGGCGGTGCGGCTGCCGCGGGAGTTCCGGTTTGAGGGGGACAGCGTGCGGGTGCGCCGGGTTCCCGAAGGCGTGCTGTTGGAGCCGCTGATTCGTGATCCGAAAGAGTGGTTTGCGGCGATGGACGGAATCGGCGGGGACCCCCTTTTCAAGGGCGGCCGGAAACAACCGCGCGCGCCGCGACGCAAGATTTTTGACTGAGATTCGCGATGGCTTATCTACTGGATACGAACGCGTGCATCGCGTTGATCAACGGTTCCTCGGAGCTGGTTAGGAAAAGGTTCTCAATCGCAGTTGTGTCCGGCGAGGAAGTGTGGGTGCCGTCGGTGTCAGTGTTCGAGCTATGGTACGGCGTAGCGAAGAGCAAGCAAACCGATGCGAATACGAGGCGCGTGAAGATGTTTCTTGAAGGTTTGGTGCGAGTGCTGGAATTCGGGGAGGAAGACGCGAGGGAGGCGGGAGAAATCCGGAGGAGCTTGGAGCGGATGGGTAGACCCATTGGAGCGTACGACATGCTGATAGCGGGGCAGGCTGTAAACCGTAAGCTGACGCTGGTGACGGCGAATGGGAGGGAGTTTGGGAGAGTGAAGGGGCTGGATTGGGAGGATTGGGGAAGGGCGTGATGGGGAAGACGAAAGGATTGATGGCTCCGGTGCATCCGGGACAGATTTTGCGGGAGGATTTTATGAAGCCGCTGGGGTTGTCGGTGAACAAGCTGGGGCTGGAGCTGCACGTGCCGGCGACGCGGATTGGGGAGATCGTGCACGAGCGTCGTCGGATTACGGCGGAGACGGCGATGAGGCTGGCTCGGTATTTCAAGACGAATGCGGAGTTCTGGCTGAACCTGCAGAATTATTATGATTTGGAGTGCGAGCGGCGGGCGGCGAAGGCTTTGGAGATTGAACGGCAGGTGCAGCCGGTGGGGGTGGAGTGAGTGCGGGCGGATAGCCAGGCGAAGAGTTCACCGCAGAGGTAGCAGAGGGGCCGCAGAGGTAGCGGGGAAGTCAAAACCCGCACCCTTAAAGGCGAAGGGTGTGGCACCCAATTGTTTCACCTAAGGCGGTAGCAGCCGTTGCCGAGGAATTCGAGGAGGCCGAGGTCGCGGAGGACTTGGAGTTGTTGGCGGATTTTGTCGCGGACGTGGGCGTTGTTGGGATGGAGTTTGGCTAGGGGGCCAGCGTGGGCGTAGACATCCGCGAGAGTGAAGTCGAGTTTGCCCAGGGATTGCACTACTTGCAACACGTCTAGGGTCCAGCCTCGTTTTTCTACGTGCAATTTTTCCAGAGGGCGTAGCCGGTCGTAAGAATCGCGCACTTCGCGTGAAGTGTGGGGATTTCCCTCGCTTACGACGGGGATACGGGCGTGGACTGGAATCTTGTCCAACACGATGTTGCAGCCGACCCAACCCGCTCGGCGGGCAGTTGACGCGAGTGGTTTGCGGCGTTCGACCGCGGATAGGGCGAAAGCGAAATGGGGTACGAGGAGAACTGTGCGAACGGCCCAGGTGTTCAAGTCGTAGTGCAGGACGAAGAGATTGGGGGTTCGGTCTTCGAGGATGGCGCGCTTCATTTCGGAGTAGGCGGCGTCGACGATTTTGGAGCCGAGCCGTTTCGATTGGCTTTTGAGTTGGAAGGGGGATTCACACGACGGACAGAAATAATCAACGGCGACTGTGTTTCGCGGGGCGATGTCTAGGTTAGGCGATTTGCAGGCGGGGCAGAAAAAATTTGCGGCGCCCCAGGATTCGGTGCCGACTCGGGCACGCTGGGAGGCGCTTTTGTAGCGAGAGAGGCCTTCGGTGGGTAGGGAGAGGTTCATTGAGGGGATTAGATCATGTGGGATGGGAGAAAACAAAGGCGGCGGCCTAAAGCCGCCCCTACGAGGAGGGGAGAAGAGGGCACGAATTATCGTGCCCCTACATGCGCGGGGTCAGGCTAGGAAGATTTGGGTTTCGGTTTTGATGATGAAGAGGGCGTCGTTGGGGGAGTGGCCGGAGAGGCGGAATTGTTGGAGGGCTTCGTCTAGGGTGGGGGCTTGGACGGAGAAGATTACGGTGCGGTTTTGGCGGCCGATGAAGTGGAAGCGGGTTTCTTGTTGGACTAGTTGGAGATTGGTGGGCATGGGGGAGCGCTCGCTGGCGCTCGCTTGCCGACCTAAAGGTCGGCCACTACATTCGGAGGCGCGATCTGATCGATCGATCAGGTTGGGAAATAGATCAAGGGAAAACTGAATTGTGGTGAGAGAAAGTTCCACGCGGATTAGGTTTTGGGTTAGGCGTTGTAGTGTTAGCGCTAGATATTCATAAGAGAGTTCTAATGCAATGGCTTCGCGGTTCGTGCGGAGGGCAGCCAGTGCGGTGGTGCCGGAGCCGGAGAAGAGGTCGAGGATGAGGTCGCCTTCGTTGGAGGAGGCGAGGAGGATGCGTTCGAGGAGGGCGAGGGGTTTTTGGGTGGGGTGTTTGCCGAAGCGCTTTTCCCAGGTTTCGGGGGGCTTGATTTCCCAGACGGATTTCATCTGCTTGCCGCGATTGGTTTCCTTCATGAGCTTGTAGTTGAAGGTGTGGCGGGATTTTTTGTCGCGGGCGGCCCAGATGATGGTTTCGGTGGAGTGGGTGAAATAGCGGCAGGAGAGATTGGGAGGCGGGTTGGGCTTGACCCAGGAGATGTCGTTGAGGAGCTTGAAGCCGAGCTGCTGCATGGCGAAACCGCCGGAGTGGATGACGTGGGCGGTGCCGGAGACCCAGAGGGAGCCGTTGGGTTTGAGGAGGCGCTGGCAGGCGGCGAGCCAGGAGCGGTTGAATTGGTGATTGGCTTCGGGGCCCTGGGATTTGTCCCAGGCGCCTTTGTTGACGGAGACCATTTTGCCGGCGTGGCAGGTGATGCCGCCGTTGGAGAGGAAGTAGGGCGGGTCGGCGAAGATGAGGTCGACGGAGGATTCGGGGAGGAGGGCGAGGAGTTGGAGGGAGTCGCCCTGGTAGAGGCGGATGTGGTGGCGAGGGTCGTCGAAGACGGGAGCGGGGAGTTTGATGGGGGACTTGGTGGTCATGGGGAGTTGATCGATCAGGATCGTTAATCAGGTGGGTAACAGAGTCAAGGAGGAGAAAGAGGAAGTTAAGGACGGAAAGGAGGTGAAGGAAGTAAAGGAGAGGAGCTGGTCTCAGCGATTTGGGTTGGACTGAATGATTGCCACGGTCCCTCCGCTGCGTGGCCGACGCGCCCAGAGGCGGCGCGGAAGAAAAGATCGGCCACTCCGGTCAGGATGACGGAGCGCGGAATTTAGAGGGAGGAAAAAGATTGGGTTGCGGGGCGGAGGTGGGTATAAGTTGGGAGGATGGATTCGTGGGGAGTGCGGAGGTGGGCTATGAGGATGAGTTGGAGGGGCGGGATATTGGTTGGGGCGGCAGTGGTGGCGGCGATTGGGATTGGTGCGGGGGCTTGGGGGCAGGGCGAGGGCGGAAGATTTTCGGCGGCGGATGTGGCTAGCGCGACTGGCGTTGCGTATCCGGTGAACACGACGACTACGGGGATGGTGTCGCTGCTGGTGAGTTTGGATGCCGGCGGCGGAGTGCAGAAGGTGCAGGTGCTGCAGGACACGCCGCCACTGACGGCGGCGGCGCAGGCGAGCGTGCAGAAGTGGACGTTCACGGCGGCGACGGTGAATGGAAAAGGCGTGGCGGCGCGATTGCCGGTGCACGTGGTGTTCAACCCGTATAACCCGGGGGCGACGTCGGCGGTGGGAGGCGGGCTGACGGTGCCTCCACCGGTGCCGGCGAACGAGGGAGATTTTATGCCGCCGCAGATACGGCTGGCGTCATATGCATTTTATCCGCCGAACACGACGGCGCAGGGGACGGTGGTGTTGTCGGTGAGCGTGGACAAGTCGGGGCACGCGGCGAAGGTGAGGGTGGTGCGCGGGGCGGCACCGTTGTCGGATGCGGCGGTGGAGGCAGTGCAGCAGTGGGGATTCCAGCCGGCGATGCGCGCGGGCGAGGCGGTGGCGGGAAAATTGTGCGTGGCGTTTGTGTTTCAGCGGAATTTGAGTTGAGCCGAGGGGCGCGGCGATTACGGAGTGGGGAAGAGGCGGGAGTGGAATTGGAGCGAGGCGGGAAGATGTTCGGAGAAGTAGGCGGCGTTATGGCGGCCGGGATAGAGATGGAATTCGTGGGGGATGCGGCGGGCGGTGAGGATTTTGTCGAGGGCGGTGGCGCCGGCGTTGAAGCCGTAGTCATCTTGGTCGCCGCAGTCGAAATAGATTTTGAGGCCGGCGAGGTTGGCGGTGCGGGCGAGGACTAGGGGGCTGTTGAGGTCCCAGAAGACCGGATCGGGGGGATTGCCGAAGACGCTGCCGAGAACGCGGGCGCGAGGTGAGCCGGAGGGCGAAGCGCCGAGGAAACTGGGAAGTTTTTCGATGAGCGCAGGGCTGTGGGCGCTGACGGCGCCGAAAAGTTGCGGATGGCGGAAGGCGAGATGCAGCGCGCCGTAGCCGCCCATGGAGATGCCGGTGATGGCGTGGTTGGCGCGACCGGGGGCGACTCTGTAGCGTTTTTCGATGAATGGGAAAAATTCCTGGAGCAGGAAATCTTCGTAGGGGCTCTTGCCGTCCTTTGAATTGATGTAGAAGCCCGCTTCGCCGTCCGGCGTGGCGATTAGAAAATCTTTCAATTCACCTTTATCGCGCATGTCTTCGACGAGATTCCAGGCGCCGGAGTGGAGGAAGAATTGTTCATTGTCGCCAAGGCCGTGAAGGGAATAGAGGATGGGGAAGTGCTTGGATTTGTCAGCGTCGAAGGAGGATGGAAGGACGATGCAGTAGGGGACGCCGCGGGAGAGGATTTTGCTGGGGAGAGAGTTGCATTCGAGGCGGCCGGGGGAGGCGAAGACGGGGAGGTTGAGGAGGTTAATGAGGTAAAGGAAGGTAAAGAGGTAGAGGAAAGAACGGATGATTTGGGTGTTTGATCGTAGGAGCCCACCCTTTGCTAACGGCGCAAAGGGTAGGCCACCCTCAAGTATTTTGAGTTCTGGCGTTGTGAGGAAAGCAGAGTAGGAACATGAGGGATTACTCATAGCGGAGGGCGTCGACGGGGTTGAGCTTGGCGGCACGGGAAGCAGGATAGAGGCCTGCGGCGAGGCTGACAAGGACGCCGAAGACGAGAGCGCTGACGACGAGCCACCAGGGGACGGAAGAGAGCTCGATGGGATTGAGGTTCTGGCGCGCGAGGTAGACGTTGGTGCCGAAGGTGACGGTGCGGCCGAGCAGCCAGCCGAAGAGCACGCCGAAGATGCCGCCGAAGAAACCCATTACGCCAGCTTCGATGAAAAAAAGCTGCTGGACGTCGGAGTCGGCGGCGCCGAGGGCTTTGAGGACGCCAATTTCGCGGCGGCGCTCGAGGATGGCCATGACCAGAGTGTTGACGATGCCGAGAGTGGCAACGGCGAGAGCGAGACAGCCGAAGATGCCGAGGAGGCTATCGAAGACGGTGAAGAAGGTGCGCAAGGATTTCGAGGCGTCAAGGAGGGAGAAGGCGTTGAAGCCCATTTTTTTGATGGAGGTTTCGAGAGCGTCGACCTGGGAGGGAGATTTAGCGCGCACGGAGAGAGAGGCGTAGGTGGTTTTGGCGGAAGTGGAATCGCGGACGATGTCGCGGAGGTCGTTGACCTGGGCGGCGCGAAGAGTGGAGGCGGTCTGGAGAGGAATGAGGAGGCGGGCGTTGCCGTAGCCGCCGTAGCCCGCGGCGGGTTCGGTTTCGACGATGCCGACGATTTTGAGGCGGAGTTCTTTGGGGACGACGGAGAAGCCGCCGGCGGAAGCGTCGGCGGGGTCGTTGTTGGTTGTGGAGGAGGGAAGAGTTTGCCGCTCGGCGTAGCGGAGGAGCAGATCCTGGCCGATTAGGGAAGAGGGCTTGTCGGACAAGTCCTTTGCAAATTCAATTTGCAAGATGGCTTCGTTGGCGGTGGTGGAGGAGAAGAAGTTGCCCTGCATGCCGTCGAAGGAGCCGGAGTTTCTGGAGGAGTCGGGCATGCCGGCGACTACCGTGGCGAAGGGTTTGTTGTTGAAGCGAACTTCGGTGAAGAAACGGATCTGCGGGTAGACCTCGATTACATTCGGAAGTTTTTCCATTTCCTTGCGGGCGTCGTCGTCGAGGATGCGTATGGGTTTGTCGGGATCGGGTTCGCGCTGCGGGCGGCCCATGCCGCGGAAGGCGTTTTTGGGAGTGACGAGGACGGTGTCGAAGAGGCCGCTTTGCGAGAGGCGCTTGGCGGCGAGTTGCTGGAGGCCGACGCCGAGGGAGAGCATGGCGACTAGAGAGGCGACACCGACGGCGACTCCCAGCGTGGTGAGAGCGTTGCGGAGAATGGATTCGCGGAGATTGCGAAGAGCGAGATCGGTGAGGTCGCGGGGCTTCATTGCGGGAGGCCTTTTGAAGTGGCGGTGGAGAAGAGTTTACCGTCGCCCATGGTGGCGAGGCGGTCGGCGAATTGTTCGGCGAGCGGGCGTTCGTGAGTGACCATGACGATGGTCATGCCGAGTTGCGATTGGAGTTCGCGGAGAAGGGTGAGGATGGCTTCGCCGGTGGAGGAGTCGAGATTGCCGGTGGGTTCATCGGCGAGAAGGATTTTGGGGCGATTGACGAGGGCGCGGGCGATGGCGACGCGCTGCTGTTCGCCGCCGGAGAGTTCGGTGGGGCGATGGCCTAGGCGATGGGTGAGGCGGACGCGCTCGAGGGCTTCGCGGACTCGGGCGGGGCGATCGGCGCGGGGGACTTCGGCGAGGCGGAGGGGGAGTTCGATATTTTCCTCGAGGGTCATACGGGGGAGAAGGTTGAAGGACTGGAAGATCATGCCGATGGTGTGGCAGCGGTAACGCGCGAGATCAAGTGGTGTGAGAGAGGCAATGTTTTGGCCGTGGGCGAAGATGGCGCCGGAGGTGGGGCGGTCGAGTCCGGCGATCAGATTGAGGAGCGTGGATTTGCCGGAGCCGGAGGAGCCGAGTAGGGCGAGGAATTCATTGTTGGCGACGGAGAGGGTGACTTCGTTGACGGCGCGGACGGAGGTTTCGCCCATGGTGTAGTGACGGGAGACGCGGTCGAGTTGGATGGCGGGGTCGGTGGGAGGCATGGGGGTGGCGTCAGTTAATGATACGCGGGAAGGGGGAGGAAGATTTCATTTGGAGTTAGATGCGAGGTGGAGTGGGAAGTAAAGGAGGTTTAGGAAGTTAAGGAGGTAAAGGAACGGAAAGCCGCTGTGAGCGGATGAATCGTGGTTGGGAATCGGGTGGATTTAGCACAGAGGCACCGAGTTAGTAGCACGGAGTAGAGAAGGCGATGAAAGCGGAGCAGCGAGAGTGCATCGGAGGACTAGGAGGAGAGCCCTTCGGCAGACTCAGGGTGGACATCCTTCGTCGGATGTCCAGCGCGGGAACGCGTGGCCAGGAAGATGGTCAGGCAGAAGGCGAAGAAGACGCCGGCGGCGCAGGAGAGGAAAGCGGCACGGTAGCCTGCGTGGCTGATGATGACTCCGGCGAGGGGCCCGGCAAGGAAGAGGGAGAGATCGATGAAGAGGTTGTAGGTGCCGAGGGCGGTGCCACGATTTTCCTGGGGGATACGGCGAACGGCTTCGACGGCGAGAGACGGAAAGACGAGAGAAAAGCCGAAGCCGATTAGGCCGGCGGCGGCGAAGGCGACGGAAGGAACACGCGCGAGACTCAGCAGAAGAAGACCGAAAATTTCGATGAAGAGAGAGACGATGGCAACGGGAAAGCCGCCGAGGCGAGGAATCAGTCCGGCGAAGAGGAGGCGGGTTAAGACGAAGGAGATGCCGTAGATGGAGAGAGTGAAGGCGGCGCCAGTCCAGTGGAGGCTGGCGAAATAGAGAGTGACGAAAGTGGCCAGGACGCCGAAACCCATGCTGCCAAACGCCAGCGCGGTGCCGTGGGGAGCGACGCTCCAGAAAATGCGGGCGAAGGGCAGATGCCGCGGGGACGGCGAGACGGGGATGGCTGGCAGGCGGAGAGCGAGGGCCACGGCGGCCAAGGCGAGAGTGAGAACGAGCAGGCCCGCGGACGCGAATCCCCATTGCTGATGAAGGAAAACGCCGAGCGGGGCGCCGACGGAGAGCGCGCTGAAGGTGGCGATGCCGTTCCAGGAGATGACCTTGGCGATGTGGTGCGAGCCGGCGCGGCCGATGCCCCAGAGCATGGCGCCGGTGGCGACCATGCTTTCGCCGACGCCAAGAGTGAGACGGCCGATCAGGAGTAGAGCGAGGGCGGCGTGCGGATGCGGAGCGAAGAAGGCGGCGGCGAAGGTCCAGGCACCGCTGCCGGCACAGGCGAGGAGACCGAAGACTACGACGCGCTTGGGGCCGCGAGAGTCAACCATGCGACCGGCGCGCGGGCGAGACAGGACCGTGGCTACATATTGGGCGCTGATGACGAGTCCTGCGAGGACGGTGCCGTAGCCGAGTTGCAGGTGAACGTAAGGAGGAAGGATAGCCAGCGGGATGCCGATGGAGAGGTAACCGATAAAGGTGAAGAAGACGGCGGGAAGAATTTGCGCGGTGGTGCCGCCGGGTTCGTGGGAGGACAGGGAAACCGGTTGCGGGAGAGAAGCGACGGAGGGCGAGGGTGTTTTGCTCATTTTTAGGAAAGCAGGCGTCCATTATAAGGGTGAACAGTTTCGATGAGAAAACCCGCCCTCCTGAGGCGGGCACAGACGGCGCGCACCCTTAAATTCGAAGGGTGCGGCACCCCATCCATCTATGGAACGAGATGGAATAGAATGGCGGCGGATCACGGAGGTGGTTGATGCGGATGATTGAGGGGAAAGTGGCGCGGGAGTTCATTGATGCGTATGTGGGGAAGAAGGAGCCGAAGCTGATAAAGGTGGCGGAGGGGTTGCGGCGGTTGATGAAGAAAACGGTGAAGGGGTGCAGGGAGTCGGTGAATCCTTGGAAGATTCCGACGTTCGAGTCGAATGGGCAGATGTGTTTTTTCATGGTGGGGAAGAATCATGTGACGTTTGGATTTATCCGGGGAACGGCGTTGCCGGATCCGGAGAGATTGCTGGAGGGGACGGGGAAGAGCGTGCGGCATGTGAAGTTGCGGGAGGTGAAGGATTTGAAGAGGCCGGCGCTGAAGAAGTTGATTGTGGCGGCGGTGAAATTGAACAAGAGGAAGCCGATGGCGGGGATGAAGGTGGAGATGAATAAGAGCAGAGGTAAAGAAGCAAAGAAATAAGTGAGGTAAGAAACGAGTGGAGAACGTTGTAGAAGTTTTGCCGTGATCCCTCCACTCCGCGACCCGGCGCGCCAAAGTGCGGCGCGGAAGAAAAAGCCGGGTCGCTCCGGTCGGGATGACACACGCATCTGTGGATTGGATGAAGGAGAGGCAATGAAAAGGATCGCTGTGATTCTAGCGGGGTTGGTGATGGGGGCGGGCGCGTGGGGGCAGAAGGCGCCGCTGTTGGGGGAGAAGGAGGTGGCGGCGATTGCGGGGGAGATCAGCGGGGAGACGGCGAAGAGGAATTTGGAGGGGATTGCGGGGTTTCACCGGCAGCGGGGGTCGCTGGAGTTTCATTTTGCGGCGGTGCTGGTTGCAGCGAAGCTGGGGTTTTATGGGCTGAGCGATGTGGCGATTCTGCAATTTCCCGCGGATGGGAAGATTTTTTATGGGACGCAGAGATCGCGGCCGGCATGGGACGCGGAGGTTGGGGAGTTGCGGGAGGTAAAGGAGGTTAAGGAAGTAAATGAGGTAAAGGAAAGGATCGCTAGCTACGCCGCGGAGCCAGTGGCGCTGGCGGAGGATAGCGAGAGCGCGGATATGACGGCGGAGTTGGTGGATGTGGGCGAGGGGACGAGGGAGAGCGATTACGCGGGGAAGGATGTGACGGGGAAGATCGTTTTGGTCAGCGCGCAGCCGGGGGCGGTGCAGGATTTGGCGGTGGGGAAGTTTGGGGCGGTGGGGATTGTTAGCTATGCGCAGAACCAGAAGACGGCGTGGTCGGGAGAGAATCTGGATGCGGTGCGATGGGGGCATCTGGAGACGTTTTCGGCGAATAAGACTTTTGCGTTCATGGTGTCGGTGCGGACGACGCGTGCGCTTCAGGAACGGCTGGTTAAGGGAGAAAAGATTCGGCTGCATGCGGTGGTGAAGGCGGGGCAGCATGTTGGGAATTATGAGGTGGTGACGGCGTCGATTCCCGGGGCGGATGAGAAATTGAAGAATGAGGAGATTATATTTTCGTGCCACCTGGATCACCAGCGGCCGGGGGCGAATGACAATGCGAGCGGGTGCGCGACGATTCTGGAGGTGGCGCGGACTTTGCAGCATTTGATCAGCGTGGGGAAATTGGCTAGGCCTGCACGAACGATACGATTTATTTTTCCGCCGGAGATTGAGGGAACGTCAGCATTGTTAAATGCCAAGGCCGACCGGGCTGAATCTGTGAATTGGAAAGAATTCATCCGGACCACAGGCATCGAAGGCCAGGGGGCTTCGCTGGAGGAGCCGCCAAAGCGGGAGTCGGGATTAGGGCTGCCGGGTGGTTTGGAGTGGGCGAAACGTGTGAAGGCGGTGGTGCACATGGATATGGTGGGCGGGGGGCCGGAGACAAAGGCGGTGTTTCATGTAACGCGGGGGCCGATGAGTTTGCCTTCGTTTGTGCAGGATGTGGCCTGGGCGTTTGCGGAGTGGGTGAATGAGGAGACGTATGAGTTTGCGGCTACGGGGAAGGCGGAGTATCCGCTGGTGTCGGCGGAGGGCGGCAGGGAGCCGCTGCGGGCGGAGTATTCGGCGTACACGATGGGGAGCGACCATGATGTGTATCAGGATTCGTCGTTTGGGATACCGGCGATTTATTTGAATGACTGGCCGGACCGGTTTATTCATAC
>Ga0074045_10002108_pt1 | contig 18668 bp, 18 predicted proteins | sample BogForMeECP23OM2_FD_94442 | JGI IMG/M metagenome (GOLD analysis project Ga0074045, IMG submission 94442) | Bog forest soil microbial communities from Calvert Island, British Columbia, Canada - Bog Forest MetaG ECP23OM2 | ecosystem: Environmental > Terrestrial > Soil > Wetlands ...
ACCTGCCGCCCGGTCTGCCCGACTTGCTGGGCGACGGCGACGAGCTCGCTCAGGTTTTCCAGAACCTTGTCGACAACGCGATCAAATATGGCCGTGCGGGCAGCGAGATCATGGTGGCCGCCGCGACCGAGGTCCGCCCCTCCTACAGCAGCGATGCCGGGGAGAGCGCGTTTGTTTCGGTGGCCGTACGCGACCACGGCGAGGGCATCGCGCGCGAGCACCTCCCGCGTCTGACCGAGCGCTTCTACCGCGTCGACACCGCGCGCTCGCGCGAGATGGGCGGGACCGGGCTCGGGCTAGCGATCGTCAAGCACATCCTGAACCGTCACCGCGGCTTTCTCGAAATCGACAGCACCCCCGGGACGGGCTCGGCGTTCACCGTCTTCCTGCGCCCGCACCCCGCCGCACCATCGGAACCGTGCTCGGGAGGCGCGCCTTAGAACCGCATCAGCCTCATTTTCCGGCGTCCTCCCCTCCCACGCCTCGCGTCCTTCCTTGATCGCGAGCCAGAGAACCCCGAGCGAGGTGACGGAATCTGTGGGCCGCGATGCCCGAGCCGACGGCAATGATGGCCTCGGCCGTCATCCATGCGACCGTAAACCATTCGAGGCGAAACGCCTCTCCGATCAGCGCTACCCGGCCGACCTCGTGAACCGGCGCCCGCAACCCTCGCTCAGTCTTCCGAAGAAGGGCGGCGCAGCATCGGCAACGCCAAAGCGAGGCCCGCCAGCTGTGCGAGGATGAACCCCGGCGCATCGACCGGCCGGATGCCGGCGAAGGTTTCGGTGAGCGCGCGCGCCACGGTCGCCGCCGGATTGGCGAAGGAGGTCGAGGCGGTGAACCAGTAGGCGCCGGTGATGTAGGCCCCGACGGCAAAGGCCGTCACCGGCTCGCGATGGGCGCGGCATCCCCAAATTACCGAGAGCAGCCCGAAGGTGGCGATCACCTCGGCGACCCATTGCGGCATCCCCGTACGCGCGTGCTGCGAGAGCTGCCAGATTGGCAGATCGAACATGATATGCGCCAGCCACACGCCGAGGACGGCGCCCACGACCTGAGCGGCGATGTAGGCCGGCACCGCGTGCCAGCGCAGACCTTCGGTCGCCGCAGCGGCCAATGTCACGACGGGGTTCATGTGCGCGCCCGATTGTGGCCCGAAGGCAAGGATCAGGGCCACGAGCGCGCCGCCCGTGGCGATCGCGTTGGCGAGCAGGGCGAGGCCGACATTTCCGCCGCACAGCCGCTCGGCCATGATGCCCGACCCGACCACGGCGATCAGCAGAAAGGCCGTCGCGACCAGTTCGATGAAAGCCTCATGGACCAGCGAGCGGCTCAGCGCATGCCGCCGTGCTGTCGTCGCAACCGATGTCACGGTGTCGGGTCCCCGGAGGTGACGACGCGGAGATGGCCGATCTCGTCGACTTTGCGCTTGACCGCCAGGCGATCGAGGGCGTCGAGCCGCAAGCTGGTAAAGAGCTTGATGCGGGTTTCGAGCGCCTGAAAGGCATAACGGAAGGCCCGGCTTTTGTCTGCTTCCGTGCCCTCGACAGCACCGGGGTCCGGCACGCCCCAATGGGCGGTCACCGGGTTGCCCGGCCAGACCGGGCATACTTCGTTCGCGGCCTGATCGCAGACGGTGAAGACGAAATTCATCTGCGGCGCCCCGGGTTTGGCAAATTCGTCCCAGCTCTTGCTGCGCAGCCCGCACGTATCGAGATGGGCCTTTTCCAGGAGGTCGAGCGCCAGGGGGTGCACCTCGCCCTTCGGAAAGCTGCCGGCGCTGGACGCCTGGAACCGTCCTCGATCAGCGCTTCAGCGATGATGCTCCGTGCCGAATTGCCGGTGCAGAGGAAGAGAACATTGTAGGTTTTCGCGATCACGCACCGCTCCTAAGCGGCGCAACAGGACGGAGCGCAGCAGGCGGCGGGAGCTGGCTCCGCCGCGAGTTCCGCGAATGGCGGTTCGCACTCGCATGCGGCTCGCTCTTCCTGGAGCTTGGCGAGTGACCCCTCGCCGTAGACCGTGGCCTCGCCGCAGGTGAAGAAGGTTTCCCACGGCACCCCTTGCGGGTCGGCGATCCACTGCTTGTCGGACCGCGCATAGCAGCAGGTGGTGGCCTTAGTCTCAACGATCGGCCGTTCGGCCCGGCTCATCCGGTCATAAACCTCGGCGATCTCGGCCTCGTCTTCGACCTGGATCCCCAGATGCGAGATGCCGATGACGCCGCCCTCACGGCTGCTGATCGCAAAATTGACCCGGGGATCGTCCAGCATCCACTTCGCATAATCGTCCTTGAGGACGTTCGGCTCGGGTGCGAACAAGGTCGAGTAGAACCGGATCGATAGAGCCAGATCGTCAACCGACACGTGGACGTGCAGGCGCTTCATCATCCTCTCGTTCGGCAAATGTGTCGGCGGGGTTGCAGACCGGCGGGCATATTGCGGTGCCGCGGCCGCAGCAATTCTCGGTCAGGTAGGCCATCAGCTCGTTCATCGCGCCGTATTCGGCGGAATAGATCAGCTGCCGACTCAACCGCCGCTGGGTGATCAGGCTGGCATGCACGAGCTGCTGGAGGTGAAAGGACAGCGACGAGGGCATCACGCCGAGCTTCTCGGCGATCACGCCGGCCGGCAGCCCCTCGGGACCGCGGGCCACGAGCAGTCGGAACAGCTCGATCCTGGTCTCCTGAGCAAGGGCGCCGAGCGCCGCGATCGCGCGTTTTTGGTCCATCGGTCCGTCACAAAAATTTTATGTTTCGACGATAATCGAATCTATTGACTCGATCGAAGCTTGTCAAGCACATTTTGCAAAGTATCGAAATTAGGGTTCGACACATCGCCGAAGGAGCGATCATGAACACGACCGAGGTCAAGGAGATGGTCCGCAACAGGTACGGCAGCATCGCTGTCGGCGACGCGGGATGTTGCGGCCCCGCCGACACGGCGCAGGAAACGTCCCGCAGCATGGGCTATTCCGAAGCGGAGCTGGCCTCCTTGCCGGAGGGCGCCGACCTCGGGCTCGGTTGCGGCAACCCGCAAGCGCTCGCGGCGATGCGCCCCGGTGAAGTGGTCGTCGATCTCGGCAGCGGTGCAGGGATCGACTGCTTCCTGGCAGCCCGACAAGTCGGCCCGGCCGGGCGGGTGAGGCGTCGACATGACGCATGAGATGCTGACCAAGGCACGCGCGAATGCCGAGCAGGTCGGCGCCGCGAATGTCGAGTTTCGTCTCGGCGAGATCGAGCACTTGCCGATCGGCGACAACACGGCCGACGTGGTGATCTCGAATTGCGTGATCAACCTCGTTCCTGACAAAGAGCAGGTCTATCGCGAGGCGTTCCGCGTGCTCAAACCAGGCGGTCGCCTTGCCATCGCCGATGTGGTCAACACCGCACCGTTGCCGCCCGATCTCGCCGTCGACCCCGCGCTACTGTGCGGGTGCGTAGCGGGTGCTGCCACGGCGCGCCAGATCGAAGATTGGCTCGCGTCGGCCGGCTTCATCGATGTTCGGATCACCGTCAAGGCGGGAAGCCGCGATCTCGTCGCGACCTGGGCGCCCGGCCACGGCATCGAAAACTACGTCGCCTCCGCGAACATCGAAGGCTGCAAGCGGTCATAAAAGTGCAATAAAAACGTCACATAAATTAATCAATGCGCGGTTAATAGGATCGCGGCCCTCCGGGTCCGCCTACCTAGCTGCCGATGGAGCAGACCATGAACGCTTTCCGAACCGCTTTTCTTGGGGTGGCCGCCGCCGCGGCGATTGGATTGGGAGTACAGGCGGCCGAGATTTCCGGTGCCGGTGCCACCTTCCCCTATCCGATCTATGCGAAATGGGCCGAGGCCTATGCGGCGAAGACCGGATTGAAGATGAACTATCAGTCGATCGGTTCGGGCGGCGGGATCGCCCAGATCAACGCAAGGACCGTCGATTTCGGCGCTTCGGACATGCCGCTGAAGCCGGCGGATCTCGACAAGGCGGGTCTGATGCAATTCCCGCCGGTCATCGGCGGCGAGGTCATGGTGGTGAACCTTCCCGGCATTCAAGCGGGGCAAATGACGCTCGACGGCCCGACGATCGCCGACATCTATTTGGGCAAGATCACCAAATGGAATGACCCTGCCATCGCCAAGCTCAATCCCGGTCTGAAATTGCCCGACACCGCCATCGCGGTGGTCCATCGTTCCGACGGCTCCGGAACCACCTTTATCTTTGCCAACTATCTGTCGAAGGTCAGCCCGGAATGGAAGGACAAGGTGGGCGAGGGCACCTCTGTCGAATGGCCGGTCGGGCTCGGCGGTAAGGGCAATGAGGGCGTCGCGGCGCTGGTCTCACGCACAGCGGGGGCGATCGGCTATGTCGAATACGCTTATGCGTTGCAGAATAAGATGGTTCACGCCAAGCTGGTAAATCATGACGGCGTGACTTTGGAGCCGGGGAGCAAGGTCTTTCAGGCGGCCGCGGCCAATGCGGATTGGAAGAGCGCCCCGGGTTTCTATCTCATCCTGACCGATCAAACGGGCAAGGAGAGTTGGCCGATTACCGGCGCGACGTTCATCTTGATGCACAAGAAGCAGGATAATCCGGAGAAGGCGAAAGAGGTCCTCAACTTCTTCGATTGGGCTTATAAGAACGGCGGGCAGCTGGCGGAATCGCTCGACTACATCCCGATGCCGCCGAACACGGTGGCGATCTTCGAAGATAGCTGGAAGCAGATTGTCGGCCCCGATGGCAAGCCAGTCTGGGACGGGCACGCATCCTGATGCGGGCGGACACCGGGAGGCCTCGAAGCCTCCCGATCCTTCGTGACCCTTCAAGAGCAGACCGTGCCAGCTGACATCACGGTCGTTGAACGCATAGCGGAGCGTGGCGGACGCGCGGGCTCGATCGGCGACGTCGTGTTCCGCGCACTGACGTTTCTGTTTGCTCTCCTCGTTCTGCTGATCCTCGGCGGGGTCATCGTCGCGCTGATCGAGGGAGCGTGGCCGGCGTTGCGGACTTTTGGCTTTTCGTTTGTTGTTACCGAAGTCTGGAACCCGGTGACCGAGAAGTTCGGGGCGCTGGCGCCGATTTACGGGACGCTCGTCACATCGGCCATCGCGATGCTGGTCGGCATCCCGGTTGCGTTCGGGGTGGCGGTGTTCATCACCGAGATTTGCCCGCTCTGGTTGAAACGGCCGCTCGCGACGATGATCGAGCTACTGGCCGCGATCCCCAGCATCATCTACGGCATTTGGGGTCTTTTCGTATTCGCGCCCTTTGTCCAGCAATATATCCAGCCGGCGATCATCGACACGCTCGGGCAGGTGCCGGGGATCGGCGCGCTGTTCGCGGGCCCGCCACTCGGCATCGGCGTGCTGACCGCCGGCTTCATCCTGGCGATCATGGTGCTGCCATTTATTTCGTCGATCATGCGCGACGTCTTCGAGACCGTGCCGCCGATGCTGAAGGAGAGCGCCTACGGTCTCGGCGCCACGCGCGGCGAGGTCGTCTGGCAGGTCGTCCTGCCCTATACGCGCATCGGCGTCGTTGGGGGCATCATGCTCGGCCTCGGTCGCGCGCTCGGTGAGACGATGGCGGTCACTTTTGTCATCGGCAACGCGCACCGCATCAGCGCCTCGATCCTGCAGCCGGGAACCACGATCTCGGCGTCGCTGGCGAACGAATTCACCGAGGCCTTCGGCGATCTCTATCGGTCGTCACTGATCGCGTTGGGTTTCATTCTGTTCATCATTACTTTCATCGTGCTGGCGATCGCGAAGCTGATGCTGCTGGAGCTGCAGAAGCGGGCAGGAAGCTGAGCCGATGAACATCTATACCCGGCGCCGCATTGCTAACAGTGTGGTCATGACCTTGTCGGTCGCGGCGACGGCGTTCGGATTGTTGTGGCTGGTGCTCGTGCTGTGGACCTTACTGGAGAATGGGGTCGCCGCGATCACTCCCGCGCTGTTCAGCCAGATGACCCCGCCGCCCGGCAGCGCGGGCGGGCTGTTGAATGCCATTTTCGGCAGCGTGGTGATGACCCTGATCGCCACCCTTATCGGGACCCCGACCGGCATCCTCGCGGGCACTTTCCTCGCGGAATACAGCCGGGGCAGCCGCTTTGGCGAGGTAGTGCGTTTTATCAACGACATCCTGCTGAGCGCGCCGTCGATCATCGTCGGGCTGTTTGTCTACGAGATCGTGGTCGTCCCGATGGGGCATTTCTCGGCCTGGGCGGGGGCGGTGGCGCTGGCGATCATCGTCATCCCGGTCGTCGTGCGGACGACCGAGGACATGCTGAACCTGGTGCCGAACGCGTTGCGCGAGGCCGCGTCGGCACTGGGGTCGCCGAAGTGGAAAGTGATCGTCATGGTCTCCTACCGCGCGGCGATCCAAGGCATGGTGACCGGCATCATGCTCGCCGTCGCGCGGATTGCCGGCGAGACGGCGCCGCTGCTCTTCACCGCGCTCAACAACCAGTTTTGGAGCACCGACCTGAACGCGCCGATGGCCAATCTACCGGTCGTCATTTTTCAGTTCGCGATGAGCCCTTACGCCGACTGGCAGACGCTCGCCTGGGGCGGAGCGTTGTTGATCACGCTTACCGTGCTGTTCCTCAACATCGGCGCCCGGGCTCTCGCCTCATGGAGCACGTTCAAACAATGAGCCAAACCCAGACTGCTGTACGGCTTGTCATGCCGATCGCCCCGTCCGCCCCCGACGTCCGAGATCCAAAGTCGATGCCAAAGCAAAAAGCCGTGATCCGTAACGTCGACTTCTTTTATGACAGATTCCAGGCGTTGAAGAACATCAACCTGCCGCTGCACGACAAGCGTGTGACGGCGTTCATCGGCCCGTCCGGCTGTGGCAAGTCGACCTTGCTGCGAATTCTGAACCGGATTTACGAGCTCTATCCCGGGCAGCGAGCGACTGGCGAGGTCCTGGTCGACGGCGAAAACATCCTGGCGCCGGGACTGGACCTCAATCTTCTGCGCGCGAGAATCGGCATGGTCTTTCAAAGGCCGACGCCGTTTCCGATGTCGATACACGACAACATCGCGTTCGGCATCCGCCTCTATGAACGGCTGCCGCGATCCGAGCTCGACGACCGGGTCGAATCGGCATTGCGCCGGGCCGCACTCTGGGACGAGGTCAAGGACAAGCTCCGGCAAAGCGGGCTCGGCCTGTCGGGTGGGCAGCAGCAGCGCCTGTGCATTGCGCGCGCGGTCGCGGTCCAGCCGGAGATCCTGCTGCTCGACGAGCCCGCCTCGGCGCTCGACCCGCTCTCGACCCAGCGCATCGAGGAGCTGATCGCCGAGTTGAAAGCCGATTACACCATCGCCATCGTCACCCACAACATGCAGCAGGCGGCCCGCAGCTCCGACTACACCGCCTTCATGTATCTCGGCGAGCTGATCGAGTTCGACGAAACCGAACGCATCTTTACCCACCCGAAAGAGAAGCATACCGAAGATTACATCACCGGCCGGTTCGGCTGAGCTGATTGCCGCGGAGAGTTCCATCAATGTCGTCCGAGCACATTGTCAAAGGATACGACGAAGAGCTGCGCAAGCTCAGCAACACGATCACCGAGATGGGAGGGCTCGCCGAGAGCCAGCTCGCCTCGGCGATCGACGCAGTCGTCAGGCGCGACAGTGAGCTGGCCGCAAGCGTCGTCGAGGGCGATGCCAAGGTCGACCAGCTGGAGCGCGAGCTCGACAACCTCGCGATCCGGCTCCTGGCTTTGCGCCAGCCAATGGCGCGCGATCTGCGCGAGATCTTTGCAGCGTTGAAGATAGGGAGTGACCTCGAACGCATGTGCGATTACGCAGCCAATGTCGCCAAGCGCTCGATGGCCCTCAATCAGGCGCCGCCGGTGCGGCCGGTCTATGCGCTACCGCGGATGGCCCATCTGGCGCAGCTCCTGGTCAAGGACGTGATCGATGCCTATGTCGCCCGCGACGCCGACAAGGCGTATGCGGTGTGGACACGGGACGCCGAGCTCGACGAGATGTATTCGAGCCTGTTCCGCGAGCTTCTCACCTACATGATGGAGGATCCGCGCAATATAAGTTCATGCACGCATCTGTTGTTTATGGCCAAAAACATCGAGAGAATCGGCGATCACGCGACCAATATCGCGGAGGACTTGTACTATCTCGTGCACGGGACACCGCTCACCGAGGCGCGGCCGAAGGGCGATCAGTCGAGCCTCGAGATCGTTACGCCAGCCCGGAGCACCCAATGACCAAGCCGACTGTTCTCATCGTCGAGGACGAGGCACCGCTCGTCACTCTGTTGCGCTACAACCTCGAAAAAGAGGGGTTCCAGGTCTGCGATGCCGCTGACGGAGAGGATGCGCTCGTCCAAATCGCCGAACGCAGGCCCGACGTCGTGCTGCTCGACTGGATGCTGCCGCTCGTCTCGGGGATCGAGGTCTGTCGCCGCATCCGGCGGTCGCCGGAGACCCGCGCGCTGTCGATCATCATGCTGACGGCGCGTGGTGAGGAGAGCGACCGGGTGCGCGGGCTCGACAGCGGTGCCGACGACTATGTCGTCAAGCCGTTCAGCACGAGCGAACTCGTCGCTCGGCTGCGTGCGGTGATCCGTCGCGCCCAGCCGAGTGCTGGGGAAGAGGCGCTGCATTTCGCCGACGTTACGATGGATCTCGGCGCACACCGCGTGTCGCGCGCCGGCAAGCCGGTCCATCTCGGCCCGACGGAATTCCGCCTCTTGCGTCATCTGTTGCGGTATCCCGGACGCGTCTTCTCGCGCGAGCAGTTGCTGGACGCGGTCTGGGGCCATGATGTTTATGTCGAGCCGCGCACCGTGGACGTCCACATTCGCCGTTTGCGCAAGGCGTTGAATGCCGGTGGCGATCTGGACGTCGTGCGCACGGTCCGCTCCGCCGGCTACGCGATCGATCGCCCGGGAAATTAGAACCGACCTCAGGTCCGAGCGACCCTGCGGGCGGCGGCCAGCGCGCTCGCGCGGACTTGGCGCAAAGACTCACTCAAGGACATGGAACGTGCGCGCCAGCACGAGATGTTGAATTGGATGGCATTAATTGGCGCGATGGAGACGCTGCACCGCCCCCGGTGGTTCGAGATTATGTCGAAACCCACGTCTTCATGTCGGACAAGTGCTTCGTCTCCAATCCGACGTGAGCCGCGGCCGCTTCAGATGATGGGCATCGACGCGCCGAGGCGCTGATAAGCGCCGCCACCCTTGCCAAGCCGGGTGCCCGCTACTAACACTGGCGGCGGGGAACTCATGCGAAAATACCCGGCGATCCTGGGAAGTGGGGCGCGCTCGGTTGCGCTCGTCGCGCGTTTGGTACGCGAGTTCATCCGGCCGCATACCAGGCGGATCGCTTTTGCCTTTTTATTGATGGGCTTGGCGGCCGCCAGCACGGCACTCCGCGCCTGGCTGATGCAGCCCGTGCTCGACCGGATCTTCGTCGCCCGCGACGGATCGCTGTTGTTGCTGATCGCCGGCGGCGCTCTCGCCCTCGCACTTGTTAAGGGGCTCGCCGATTACGGCGAAGCCGTGCTGATGACCCGGGTCGGCCAGCGGGTCATCGCCGATGTGCAGATCGCTCTGTTCGCGCGGCTGATGCGCGCCGATCTCGCCTATTTCCACGCCCATCCGACCGGAACTCTGATATCGCGTTTCATCAGCGACGCCGTCCTCCTGCGCAGCGCTGCAGTAAGCGTCCTCGGTGCGATCGGCAAGGACGCGGTCACGGTCGTCTTTCTGGTCGGCGTGATGTTCTACCAGGACTGGCTCCTCGCGTTCGTCTCGTTCTTTGTCTTCCCGCTGGCGATCCACCCGATCATCGGCATCGGCCGGCGCATCCGTCGGGTGTCGGCCAATACCCAGGAGGAGATCGGCCAGCTGACCACATTATTGAGCCAAACTTTTCAGGGCGCCCGCCATGTCAAAGCCTACGGCATGGAGGATTACGAGGAGCGTCGGGCCACCGGTCTCTTTGAGCGCCTGTTCGCGCTGATCGACCGCGCCAGCCGGACGCGCTCGCGGGCCTCGCCGATGATGGAGACACTCGGCGGCACCGCCATCGCGGTCGTAATCCTGTACGGCGGTCATCAGGTGATCACCGGAGCCCGCACCCCCGGTGCGCTGTTTTCGTTCATCACGGCGCTGCTGCTCGCTTATCAGCCGCTGAAGAGCCTCGCCAATTTGAACGCGTCGTTGCAGGAGGGCCTCGCTGCCGCCCAGCGGGTCTTCGAGGTGCTCGATGTCGAGCCGTCGATCCGCGACATGCCGGGTGCCCGGCCTCTGCGCGTCGCCGACGGCGAGATCCGCTTCGAGGGTGTCCGCTTTGGCTACGCCCCCGGGGCCGTGGCGCTCGACGGTGTCTCGCTGACGGTCCCGGCGGGTAGCACGCTTGCGCTCGTCGGCCCGTCGGGTGCGGGAAAATCAACGATACTCAACCTGATCCCCCGGTTCTTCGATGTGGATGAGGGAAGCATCGCGATCGACGGGCAGGATATCCGCTCGGTGACGCTGGCCTCGTTGCGCGGGGCGATCGCGCTCGTTGCGCAGGAGGTCAGCCTGTTCGACGACACGGTCCGCGCCAACATCGCCTATGGACGGTTCGGCGCCTCGTCGGCCGAGATCGAGGCAGCGGCGCGGGCAGCCGCCGCCGACGGGTTTATTCGAGAGCTGCCGCGAGGTTATGATACCTTGGTTGGCGAGCACGGCGTCCGCCTCTCCGGCGGCCAGCGCCAGCGTGTCGCGATTGCGCGGGCGATGCTGAAGGACGCGCCGATCTTGCTGCTCGACGAAGCAACCTCGGCCCTCGACAGCGAATCGGAACGGCAGGTTCAGGCGGCCTTGCGGGCGCTGATACGCGGGCGTACGACCTTGGTGATCGCCCACCGACTGTCGACGATTCAGGGGGCCGACCTGATTTGCGTCGTCGATCGCGGCCGCATCGTCGAGATCGGCCGACACGCCGAGCTGCTCGCTCGCGACGGGTTTTATGCCCGGCTCCATGCGATACAATTCGCTGAAGAGAGCGAGGTCACGGCAGAGCCCCCTCGCGCAGTGACGGCGTGAGGTGTAATTGATCAAGCCGCGCGCCTGGAGGCGTTTTCTCCGCAGCGATCTGCTTCGGCGGATCGCGTGCTGGGTCACCCATTGCTACATTCGGTTCGTCTATCTGACCAATCACTGGAGCGTCGAGGGTGGCGAACGGCCGTGCGGCCTCACGCGCGGAGGTCGGTCGTTCATCGTCGCGTTCTGGCACGGGCGGCTGCTGATGATGCCCCTGGCATGGCACCGCATGACGTCGTTTCACATGCTGATATCGGCGCATCGTGACGGGCGGATCATCGCCGGGGCGATGACCTATTTCGGTATCGAGACGATCGCCGGCTCGACCAGCCGCGGCGGGTCGTCGGCTCTGCGTGCGATGCTGAACCGGCTGAAAGAGGGCGGCTGCGTCGGCATTACGCCGGATGGCCCGCGCGGCCCGGCGATGACCGTGAGCGTCGGGATCATCAATATCGCCCGGCTCGCTCGGGTGCCTATCCTTCCTCTGGTCTACGCCACGAGCCGTCGGCGCGTGCTCGCGACCTGGGACCGCTTTCACCTCGCCTTGCCGTTCGGGCGCGGTGTGTATTTGTGGGGTGAGCCGATCGAGATCGCTGGCGAGCTCGATGAGGCGGGATTGGAAAATGTCCGGTGCCTCCTCGAGACCCGAATGGTCGAAATGGTCCGCGAAGCCGATCGCCGCGTCGGCCACGAAACATCATCCGCGCTGATTGCCGCCGACAGTGGCAGGGCGGCGAGGCGGGCCGCGGGAGATTGATGCTTCCACCGCTCTATCGCGCGCTGAGTTGGCCGTTGGCGCCGTTGGTGACCGCTTACCTGAAGCGGCGGCGTCTGCGTGGTAAGGAGGACGCCCTCCGCTTTCGCGAGCGCCAAGGGTTCCCCGGCACAGTCCGGCCGCTGGGGCCGCTTGTCTGGATCCATGCGGCCAGCGTCGGCGAGGCAACCGCGATGCTGGCGCTGATCGAACGTCTGTTGCAGGCACGGCCTGCGCTCGAGATCCTCGTCACCACCGGAACAGTCGCCTCGGCCCATCTCCTCGAAACGCGGCTGCCGGCGCGAGCACGACACCAATTCGTACCGGTAGATCTGCCCCGCTGGATCGCACGCTTCCTCGATCACTGGCGCCCCGATCTGGCGCTCTGGGTCGAGTCGGAGCTGTGGCCCAACCTGGTTCTGGCGACGCACGTGCGAGGCATCCCGATGGTGCTGGTCAACGGGCGGCTCTCTGCGGCCTCTTATGCGCGCTGGCAATGGTGGCCCGGGCTGATCGGTCCGATGCTCAAGGCCTTCGCGCTGTGCCTCGCGCAGGACGAGCTACAGGCCGAACGGCTCCGCCGGCTCGGTGCCCCAGAAGTTGCCACGGTCGGCGATCTCAAGGCGGCAGCCGGGACCTTGCCCGTCGACCGCTCGCAACTGGAGCAGCTGCGCCACCTGGTCGGGTCGCGCCCGCTTTGGCTCGCCGCCAGCACGCATTCCGGCGAGGAAGAGATTGCCGCGCGTGTTCATCGCCAAGTCGCGGCGAACCATCCGGGCCTCCTGACCATTATCGTCCCGCGTCATCCCGCGCGGGGCGACGCGATTCACGCGACCCTGACGGCGCGCGGATTGCGTGTCGCCCGGCGCCGCCGCGGCGAGCCGATAACCGACAAAACGGATGTCTATCTCGCCGACACGATGGGTGAACTCGGACTATTCTACAGTCTAGCCGGGATCGCCTTCGTCGGCGGATCGCTCGTCGCCAAGGGCGGTCACAACCCATTCGAGGCGGCCCGGCTCGACTGCGCCGTGCTACATGGGCCTGATATCCGCAACTGCACCGGCATGGCGACCGAATTGGCCGCTGTCGGTGCCGCTCAAACCGTGTCGGACGCCGACGGGCTCGCGGGAGCGGTATCGGCGCTTCTCGACGACTGCCGGCTCAGGGGCGAGCGCGCGGCCGCAGGCAAGCGCGTCGCCGTTGCCAGCCTGGGCGTACTCGACACCGTGCTGATGCGTCTTGGCCCGTGGCTCGATCCGCTTGCGCCGGTAGAGAGCGTTGGGGACCTGACGCCGTGCTGTCGAATCTGAATGCGCACCGCCCCTATCTTCTGGGAAAAGCCTCCCGGCCTCCTCACCGGTCTGCTGTTGCCAGTCGGTGCGGCTTGGGATGCCGCCGGGCGATTGCGTCGGGTGCTGACCCGTTCCTATCGCGCTCCGGTACCGGTGGTGTGTGTCGGCAATCTCGTCGCCGGGGGTGCGGGAAAGACCCCGGTGGCGCTCGCACTGTCTGATTGGCTCCGAGAACGCGGCGTCGCCGTGCATGTGGTGACGCGTGGTCATGGCGGCGGCCTGCAGGGCCCGGTTCAGGTGGATCGTACCTGCCACGATGCACTGGCGGTCGGCGACGAGGCGCTGCTGCACGCGGCGCACGCACCGTGCTGGATCGCCCGCGACCGCGCCGCCGGCGTTGGCGCCGCGGTCGCGGCTGGCGCCAGCGCGATCCTGCTCGATGACGGTTTTCAAAATCCGAGGATCGCCAAAACGCTTGCGTTGATCGTCGTCGATGCTGCCTACGGCTTCGGCAATGGGCGAGTGATCCCGGCGGGGCCGCTACGCGAGAACCTTCGCGGCGGTCTCGCCCGCGCCGATGCCGTCGTGCTGCTCGCCGCCGAGGGAAATGCGGGCAGCGACGCCGAGTGGATGCGAATTGCCGGCGGGCTGCCGGTTCTGCCCGCCGCGCTGGAGCCGATCTGCGGAGAGCGGCTGGCCGGCGCGCGCCTCTTGGCCTTCGCCGGGATCGGGCGTCCGGAGAAATTCTTTGCGACGCTGCGAGCACTCGGCGCCGGCCTCGTCGGCGCGCGGGCGTTTCCTGACCACCACCCCTTCCGCGCCGTGGAGCTCGAAGGGCTGCGCCGGGACGCGGAGCGCGCAGGGGCGCGTCTGATCACGACGGCCAAAGACATCGTACGGGTGCCGTCGGCCCAACGCGCCGGCATCGAGGTCCTCGAGGTCCAAATCCGCTGGCCCGACCCCAGCGCGCTCGCCCGGCTTTTCGGGTCCGTGGTGCGATCAGTCCATGGCGATGGACGCGAGCTGGCCGAACACCTCGGCTAAGGCGGCCCGGCCGACCCATCGCCTGGAGGCCTGGGGAGCGGCGCTGTTGTTCGGCGCCTTTGCAATATTGCCGCTCGATCGCGCCTCTACGCTCGGCGGCGCAATGGGGCGCCTGATCGGCCCTTTTCTCGGTGTCTCCAATCGCGCCCGGCGCAATATCAAATCTGCTTTTCCGGAGCTTTCGGAGAGCGAGATCGCGAAGATCATTGCCGGCATGTGGGACAACCTCGGCCGCGTCGCCGCCGAATACCCGCATCTCAGGAGAATACGCGTCTTCGAACCGGAGGGGCGGGTCGAGACGCGCGGCTTCGAGTACGTGGACCGGGCGGTCGCGGCAGGGCGCCGGATGATCATCTTTTCCGGCCATCTCGCCAATTGGGAGATCGGCATGCTCGCCGCGGTCCAGTACGGGATCTCGGTCGCCCAGATCTACCGCGCCGCCAACAATCCGCTGGTCGACCGCATGATCACCCGGTTCCGTGGCGATGCCGGCGAGCTGATCCCGAAGGGTGCGGTCGCGGCACGGCGGGCGATCGCTACGCTGCGCCGTGGCGCGCATCTGACGATGCTGGCCGACCAGAAGATGAATGACGGCATCCCGGTGCCGTTCTTTGGGCGCCCGGCGATGACCACCTCAGCCCTCGCCGCTCTGGCGCTTCGCTTCAGCTGCGATGTGCTGCCGGCCCGGGTCGAGCGACTCGGCGGCGCGCATTTCCGGCTAACGGTGTTCCCGCCCCTGCCCTTGCCGCACAGCGGCGATTCGCACGCCGACGCCGCGGCCCTGATGGCCCAGGTCAACGCGATCTTGGAAGCGTGGATCCGCGATCGTCCCGAGCAGTGGTTCTGGGTGCACCGCCGCTGGCCGGATTAGTCTCGCCGAACGGTCGTCAGGGAGTTACCCGCCTTTCCTCTACCACGACAGTTTCGATGATGGCTTCTTGTTCGTACATCCAGCGGGCCAACAACCCGGCGATCACCGCGCCGATGATAGGTGCGATCCAGAACAGCCAGAGCTGGGCGATATATTCGCCGCCGGCGAATAGAGCCGGCCCGGTGCTGCGTGCCGGGTTGACCGAGGTGTTGGTGACCGGAATCGACACGAGATGAATCAAGGTCAGGGTGAGGCCGATAGGGATACCTGCAAAGCCCGCAGCCGCCCCCTTCGACGTGGTGCCGATGATCACGAAGAGGAAGAAGAAGGTCATCACCACTTCGGATATGAAGCAGCTGCCGAGAGCGTATTTGCCGGGGCTGAGATCGCCGTAGCCGTTGGCGGCAAACCCACCGGCGACCCAGCCGGGCTTGCCCGACGCAATCAGCCACAATACCAGCGCGGCGACGATCGCGCCGATGACTTGGGCGACGATGTAGGGAATGACGTACCGATTGGGGCAGCGCCCGGCGCTCCACAAGCCAACGGTGACCGCAGGGTTGAAGTGGCCGCCCGAAATGTGACCCACGGCATAGGCCATCGTCAGCACGGTCAGCCCGAACGCGAAGGCAACGCCCAGAAAGCCAATCCCGAAGCCTGGAAAGCCCGCAGCCAATACCGCGGCGCCGCAGCCGCCCAGTACCAGCCATAACGTTCCGAAGAACTCGGCCAAAACCCGCCGCGACATGTCGATTTCCATCGGTCTCCTCCCGCGTTAACGAATTATACGCTAACGGTTGAGAACGAAACGCTCAAGAACCTTAATCGCGCGGGGGGCCACTGTTACGCCGATCAAGGTGAAAATCACGAACATATGGCAGTCCAGCCAACGCGACAGGATCGGCATCATCGGATGGAAGGGCGTCACCTGGGTGAGAATCTTACATCGAAAACAACATCTTAGCGGCGCTGCTACCTGTGGAGACGGCCCCATCACATGCCAAGCAGGCGGCTGAGGAGGTTGAATCTCAAGATGTCTGCTGGTTAGGCCGGACTAGTCAATAGCCCGACTGTCGCAGTGAAGAAGATCAGAATCATCGCGAGAGCGATTAAGCCCCGCCAGCCTTTACCGCGGAAATGACTTCTACCGATCCGGAAATCGTAATCGATAAGCACGGCGGAGGGTCGCCCTACCAGCATTTCGAATAGTCGCAATTGGTGCACTGATCGCAGCCCTCGATACGAATCAACGCGGCTTGGCCGCATTTCGGGCATTGCGCCAAGCCGACAGGACGCGATCGCTGGTCGGTGAGCAGCGCGTCGCCAGCGGCGGCCACTTTCTGATCCGTCATTGCCGTTCGTTGCTGCCTCGCCGGCAGAAAGCCGATCTCGATCATGTGGCGCTCGATGACGTCGCCGATCGCCGCCAATAGCGAGGGAACGTATTTGCCGTCCATCCAGGCACCACCGCGGGGGTCGAAGACTGCCTTCATCTCCTCGACCACAAAGGAGACATCGCCGCCGCGGCGGAAGACAGCGCTGATCATGCGCGTCAGCGCGACGGTCCAGGCGTAGTGCTCCATGTTCTTCGAGTTGATGAACACCTCGAAGGGGCGCCGCCGGCCGTCCTGAACGATGTCGTTCAAGGTGATGTAGAGCGCGTGCTCGCTGTCGGGCCAGCGGATTTTGTAGGTCTGCCCGGGCAGCGCCTCCGGCCGGTTCAGCGGCTGTGTCATATAGATGACGCCGCCAGCCTCGAAGATGTCGGCCGGCCTCGGGGAAGCAAGCGGGGCCGGTGGCGGAAACGGCAGCTCGGGCTGGCTCGCCGTGTGCCGAGTGCTCGGCGCCTCCTCTCTGACGGCGAGCACGGCCCCGGTCACCTCGTTCGGGCGGTAGGTCGTGCAGCCCTTGCAGCCGAGCGCATAGGCTTGTCGATAAACGTCCTTGAAGCGGTCGAAGGGGATCTCGGCGGGGACATTGATCGTCTTCGAGATCGAGCTGTCGATATGCTTCTGGACCGTCGCCTGCATGACGACGTGATCCTCCGGCGTCAGCACCTGCGCGTCGACGAAATAGTCCGGCAGCGGCGCCAGCTCACCCTTCAGCCGCCGGAACAGCCGGTAGGCATAATCGGCGACCTCCTCTTCGCGCCGTGTGCCGTTGGGCATCAGCACGTTGCGCGTGTGCCGGAAGCTGAATATCGGCTCGATGCCCGACGAGACGTTGTCGGCGAAGAGCGAGATCGTGCCGGTCGGCGCGACCGAGGTCAAAAGCGCGTTACGGATGCCCTTCTGCGCGATCTCTGCGCGCACCTCCTCCGCGAGACCCGCAACCGTTTCACCGGCGAGATAGCGGTCACGATCGAAGAGCGGGAAGGTACCTTTCTCGGCTGCGAGCGCGGTCGAGGCGAGATAGGCCTCACGTTGGATCGTGCCGAGCCAGCTTTCTGTCGCCGCAACCGCGGCGGCCGAGCCATAGCGCAACCCGCAGAGGATCAGCGCATCGGCGAGACCCGTAACCCCGAGGCCGATCCGCCGCTTCTGGTGCGCTTCCTCCTTTTGCTGCGGCAGCGGAAACAGTGAGATGTCGACGACGTTGTCCATCATGCGAACGCAGTCCGGCACCAGCCGGCGCAGCCGGTCGAGGTCGAGCCGCGCCTCGGGGGTAAACGGGGCCTCGACGAGGCTTGCGAGGTTAATCGAACCCAACAGGCACGCGCCGTAAGGCGGTAATGGCTGCTCGCCACAGGGATTAGTCGCGGTGATCTGTTCGCAATACCAAAGGTTGTTACGGCGATTGATGCGATCGATGAAGATCACACCGGGCTCGGCATAAGCGTAAGTCGCCCGCATGATCTTGTCCCACAGCTCGCGCGCCGGCAGCACCTTCCACGTAGTTTTAGCGCCATCGGGGCCGCCAAAAGACAGCTCCCACGGGGCGTTGTCTGAGACCGCCTTCATGAACGCGTCGGTGACCAGGACCGACAGGTTGAACATCCGCAGCCTGCCGGGTTCCTTCTTGACCTCGATAAAGTCCTCGATATCGGGATGGTCGCAGCGCAGCGTCGCCATCATCGCGCCTCGTCGATAACCGGCGCTCATGATCGTGCGGCACATCGCGTCCCAGACGTCCATGAAGGAGAGCGGTCCCGATGCGTCGGCGCCCACGCCTTTGACCGGCGCGCCGCGCGGTCGCAAGGTCGAGAAGTCGTAGCCGATCCCGCCGCCCTGCTGCATGGTCAGCGCCGCCTCGCGCAGATGCGCGAAGATCCCGCCCATGTCATCCGGGATCATTCCCATCACAAAGCAGTTGAACAGGGTCACCTGCCGCCGGCTGCCCGCACCGGCGACGACCCGTCCCGCCGGCAGGAACTTGAAGTCGGCCATAGCCGCGTAAAAGCGCTCGGTCCACAGCGCGGGGTCGCGCTCGGGAGCGGCGAGTGTGGTCGCCACGCGCCGCCAGCTGTCCTCGATCGTCTTGTCGAGCGGTTCGCCCGATGGCCCTTTGAGCCGATACTTCATGTCCCAAATCTGTTGCGAGATCGAGGCGACGACAGCCATGATCGGAGGTCCTCCGTTTCGCCCCTAGATGTACCACATTCGTTCGTCCAGCTTTTCCTCGAAATCCGAGACGTGTTAAATTTGAC
>Ga0074045_10002109_pt1 | contig 18666 bp, 23 predicted proteins | sample BogForMeECP23OM2_FD_94442 | JGI IMG/M metagenome (GOLD analysis project Ga0074045, IMG submission 94442) | Bog forest soil microbial communities from Calvert Island, British Columbia, Canada - Bog Forest MetaG ECP23OM2 | ecosystem: Environmental > Terrestrial > Soil > Wetlands ...
CATCCATCTCGACCAAGAGCTGGTTGAGCGTCTGCTCGCGCTCGTCGTTGCCGCCGCCGAGGCCCGCACCACGCTGCCGGCCGACGGCGTCGATTTCGTCGATGAACACGATGCAGGGCGCATTCTTCTTCGCCTGTTCGAACATGTCGCGCACGCGCGCCGCGCCCACGCCGACGAACATCTCGACGAAGTCGGAGCCGGAAATGGAGAAAAACGGCACCTTCGCCTCGCCCGCGATCGCCTTGGCAAGCAGCGTCTTGCCCGTGCCGGGATTGCCTACCATCAGCACGCCGCGCGGAATGCGTCCGCCGAGCTTCTGGAACTTGGACGGATCGCGCAGGAATTCGACCAGCTCGGCGACCTCTTCCTTCGCTTCGTCGCAGCCGGCGACGTCGGCAAAGGTTACCGTGTTGTTCGATTCGTCGAGCATGCGCGCCTTGCTCTTGCCGAACGAGAATGCGCCGCCGCGTCCCCCGCCCTGCATCTGGCGCATGAAAAACACCCATACGCCGATCAACAGCAGCATCGGGAACCAGGATATGAACACCTGGGCGAGGAAGCTCTGCTCCTCCTCCTGCTTCGCCTGCACCTTGACCCCGTACTTCATGAGGTCGCTCACCATCCACAGGTCGCCCGGGCTGATGGTGACGTTTTGCTTTTTGTCGGTGCTGACCCACTTGATCGTGCGACCCTCGATCGACGCCGATTCGACGCGACCCTCCTTCGCCTGCTCAATGAAGTCGGAGTAAGGAATCGTATCCTTGGTGCCGGTCCGGGCGTCGAACTGCTTGACCACCGTAAGGACGACGAGGCCGACGACCAGCCAGATGAGCAGGTTCTTGAGCAGGTTGTTCAACGTTCTTCCTTCCAGGCGCGCTCGCGCCGATTACCTGATGATTCTAACAGGTGGGGACCTCGGTCCCCACGTTATGCGTCCTGCGCCGACGGGCGAAAGCCTTTGCCAACCAGGAAAATCTCGCGACTGCGATCGCGCGAGGCCTTGGGCTTGCGCACATACGCCTTGTCGAATTGCGCCTGTACCGCGTCCTTGAGCCCGGTAAACCCCTCTCCCTGAAAGGCTTTGACGACCAGATCGCTGCCAGGTTGCAGCCACTTGGCCGCGAATTCGAGGGCCATTTCCCCCACATGCACGCTGCGCGCCTGATCGGCGGATTCCACACCGCTCATATTGGGCGCTACGTCGCAGAGAACAAGGTCGGCCTTGCGCCCGGCGAGGGCGGCGTCGACCGCCTGCAGCGTCGCCGGGTCGTTCACGTCGCCGCGGACGAAAATGACGCCGGCGATGGGGTCCATCGGCAGCAGGTCGACGGCGACGATACGCGCGGCCGGCCCGAGGCGCTCGCGCAGCACCTGGCACCAGCTCCCCGGTGCCGCACCCAGGTCCACCACCGTCATGCCGGGCCGGAAGAGCCTGTCCTTGCCCGCAAGCTCGATCAACTTGAACGCGGCACGCGAGCGGTAGCCGCGCTTCTGCGCTTCCTGCACCCAATGGTCCGAAACGTGCTCGTGCATCCAGGCCTTGCCGAATTTGTGCTTCTTACCGGCAGGATTGAGCGCTTTGACCCGGGGGCGCATGCCCCGATTGTAGTTTTGACATGCACCAAGTGGAAAGGAACACGGCATGAAGACATACGAGGTGTCCGTTCCGGAGATTGGCCTTGTCGCGGCAACGCGCGGCATCGCCGGTGCCGGCGCAGGCCTGCTGCTCGCAAGCTTTCTCCGCCCCGACACCCGGCGTACACTCGGCTGGTCGCTGCTGGCCATCGGGGCGCTGACGACCATCCCCATCGCCAGGGCGCTTTTCGGCACCCGCAAACCGCCTGGGAACGCCGACTGACGATGGGGCCGGCCGTTCGCGGACAGAGTCTCGCGGCGCCAACGGCATGGAGGGGCCATGGCGGCAAAAGACTCGTCGGCATCGTGCCCTTCATCGTCGCCATCGGCCCGCGCGACCGAAGTGGGCGAAGCCCCGGGCGTCGGTGCGTTCGGTCCGGTGGTGCCCCGCGCTGCTCGCAAAGGCACCGCGGTCGAACCGGCATCGGCCGCGGACATACCGGCGCTGGTCCTGCTCATGGAGGCGTTCTACCTTGAATCGGCGCAGGCGCTCGATCGCCCCTGGGCGACAAAGGGCTTCTCCACCCTGCTTGCCGATCCCGCGTTGGGCGGCGCATGGCTGTTGCGGCGCGATGGTCAGGCCGCCGGGTATACGGTCCTGACCGTTGGCTTCAGCATGGCATACGGCGGGATGACCGGTTGCATCGATGATCTGTTCGTCTGTCCCGAGCACCGCCGCCACGGCCTCGGCACCGCCGCCCTGAACGCGGCGCTGGCCGAATGCCGGCGCCGCGGTCTGCTGGCGCTGCAGGTCGAGGTCGGCCGCGATAACCGAAGCGCGATCAGGCTCTACCAGCCATGCGGCCTGCGTTTGCGCGCCGACGGGCGCCTGGTTCTGCGCGTCGACCTGTCTGCCGCCGCCACGGATGCCTGATCCGAACCACTGACCGGGAGTTGCCGATGTCTGAATCGTTGCCGTTGCAAGGCGCCTGCACCTGTGGCGCGGTGCGCTACCAAATGACCAGCATGCCGCTGTTCGTGCATTGCTGTCATTGTCGCTGGTGCCAGCGCGAAACCGGTGCGTCTTTTGCACTCAACGCATTGATCGAGGCAGACCGGGTGCAGCTGTTGCAGGGCGAACCCGAGCTCGTGCAGACGCCCTCGAACAGCGGCAAAGGCCAGAAGATCGCCCGCTGTCCGATTTGTCATGTCGCGCTGTGGAGCACCTACGCGGGAGCGGGCGATGCCGTGCGCTTCGTTCGCGTCGGCACGCTCGACGATCCGGACCGGCTTCCGCCCGATATCCACATCTTCACCGCCTCGAAGCAACCGTGGATCGTGCTTCCGCCCGGCGCACGCGCAGTGGTCGAATATTACAATCGCAACGAGCACTGGCCGACGCAAAGCCTGGAGCGCCGCCAGGCGATGATGGCGAGCTTGCGCACCCCCTAGTTTGCTGCCAGAGTTTCAAACACGCGCCGTTCGGCACACCCGCTTGGCAAACCGTTCGTTGATTCGGTGATACTCCCCTGGAGGCTATCGTGAGCGACTTCAATTCCACCCACAATCGCGCGGTCTGGTTCGATATTCCCGTGGCCGACCTCGATCGCGCGGCCGCGTTTTATCGCGGCGTGCTCGGCATCGCCGTGGACAAGGCCCAGTTCGACGAATTCACCTTTTGCGTGCTCCAGCACGAGAACGGGAATGGCGGCTGCCTGATCCTCAAACCCGGCGAGGTCGCTTCCAACGCCGGCATACTGGTCTACATGAACGTCGATGGGCGCATGCGTGAGGCCGTGGGCCGCGTCGGCGCCTTGGGCGGGAAGGTGCTCGAGCCGATGCATGCCATCGGGCCGCATGGCTTTCGCGCCGTGGTGCTCGACAGCGAGGGCAATCGCATCGCCCTGCATTCGGCCACCGACGCCTGACCGCGGCGACCGGCATCGGGCACTGCGGCCGTCACACCTCGACAGCCCCGCACGGCGCAGTCCGCATGCAGCACTTTCTCGAAATCAGCCTCTTCTGGGCTGCAGTGTTCGCAGCCATCTGCCTGATCGCACGCCTTCCGGATAGCTGGCCGGGTCGGATCCTGTTTGCGCGCCAGGGCCCGCACCCCTTGCGCGGCGAACCGCGCAGCCGCTATCTGTTGCGCTGGGCGGCCTATGATGCAAGCTGGTTCGCGCAGGCCATATTCGTTCTGCTGATCGGCTGGGAGGCACTTTCCATCGATCCATCGCTCGCGCAGGCGCTGTTCTTCCAGGTTTTCTGCCTGGCGGTGGTGCCCTTCCTGGCGACAGTCGCATTGCTATCGTCGCTGGCGGCCCTCGCGGCTTCGTTCTGGCGACGCTATCTCGGCGCGGAGCGGCGCAAGCGCGCGGACGCGCGCGCGATCCGGGCCTAGCGCCACCGCGCGGCGCCGGCGCCGGCGCGACGCGCTCTTTGTTCGCAAGAGGAAGACCATGGCGGTCGTGCGTTATCTTGTGCAGGACGTCGATGCCGCGCTGCAGTTCTACGCTTTGCTCGGCTTTACGCTCGAGGCGCGCTGGGGCGTGCCGTTCGCGATCGCCAAGCGTGCCGACCTGCTGCTCTGGCTAAGTGGCCCGGGAACTTCGGCATCGCGTCCGTTGCAGGACGGCTCGCAACCGGCGCCCGGCGGCTGGAACCGCCTGGTACTCGAGTGCGCCGACCTAGCCCAGACCATGGCGGAATTGCGCGCCGCCGGCGTCCGCTTTCGCAGCGAACCGATCGTCGGCCCCGGTGGGAATCAGGTCCTCGTCGAGGATCCGTCGGGCAATCCGGTCGAATTGTTTCAGCCTGGCACCTGAGACGGCATCCGGACCCGCGGGCGGCAAGGAACGTGGTGGGAATATTCGCTATTGTCCGCTACACGCGCTTGGTCCTACACTGCGTGTCGTGACCCTGGTCCATCAGCGTCGCCTGGCCATGGAACCGTTCGTCGTCCTGTTGGTGCTGCCGGTCGTCATCGGCGTCGCGTCGGTGGCGTTGTTTCGCGACACCATCAGGGCATCGTGCGCGGCGACGTTCGCCTCGCCCCTGGTCGTCTTCGGCGCTCTGCGTTCGCTCGACCCGGATGGCACGTGGAACTGGCTCGCGACCCTGCTTGTGGCGCCACTGGCGATTGCCTTCTCACTGGCTACGGTCATGGCCTGCTTCGGCCGCTCGCAAGCCCGCAAACGCCAGCGGCGAAATGGCGCATAGCGGGTCCGGCGGCCCCGGCTGCGTGGTGCCGGCGAGGGGCGGCGAATCGCTCGCCCTTGACAGGCTAGCCGCATGAACGACGCTGCTGGAGCCGTAGGCAACCGTCTGCTCAAGTTGACGGTTATCCTGCTGTGTATGGTCAACTGCCTCATGTGGGAGGTCTACACCGAGTCGACGATGATGGCGATCGTCTGGGCCGGAATCGCGATTGGCTTCGTCATTTGGATCATCGACGACATGCGCCGCTGACGCCCGTCCTGGTCGCCCGCGCCGGCCCGAAATGGCTTACTCTATCGGCTGGTAGACAAACCCCAACGAGGACAAGCCAATTGCCCAAGCCTAACTACGCGTTTGCCAAGCGCCAGAGAGACCTCGCCAAGAAGCAGAAGAAGGAGGAGAAGCGGCAGCGAAAGCTGGGAACGGCGACTCCTCCCGCACCCGACGGCGCACCCCCGCCCCCGGTTAGCGACAAAGCGCCCGAGTAGCGCAACGACACCCTGCCAGGGCGGAATCGACGGATGGCGAATGCCCGCCCTGTCGTGCGCGGCGTGCCAGCCGGAAACGCGATGCCGCCCGACTTGCCGCTGCAGGGCAAACCGCGCCGGCAGGCCGGCGCCCGCTCCGGACCCTGACTGAAGCGCACTCCCGGCGCAAGCGCCGGTGGACGCCTCGGCTTCGCGATGGAAACGCATATCACCGACATAACCCGCGTCATCCAGCTCGCCGTCGCACCGGTGTTCCTGCTCACCGCGATAGGGACCCTGATCACCGCACTGAACAACCGGCTGGCGCGCGCCGTCGATCGCCGGCGCGTGGTCAGGCAGCAAATCGATGCGAACGCCGAGCACGCCGCGGGGTTGCGCGCGGAACTCGCGCAGCTTCAGCGCCGCGCGCGGCTGATTTACTTTGCCATCCTCGCCGCAGTCGTCGCCGCGCTGCTTGTGTGCCTGGTCGTGGCGAGCGCTTTCGTCGGCGCACTATTTTCGGTCGAGATCGCGATACTGGTCGCCGTGCTGTTTATCCTGTCGATGGTCGCGCTGATCGCGAGCCTGAGCCTGTTCCTGCGCGAAATCTTCCTCGCCGTCAGCTTCGGGAAGGGTCTGGCGGAGCCGTGAGCATGGGGACGGCGCTTGACGCCCGCGCCGCAGGGCCACAAAGTGTCAATTCGCAGCAGCGCCGAACGCAAGCCGCAGCACAACCGAAGGAGAACGCCATGAGCGATCGCGTGCGCAAGGTCGATTATTTCTACGTCAAAGTGCCCCATGCTTCCGGACAGGCAGCGAAGGTGCTCTCCGGACTCGCCGCCCAGGGCGTCAATCTGCTGGCATTCTCCGGCTTCCCCAGCGGGGGCAAAGGTCAACTCGATCTGGTTCCCGAAGACGCGGCACGGTTGAAAGCCGCGGCCAAGAAACTGAAGCTCAAGCTGTCAAAAAAGAAAACGGGATTCCTGTTGCAAGGCAGCGATCGCGTCGGTGCGATCGCCAAAACGCTCAACACGCTTGCCAAGGCCAAGATCAATATCACCGCCATGGACGCGGTCGCCGGCGGCGGTCGCTTCGCCGCCATCTTCTGGGTCAAACCGAAGAAGGTCGCCAAGGCAGCCAAGCTGCTGCAAGCCAAGTAAATCACGTTGATCGTCCTTGAGCGGTAACCCGTCCGCTGCCGGGCGCGCCGCCGTCACCGCGCTGCGCCGGGCCGAAGAACGCGACAGCGCGGCGCTTCACGCGCTCATCGCCTTCTCGGCACGCTCGCTGCAGGCGGCAACTTATGCGCCGGCGCAAATCGAGGCGGCACTCGGCACGGTGTTCGCGGTTGACACCCAGCTCATCGCCGACGGCACCTATTACGTCGTCGAATGTGGCGACGCGATCGTCGCCTGCGGCGGCTGGAGCCGGCGCAAGACGCTGTTTGGCGGCCACGGGGCGCTCTCCGCGCGCGACGATACGCTGCTCGATCCACGCAACGACGCGGCGCGAATCCGCGCTTTCTTCGTGCACCCGGCGCACGCGCGCCAGGGTATCGGGCGGCGGCTTCTAACGCATTGCGAGCGCGCCGCGTTCGAGGCGGGCTTCCGTCGCCTGGAACTGGTGGCAACACTCGCCGGCGAGCCACTCTATCGGGCGTGCGGATATCACGCCGTCGAGCGCTACGAACTCACCTTGCGCGACGCTTCGTCGCTGCCGGTCGTACGCATGGTGAAGAAGCCTGCGCTTGCCGGGGGCACATCCACCGCCGCACCGCGGTGACCTCGCGCCCGCAGGTCAGCGACCGCCGATTCTCACGCGCACTTATCGATTCGCCGCGCGAAGCGCAAGCATGGCCTGAAATAGCCCGGGGTCGTCCCAAGGCGCATCGGTGGGAAACAGATGCAGGTCGGGACTGGATCGGTCGCGCAGCCATTCCTGCGGAAAGAGCGCGAGCGTGCACTCGTTTTCCGGCGCGAGATCCGCCGCGCCGTTCCACTCCCCGCGCTCCAGGATGGCGAACAGCGCCGCGGCAAGGTCGACACCCACCAGGGCACCGGTGTGCGTCGCCGGCACGATGCGGCGATTGATTTCGATCACATAGGGCGTTCCGGTATCCGGATCGAGTCGAAACTCGGTGGCGACGAATCCGCTCGCGCCCAATCCCGCGAGCAGCCGCCGGTTCAATGCCGCCACCTTGGGCAGCACGACATAGCGTGTAACGCTCCCGGCGCCGACGGCGTCGGGCGGCGGTCGCAGGCGCGAGCGGCAGAATCCGGACACTTCGCGCCCCTCCCACGCGAGTGCCGCCCGGTTGACCGGACGGCCCCGAATGAACCGCTGCACCAGAGCGCACGCCTCGCCAGGCGGGACCCACGCGGCAAGCTGCGGCAGCCCGGCGATCGCCGCCCGCACGTCGTCCGCGCCATGGCACACGCGCACGCCCCTGCTCGCCCAGCCGATAGCCGGGCGGACGATGACCGGATACCCGATGGCGGCGGCCGCGCGCAGGGCGGCGTCGACGTCGGCCACACTCTCGCCTCGTGGAACCGGCAGCCCGAGGGCACTCGCCCGGCGCGCGAGCCGCACTTTGTTGATGCTGTCCAAGTAGCCGGCAGGATCGCCGAGCGAGCGACGGATCAGTGCGGCGAGCTCCGCCTGCACCCCCGGCGCCACTCCCGGCAGCGCTTCGTGCACGATCTGAATGAACAGCTGCACGGTCACGTCGTCGCCCGGCAGCAGCAGGCGCGCGCGCGATTGGCGCGCCAGATCGGCGAGCTGCGCGATCCAGTCCGGCTGCGACTGCTCCGCCGGCATGACATGGACGCTGTCGACAAAGCGGGTCCGGGCAGCGAGCGCGCCGGGCGGTGCCAGCAGGACCACCTCGAAGCCCGCGCGCGCGAGTTCGCGCGGCATGCGCGCCGGCGCCGGGTAATCGGTGCTGAAGGTGACCAGCAGCAGCGTCGGTCGCGCGCGCTCGTCGTCGTTCATTCCGGCTGCACCCCGAGGCGCTGCACGATCTCGCCCCAATGGACGTAATCGGCGCGCAAACGCAGCTCGAATTGCCGCGCCGAGCCGCCGATGATGCCAAGCCCCAAATGGTCCATCCATTGCCGGGTGGATGGCGCAAGCAAGACCTCGTTCACCGTACGATTGAGCTTGTCGACGATCGCCTCCGGCGTACCTGCTGGCGCGACCAAGCCGATCCAGGTCTGGACCTCGAAGCCGGAGAGCCCCGCTTCAGCGATCGTCGGCACGTCCGGCAACAACCGCATGCGCCGATCGCTCACGACCGCAAGCGCGCGCACCTGGCCGGATTGCAGCAGTCCAAGCGCCGAAGTAAGACTGCCGAGAACGAGCTGCACCTCGTCATTCGCGAGTGCGTTGTTGGCCTGGGGCGCGCCGCGATACGGAATGTGCACAAGATGGAGATCGGTGTCGGCGGCGAGCAATTCGACGTCGAGGTCGGTCGACGAGCCGCGGCCGGTCGAGCCGTAGTTAAGCATCCCCGGCCGCTCACGCGCGTAGGCGATGAACTCGGCCAGAGTGCGTACGGGCAGCGTCGGATTGACCATCACCACCTTGGTCGTGTAGGCGACGTTGACGATCGGCACAAAATCGGCAAGCGCATCGTACGGAATCTGGGCGGTGGTGTGCGGCGCCATGGCGTGCGTCGACGAGGATGCCGCGAGCAGCGTGTAGCCGTCCGGGGCCGCGATCTTGACCGCCTCGGTGCCGATGATACCGTTCGCCCCGGGATGGTTTTCGACCACGACGGGGCAGTCGAGCATGGCTGCGATCCGCTCCGAGAGCATGCGCGCGACCAGGTCAACCGCCCCACCCGGCGTCTGTGGCACCACGATATGCAGCGCGCGCGACGGGTAGCTCGCCTGGCCGCCCTCGCCCGCCGCCGACGCCGAAAGCAACGACGCGCAGAGCAACGCCGAGAGCGCAAGACAGGGTCTGGCTGCGGCCCTGCGATCGCGGCATGGCGACGGTGGGATGAGCATCATGCCAGCCTGCGCAATGGCAACGGCGCATTGTGCCATGGCATGGTCTGGCGTCCTCGCGCGGCGCGACCTACGATGCGCGACGACGCAACCCGCGAGCGGTCGCAAGCGGTGGTAGCATGTGGCGAGGGTCACTTGGAGGAGAATTGCCATGACGCTCTGTCCGATCGCACTCGCTGTCGGCTGCAAGAAATGCCCGGTCTTCTCGATCTGTCCACTGAAATCGGTCATCGGCGATTTCCGGCCGGAGGAAAAAAACACCGGGCCGGCGACCAAGTCCGGCGGCGCGAAGCGCGCGCGCAAGCGGGCGAAGTAATGCACGCGACGGGCGCTTCGGGCCTGGGCCCACGGGTCGCCGCCGGCCTCGAACCATGCTTGCGCTGACCGCAGCCAAGCGACGCGATCTGCGTGCCCGCGCGCACCGGCTGCAGCCGGTGGTGAGCATCGGCCAGCACGGGCTTACCCCCAGCGTGCTGCATGAAATCGACGTCAACCTGCTCGCGCATGAACTCATCAAGGTGCGCGTGTTCAACGCCGACCACGAGGCGCGCGAAGCGGTTTTTGCCCGCATCTGCACCGAGCTCGACGCAGCACCCGTGCAGCATATCGGCAAGTTGCTTGTCGTCTGGCGCCCCGCGCCGCCTCCGCCTCCGGCGCCGGCATCGGCGCGCAGGCCGAAGCCGCGTGGCCGAAGTGCCGGCGATGCGCCGGCCCCGCGCCAACGCCCGCGCGCGCTCGATGCCCCGCCCCGCGCCCGTGGCGCGGGTCTTGCGACGGCGAAATCGAAACCCCAGGCGCGGCGCCCGCGCGAACCCGCCGCGCGCACGCCCTCCCGTCCGCCCGCGGCCGACCCAAGGCGTCCGCGCGGCGGCAGCCCTCCGGCCGCCGGGCAGCGTCGCGGCCGGGGCGGACAGAGCACCTAGCGTCCCTTAGCGGATGCCGCTCGGGTTCCCGCCGCTGCGCATCGGGCTCGCCGCCAGCGCGCGGCACCGGTCGATACCCGACGGCGCGCTCTTCCGCCTGCTCGCACCGCTCGAGCGCGCGATCCGCGAGGAGCTGCGCGCCGAGCTGTTCGTCCTCGGGCAGACCTGCGACGCGCTCGGCGCGGCGAAGGTTCTCGACGCCTATCCGCGCCTCACGCGCCTGCCCACGCGCCGCGACGGGGGTTTGATACACCTGGTGGCCGCCGTCGTCAGCGGCGATCCTTCGCGCCGCCTCGATGCAGTGATCTACCTGCTCGATCCCGACGATCCGACCACGGTCTTTCCCGAGGGCCTCGCCCTGAAGCGCGAGTGCGTCATCCACGAGACGGTATTCATCTCCACGCTCTCGCATGCGCGGGAGTGGTTCGAGCTGGCGCGGGTCGAGTGCGGTTTCGCCCCCAACCGGCTGCTCGATACGCAGTTCGACTTCGCCTCGCAGACAATCGCCCTCATCGCGCACGACGCGCGCAAGGACGAGATGCTCGAATTCGTGCGCGGTCGGTTTGCGTTCTTTGACCGCTTTCGCCGCCGCATCGCCACCGGCACGACCGGCGAATTGCTCAACGACCTGGCCGCGACCATGTCGCCCGCGCCTTCGCACCTGCCCTGGGTGCGGCGTTTTCACTCGGGCCCGCTAGGGGGTGACGCCGAAATCGCGCTGGAAATTCTCGAGAACCGCTGCCGGCGGGCCATTTTCCTGGAGGATCCGCACGTCGCGCGACAGCATGAGGCAGATATCCAGTTGCTCGAGCGCTCGGCGTGGACGACGACCGAGCGCACGATGTGCGTCAGCGATCGGGCGAGTGCGGAAGCGTGGGTGGCGAGCTGCGAACGGCGGCGCTTGAGCCGCGGCCGGGATGCGTCATAGGTAGCGAACGGCCAGCACCTCGTAGCCGCGCACCCCCGACGGCGCCTCGACCTCGGCGGTGTCTCCCGCGTGCTTGCCGATCAGGGCGCGGGCGATGGGCGAACTGACCGAGATCTTGCCCGCCTTGATGTCGGCTTCGTCGTCGCCGACGATCTGGTAGCAGACCTCGTCGCCGGACGCCAAGTCCTCCAGATCGACCGTGGCGCCGAACACGACGCGGCCGCCGGCGTCGATCTCCGCGGGATTGACGATGTGCGCGTGCGCAAGCTTCGACTCGATGTCACGGATGCGCGCTTCGAGAAAGCCCTGTCGATCCTTCGCCGCGTCGTACTCCGCGTTCTCGGAGATGTCGCCGTGCGAGCGCGCCTCGGCGATCGCGCGCACGATCAGCGGTCGTTCGACCGTCTTCAAGCGCTGCAACTCGGCCTTGAGCCGCTCCGCGCCGGTCGTCGTCATGGGATGCTTGTTCATGTGGCGTGCGTCGGCACGGCCTGCTGCTGCGCCGGGCGTGTTTGCAGGCGCCGAAGCAGCGCCTGGGTCGAATAGGGTACCAACTCGCGCAGGCTCTGCAGGCCGATCGCCGCGGCACGGGCGCCGGCGAGCGTCGTGTAGGTCGGCACCTGGGCATTGAGCGCGGCGCGGCGGATCACGTAGCTGTCCTGGATGGCGCTGCGCTTTTCCTCGACGGTGTTGACGATGAGCGCGATCTCGCCGTTGACGATCATGTCGACGATGTGCGGGCGCCCTTCCGCCACCTTGTTGACCGGAGTCACCTGCAGTCCCGCGCCGGCGAGCGCGGCCGCGGTGCCGCGCGTGGCGACCAGGCTGAAGCCCAATCCCGACAGCGTGCGGGCGACGTCGAGCACGCGCGCCTTATCCGCGTTCTTGACGCTGACGAAGACGTTGCCGTGGTCCGGCAGCCTCACGCCGGCGGCGAGCTGCGACTTGAGAAACGCCTCGGCAAACGACTCGCCCACGCCCATGACTTCGCCGGTCGACTTCATCTCCGGGCCCAGGATCGTGTCCACACCGGGGAATTTGATGAACGGGAACACCGCCTCCTTGACGGCGAAGTAAGGCAGCAAGATCTCGCCGGTGACGCCCTGCTCGGCAAGCGTCTGCCCCACCATGCAGCGCGCCGCGATCTTGGCCAGCGGCCGCCCCGTCGCCTTGGATACGTAGGGCACGGTGCGCGAGGCGCGCGGATTGACTTCGAGCACGTAGACCACTCCCTTGCCGCCGTTCTCGTGCTCCGGGAACTGGATGGCGAATTGCACGTTCATCAGGCCCACCACCTGCAAACCGTGCGCCAAGGCCACCGTCTGGCGCCGCAGCTCATCCTGCAGCGCGCGCGAAAGCGAGAACGGCGGCAGCGAACACGCCGAATCGCCCGAATGCACGCCCGCCTGCTCGATATGCTCCATGATCCCGCCGATGATGACGTCCTTGCCATCGCCGCAACCGTCGACCAGGGCGTCGACGTCGACTTCGATCGCGTCGTTGAGGAAGCGGTCGAGCAGCACCGGCGAGTCGTTGGACACCTTGACCGCCTCGCGCATGTAGCGCTCCAGGTCGCGCTGCTCGTGCACGATTTCCATCGCCCGGCCGCCGAGCACATACGACGGCCGCACCACCAGCGGGTAGCCGATCTGGGCCGCGGCGGTGAGCGCATCCGCTTCCGTGCGCGCGGTCCGGTTCGACGGCTGGCGCAGATTCAGCCGCACCAGGAGCTGCTGAAAGCGCTCGCGATCCTCGGCCATGTCGATCATGTCCGGCGTCGTGCCGATGATCGGCACGCCGTTCTTCTCCAGGTCGCGAGCGAGCTTGAGCGGAGTCTGCCCGCCATACTGGACGATCACGCCGAAGGGCTTCTCGACGCGCACGATTTCCAGTACGTCCTCGAGCGTCAGCGGTTCGAAGTAGAGGCGATCGGAAGTGTCGTAGTCGGTCGAGACGGTCTCCGGATTGCAATTGATCATGATCGTCTCGTAACCGTCTTCGCGGAGCGCGAGCGCCGCATGCACGCAGCAGTAGTCGAACTCGATACCCTGCCCGATGCGATTGGGGCCGCCGCCGAGGACGATGACCTTCTTGCGATCGGTCGGCTGCGCCTCGCACTCCTCCTCGTAGGTCGAATACAGGTATGCCGTCCGCGTCGCGAACTCGGCGGCGCAGGTATCGACGCGCTTGTACACCGGATGAATGCCCAGCGCGTGGCGCCGCGCCCGCACCGCGTCCTCGGTCGTCCGCCACAGGTGCGCCAGGCGGCGGTCGGAGAAGCCCATGCGCTTGAGCGACCGGATCTGTTCGGCGGAACACTGCTCGAGCGTGCCCTTCTCGACGCGGAGCTCGGTGTCGACGATTTCCTTGATCTGGGCCAGGAACCAGCGGTCGATCTTCGTGTGCTTGTGGATCTCCTCGAGCGGCATGCCGATGCCGAAGGCGTCGGCGACATACCACAGGCGCTCGGCGCGCGGGTACGCCAGCTCGTCGGCGATCGTCTCCGGGTCGACGGTCTTCAGGTTGAAGCCGTCGACGCCGGTCTCGAGCCCGCGCAGCGCCTTCTGCAGCGATTCCTGGAAGGTGCGGCCGATGGCCATGACTTCGCCGACCGATTTCATCTGCGTGGTCAGCCTGTCATCGGCCTGGGTGAACTTCTCGAAGGCAAAGCGCGGCACCTTGGTGACCACGTAATCGATCGTCGGCTCGAAGGAGGCCGGCGTCGCGCCGCCGGTAATGTCGTTCTTGAGCTCGTCGAGCGTGTAGCCCACGGCGAGCTTGGCGGCGACCTTGGCAATCGGAAATCCGGTCGCCTTCGAGGCGAGCGCCGAGGAGCGCGACACGCGCGGGTTCATCTCGATCACCATCATGCGCCCGTCGTCGGGGTTGATCGCGAACTGTACGTTCGAGCCGCCGGTGTCCACGCCGATCTCGCGCAGGATGGCGATCGACGCATCGCGCATGATCTGCAGCTCCTTGTCGGTAAGCGTCTGCGCCGGCGCGACCGTGATCGAGTCGCCGGTGTGCACGCCCATCGGGTCGACATTCTCGATGGCGCAGACGATGATGCAGTTGTCCTTGCGGTCGCGCACGACCTCCATCTCGAACTCTTTCCACCCGAGCAGCGACTGCTCGATCAGGAGCTCGTGCGTGGGCGACTGATCGAGCCCGCGCTTGCACATCTCGACGAACTCTTCCTTGTTGTAGGCGATCCCACCTCCGGTCCCGCCGAGCGTGAACGAGGGACGGATCACCGCCGGGAAGCCGATCTCCGCCTGCACGTCGAGCGCCTGCTCGATGTTGTGCGCGATGCCCGAACGAGCCGAAGCGAGGCCGATGCGCGTCATCGCTGCCTTGAATTTCTCGCGGTCCTCGGCCTTGTCGATCGCCTTCTTCGACGCGCCGATCAGCTCCACGTCAAACCGGGTGAGGACCCCCTCGCGCGCGAGATCGAGCGCGCAGTTGAGCGCGGTTTGGCCACCCATCGTCGGCAGCAGTGCATCGGGGCGCTCGCGCTCAATGATCTTCGCTACCATCTGCCAGGTGATCGGCTCGATGTAGGTCACATCGGCCATCTCCGGGTCGGTCATGATCGTCGCCGGATTGGAGTTGACCAGGATGACCTTGTACCCCTCCTCGCGCAGCGACTTGCATGCCTGCGCACCCGAATAATCGAACTCGCAGGCCTGGCCGATGATGATCGGGCCGGCACCGATGATCAGGATCGATTCGATATCGGTTCGCTTCGGCATCGTCAGCCCGCGCGCTTTTCCATCATGCGGATGAAACGGTCGAACAGATAGGCCATGTCGTGCGGACCCGGGCTCGCCTCCGGATGGCCCTGGAAGCTGTACGCCGGCTTGTCGGTGAGGGCGATGCCCTGCAGGCTGCCGTCGAACAGCGACACGTGGGTGACGCGCACGTTTGCCGGCAGCGTCGCCGGATCGACGGCGAAGCCATGGTTCTGGCTGGTGATGAGAACCTGGCCGGTGTCCTTGTCCAGCACCGGATGGTTCGCGCCGTGGTGCCCGAATTTCATCTTCAGCGTCTTGCCACCCGCCGCAAGTCCGAGCAGCTGATGCCCCAGGCAGATGCCGAAGGTGGGGATGCCCTCCTGCAGAAAGCGGCGGATGGCGGCGATGGCGTAGTCGCAGGGTTCCGGGTCACCCGGGCCATTGGACAGAAAGATGCCGTCGGCGCGCCGAGCCAGCACGTCCTTTGCGGGGGTTTGCGCCGGCACCACGGTGACGCGACAGCCGCGTTCGACGAGCATGCGCAGGATGTTGTGCTTGATGCCGTAGTCGTAGGCGACGACGTGCAGGTGCGAAGGACCTTGCGCGCGGTAACCTTCGCCCAGCGCCCACGTGCTCCCCGTCCATTCGTACGCTGCGCTGCAGCTGACCACCTTGGCCAGATCGAGACCCGCCATGGACGGTGCGGCGCGCGCGCGGCGCAACGCCTCCTGCGCGTCGACGGCTCCGGCCATGAGGCAACCGTTCTGCGCTCCTTTCTCACGCAGCAGGCGCGTGAGCTTGCGCGTGTCGACGCCGCCGATGCCGAGCACCCCCGCTTCCGCGAGGTACGACGAGAGGTCCTTCGTGCTGCGCCAGTTGGACACCATTCGCGGCAGATCGCGAATGACGAGGCCTGCAGCATAGATCCGCCGCGACTCGACGTCCTCGACGTTGACGCCGGTGTTACCGATGTGGGGATAGGTCAGCGTGACGATCTGGCCCGCATACGAGGGGTCGGTCAGGATCTCCTGATAGCCGGTCATGGCGGTGTTAACACGACTTCACCGGCGGAGGCGCCGCGGGCGCCGATCGCCTGGCCGTGAAACAGCGTCCCGTCGGCGAGCGCGAGAATCGCAGGGACGGGCGCGATGGACACGGCGTGAATCCTCGTTGATGACGGCAGATGTACAAAAGCGGGGAAGGCTCGTTTCGCCTGCCCCGCTCCGCAGGCTGCAGATTATACCGCGACGGCGGCTGCGCCTCAATCGCGCCGCGCCGTCAGTACGCGGCGCCGAAACCTCCGTCGACGGCCAGCAGATGACCGGTCACGTAATCGGCGGCCGCAGAGGCCAGGAACACCGCCGCGCCGGCAATTTCCGGCGGTTCGCCCCAGCGCCCGGCGGGCGTGCGGCGTGTAACCCAGGCTGAAAATTCCGCGTCGCCGGTCAGCGCCGCGTTCATCTCGGTGCGAAAGAATCCGGGTGCGATGCCGTTGACCTGGATATTGTAGGGCGCGAGTTCGACCGCGAGCGCGCGCGTGAGCATGCGTACGCCGCCCTTGCTCGCGGCGTAGGGCACGATGTTCGGACGGCCAAGGTCGCTCGCCAGCGAGCAGAGGTTGATGATCTTGCCGCGCCGGCGCGCCTTCATGCCGGGAAGGAGTGCACGCGTGACAAAAAATGGCGCGTCGAGGTTGGCGGCCATCAGCGCGCGCCAGTCTTCGGCGGAGAACGCATCGAGCGGTCCGCGCCGGTTGATGGCCGCGTTGTTGACCAGGATGTCGAGCGGCACATCGCGCTCGAGCGCCGCGATCGCCACCTCGACCGCGGCGGCATCGGTCACATCGAACGGAGCGACCGCGATCGTCCCCCCGTCCCGGCCCAACGCCGACGCGGCGGCATCGAGCTTGGCACGGTTGCGGCCGTTGATGACCACGCGCGCGCCCGCGCGCGCCAATCCTTCGGCAATGGCAAAGCCCAGACCCGACCCGCCGCCGGTGACCAGCGCGTTGCGCCCGGTCAGGTCGAACGAGGGCAGGGACACCGGATGGGCCATCGCGTGATCAGCGAATGCCCATCACGTCCTGCATGTCGAACAGGCCCGAGACGCCCTGCGCGCGCTTGGCGGCGACGAATCGCGCCGCGCGCAGGGCCCCCTGGGCGAAGTTCATGCGCGAGCCGGCCTTGTGCGTCAACTCGAGTCGCTCGCCACTGCCGGCGAAAATGACGCTGTGATCGCCGACCACGTCGCCGCCGCGCAGCGTGGCGAAACCGATCGTTTCCTTGCGCCGCTCGCCGGTCAACCCCTCGCGACCGAACACGGCGTCGCTTTTCAGATCGCGGCCGAGCGCCTGCGCCACCGCGGCGCCCAACTGCAGCGCGGTACCTGACGGCGCATCGACCTTGTGCCGATGATGCATCTCGACAATTTCGACGTCGTAGCCGTCGCCAAGCAGCTGCGCCGCCTGCTCCACCAGGCGCAGCAGGACGGTGACGCCGACGCTCATGTTGGGCGCGAACACGATCGGAATCGAACTGGCAATCTCGGCGAGCGCGCGCCGGTCGGCGGCGGTGAGGCCGGTGGTTCCGACGACCGCCGCGACAGCGGCACGCTCGCAGGCCCGAACGTGCGTGAGCGTGCCTTCGGGACGCGTGAAGTCGAGCAACACGTCCGCGCCGGCGATGGCAGGCGCAATGTCGGCGCCGACTGAGACCCCGGTGACGCGACCGAGGCGCTCGCCGGCGTCGCGACCGAGCACCGGGCTGCCCGCGACGTCGAGCGCACCGACGAGCCCGATGCCGGCTTCGGCCAGGACCGCTTCGAGCAGCGCCTGGCCCATGCGACCGCCGGCACCGGCGATCGCCACCTTGAGAGGCGCTGTTACTCCCACCAGCCGAGCTTCTTGAGCAGATCCTGCAGCCAGTTCGTCTCGCCGGTCTTGGGCGCGGTCGAGAGCGACTTGTCGAGCGCGGAATCCCCGCCGCCGTTGCGCGCCACCTCGGCCGGCGGTGGCGGCATCTCGTCACCTTCCCAGCGGGCGAGCTTGTCGTCGACGAAGTAGAGCGTCAGCTGTCGGTGTTCCAGCGTGACGCCCTGGCGAGTGAACTCGTAGGGATAGTCCCAGCGATTGGCATGGAACGGATCGGTGAGCAACGGCGTGCCGAGCACGAGCCTGACCTGCTGCCGCGTCTGGCCGACCTTGAGCTTGTCGACCTGATCGACGGTGATGTAATTGCCCTGATTGATGTCGAGCTTATAGACCGTGAAATGGGAGAAAAACGGGGTGCTGCAGCCACCGAGCATCCAGCTCAGGCAAGCCACGCCGAGGAGAGAGCGCATGAGATGCAAGGTGTGCTGCCAAAAGTCAATTGGAAACTATATCATAGGCGAGCGCCAGGTCCGTTCCGCTGCGCGCGAGTGCGACTCTTGCTCTGCCCCGTCAGCCCATGTCGACGTCACACGATCTCAAGAATGCCGGCCTCAAGGCAACGCTGCCGCGGCTGCGCATCATCAACCTGTTCGAGCAAAGCCCGGTGCGGCACCTCACGGCGGAGGATGTCTACAAGCAGCTGCTCGCCGACGGCGTCGATGTGGGTCTCGCCACGGTCTATCGCGTACTGACGCAGTTCGAGCAGGCGGGGCTGCTCATTCGCCATCATTTCGAGTCGGGCAAGTCGGTGTTCGAGCTCAACCAGGGCGGTCACCACGACCACCTGGTGTGCCTGCAATGCGGCCGCGTGGAGGAATTCTTCGACCCGGAAATCGAGAAGCGGCAGATCAAGGTGGCCAAGGAGCGCGGCTTCGAGATCAGCG
>Ga0074045_10002110_pt1 | contig 18664 bp, 15 predicted proteins | sample BogForMeECP23OM2_FD_94442 | JGI IMG/M metagenome (GOLD analysis project Ga0074045, IMG submission 94442) | Bog forest soil microbial communities from Calvert Island, British Columbia, Canada - Bog Forest MetaG ECP23OM2 | ecosystem: Environmental > Terrestrial > Soil > Wetlands ...
AAACTCTCACGCAAAACAAAAAACGGATCAACTACCCAACAACACCCCGCAAAAACAACTCGCAACTCGCAGTTCGAACAAACTTCACTCCTCTTCTGCCAAGCTGTGAGAGATTACGGCTAGACCCGCGCGGCCCGGCTTGAGACTGTTTCCGAACGCCGCCAGCGAGACGGCGAGGGTGCCGGCCAGTCGTCCGGCACAGCTGTTCTTGATTTTGAATTTTGTTGCGCTGTCGAATCGCGGCGGGCTTGCAAACTAATACATGTCGCTCGGATCGATTTTCTTTCCGGACAATCCCATCTGCAGAACCTCTAGGTCCTGCGGCCGGTCGAAAATCTTCCCCGGGAACAAACGCTTAATCAAGATGCGCACCCCGCCGTAGGCGATACCCAGGCCGATCGTTAGCCCCAGGAACATCAGGATGTACACAATAATTTTGACCAGCACGACCACGATCGGCGGGTCCGTTGCGGCGTGGCCCGTTTCGTTCCAGGTTACTTCCGTCTCGTAGTCGACGGCGTCGCGCAATTTCTGGGCATATTCGTTTGAGGATGCCTCGAAAACCAGCGAAAGCATCGACGCTTTTCGCTCCACCGTCACACCGGCTTGTTTGGCTGCCGCCGGGAGCGCTTCTTGCAGGTGATGCAAATGCTGCTCGGCAATTTGCGGCGTGGGGTATTCGAGCAACAGCAGCGTTCCATGCTCTATGCCCGACTGATATTTCGCCAGCATCGCTTCCACGTTGCTCTTGAATCCAACTTCATTGGCTAAATCCCGGAAGGCGCCATTTTGTATCTGAACTAGTGCGTATTTAAATCCCTCGGGTCCGGCAGCGAATTTCTGTGTACCGAATATTCGATCTTTCGCCGGCAGGTAGGTTCGGAGCGGTGGATAGGGCGTATGATCGGCCACTGCCCGCAAGGCTCGATCGAGCCCTGTCAATTCTTCCGGCTTCAGATCCGTAGCGCTACCCACCAAGACGAGAAGATTCCCGACCAGAATATTCCCCGTCGAACTGTTGAACGCTGCTTCATCCCCGTAGGCGTAAGGACGAAGGTGATCTCCGGTTTCCTGGGTGAACGCCTGATACGCTCCGGTGGGGTCCTTGAAAACGTACAAACTCAGATGGATTTCCTGGCCGCCGCTCTGGAAGGCGCGTTCTTCGATCGTGGTTAGCCCTTCTTCGCGCAAAATCCCTCGACGAGGATCATCGACCGCAAACCAGGCCTCTAGATTCTGTCCAGTTGTGAGTTTCGAAGGACCCGTAGCCTGCCATGCACCAAAATGCTCTGGAATCAGGGAGGTCGGTGTTAGAGGAGCGGCAAAGACACCTGTAGCGGCGAACATCACCGCCACCAAAAACAACGGTATGAGCTTTCTCATTGCAGCATTTATTTAGATGCCAGCAGGTTCATTTTGGTTCCCGATGAGAGTTTCTGCCCCGCTTCCCGCTTTTCAGTTTCAAGCCGCAGTGGAATGCAAATGCAGGAGCCCGCCACCTGTATCCCCAGCTTAGTTTTGGTTCCGGGATTGTTCAACTGGAGAAACAGGAGCGGGACGCGGTTTTCCGGTGGCACTTAGGCTATTCAGGCTCTGGAGATAGGAAGTCACCCCGGCGAATACGCCCTCGGCGATGTGCTGGCGATGCTCGGGCTTCTTCAATAACTGCTCATCCGACGGATTGCTGAGGAAGGAAATCTCCGTCAGGATCGAAGGCATGTCTGCACCGATCAGTACCACAAACGGAGCTTTCCGTACGCCACGATTCTTTACCGGTTTGGCCGTCTTTTGAACTCGCTTTGAAAGCGAGTCCTGGATGTCCTCCGCCAATTCTTTGGATTCGTCGATCTTCTCAGTGCGAGTGATCTTCTTTACCATGTCTTCCAGGTCGTGAATATTTTCCTGCCCCACAGCATTTTCCCGCGCTGCTACTTCCATCGCTTCCGGCGAGCCTCGCAAATTCAGGTAATACGTCTCCACGCCCCGCGCGCCACGATCCGGGCTGGAATTCGCGTGGATGGAAAGGAATAGGTCCGCCTTGATGTCGTTGGCAATGTGGGTGCGTTCTTCTAGGGGAATGAAGGTATCGTCCGAGCGTGTGTAGACAATCTCCGTGTCCGGCAGCTTCTGTTGAATCAGTTTGCCCAGCCGCAATGCCACATCGAGGCACAAATCTTTTTCCATTAATCCTGTTGGACCGATCGTTCCGGTATCATGTCCGCCGTGTCCAGCGTCAATTACGATGCGCCCAATTTTCAGTCCCAAGGCGCGCGTCAATGTTGATTGCCCATCACGAGTTAAAGTCGGAGGCGTTGATGGTTGAATCAAATCAGCCTTACTCGTCGAGGTCTTGGTCGAATTTGTCCGCGTCGGCTTGCTACTCGGCAAAGAATTCTTGCCACTTGCCGCCGCAGGTGGCGTGACGATTGGTATATCGGAAGTCTTTACCGCTGCCATCTCCCGACTGGGATCCTCAAGAACCACTGGCTGGGGCTCAGCAACGCGGGTGACGATAGGCTCTTTTTGCACTGCCTGTGGCTTTGGCGTTTCGACTACCTTCGCTGATTGAACGGGTTCCGGCTTTGCTCGACTGGCATCTCCATATAATTCAATGAGGAGCCTCGTCGGTTTTTTCACGATAGACGCCGCGTAATCCTGCACCCCATTCACGTCCAGCACCACCCGTACAACCCCAAACTGATTTTGCGCCACGCGGACTTTGCTCAGCAGTGGGCCACTAACCGCAACATTTCCATGTGCTACATTCGGGCTCAATTTTGCAGCATGTAAATCAAAATAAATCCGATCCGGACTGGCGATCCGGCCCGAAACGTACTGGACGGAATCCTCCAAATCGATCGTCACTTCGGTGCTGGCTGGCGTGGCGTTTGTTCTGATCTGCTGCACTCGCGGCACTCCACCGGATTTCGCTGTTTCGCCGCCGCTTTTCCCACTTGCTCGAAAACTGTCGCCAAGTTCTTCCTTTGTAGGCGCTAGCGTTCGGGTACTCGGAGCGTTGGCCGCTGCCGCTGGGGCATGCATGGGAGCCGGAACTTTTTCTGCTGGCGGGGTGGCGCTCGGAGTCGCTATCGCATTTTTCGCGCTCAGCTGGCCGGTCTCAGCGCTCTTCAGCAACGCCAATTCAGCCAGTTCTTCCGATACTTCGCGCTTCCGCGGCGAATGCGGATACTTCTTTTGATAATCCTGAAACTCTTTGGTCGCTTCGCCCGGGTCGCCTAACTGGTCTTTGTGCAACTTGGCAACGCGCAATAGCACTTCCGGTACGAACTTGCTGGTCGGATATTCCCGAATCAAAAATTGGTACGATTCCACCGCGGCCTGGTAATAGCTTTGTCCAAATCGGTCGCCCATCTCCGTATTCAGTTCGCCCAGGGCCACCAGCGCTTCCGGTACCTGTACCGCGTGCGGAGTGATCAGGTAAACGCGGCGGTAGGAGTTCACCACCTGCTTGTATTCCGCAAGCGTCCGCTTTTCGGTAGGCTTCGTGTTTAGTGCCTCGCGCAACTCTTCCGCTCGGCCAAATTGCGAACTGGCGGCATCACGCTTCACACTACTGTTATTGGAACTGGTGCCTCCAGCAAATACAGGGCCGGGAGTTGCAGCGAGTCCCAGCAGAAGGATAAAACCTAGCGAAACGATGGCGAAACTCTGGTGGAAATTTTTTGAGCCAGACTTCATCCGTTCTGGACTCCCCTCGGAACTCCTGGTCTCGCAATTGGATTCGATCAGTCGGAAGGAAGGGCGAGGCTCAGTCGACATTCGTAAAGATAATCCGCCCGTTGGCATCCACATCCCGGTGAATAGCGTTTGTCCGGACATACGTGCTGTCGAGGTGTCCGAAACCCGGCCGGTAATACGCGCTTTGTACTTTCTGTACATAGTTGCGTGTCTCTCGGTAAGCCGGAATTCCATGAGCCCGATCCACCGCTCCCTCTCCAGCATTGTACGCTGCTAGAGCCAAGTCTAGGTTGCCATTGTATCGTTCTAGCAACGTCTTCAAATACCGCACTCCGGCGTCCACATTCTGCTTCGGATTGAACGCGTCATTCGCTCCGAATCGCTGCGCCGTCGTCGGAATCAACTGCATGAGCCCTATGGCACCCCTCGGCGAATATGCCCCAGGATTCCAGTTCGATTCCGTTTCAATTACCGCCCGTACCAGCGCGGGGTCTACCCGATGTCGCTCGGCTGCTTCTTGCACCAACTGATCTACGCCGTCCCGGTCTATGCTCATCGGCCGCCGGTTCCCGCCAAGAAAGGAGATCTCGCCTGGTAGGTAAATAGTGGGACGCGTTGCCGATCGCTTCAGTTGTGCCATGCTGGGCGGTTCGGAATTTACGAACAGTTTGCGGCCATCAATATTTGTAACCGACATGATCTGCGCCCGAGCGGGCTCTAAACTGCCGAGCAAGCCTGCCAAAGCCACAGAAAACACAAAGGCTACACGAATTGATCTTCGTCTTGAGTGGCCGTTAACTCGCCTCGGGGAAGGCATAGGTCAGGTCTCTAAAATCCGTGACACGTTCGTTTTTCGATCACTAGGCCTACCTCCTGATGCGCAAACGGGGAGGCAAATCGCCACACAGAAACCTACAACCGCGTCCAGCTGCGGAGCTTGGACATAGCTGCACTAGGGGGGATTATAACAACGGTTCAAGGAGGGTTGGAACGCTTTGCAAGGCACTTTTTAGGGCAGTTGTGTCTTTTCCGCCAGCCTCTGCCAGGTCCGGCCGGCCGCCGCCTGAACCGCCCACTTGCTTGGCCAATGCCTGTATCAGCTTGCCAGCATGGACTTTAGCGGTAAGATCCGGGGTTACGCCGGCGATCAGGGCCACTCTATCGCCATCCGGCATGCCCAGCGCCACGACGCCTGAACCAAGCTTCTGTCTTAAAGAATCAACCAGTTGCCGCAATCCCTGGCGATCCACATTTTCCACCTCGCCAACGATAACCTTAACGCCCTTAATCGTTTGCGTCTGATCGAAAAGCGCGTCGAGCTGCTCGAGCGCGCCTCTGCGCTTTTCTGCGCCAAGATCCCTCTGCAGTTGCTTAGCGGTTTGCGTCAACTTCTCGACGGTTGCAAGTACTCGGTCCTCAGCAACATTCAGATTCGAGGCCAGTTGCCGCAGGATTCCCGCCTGGTGCTGGTAGTGAGATAAAGCCCCTAATCCCGTGACCGCTTCGATGCGGCGGATGCCCGCTGCCACCGATTCTTCGCTCACAATCTTCAGAACTCCAATGTCCCCAATGCGCTCGACGTGGGTACCACCGCAGAGTTCCTTCGAGTAGAAACCGCGCGTGGCCTGTGGGTCAGGGATGGTGATGACTCGGACGTTGCTCTCGGGGTATTTGTCACCGAAGAATGCCAGGGCGCCGGAAGCGAGCGCTTGCTCGAGAGGCATGACTTCGGTTTCGATCTGCGAGTTCAGGCGAATCTCTTCGTTGACCTGTTGCTCGATGTCGTGGAGTTCTGCGGCACCAACCGGAGCGAAGTGGGAGAAGTCAAAGCGCAGGCGGTCGGGAGCGTTCAGCGAACCGGCCTGCTTCACGTGCGTCCCGAGAATGTTGCGTAGCGCGGCGTGCACGAGGTGCGTGCCGCTGTGATTGCGGATGACCCGGCTGCGGCGCTCGGCATCAGCAACAACGTTGAGGCGATCGCCTACATGGAGCGTCTCCTTCGCCGTGACCTTGTGTGCCACCAGTCCCGCGATCGGATAATACGCACCGGTCACTTCGGCAATCTCGGTCGAGCCATTCAGATCGTAGAACGCCCCCGTATCGGCAACTTGTCCGCCCGACTCTGCGTAGATCGCCGTGCGGTCAAGGATGACTTCGCCTTGTTCGCCGGCCTTCAGTTCGCCGACCGATCCGTTCTTGGTGATGATGGCTTCAATGCGGCAGTCTTTGCCTTCTGTCCCAAAGTAAAAGTCTTTTTCGGTTTTGAAAGTTTCCGCCAGCTTGGTGTAGGCCGGATTGGCGGAATCTTTCGAGGCGCCTTTCCAGGAAGCACGAGCGCGAGTGCGCTGCTCTTGCATGGCTTTCTCGAAGCCGGCTTCGTCGAATTGCACGCCCAAGTCTCTGGCGGCATCGAGAATGAAATCCATGGGAAGGCCGTAGGTGTCGTAGAGACGAAACGCGCTGTCCCCGGAATAAACAGACCCGGACTTTGCAGCGAGCGGCTCGAGCTCTTCTTCCAGTTTCTTCAGTCCGATGTCCAGCGTGTGGCCGAAACGATTTTCTTCAGCGAGCACAATCTCCGGAACGCGCGCGGCGTTCGGCTCGTGAAGTTCCGGATAGGCTTTGCCCATCAAGTCGCGTACCGCATTCACCATTTCCGATAAGAAAGGTTTGTTGGCGCCGAGCAATCGGCCGTGACGAATCGCTCGGCGCATGATTTTGCGCAGGACGTATCCGCGGCCTTCGTTGGACGGCAAGACGCCGTCGGTGATCAGGAAAGTTGTGGCGCGGGCGTGGTCGGCAATGACGCGCAATGAAGCAGCGCTGTTCCTGCGATCTTCTGACTGGAGTTCGGTTGCTTCGTCGACTCCTGTCAATTGCGCTGCGCGATCAATCAGCGGCGTGAAAAAATCGGTGTCGTAGTTGGAGACGACACCTTGCAGAACCGCGGCTAGACGCTCCAATCCCATGCCGGTGTCAATCGAGGGTTTTGGCAGGGGAGTGAGCGTGCCACTTGAATCGCGATTGAACTGCATGAAGACCAGGTTCCAGAGTTCGACGTAGCGGCCGCAGTCGCAGGGGAACTTGCAATCGATGTGGCCTTGGTCGGAGGCGATGGGGCCCATGTCGTAATGGATTTCGCTGCAAGGGCCACAGGGGCCGGTGTCGCCCATGGCCCAGAAATTGTCTTTCAGGCCGGGAATGGCGAAGATGCGATCCGCAGGAACTTTCTGTTCGAGCCACAGTTTGTGCGCTTCTTCATCGACGCCCAGTGTTGTGCCGGGAGCGACGGCTGCACCGCCGAAAATCGTGACGTAGAGTTTGTTGGAGGGAATGGCGAACCATTGCGGAGAACCGACAAGTTCCCAGGCGTAGCCGATGGCGTCTTTCTTAAAATAATCGCCAAAGGAAAAATTGCCGAGCATTTCGAAGAAAGTGTGGTGCCGTTTGGTGAAGCCTACGTTTTCAAGGTCGTTGTGTTTGCCGCCGGCTCGAACGCATTTCTGGGAAGTGGTTGCGCGGGTATACTCGCGTTTCTCGAGGCCCAGAAAGACGTCCTTGAATTGGTTCATGCCGGCGTTGGTGAAGAGCAGGGTGGGATCCCCGTGGGGGACGAGCGAAGAGCTTTTTACGCGTCGATGGCCTTGGCTTTCGAAAAATTGCAGGAATTTTTCGCGGATTTCGTTGCCGGTTAGTTTTGGGTCGCCGTTTCGAGTCAAGTCAGCCTCAATCAAGCAGCGGTAGGGAACAAAAGATTATCGCATAGGCGGCCCGGGGTGGGTGGAGGATGGAGGAGGCCTGGATCTGTCTCAGTTGAGGTCGCGCCGAAGATTTCGCGGAAACACCTTCGAGCCTGAAGTAGCGCCGTAGCTAGACTGAGTCCTCCAAGGGGTCCACGTCCGGCACCTCTTCGTGAGTGATGCGTAAGAGTTCTTTTCGGATGATGTCTTGCGCGAAGCCTGCGGCCATAAGGGAACGGTAGAGGGAGGCAATCTTCTTTTCGCTGATTTCGCCGCGGATTAGTCGCAACTTGCGTTCGATCCGGAGACGCACGATTAGGCTGGGATCGCTCTCTTCGGCCGAATCTTTTAGTGCCGCTTCAATGTGCTTGTCGGGAACGCCGCGGGCGCGAAGATCGCGAGCGATGCGGAACTGTCCTTGTCTACGGGATTCGGTGCGGACACGAGTGAACTGCTTGGCGTAGCGGGCGTCATCGAGCAGGTGATTGGATTTCAACCGCTCGATTACGGCCTTGATCAGTTTTTCGTCTTCACAGCGGCGGGCGAGGGCTTTCTTCATCTCGTGGACCGAGTGGGCTCGGCGCATCAGGATTTTGATGGCGGTTTCATAGAGTACGGATTCGGATTCGAGTTGGCGGGGTTTGCTCCACACAGGAGAAGCATAGGGGAAGTAGGGGTAAGAGGCTAGTGGGTCAGGGAGGAAAAGTGCCGGCGGACGGGCGGCATTAGGTAGAGATAACCCCGGCGGCTCCGTCGATCCGTCGATCCGTCGATCCGTCGATCCTGGCCGCGTGCAGAATCAGGGTTGTAGGAGTAAAATGCGGTCAGTCCCCACCGTGGTACGGAACTGAGAAAGCGTCATGATTTCCCTGCACCGCTTCTGCTTTATTTTGGGCTTGATGGCGACGACTTTTTTCGCCGCGGGCTGCAATAATACCTGTGTTTTCGGAGTGGTGAATCCACCGAATAATAATTCGGCAACGATCGTGGGAGGAAGTTCGCTGTCTTCCGTATGTTCCGAGGTGGCACCAATCACCGGAGTGACTGTCGGTGGCAGTCTAGGGGCTGGCTGTGTGAATTGTGCCGCTTCCGCGCAGTTAAGTCATGTGTATCTTGTTGTGACTGGGGTGGAACTTCATCCCAGTGCTGTGGCGGATAGAAATTCTCCTGAGTGGCAGGAGGTCGCGCCGGAACTCGCCGAGCAGCCGCGCCTGGTGGATCTGGTTACAAATTCCACGCGGAAAGAGGAGGCGTTTCCTTTGGAGGTCAGCGGCAGAATTCCGGCAGGTGCGTATTATCAAGTTCGCTTGAAGCTATCAGAGGCTGCGGCGCTGCCGCCCGAGACGGCAGAACTGTTACGTGCCAAGGGTTGCCGTTCTGCTGCGCGCTCTGGTTGCGTAGTGAGCGCCGATGGCGTCGTCCATGAACTCCAGACCCTCGATATGCAGGGGTTTTTAGTGGTGCAAACGATACTGCCCGTCGATGTGCGAGCAGGTCGGGAGAACCGGGTGCAACTCCGATTCCATCCGGAATGGGTGCTGAAGCAGAGTGCCACGGGTGCGATAGAACTTGCGCCGCTGCTAGAGGGCGAGGTCATCGTTCGGCCCTAGCGGGCTTTCGCCAGCTAACCCGCACGGCGTGCGCCAGATCACCCAGCCCGAAACAGGTCCGATCGTATGCTCGGTTACAATCCTATTGAAAAGCAACAGGTTGCCGCTCTGCCCGCTTGGCATTGCGATTGCACCTTGTCAGGGTGGGGAGAACTGAACATGGCCTACGTGATCATCGATACCTGCACAAAAGACGAGCACTGCATCGAAACCTGCCCGGTGAACTGCATTCATCCTACCAAAGACGAAGCCGATTTCACGACCGCTCCGCAGCTCTACGTGAATCCGGCCGATTGCATCGATTGCGGGGCATGCATTCCGGTTTGCCCGACCGGGTCGATCTTTGTGTTAGAAGACTTGCCCGCGGAGCATCAGGGGGCTGTGGCGAGCAACGCCGCGTATTTTAATTAGAAGCTCAGTCAGTTTTTTTTCACTGCCCCGCACCCAAAAACTCACCAGGGTTGAGCCCTGGTGAGTTTTTAATTTTGGGCCTTCCGCATTCAGTCGCAGAAAAGTGTTCAGCCACATTTAGTTCTACTTGCGGGCGAAGCGCTCAAAGTCGGCCATTTGCGAAGCCATCTCTTCGCGGGCGGCATCGGCAGCGGAGCGAATACCCTGAATACGGAGCTTGAATTCGTCGGCGTTGGAGGCGCGGGACAAAGCTTCGTCGAGGGTAATGAGTTCCTTGGTGTAGAGATCGAAGAGCGATTGATCGAAGGTCTGCATGCCGTACTGCGACGTGCCCGCGGCAATGGCGTCGTGAATGAGTCGCGTCTTATCGGCGTTGATGATGCAATCCTTGATGTAGGCCGTGGCGATCATGACTTCGACGGCGGGGACGCGGCCCTTATCATCGGCGCGGCGAACCAGGCGCTGAGAGACGACGGCTTTTAATGTGGCGGCCAGCTGCAAACGAATCTGTTTCTGCTCAGGCGGCGGGAAGACCGCGATAATACGCTGAATTGTTTCGGTGGCGTCCAAAGTGTGCAACGTGGAGAAAACCATGTGGCCGGTTTCTGCGGCAAGCAGGGCCGTGGAAATGGTTTCGAGGTCGCGCATTTCGCCGACCAGAATCACGTCGGGGTCCTGCCGCAAGCCAGCACGCAAGGCGGTGGAAAAGTTTGCAGTGTCGACTTCCACTTCACGCTGATTGATGAAACTGCGCTTGTCGCGATGCAGGAATTCAATTGGGTCTTCGATGGTGATGATGTGATCGGCACGTTGTGCGTTGATGCGATCGATCATGGCGGCTAGAGTGGTGGACTTACCGGAACCAGTGGTGCCGGTGACCAGCACAAGACCGCGTTGCTCTTCGCAAATCTTGGCGATGACCGGAGGAAGATTGAGCTCCTCAACCGTGCGGATTTTGGTGGGGATGACGCGGAGGACCATACCTACGTTGCCGCGCTGCTGGAAAACGTTCACGCGGAAGCGGCCTAGGCCCGCGACCCCGTACGCCATATCGAGTTCGGCGGTTTCCTTAAATTTTTGTTTCTGCCGGTTGGTCATCATGCTGAAAGCCATCGAGAGCATCTCTTCCGGGGTGATACGCGGAACGTCGGTGAGGGGGGTGAGCAAACCGTCGACGCGGAGATAGGGGTGGTTGCCTACTTTTAGGTGCAAGTCAGAAGATTTGTTTTCAACGGCGCGACGTAACAGATCGTCGATGCTCAATGCCATATGCGTACACTCCGCAAGTCTGCAACTCCTTTCTGAACGTAGCACCCAGGAGAAGGAGCAACAAGGAATGCGCGACGGAGCGTTGCTGTGTAGTTACCTGAGCCGGGGGACAGGGGGAGACGGAGCGGCGGCGAGCAAAGCGGGTGGCATCATCCCGAGCCCGCAGGAGGAGAAGATGGCTCTACAGATCGGATTTGCGGAGGAAAAGAGAGTCGTAGAGGAGGCCGGCGAGGAAGCCGCCAATGAGGGGGCCGATCCAGTAGACGCCCTGGTTGAGCCAATGATTGCTAGCAAAGGCGGGACCGAAGGCGCGAGCGGGATTGAGTGCACCGCCGGTAAAGGGAAAAGCCACCAGGATTCCGATGGTGTAGGTGAGGCCAATGCCGAATCCACCGATGGAACGGAATGTGCCGCGTTCATCGACGGCAGTGGCAAAGACAACCAGGACCAGGAAGAAAGTTGTCACAGCTTCAAGGGTCAGTCCGCCCCAGCGAGGGAACTCTGGCGTGAGGGTGGGAGTACCCAGCGAGGCGGCACGCCAGGTTTCTGCGGGAATGACGAGTTTCAGAAGGAAAGCCGCGGCGGTCGCGCCTAGAAGTTGCGCGCCCCAGTAGGAGAGGGCTTCCAGAGTGTTCAGCCGCTTGGTGACCCAGAAGCCGATGGTGACGGCAGGATTGAAGTGTGCACCCGAGATGTGGCCAAGAGCGGAAGCCATGATGGCGATCCCCAGGCCAGGGGCCAAGGCGATGGCCAGGAGACCGATGCCCCCGGTGCTGTTGCTGCGGAGTTGGAAGTCCACGCAGACGGCTCCCGCGCCGAAGAAAATCAGCGCGAAGGTGCCAAGGAACTCGGCGGTCAATTTTTGAGAGAGATTGTACATCTAGCGGGCCTCCGGCGGTGCCTTCGGTACAAAGTAAGGAGTTGCAGCATTTCAGCGAGAGGATTCTAACACGGGAGAGCGATCGCCCCTTGGTAGGAAAGAAGAAGCAGAGGCTTCTCTGGATGCAAAGGCGAACGGATAAAGGATAAGGCGACTCGGACTTACTAAGTTGTACCGATCTCGGGATCGGCCCTTTAGCGGGCCGCGCCGACGGGGGCGTTGACTGGAGTGAGCCAGTTGTGGCGGTCAGCTTTTTTGCCGCTGGTGATGGCGAAGAACTCTTCCTGAATTTTGCGGGTTATTGGGCCCTCGGAGCCTTTGCCAATGACGATTTTGTCGATGGAGCGGATCGGGGTGACTTCGACGGCGGTGCCCACGAAGAAAACTTCGTCGGCGATGTAGAGCATTTCGCGCGGAATCACGGATTCTTTCACGGTGATGTCGAGGTCGCTGGCGAGCTTGACGACGGTGTCGCGGGTAATGCCGGGCAGAATGCTGGCAGCCAGCGGCGGAGTGTAGAGGGTATTGTCGTGAACAAGGAAAATGTTCATGCCCGAGCCTTCGCTGACGTGACCATGGGAGTCTAGAGCGATGCCTTCGCTGAAACCGTTGACCACGGCTTCCATGCGGATAAGCTGCGAGTTCATGTAATTTGCGGCGGCTTTGGACATGGCGGGAAGGGTGTTTGGCGCGATGCGGGTCCAGGTACTGACGCAAACGTCGACTCCCTGTGTCAGCGCCCCGGGGCCGAGGTACGCGCCCCAGTTCCAGCACGCGATGTAGCACTCGATTGGCGAGCCAAGGGGATTGACGCCGACTTCACCATAACCGCGCAGTACAATCGGCTTAACGTAACAAGCCCCCATTTTATTTAGTCGGACGAGCTCACAGGAAGCGTTGCTGAAATCTTCGACGGAGTAGGGAATTTCCATACGATAGATTTTCCCGGAGTTGATGAGCCGCTGCATGTGTTCTTTCATGCGAAAGATGGACGGGCCATTCGGGGTCTCATAGCAGCGAATGCCTTCAAACACCGCCGAGCCATAGCCGACAACGTGAGAAAGGACGTGGATTTGCGCGTCCTCCCAGTTGATCCATTTTCCGTTGTGCCAAATCTTCTCGGTTTTCTGTACCGGCATGGTGCCTCCTTTGGAGCGAGAAGCTAAGCCTCACACTTGCAGAATAGAGTGTGAGGCCCGAAGCGTCAATGAAGTTTGCTAGCTCGAGGCGCCGGAACAATGGCCAATTTGGCGGGGTGAAGAAAGTGCCTCGCGGTGAAGATGACTGTGATGGCGTTGCTGCCGTGGCCAATCGCAACTGGCCTTTGGTCTGACACTTGGAGGCAATCTCGCCTGAGGCGCAGGTAGAACGCGGAGGGAACCGAGAAACCGTGCAATGAACTATTTGTTGGAGCCGTCTGCGGGGGGCCTGTTCTCGGTGGGACGGTCTTCCATCATGGCGGCAGCTGTATCTAGAAGTTTGCCGTTCCGATTTTCCCAAACACCCAAGATGATGAACGGGAGAATCGTGGCGACAGCCCAAAGCTTTGCATTGCGCGGAAGCTTTGCTTCCGGTTCCCAGCGGAAAAGTAGCGAAGAGATGACGACGGCCAGGAAGGCCCAGGCGATCAGAGAGAAAAGTACGGCACCAAGAGTTTCAAGCGCAGCACTGGCAAGAACAGCACGCTGCAACCCATAAATCAAATACGTTGCGGGGAGAAAGAGTGCGATCCGCTGAACCATGTGAGGTAGTACGGCCAGGGGAACGGTGGCGCCGGAAAGGAAAATCAGCCCGAACCAAAGCAGTTGGTTGATGATTTGTGTTTCCTGCATGGTGTTGGTGACGCTGGCGACGACTAATCCAAGAGCGCCGAAGGAAGTGATGCCGAGAATGACGAGGACAAACACGCTCAGAAGATTGCCGAAGTTGGTGACATGGTAGATAAACCGGGCGAGAGACAATTCAAGTATGACCGTGGGGACGATCAGAACGTAATTCGCAAGGATGCTCGAAACAATCATGCTAGCAGGAGAAATGGGTGCCAAGCGAAAGCGGCGCAAGATTCCTTGTTCGCGCCAAGTAACCAATTGCATGCTGAGTCCCCAGAAAGTACCCATCACCGTAAATGAGAGGATGGGGCCCATCAGATAGGCGACCGCCTCGGGCTTGCCCTTGGCGAAAACGCTTCCGTATAGGAAGAAGATGGCCAACGGCATGATGAGACTGAAAAACAGAAACGCCTTATTTCGCAGAGTGATGCGAATCCGCACGGCGGCCAAGGTGAGAATGGTTTTCAATCGCGTAGCCTCCTTCCCGTAAGCTCGATGAAAACATCTTCAAGAGAAGGCGTGGCAATTTCCAGGCTGACGAGTTCGTTGACTTCCGCCTCGAGGCGTTTGACCAGGGAGACAATGGTGGGAGCCGTGCGCGGGCAATGCAAGACATACCCGCCATCCAACTCGCGGGCGTCGACGACACCGTCCAGGGTTTTCAATTCATCTACCGCGATTGGTTTTGCGAGTCGAACCTCAACACGGGTGGTATTCCCCGAACGGGCTTTCAGTTCACGCGCGGTTCCGAGCGCAATTAATTTCCCATGATCGACAATTCCGACGCGGTCGCAGAGCTTCTCGGCCTCTTCAATATAATGGGTAGTCAAAACGATGGTTTTCTTTTCGCGTTTCAATTCTTCAATGATGTCGTAGATCTCCCGGCGCACTTGCGGGTCAAGGCCAGCGGTGGGCTCGTCAAAGAACAAAACCTTGGGATCGTTGACCAGCGCCATGGCCAAAGCGAGCCGTTGTTTTTGGCCGCCGGAAAGCTGGTTATAAAAAGCACCTTTCTTTTCTTCTAGGCCAAAGCGTTTCAGAAGCTCGTCGGGATTGCGGGTCCGTTTGTAGAAGCCGGCAAATAGACGGATGGCTTCGCCGACACGCATTTTATCCGGCAAGGAGGTGGCTTGCAGCGTCGCGCCGATGACGCTTTTCAGTTCATTGGGGTTCTTTTGGGGATCCAGACCGCAAACAGAAACACGCCCGCCGTCAGAGACGCGCAAGCCTTCGATCACTTCGATGGTGCTGGTTTTTCCCGCGCCGTTCGGTCCGAGCAGGCCGAAGACTTCGCCTTCATCCACTGCAAAACTGAGACCTCGAACGGCTTCGACGTCACCGTAACGCTTTATAAGGTTTTCGACCAGCAGGACAGGAGTAGGCATGGTTCCGGAGCACCATGGTACCGCAAGTATCGAGTTCGCCGAAATGCGCAATCGACCACGGTCCGACTCTTTCATCTCTACGCGACCGAAATGGAATAAATGTCAGTGAGGTGGCGACGGATTTACCGGAGTGCACTCTACGTAGTCGAGAGCGGCGCGCTCGGGACCGTCGGGCGTCCCTTCGATGCGCAGGGCATCATCCGGTTTCAATTCGACATTAGGAATGCGGTAGAGCGCGGAAGAGTCAGCGTTGGGAATTTTCGCGGGATAGAGTTGGTTGGCGCTCCATTCGGCGACTTGCTTGTCGTTGAGCAGCACCCGGAACTGGGAGATGCCGTTCGACTGGTCGAAGTAGCGGACATCAATATTGTAGAGACCACGTTGACCCGCGAATTTCCAGTTAGCTGTGCAGACCGATCGGGTCGGGGCGGTGCATTCAATGGCTCTACCTTCTGAAGCCGCTTCCCAAGGCTTGACGTCGAAAGGTGTGTAGCCGTGAAGAGTCATGGATTCGGCCTCGACGCGGCCGGGATGGTTGCCGACGCGGTTGTGATCGTCGGGGATACCGGAAGTTCGGGCGAACCAATTGCAGATGGCGTCGCGCCAAACCATGGCGTGGCCAGCTTGGTATTCGAGTCGTTGCAAAACGTCCTGGTAGCGTACTGGATCGACCCGGCCCCGGAGCATTTGCCATTGACCGACCAACGCGGCGGCCCGCGCGGCGCCATCGTAATGGGAATCGTAAATATGCTGAATGACGGTCTTGCCGGAATGAAGTTTGTAGGTGTACGGAACGTGGTGAAAGAAGAGAAGTAATTCGTCAGGCGTGGTTTGAAGCGACTCGTACATCTTTTCGACCTGCGGAGAGTATTGCGCGACGTAGCCAGTGCCGGTGGCTACGGTGCGGTCCATGCCGATGCCGTCGTGATCGGCGCGATGCCACTGACCCCAGCCGTTTCTTTCCGAAGATTCCACGCCCGGACCGTAGTGGCTGCCGAGAATGTCGGTGAGCGTGCCAGCGCCGAGCGGGCCGGTGTAGCTCTCATAAATATTCCAGGACGCGAGGAGCATGGTGTCGATCGTGCTGACTGTTTTCAGGTCGTTGCCAAATGTCAGGCGCGTCCATTCTTCCGTAACGGACTCCGCGCTGAGCGTGGGATCCCACGCCAGTCGGCCGAAACCGTATAAGTTGGCTATCGCCAGTGGATGCGCGAGCCAGTACCGATCCATTCCCACGTTGGCTACGCCGACGAAACCTCCCACAGGGCGCTGATAAATCTTCCCCGAAACCAGTTCGCGAACCAAGGTTGGCCCGGCATTGTGCATGTCAAAGTCAAGCACTTGCTTCCACATGGGGAGGAGATAGCAGAGATGGCGCTGCTGCCCGGTGTATTCCTGCGTGATTTGCAGTTCGATCGCTTCGCTAGTGCGTTCGAGTCCACCGAGCAGAGGAGAAACAGGTTCGCGCACCTGGAAATCGATTGGACCGTGCTTGATCTGGAGGAGCACGTTGTCGGCGAACTGGCCGTCAAGCGGATGGAAGATATCGTAGGCAGCCTTCGCACGGTCGTTCTTCGGCTTTTGCCAGTCGAGATGATGGTCGTATACGAAACTGCGATAGAAAAGATATCCGTTGTGTGGCTTCAAGGCTTTGGCGATAACGTTGGCGGCATCGGCAGGAGTTCGCCCATACATGTTCGGGCCCGCCCGGCCTTCGGAATCGGCTTTCACGACAAAACCTGCAAAATCCGGAATTCCTGCGTAGAGCGCGTCGACTTTGCGTTGCCACCACTCAGCCACTCTGGGATCAAGCGGATCGAACGATTCCATCCCCCCGATCGCGCGCGGGCTGCTGAGATCGACGGAGAGTGCGAGACGCACACCCCACCGGCCAAAGGCTGCAGCGATTCGTTGCAGTTGGGGCAGAAAAGAGTCATCGAGTAGGAGGGGATTGGCGTTGACGTTGTTGATGGCGCACATGTTGATGCCGACCGAAGCGAGAAGGCGCGCGTACTCTGTGGCGCGCGAGAGGTCAGCGCGGACATGCCCGTTTTCGAAAAAGAGGGAAGCGCCGCCGTAGCCGCGTTCGATGGTGCCGTCAAGATTGTCCCACTGGTCGATCATGCGGATGGAATTGGCAGGATTTTGTGCAACCGGGAAGGAATCTAAGCTTTCGGCACGGGCGATTTTGCTGAGAAAGGCAAAAACGCCATAGAGGACGCCGCGCTCGGTCATGGAGCTGATGAGGAAGGTTTTCTTAGGACCGACTGCCGTTTCTCCGATCCAGTAGCCATCGCCAGAAATGGTTTCTGGCCGGAACGAGTCTTTGAAGAAGGCTCCGAGCGAGTCTGTGGTTCCGATCAAAAGGGCGGGGTTTTGCGTTGCCTCCGTTTCCGCATGAAATTGTCCACCTAGCAAGCCGTTCAGTCCGCCGATGAGTTCCTGCTCAGCCGAATTCACAATTGGCGAAGCGCCAAAACGCACTACGCTGCGAGGAAGAGCGGAATATCTTGCTGCTTCCTTTGCGGAGAGGGGCAAGTACCCGAGCCAAGCGTTTTGAGCGTTTTGATTGGAAGATCGGGCGAGGAGTGCTGGGGAAAGTGGGGCAAGGAGAAAAAGAATCAGTGTGAACACTTGAATTTGGCGGATCGGAAAAAGGAAGAAATAGCGCGAGAAAGGCATCGAGGTTCAATTTAGCACAGGAGGAACAGAGCGGGGAGGCCGTGTCCAGCGGGGGAGGACCGGTCAACCGCGCTCTGCTCAGCGTGACAGATGTTTTGCTACCTGCCTCGGCTTGCGCGTTGCGCGCTTCGGACGAGGGGGCAGCCAAAAGTGCTTTTCAATGGGGATGCGGGCCTCAAGGACGGTGACCCCTTCAGAGTCTAGCAGCTTGCGTTGCAGTGAAGCGTGGGGTTCGCGGAGGAGGAGTTTGCCGCCGGCACCGACAACGCGGTGCCAGGGAATGCCCTCGCCGGAAGGAGAAGCAGCCATCGCGTGCCCGGCGGTTCTTGCGCCGCCGCGTAAGTTCAGGGCTTTAGCGAGTGCCCCATAGGTAGTAACCCTGCCGCGAGGAATTCGTTTCACCAGTTCGTAGACGGGATCCCAGCTTCCCATAGCAAGAGAAATAGTAAGGCGTGCTGTCTGAAACAGGCAAGCGACCCTTTTGTAAATTCGGTGTTGTATGAGATGGGGCAGGGGTGAAGAGAAGCGTAGAAGAAAAATAAATGAAACGTAGAAGAAAATTTCGTGAGAGCAAAACGGGAAGTTGAGTAAAGATGAAAGCATTCGGGAGCAACGCAACGTTTACTCATAGAGTGCATCATACCTTGACGAATGTAGTGGAAGAAAATTACACTACAAAAAGCAAGTGGAGATTCGCCGGGTCTCGCAAATCCAACCTAAAACCTGCGAGCCGCCGCCCGCGCTTGAGCCACTTGTGCAGTGCAGCGGAGAATACGATGGCTTTTGTTCGCCGCAAAGGAAACGCCTACTACTTGGTGCACAACGTGCGCCGCGGTGAAAAAGTGCAGCAACTGCACCTGGCGAAGCTTGGCGAGCGAGCACGGATTACCGATGATGTTGTCAAAGAAGTCAGCAAGAAGCATCCCTTCGTTGCTCTAAACTGGCGCGAACTCCGCCAACAGTTGGACAATCAGATCAATCTGGCCGACCCCCAGTCGCCGGCCGTGCAAAATCTGGTGCACACCCTCCGAGAACTAAACCTGGATTTGGCGGACATGTTTCCGCCAGTAGTCCGATTTTCTGAATCGCCAATGGTGGCGCGGGAATTGCTTGTACAACTGCGATTGCTGCACTCGACCATTCAGGTGAAGCTCAATCA